>Ga0172380_10007612_pt1 | contig 12118 bp, 12 predicted proteins | sample Leawe162metaG_FD_119747 | JGI IMG/M metagenome (GOLD analysis project Ga0172380, IMG submission 119747) | Leachate microbial communities from a municipal landfill in Southern Ontario, Canada - Leachate well 162 metaG | ecosystem: Engineered > Solid waste > Landfill > Unclassified | place...
ACGCACCAGACTTAGGATCTGGCACCGTAAGGTATAGGAGTTCAAGTCTCCTCTCTCGCACCAATCCAGTTTTTTCGATGTTTGTTTCGATGTTCTTCACATGCAAACATTATATTTCACCATAGAAGAGGATAGCTACCATGCAGGTACACGTCGAAGACATCAGTTCAGTTCAAAAAAAGATTACTATCGAAATCCCGGTTGAAAGGGTTAACGAAGAGATCGACAAAGCGTATTCAGCAATTCAGAAAAAAGCCAAATTGCAGGGCTTCCGCCCCGGCAAGGCGCCTATGCAGCTCATCAAGCGCACCTATGCCGATGCCATGCGCGACGATGTCATGCGACGTCTGTACCAGCAGACTCTCTACAAAGCGCTTGACGAGCACAAGGTGGAGCCGATCGACTCTCCAACCATTGAGAGCGATATCCTAGAAGCCGGTGTTCCGTTTAAATACAGCGCCATCATTGAAGTCATGCCGCAGATACTGCTCAACGAATATACCGGCCTGATCGTAAACAAGGAAACATACGTTTCCAAGCCCGAAAACATCGAGGGTGAACTGAAGCGCATGCAGGAAAACATGGCGCAGCTGATCCCGCTTGACGAAGGAACTGCCATTGAAAATGGCCATACCGTTTCAGTCGATTATTCAATTTCGGTAGAAGGCTCACCGGAAGAAAACAGCGGTGCTCAGACCGCCGAGGTTGAAGTCGGATCTAACCGTTTGATCCCGGGATTTGAAGAACAATTGATCGGCCTGAAATCCGGTGATGTTAAAGAGTTTACCCTGGATCTACCAAAAGTTGACGATAACGCTGATTCTGCCGCACCAAGAGGGCTATTCACGGTTACGGTAAAAGAAATCAAACGCAAGGAACTCCCGGAACTTGACGATGAATTTGCACAGCAATTCGGCGAATATGACACCATGGAAGCACTGCGCGCCAAAATGATCGAGTACCATGAGAAACATGAAAAAGATCGCATCGACAATGAATTTAAAGAGCGGATTATACAGGCTCTGATCAAGAAAAATCCGCTGGATGTTCCTGAATCAATGGTAAAGCGACAGCTTGACCATATGTTTGAAAACCTCAAAAACCGCCTCAAGAGCCAGCAGATGTCACTCGAAATGATGGGACTTGATGCAGAAGGCTTTCGTGCACGCTTTCGTGAAGATGCTATTGATAAGGTCAAAGGCGGCTTACTGTTGATGGCTTTAGTGGAAAAAGAAAATGTTTCTGTATCGGACGAAGATCTGACTTCACACTACGAGAAGATTGCTGCCGGAAATCCGGAAATGCTCGATCGCATCAAAGCGTATTACACATCAAACCCGAATGCCAAGAACTCGATTATTTCGGAAATCAAAGAAGACAAGGCAATTTCGTACCTGATTGACCATGCCGTGGTAACTGAAGTTGACGCAGAGCAGCTTAAAGCAGCCTAAGGAGCAATAAATACATGTATATCCCGATGGTTGTAGAACAGAGCGGAAGGGGCGAACGGGCATATGATATCTATTCCCGTCTACTCAAAGAGCGGATTATTTTTCTTGGCGGCCCGATAGATGATACGGTAGCCAACCTCATTATCGCCCAGCTGCTCTTTCTGGAAGCAGAAGATCCCGATAAAGATATTCATCTGTACATCAATTCTCCGGGCGGGGTGGTTACAGCCGGCATGGCTATCTTTGACACCATGCGCTACATCAAGGCTCCGGTTTCCACTATCTGCGTCGGACAGGCGGCATCAATGGGCGCTATCCTGTTGACGGCCGGCGAAAAAGGAAAGCGCTTCAGCCTCAGTCATTCGAGGATCATGATCCATCAGCCTCTGGGTGGTTTCCAGGGGCAGGCATCGGATATCAGCATCCACGCCAAGGAGATCCTGCGAATGAAAGACGAGTTAAACGGGATCCTTGCCGAATTGTCTGGCCAGAGCAAAGAAAAAGTCGAAGCAGATACTGAACGTGACTTCTTTATGTCGGGCGAAGATGCAAAAGAGTATGGTTTGATCGATGCTATTTTCACTCGCAAACCGCTCACTGGAGACACACAATGACTCGTCGTGGCACAACACAGGAAAACCTTACCTGCTCTTTCTGCGGAAAGAGCCAGGAAGATGTAAAAAAGCTTATTGCCGGCCCTGCAGTTTTCATCTGTGATGAATGCATTGAACTCTGTAATGACATAATTGCAGAGGAGATGAAGCTGGAAGAGACCACCGGACCGGACCTGAAAAAGCTTCCAAAGCCGCGTGAAATAAAAGACATCCTGGATGAGTATGTAATCGGTCAGGAAATGGCAAAAAAAGTACTGTCAGTTGCGGTTTACAATCACTATAAACGGATTGAAACCGGCGGAAAGCCCGGTGATGTTGAAATGCAGAAAAGCAATATTCTGCTGCTTGGACCAACCGGTTCCGGTAAAACACTTCTTGCCCAGACGCTTGCCCGGATTCTCAAAGTACCTTTTGCAATGGCGGATGCAACCAATCTTACTGAAGCTGGGTATGTCGGTGAAGATGTTGAAAACATCATACTCACTCTGTTGCAGGCAGCAGATTACGACGTGGAACGAGCCCAAAAAGGGATTGTCTACATTGACGAGATTGATAAGATTGCTCGCAAGTCTGATTCACCTTCGATCACTCGCGATGTTTCAGGTGAAGGTGTTCAGCAAGCGCTTTTAAAGATCATTGAAGGTACCGTTGCCAGCATCCCCCCCAAAGGCGGCAGGAAGCACCCGCAGCAGGAGTTCATGAAAGTGGATACCACTAACATCCTCTTCATCTGTGGCGGAGCCTTTGCCGGACTGGAAACTGTTATCCAGCAGCGCATTGGCAAAAAATCGCTCGGCTTTGGTGCGGACATCAAAAAGCGGGAAGAGAAGAAACTCGGGGAACTGCTTAAGAGCCTGACTCCTGAAGACCTTCTCAAGTATGGCTACATCCCTGAGTTCATTGGCCGTCTCCCTATGCTCGCAACGCTGACAGAACTTGATGAGGAAGCTTTGGTACAGATTCTGAAAGAACCGAAGAATTCCTTGGTAAAGCAATACCAGAAGCTTTTTGAATTAGAGAAGGTGCGCTTGCGTTTTACCGACGGGTCATTGATTGCTATCGCAAAGGAAGCTCTTAAGCGCAACACCGGAGCGCGAGGATTGCGAGCAATTCTGGAAAATTCAATGCTTGATATCATGTATGAGGTTCCATCTCAACCGAATGTTCAGGAAGTCGTAATCAACGAAGATGTTATCTATCACAAGGAAAAACCGTTAATCGTATATGAACAGGAACTAAAAGAAGCTGCTTGATTTCCACCTGTAATTCAGCACGTTAGGCATATTTCAACTGATTGAACGACTCATTTTATTCAGATTATTATTTAAAACATGCTCAACTGCCCATAATATGCACGTTTACAAGAAATAACACTTGACACAATTTAAGATTATCTGATAAACAGTGTCTCGCTTTGTTTCAAACAATTAAAAATTTGGAGGTGTAACGTGACAAAAGCAGAATTGATCAGTTCAGTAGCAGAACAGGCCGGCCTGAAAAAAGTAGAAGCTGAGAAAGCCGTTTCCGCATTTATCGCCAGTGTAACTGCTGCCCTGAAAAGCGGTGACAAACTCAGCCTTGTCGGTTTCGGTACATTCTCTACTGCTAAACGTGCCGCCCGCAAAGGCCAGAATCCTCAGACAGGCAAAAAGATTGATATTCCTGCCGCAACGGTTCCCAAGTTTAAGCCTGGTAAAACTCTGAAAGAAGCTGTCAACGTTGTGCCTAAGAAAAAGAAATAATATCAAAGTATTGCTGAGGGGTTGTAGCTCAGTTGGTTAGAGTGCCAGCCTGTCACGCTGGAAGTCGCGGGTTCGAGCCCCGTCAACCCCGCCATTAAGTTAGGGCGAATAGCTCAGCTGGGAGAGCGCCAGCCTTACAAGCTGGATGTCACAGGTTCGATCCCTGTTTCGCCCACCATTCAAAAAAAGCCTACCAAATCTTGGTCAGGCTTTTTTTGTATTTATACCATATCGCTTCCGCTTATCGAGAAAAGATACTGTGTACAAAAATTTAGCAGAGGGTAGCGTCGCATCTTTTATACACGCCCCACGATTACGAAATAACGCTCAGACCGACAAATGCCGTTACCCTCTATACTCGGCTACTCCATAGCACACCTCGCTTCACAACAAAAGCTGATCAACTTCAACACATACACTCCAGCCACCAGACAAAGCCAAATAATATGTCTTGTGGTTGCTTCTCTTCTGCATCTAAGAAGAGTGGGGGCGCTTCTCAGTCAGCTATAACATGAGAAACATAACAGAAAAGGGGTTTACCCGTAACAGGTAAACCCCTTTTCTTATTGGTCGGTGCGACAAGATTCGAACTTGCGACCACTAGACCCCCAGTCTAGTGCGCTACCAGGCTGCGCTACGCACCGAAAAACTAACCTATAACAAATCCCGTATTATTTTAAGCTCATTCCTTACTGATCTCAGTACTTCGCTGTAATCTTCGGCAGCAGCACCGTTGTAAAGGTCTTCTGCTTTAATCAGCTTTCCTTTTGCAGTAATTCTCTTTTTAACGCCCTCGATGGTGAATTTTTCGTCGTACAAAAGATGCTTGACCTGCAAAACAAGATCTACTTCATTTTTTGAATATAAACGCTGGCCGGAACTGCTTTTGACCGGCTTGAGAAATGAAAATTCGGACTCCCAGAAACGCAATACGGATGTTCTGACTCCTGCAACGTCAGCAACTTCTCCAATTTTATAAAATATTTTTTCTGGTAAGGTTAAAGCCGTCACGTGACTAGCCTGAACAACAAACTATTTAACTTCTACATTTATTGCGTTTTTCAAAACCTGACTTGGCTTGAAAGTGAGGATTCTGCGAGCGTTTATTGTTATTGTTTCGCCAGTTTGAGGGTTACGACCTCGACGGTCAGCTTTCTGCTTTACAACAAAATTGCCAAATCCGGCGATCTTGATTTTCTCACCAGATTCCAGAGTTAACTTAAGAAGCCCAAATACAGTTTCCACCATTTCGGCAGATTCCTTTTTTGAAAATCCTATCTTCTGATGAATGCGTTCTACTATGTCAGCTTTTGTCATAATTACCTCAATCTTTACCAGTTAATACACTGAATCAAAAGGAGAAATTTTATAGCACAGGGGCATCTATTACGCAATATCTTTTATCGTATTGTCACCCGTAATTTATCGAGCAGATTGCTGATAATTCTATTGTGAAGCAAAGTGATTTCTTCTTCAGCAAGTGTTCTTTCAAAGGAGCGATACCTGATACTCACGGCAATACTTTTATGTCCTTCCGGGACGCCTTTTCCTCTATAGACATCGAAAATATGAACGTGTTCAACCTCCTTGATCTTTTCAGCCCTGATACAATCAAGAATCTTACCTGCTGCGAGTTCTTCCGGAATCAACATGGCAATATCACGGCTGCTGTCTGGAAAACGAGAAGGAGCGGTTATAGTAATTTTCGTTCGCGACAATTTCACAAGCTTTTCAAAATCAAGTTCGAAACAAAAAACAGGTTTATCAATTTCAAAGTTTTTCTGTACTGCAGGGTGAATCTCACCAACGGAACCTATGCATTCGCGGCCGGCAAATATTCTGCACGATTTTCCGGGATGATAATATGGTTCAGTGCTATCGGTGCCCCACGTTACCCCGCCAATGTTCAGGAAATCCAGAACCGTCTCTACAATCCCTTTAGCATCAAAGAAATCTACCAATTCATTCGGGCGACTCCATCCGTCACCATCGCGCGAACCAGTAATTGCACCGACAATACAAAGCGGTTCGTGAGGCATATCCTCACCAACACCCGGCAGATAAACACGTCTCATTTCAAAAAGCTTAAGATCATGAGAACGGAAATTCATATTTCTGGCGGTTGTTTCCAAAAGTCCGGGCAACAACGTGGTCCGCATTACCGACTGTTCATCAACCAGCGGATTAGCCAGCTTTATTGCCAGATGTCGCGGATCATCTTCGCTCAAGAGCAACTTTCCGGCAGCGTCGGGAGCGGTAAAACTAAAGTTGATTATTTCAGTCATGCCGTTATTAACGAGTAAGTCTCTTACCTGCTTTTCAATCTCCTGGTGACGTGTCGGTCTGTCTGAGACAACACGTGCGATCGGCATGGTAGCAGGGATCTTGTCATAGCCGTTCAGACGGGCAATTTCTTCAATCAGATCAATTTCGCGCTCGATATCGAGCCGATAATACGGAGGAATAACAGATACTGCCCCATCACCACCCTCAGTCACCTGACACTCAAGTCGAGTCAGAATATCGAGTATGACTCCCCGCTCCAGGTTGATGCCGATAAGTTCGTTAGCTCTTTCGGGACGGAAGGTAATTGCACCCCTCTCACATTTGCCGGGGTAGATGTCCAGACACCCCTGCGCCATAGCGCCGCCAGCAAGTTCAACAATCAATGAGGCTGCCCTGTCAAGGGCGCGGGTCACGTTATCAATGTCAATACCACGCTCAAAGCGGTGTGATGACTCCGTATGCAAGCCAAGACGCTTGGCTGTCTTGCGAATTGCTGCAGGCTTGAAAAATGCGCTCTCGAGTAGAATCGAGGTAGTCTTGTTTTCAATTTCAGAGTTCAGTCCTCCCATAACACCGGCAAGGGCAACGGGACGCTCTGCATCACAAATAACAAGATCGGTCGTTGTCAGGACACGAGGCTGATTGTCGAGCGTTGTAAACTGCTCACCCTCCCCTGCCGTACGGACAACAATGCGCTTTCCGGACAGGCGGTCGCAATCGAAGGCATGAAGCGGCTGGCCGGCTTCCATCATGATCAGGTTGGTCACATCGACTACGTTGTTGATCGAGCGAATGCCGATCGCGTTGAGGCGCTTAACCAGCCATTCCGGAGAAGGAGCAATGGTGCATCCGGAGATGTATCGTGCGGCATAGCGAGGACAAAGATCTGAGTTCTCAATAGTCACGCCGATAACCGAGCCAACAGCTTCAGGTCCTTCAACCAGGGCATTCAGAGGATATTTCACCTTCAGCCCAAGTTTGGCGGCAATGTCACGGGCTATGCCGATCACGCTCAGACAATCGGAACGATTGGGCGTCAGACCAATTTCAAACTTGGTATCCTTACGGCCGAGAGCGGAAAAAATCGGCGTCCCCAACGGTGCAACATCGGGAGCAAGCACCATAATACCGGCACTCTCTTCTGCTAACCCCAGTTCCTTCTCGGAGCAAAGCATCCCGCACGACTCTTCGCCACGAATCTTAGATCGTTTTATCTTGAAGTCACCGGGAAGCACCGCACCGATCTGGGCCAATACGACCGTATCACCCTGCTTGAAGTTCTGGGCTCCACAGACGACGTCGAGCACCTCAGTACCGTTATTCACGCGACAGAGGGACAGCTTGTCAGCGTTCGGATGCTGCCGCTTCTCTTCAACCAGCGCCACAACAACATCATCCATCCCGGCACCCAGCTTTTCCATGGACTCGACTTCAAGTCCCAACATGGTCAACAGTGCAGCAAGTTCATCAGGCGTTGCATCAAAATCTACAAACTCTTTTAGCCAGTTAAATGTAACGTTCATTTTAAAGCACCATGAAATGAAGTGGAGTTAGAACTGCCGAAGGAAACGGACGTCATTTTCGAACAGGAGTCGCATGTCGGAAATGCCGTACTTTAACATTGCAATACGCTCGATCCCCATACCAAAGGCAAAGCCGGAGATATTTTCCGCGTCGTACTGTACATGACGATAGACTTCCGGATCAACCATGCCGGCACCAAGAATCTCAAGCCAGCCGCTGTTTTTACAAACCCGGCACCCCTTGCCGCCGCAGATGACACACGCGATATCAACCTCTGCCGATGGCTCCGTAAAAGGGAAGTAACTGGGACGCAACCGGACACCGGTTTTCTGACCAAACAGCTGGTTGGTGAATATCGTAAGAATGCCTTTGAGGTCGCCAAAGGTCACGCCACTGTCAACCATCAGCCCTTCGATTTGATGAAACATCGGGGAATGCGTCGCATCGGAATCACATCGATAGACGGTCCCCGGAGCAATTATGCGAACCGGGGGCTTTTGTTTGAGCATGGTGCGAATCTGCACTGGCGAGGTATGAGTCCTCAGCAGCATATTATTTTCGACAAAGAAGGTATCCTGCATATCGCGAGCGGGATGCTCGGGAGGAAAATTAAGCGCCTCGAAATTGTACCAGTCGTGTTCAATTTCCGGACCCTCTGCAACAGCAAATCCCAATCCGGCAAAAATCGAACAGATCTCTTCGATTACCAGAGTGATTGGATGCTTGGTTCCTTTAAGGGGGCGACGACCAGGCAGTGACGTATCAACACGCTCGGACTGAAGACGTGCAGCAATAACTTTTTCCTGTGCCGCCTCAATCGCACTGCCCAGCGCCGATTCAATATCATCACGAACAGTATTTACCAATTGGCCGACAATGGGACGCTCCGCAGCATCCAGTGAACCAAGCCCCTTCATCAGGGCAGTTAACTCACCTTTGCGACCAAGCAGATTGATGCGTATATCCTGAAGTTGCTCTACCGAGGACGCTGTGACAATAGCCTGAAGAGCGCCGGTTCTCAATTGCTCAAGTTGTTCCCGCATAGTTGATTACCTTCGATTGTATAGTTATGAAGTCTGTCAGCTGTACAAAAAAGGGAATGGGAGCCAGTCCCATTCCCTTTTTAAACATAAACCTACAAAGAGGTTAAATTCCGGCCTTTGCAAGTGATGCAATCTGTGCAAAACCATTCGGATCCGTTACAGCAATATCAGCCAGAACTTTACGGTCGATCTGTACATTGGCCTTTTTGAGACCAAATATGAACTTGCTGTAAGACAACCCATTGATACGTGATGCTGCGTTGATGCGGACAATCCACAGACTGCGGAAATCACGTTTTTTGACGCGACGGTCGCGGAAGGCATAATTTAATGCACGGTCAACCGCTTCTGTCGCGCTACGAAACAGTTTGCTGCGCGCGCCGCGGTAACCTTTAGCCAGTTTCAATACCTTGTTGCGTCTGCGTCTCGCTTTAAATCCTCTTTTTACACGTGCCATACGTCACTACTCCTTCGTTGCTGAATTGGCCAGATCCATAAGGGGAGACAATTTCCTCATGGTTCTTGGCATTATGCATCCTCTCACGCGAGCATGAGGGAAAAATCGACTATTTGTAAGGAATCAGGCGGGCAATATTCTTCTGGTCAACTGCAGCAACCATTGAACCACCACGAAGATTACGCTTACGTTTACGGGTTTTAGGGGTAAGGATGTGGCTGGTGAAAGCACTGCCGCGTTTGATCCGGCCTGATGCTGATTTTTTGAAGCGCTTGGCAGCGCCACGATTGGTTTTAATTTTTGGCATGAGGAACTCCTTCTTAGTTGTAAGAACTTAACCTATACAGGCAATACTTCTTTATTTTTTGGGTTTCGGTGCAACGATCATATACATGTTACGCCCCTCGACACGGGGCTGATTTTCAATAACGCAGACATCCTGCAATTCTTTGGCAACCTTCTCGATCACCGCCCGACCGACATCCATATGGGTAATTTCACGGCCACGAAATACCAGGGTGATTTTGGCTTTGTTGCCTTCTTCAAGAAAACGCTTTACGTTGTTTATTTTGAATTCAAGGTCATGACTATCTGTCTTTGGCCGCAACTTTACTTCCTTCAGCAGCACATGAACCTGTTTCTTTTTTGCTTCCTGCAGTTTTTTACTCTGCTGATACTTGAACTTGCCATAGTCCATAATCCTGCAGACAGGTGGAACTGCCGTTGGTGAAACTTCCACGAGATCCAACTGCTGCTGTTCGGCCAACTCGAGCGCCTGTGCCAGAGAAAGCACACCAAGTGCCTCTCCTGTTGCGCCTATTACACGAACTTCAGAAACCCTGATGGCCTGATTGATGTTGACGGTCGGTTTTGCTATGGCGACACCTCCTGAAAGCAGTATATTCTCACAGCTATCTGACTAAACCCTATTTATATTCTTTACATTCCTGCGTTACAAAATCAATAAACTCTTCAGGTTTCATGGCCGACAGGTTCTTGCCGTCACGGTAACGCGGAGTGACCGTACCCTGTTCGACTTCCTTATCCCCGATAACCAGCATGTAAGGAATCTTTTGCAGCTGGGCCTCACGAATCTTGAAGCTCAGTTTTTCGTTGCGAACATCACGTTCGACACGAATCCCGGCGTTACGTAACTGCCGATACACTTCCTGAGCATACGGTATCTGATTATCCGTAACGGTGACAACAATCGCCTGTACCGGAGAGATCCAGAGCGGAAAACTTCCGGCAAAATGCTCAATAAGAACACCAATAAACCGTTCAATCGAACCGAGGATGACACGATGTACCATGACTGGGCGTTTACGTTCACCATCAGACGCTATGTAGGTTAAATCAAAGCGTTCCGGCAGGGTAAAATCGCACTGGATAGTAGCACACTGCCATCTCCTGTCAAGACAATCGCGCAGTTTTATATCGATTTTAGGGCCGTAAAACGCGCCATCACCCTCATTTATCTCGTAGGGACGACCGGAATCCTTCAAGGCCGACAACAATGCGCCCGTCGCCTGTTCCCAGTCGGCATCAGATCCGATCGATTTTTCCGGACGAGTAGAAAGTTCCATCTCATACTCGAAACCGAAAATAGCCATCACATCGTTGACGAAGGAGATGACACCCTTGATTTCAGCATCCAGCTGTTCCGGAGTGCAGAGTATGTGGGCATCATCCTGAGTAAAGCAGCGGACCCGCATGAGGCCGTGGAGTACTCCGGCCCGCTCATGGCGATGCACCGTGCCGAGCTCGAAAAAGCGGAGCGGAAGATCGCGATAGCTGCGCAACTGGGACTTGTAGATCATCATATGGGAGAGGCAGTTCATCGGCTTTATGCCGTAACTCTGCTCATCCACTTCAGTGAAATACATGTTTTCACGGTAATTTTCGTAGTGGCCTGAACGCTGCCAGAGCTCGCTCTTGAGAATCTGAGGGCCGACAACAATATCGTAATCACGTTTCAGGTGCTCTTTGCGCTCGAAATCCTCAAGAACCGTACGCAGCATGGCGCCTTTGGGATGCCAGATCGGAAATCCGGCGCCGACTTCGTCCGAAAACGAAAACAGGTCCAGCTCCCTGCCGATCTTGCGATGGTCGCGTCGTTTTGCCTCTTCCAGACGGTTCAGATATGCTTCCAGCTCCTTTTTATCGACAAAGGCGGTTCCGTAAATGCGTTGAAGCATACGGTTGTTTTCGTTGCCGCGCCAGTAGGCACCGGCTATTGAGAGCAGCTTGAATGCCTTGATCCGCGCCGTAGAGGGGAGATGCGGCCCGCGGCAGAGATCGGAAAACGTGCCCTGGCTATACACGGAAACGTTCTCAACACCGAGGTCATTAATCAGTTCCGTCTTATACGGCTCACCCATTGCTTCAAACATCTTGATCGCATCGGCACTGGAATATTCGTGCCGCTCGATTTTTTGATCGGCTGACGCCAGCAGCAGCATTTTAGCTTCAATGCGCTCAAGGTCTTCGGGCGTAAACGGCTTATCCACATCAAAATCGTAATAAAAACCGGATTCAATGGCCGGTCCGATCGTAACCTTGGCTTGGGGAAAGAGCTCTTTGACAGCCTGCGCCATCAGGTGAGACGTTGAGTGGCGGATAATCTCAAGAGCTTCGGGACTCTTTTCGGTTACGATTTCAACACGGTCACCATCTGACAGTCGGGAAGAGAGGTCAACCAGATCCCCGTTTATCTTTCCAGCAAGCGCTGCCTTGGCAAGACCGGCACCGATTGAAGCCGCCAGATCAAATACAGTGGCGCCCTCGTTCAGTTCACGAGAAGAATTGTCCGGAAGAGTAATTGAGATTGTGGCCATGTGGGATTCCCTTTTAGAGGGCAAACAGAAAAGGCATCGATACATCGATGCCTGCATCCTGCTCGCTTCAACTCTGCTTTATAATGGTAGGCGCGGGCGGTGTCGAACCGCCGACCTCTACCGTGTCAGGGTAGCGCTCTCCCGCTGAGCTACGCGCCTACATC
>Ga0172380_10007613_pt1 | contig 12116 bp, 12 predicted proteins | sample Leawe162metaG_FD_119747 | JGI IMG/M metagenome (GOLD analysis project Ga0172380, IMG submission 119747) | Leachate microbial communities from a municipal landfill in Southern Ontario, Canada - Leachate well 162 metaG | ecosystem: Engineered > Solid waste > Landfill > Unclassified | place...
GGCGGCCTGATCCTCGGCGCGGTGTACATGGCGACCGACATGGCGACCTCGCCGGTGACGCCCAAGGGCATGTGGGTGTATGGCGCGCTGATCGGCCTGCTGACGGTGGTGATTCGCTACTACAGCGGGCTGCCGGAAGGCGTCATGTACGCCATCCTGATCGCCAATGCGGCATCGCCCCTGATCGAGAAGATCACCCAGCCGGTGCCTTTCGGCCGCGGCGTGCTCAACCGCCGCAAGCGCGCCACCTATCCGCTGAACCCGGGTTACATCTCGCGCGAGGAAGCCAGCGCGGTAACGCCGAAGAAGCGCTTTCTGCCCAAGAAGCCGAAGAAATGAACACGGACAACAATCCCCCCGGCCCCCTTTCCACGAAAGGGGGTGACGACGGTTCAGCCGCTGGCGCGGCTTCCGGGTTGGTGGCTGGCCCCGCCTTGGGGCGGCCCGGCGGCGGGGCCGACTCGCGCGTGATTCCCATCGCGGTCGCCCAGCCCGAGGTCACGCCGCCGGCTTCGCCGACCGCCGCGATGATACGCACGCTGGGCCTCGTCTCGTCCATCTGCGGCCTGATCATCGTCGGTGCCTATGAGGGCACCTACGACGCGGTGGCCGCCAACAAGCGCATCGCCACAGAGCGTGCGGTGTTCAAGGTGATCCCTGCGGCGAAGTCGATCGCCGAGTACGTCGCGCTGCCCGCCGGCGGCATCGAGCCGAAAGTCGGCGCTGGCGATACGCCTGTTGCGCCGGGCGCCGTCAAGTTTTTCGCCGCCTACGACGCAGGCGGCAAGCTGGCCGGCATCGCGGCCGAGGGTGGTGCCAAGGGCTACGCCGACACGGTACGCATCATGTTCGGCTATTCGCCCGAATGCCAGTGCGTGATCGGCATCGGCGTCGTCTCCATGCGCGAAACCCCGGGCATCGGCGACAAGATCCTCACCGACAGGGACTTCCTCGCCAACTTCAATGCGCTCGATGCCAAGTTGAAGGGCGACCTCTCGATGCTGGCCAACGAAGTCAAGGCGGTGAAGCACGGCACCAAGACCAATCCCTGGCAGATCGACGCCATCGCCGGCGCCACCATCACCTCGCGCGCCGTCGGCAAGAGCATCAACGATGCAGCGCAGGCGCTGCTGCCGCGCCTGGTTCCCAACCTCGAAAAGCTCAGGAGCAAATCATGAATCCGTCCGCGGCAAAAACCTGGGACGAGTTCATGGAGGGCGTCTGGCGCCAGAACCCGGTGTTCGTCATGGTGCTCGGCATGTGCCCGACGCTGGCGGTGACCGTCTCCGGCATCAATGCGTTGTCGATGGGCGCGGCCACCACCTTCGTGCTGGTCTGTTCCTGCGCGCTGGTATCGCTGATGCGCAGTTTCACGCCCAAGGAGGTGCGCATCGCCGTGTATATCGTGATCATCGCCACCTTCGTCACGGTGGTGGATTACGCGATCCAGGCCATCAGCCTGGCGCTCTACGATGCGCTGGGCGCCTTCATCCAGCTGATCGTGGTGAATTGCATCATCCTCGGCCGCGCCGAGGCGCACGCCTCGAAGCATGGGCCGCTGCCGGCGATGATCAATGCCGCAGGCATGGGCATCGGCTTCGCCATCGGCCTCCTTGCGCTCGGCGTGGTGCGCGAGATTCTCGGCGCCGGTACCTTGTTCGGCATTTCGCTGTTCGGCGCCGGCTTCCAGCCCTGGGTGATCATGGTGCTGCCGCCCGGCGGTTTCTTCGTGCTCGGCGCCTGGCTGCTGTTCTTCTCCTGGATCGAGCGCAGGAAACTGCGCCGACAGTCCGCCAAGCAGTCAGGAAAACCCGTGGAGGCCACCCAAAATGCATGAGTCGGCCTTCCAGATTTTCGTCAATGCGCTGCTCGCCAACAACTTCGTGCTGGCGATGTTCCTCGGCCTGTGCCCTTTCCTCGGCGTCTCGGGCAAGCTCGACACGGCTTTCCCGATGGGCGTGGCGACCACCTTCGTCATGCTGGTGGCCTCGCTCTGCGCTTATGGCCTGAACCTGCTGCTGTCGGCTTTCCACCTCGAATTCCTGCGCCTGATTTCCTACATCGTGATCATCGCCTCGTCGGTGCAACTGGTCGAGATGGTGCTGAAGAAGTACAGCCCGGCGCTGTTCCGCGCGCTCGGCATCTACCTGCCGCTGATCACCACCAACTGCGCCGTGCTCGGCGTCGCGCTGTTCCAGACCGCGCGCGAATACGACTTCGTCCAGTCGGTCACTTTCAGCGTCGGCGGCGGCGCGGGATTCACGCTGGCGCTGGTGCTGATGGCCAGCGTGCGCGAGCGCCTGCAGCTTTCCAACGTCCCCGACCTGGCGCAGGGCACGGCCCTGTCGCTGATGCTGGCGGGAATCCTCTCGCTGTCCTTCATGGGCTTTGCCGGATTGGGCGGCTGATGGGCACTTACCTGACCACCATCGTCGTCATTTTTGCCGTCCTGTCGGGCGGGATCGTGGTCGACCGCCTGTATCGCGGCTTTGCCGCGAAGAATCCGCAGCTCGGCCCGTTCCGCGACACCAGCAAGTGCGGTTGCTGCACAGCCGGCAGCGGCTGCAGCGACACGTCCTGTACTGCCGATCCCGCGAAATCAGCCGCGTCCCGCCGCTGATCAACTTATTCCGGAGCCAATGCCATGCCGACATCGAAGCCGCCTGCACCCCCCCCGTCGAGGAGCTATTCCGCCGTCCTGCTGGAATCGCGCCGCATCACGCCGCCGGCCTTGCCCGAGGAAGTTCGCCATCTGGTGTTCCGTACCACCGATCTGTCCTTCGACGGCGCGCTCGGCAATTGCATCCGCGTCCTCGCGCCCGGGCAGTTCGGCAATCCTCATCACGCCCGTCTCTACTCGATCATGGACCTGGAGCGGCGCAGCGACGCCACCGAGTTCGCCATCTGCGTGAGGCGCTGCTCCTACATCGACGATTTCAACGGCGAGGAATACAAGGGCGTGGCCTCGAACTACCTGTGCGACTTGCGCCCCGACGCCACCATCGACTTCGCCGGACCGGTCGGCTATCCGTTCGTGATTCCCGAAGACAAGACCGCCGACATCCTGATGCTGGGCATGGGCACCGGCATTGCGCCCTTCCGCACCCTGATCCGCCGGATCTATGAACAGATCGGCGGCTGGAAGGGCAGGGTGCGGTTGTTCTACGGCGCGAAGAGTCCGCTGGAAATGCTCTACATGAACGACGAGAACAACGACCTCGCCCACTATTTCGACCAGCCGACCTTCAAGGCCTTCCAGGCCGTCAGCCCGCGTCCCGCCCTGGATGCGCCGGTATCGCTGGAGCAGGCCATCGAGCAGAACGCGGCGGAAGTCTGGGAAATGCTCACGCGGCCGGGCACGCGGGTGTTCATCGCCGGCACCGGAATCATGCTTGATACGATCGATCAGGCGATGCTCAAGCTGGCCGGTTCGTCTCGAAGCTGGGCGGCCGTGCACAAGGAGCTGGTCTCCAGCGGACGCTGGAACGAAGTGCTGTACTAGAAGCTGTTCGAAGTTTTTCTCGCAAGTCAAATATCATCCAAAAGGAGGATTTACGATGGGAATGCTCGATTGGTTCAAAAGCATCGTTCGTGGCGAAGAAAGCAGCGCGCCGGCGCCGGCGGCATCGACAGCGGGAGCGGGAGCGGCAGACCAGAGCAGCGAACTGGCCGGCTTGAATTTCAAGACGGCGGTCGACGCCCACATGAAATGGAAGGTCCGCCTCGAGAGCTACATCAACGGCACCAGCGAGGAGCAACTGAAGGTAGAGGTGGTCTGCCGCGACGATCAATGTCCCCTCGGCAAGTGGATCTACGACAAGGGCGGTGAAAAGTTCGGCTTTTCCGAAACCTTCTTCGACATGAAGGCCCACCACGCGCTTTTCCATCGCTCTGCCGGCGGCGTGCTGGCGGCGGCGCAGTCGGGCGACAAGGCTGCCGCCCTCAAGCTGCTGCACAGCGGCGACTACGTGAAGGCCTCGGAGCGCGTCAAAATGCTGCTGGCCAGGATGTTCGTCATCGCGTCGGAAGGCACCGAGGCGATCGATTCCCACATCCGCTGGAAGTCGCGACTGCAGTCCTACATCAAGGGCGACAGCAAGGAGGATCTCAAGGTCGAATCCGTTTCCCGCGACGATCAATGCACTCTCGGCCACTGGATCAACGGCATCGGCGGCGAGCGTTTCGGCCAGTCTCCGGTTTTCGCCGTGGTCAGGTCGCGCCACGCCAACTTCCATCGTTGCGCCGGCGAAGTGCTGGCGGTTGCCCAGCAGGGGGACAAGGCGAGGGCCTTGCACATGCTGGAGGAAGGCGCCTATCCGGATGCCTCCGAGCAGGTGGCGGAGGCCATCGTTCATCTGTTCGAGCAACAGAAGACTGCGGCCGCGCAACCGAAGCCCGCAGCCTGACGCTTTTCGAAAGCCGGCTGCGTTCGTGTCATGCCCGGGCATGGCACGAACGCGCAGCAGTGAAAAGCGATGCTGAGGGGCGTCCTCGCGTTCGAAAGTACGGTTCAACGTCGGCAACGACGGGCTGGTGCATACTTGCGCGAATTTCGTAGAACCCCGAGGAGACGAAAGTGCGCATCGGTATTCCCGCCGAAATCAAATCCGGCGAGTTCCGTGTCGGCATGGTTCCCGCTTCGGCGCAGGATCTCTGCGCCGCCGGTCACGATGTTCTGGTACAGGCGGGCGCCGGAGCCGCGATCGGCTTCAGTGATGCCGACTACGCGGCGGCCGGCGCGCGCGTCGTAGCCAGCGCAGCGGAGGCTTGGGCGGCCGAACTGGTGGTCAAGGTGAAGGAGCCGCAAGCGGCCGAGTTCGGCTTCCTGCGGTTCGATCTGGTGCTGTTTACCTATCTGCACCTGGCGCCGGACTTGCGCCAGGCCGAGGCACTTCAGCGCGCCGGCTGCGTCGCCATCGCTTACGAAACCGTGACCGACCGCGACGGCCAACTGCCGCTGCTGGCGCCGATGTCGGCGGTGGCCGGACGCATGGCCGTGCAGGTCGGCGCGCACTTCCTCGAAAAAACCCACGGCGGGCGCGGCATCCTGCTCGGCGGGGTTCCCGGCGTTGCGCCTGGCCGAGTCACAGTACTCGGAGCCGGCACGGTGGGGGCCAATGCGGTGCGCATGGCGGCAGGGCTCGGCGCCGAGGTGACGGTCATCGACCGCATCCAGCAGCGCCTCGACGCCTTGGACCGCGAGTATCACGGCAGCGTCCGCACGCTGATGGCGGACAGGGCCGACATCGAGGCATCCGTGCGCCGCGCCGACCTGGTGATCGGCGCCGTATTGCAACCGGGAGGCCATGCGCCGAAGCTGATCGATCGCGCCTTGCTGAGGCAGATGCAGCGCGGCGCGGTGATTGTCGATGTGGCCATAGACCAGGGCGGCTGCTGCGAAACTTCGCACCCGACCACGCATGCCGATCCGGTTTATGTCGAGGAAGGCGTGCTGCACTATTGCGTCGCCAACATGCCCGGCGCCGTGCCCCTCACCTCTACTCTGGCGCTGGGCAACGCCACCTTGCCCTACGTGCGCGCTCTGGCCGGCAAGGGCTGGAAGCAGGCACTGCGGAACGATCCGGGACTCGCTGCCGGCCTCAATGTCTGCGCCGGGCAGATCACGCATCGTGCCGTGGCTGAGGCGCTGGGCAAGAGCTGCAAGTCACCCGCGGAATTTGTCGCGACATGAACGGAGCAGCAAATACTCGGGCTTCAGCGGGCGCATGCCGCAGATGAACCTGCACCGGTGGTCGTCAGCCGCTCGTCATTGCGACGGAGTCCAGCCGCCTACTGGCTCTTGATATCCGCCGGCAGGGTCCACGCACGCAATGCGCGCAGCAGCGATCGCTTCTTGGCCTGATGTGCCTGCATGCGACGCAGAATATCGTCCAGGGTACGCATGGCCTCGGTGATGTGCGGACCCTTGTTGAGCATCACGCATTCCGCCCGCTCGCCCATGGCGGCGTCGGTGATTTCAGCGCGTGACGGGAAGCCGGTCTTGGCCAGCGTTTCCAGAACCTGGGTGGCCCAGATCACCGGCATATGCGCCGCTTCCGCGGCCCAGAGTATTTCCTCCTGAACCTCCGCGAGACGTTCGTAGCCGCATTCGACGGCCAGGTCGCCGCGCGCGATCATGATTCCTGCCGCCTTGCTCGCCATCGCCGCGAAGAGCAACTGCGGAAGATTCTCGAAGGCGCGTCGCGTCTCGATCTTGAGCACGATGCCGAGGTCCGGTTTGCCAAGCTCGCGAAGTCCGGCCCGCAAGGTCGCGATATCGCTTGCATGCTGCACGAATGACAGCCCCACCAGGTCAGCCTCCTCGGCCACGACGGCCAGATCGTCGAGGTCCTTCCTGGTCAGGGCCGGCAGCTTGAGCTGGCTGTCCGGCAGGTTGATGCCCTTGTCGCCGGCCAGCTTTTCTCCGCTGTCCCGGGCATGGGTGATTTCAGCCTCCAGCCAGTTCGTTTCAACGCGCCGGATCACTCCGCCTATGCGTCCATCGTCGAACCAGATACGTTCGCCGACGCAGACGTCCTTGAATATCTCAGGCAGGGTGCACGCGACGACAGGAACCGGATGCTGCTGCTTCTTCCTTGATTTGAATACCGATGCGTGATTGGCGTCGCGCGTCAGGCGCAGGATTCCGCCACGCATCAGTTGCAACGTTCCTTCCGGGCACGGCAGATCCGACACACCGCTGCTTCGCGGACGGGCGCCCTTGCGCCGCCGCTTGAGCCGGGTTTCAGGGACCAGGTAGGCGGTCCGGGCACACTCTGCCAATACGCCTTCGTCCTCGCGCAGCACCACCAGAAGGCTGCGTTTGGCGCCGCGCGCGTCGGCCAGGTCGATATGATCGCCAAGTTTCAGTTGTTCGAGCCATGCGGCGTCGACACCGAGATGGGCTGTTGCGCCGGCCACCGGCAGGCTTGTGCCACTGGGACGCAAGCCGACGAGGCAGGGCATCAGGACCCGGCCAAGCTCGTCGCGCAGGGGCCTCAGCTTGAGGACCGGGGTGCCCGCAGGAAGGTTGCCGGTCCGCAACTTCGGTCCGCCGACATCCATGAGGATGCGCACCGGGCGCCGCTCCGCTTTCGCCGCGCGGCGCACGTTGGCTGCCATGGCCCGCCACTCGTCGGGCCCATCATGGGCACAATTGATGCGGGCAATGTCCATGCCGGACTGCACCAGTCCTCTGATGAGACCAAAGTCTGCGGCCGCTTCCGTCGGCAGGGTGACCATGATGCGCACGGCTCGTTCCGGTGGCGGCACTCCAAGCAGTTCGTCGGTGTGCCGTTCGAGCAGTTTCCGGCTGCTCTCCATGCCTACCGGCTCGTCCTCCAGCGGAGGGTGCCAGGGCTTGCCTGTCATCCGGTGCAGGATGCCGAGAACCTTGTCGAGATTGGCCAGAACGTGGGATTCGGCCCGCCCGAGCGACGACAGGCCTACCCGGGCCAGCGATTCCTGCAGCGGTCGGCGGTCGCTCTGGCGCAGGCGCAGGTAGTGGGCGAAGTTGCGGGCACTCGTCCGGTAGCCGGAGTCGAGATTCTCCAGATAGGGTGCCAGGCTCTTCTCGTAGGCCAGCAATTTGCCGCGCAAGGTCCACAGTTGCTCGATGATGGCATCGCAGGCAGTCTCATCCCAGGGTTCTGCAAGCTGCCCGTCGGAATCCGCGGCAGGGCGCAAGGTGGTTTTATTCGCGGCAGTTTTGGATCGCACTTTTTTCGTCGCTGGAGGAGTCTGCGCAGCCATGGTGTCCGATGGATGCAACGGGTTCAACGTTGTATGAGGGAGCAGTCGGCGGTCGGCACAAAGTGTAGCAAAGCCGGGCGGGTAGTGTAGGGCAACAATGTGGCAGGCATGCGCGCAATGGCCGAATTGCGGGATTCATCGGGTTCCCTGCCTGGGCCGGCAACTGGTTTGCAGGCCTCCGATAGCGCTGCTGGTATCCCCGCAGCATTGAGCCGGGATTCCATCCGAGCCTGCGCAGGGTGCCGGGATCGTGTCCGAGATGGTCGAAACGATTCCATCACCCGAAGGGCATACTCAGACGTTCATTTTCGATCGGGTCGCGAATGCTGTCGCAAGCCTGACGTCATAGGGCTACAGAGCGGCTTCTCAGGTGTCTTTTTCTTCGAACCAGCGCAGCTTGTCGCGCAGCGTCACGACTTTGCCGACGATGATCAGGGTCGGCGCACGCAGTTTTGACGTCTCGGCCAGGGCCGGCAAGGTGGTCAGCGTGCCGGTGACGGTGCGCTGGCTGGGCTGGGTGCCATGCTGCACGATGGCGGCCGGCCAGTCGGCGGGCAGGCCGTGTTCCATGAGCTTGGCGCAGAGGTGCGGCAGGCCCGACAGGCCCATGTAGATGACCACGGTCTGGCGCTCCCTGGCGAGCCCGGGCCAGTCGAGGTTCATGCTGCCGTCCTTGAGATAGCCTGTGACGAAGACGCAGGCCTGGGCGTGGTTGCGGTGCGTCAACGGGATGCCGGCATACGAGGCGACGCCGGCGGCCGCCGTGATGCCGGGCACGACCTCGAAGTTGATGCCGTCGGCGTGGAGGGTTTCGACTTCCTCGCCGCCGCGGCCGAAGATGTAGGGGTCGCCGCCCTTGAGGCGCACCACGCGCTTGCCGGTCTTCGCCAGGCGCACCAGCAGTTCGTTGATCTGTTCCTGGGGCAGCGAGTGGTGGCCGCGTTCCTTGCCGGCATAGATGCGTTCGGCGTCGGGGCGCGCGAGATCGAGTACGGGCTGCGACACGAGGTTGTCGTAGACCAGCACATCGGCCTCGCCGATCAGGCGGGCGGCCTTGAGGGTCAGCAATTCAGGGTCGCCGGGGCCGGCGCCGACGAGATAGACCCAGCCGGGTCGGGCAGAAATGGGTTTCATGGAAGCGATGCTACCTCAGCTGTGGCGCCTGCCACTTGATCAGGAACAACCTCCGCCGCAGCCTCCGCAGCTTTTCGCGGCCGGCGGCGCGGTGCAGCCGCCGCGGAAGATGAACTGGAATTCCCCGGGCTGCACTTCGCTGAAATCCAGCGTGGTGTTCTCCAGCAGGGGCTGGCTGAGCGGCGAGATCAGGATCGCGATGCCATGCGCGTCGAGCACCAGGTCGTCTTCGCGTTCCTCGTCGAAGCCCATGCCATAGACCAGTTCGCCGTCGTGCTCGTCGAGCTTGGCGGCCACGCGCAGCATGCGCTGGCGGTCGGGTTGTTCGGCGGCAGCGCGGGCGATTTGCTCGGCGGCGGTCGGGGTCATGGCGAACATGGGGCAGTTTCCTTTCTGTCGGCGGTCAGGCAGGCGCGCACGTGCTGGACGAATTTCGCCGGCCAGTCGCAGCGGCTGGTGGCGCGCAGGTGGGTGTAGGAGGCGAGCAGGCGGTGCAGCACGACACCGTCGTTCTGGCCGTCGACGCCATGCCCGCGGCGGACCGTGTAGGCATAGCGGGTGTCGGCAGGCAGGCCGTGCAGGCTCGAGTAGTGAAATTCGTGGGCGTGCAACTCGGGAGATTCGGCGGCGGGGTCGAACACGGGGTCGGAGCCGGCGCCTTTTCCGTCCGCGCGCCAGGGGTGGTTCGCGTTCGGTTCGAGGATCACGTAGCCGCGGCCGACGGGCTTGGCGTGCATGCGGATGTCACCGGGAATCACGCCGACCATTTCCGCTGACTTGCCCTTCCATTCGATGCTGCGCGCGAGATACATCAGGCCGCCGCATTCGGCATAGGTGGGCAGCCCGGCCTCGATGGCGCGCCGGATGTCGGCACGCAGGGGAGCATTGGCTTCCAGTTCATCGAGAAAGCACTCGGGAAACCCGCCGCCGATCAGCAGGCCGTCGCAGGGTGGCAGCTTCGAGTCGCGCAGGGTATCGAAGAATACGGTGTGCGCGCCGGCGGCGGCCAGCGCGTCGAGGTCGTCGGCGTAGTAGAAGCCGAAGGCGGCATCGCGGGCGACAGCGATGCGCACCGGTTTTTCGGTGCTGCGCCATTGCGGGGCGGGCGGCACCAGGGGGACGTCGGTATGGCTGATGGACAGCAGACGATCGAGATCGACCTGCGCCGCGATGCGCTCGCCGATGGCCGCAACGTGCCGTTCCGCCTCCGCGGTTTCGTTCGCCGGCATCAGGCCCAGATGACGCTCCACCAGCGCCAGTTCGGCATCTTCCTGCACCGCGCCGAGCACCGGGACGTCGGTGTAGTGCTCGATCACCGCGCGCAGCTTGGCCTCGTGGCGGCGCCCGCCGAGGCGGTTGAGGATCACGCCGGCGATGCGGATGTTGCGGTCGAAAGCCTGATGGCCGAGGATCAGCGGCGCGATGCCGCGGGTCATGCCGCGTGCGTCGAGCACCAGGATCACCGGCAGGTCGAGCAGGCGGGCCAGCGCGGCATTGCTGTTCGAGCCATGGAGGTCCAGCCCGTCGTAGAGACCCTTGTTGCCTTCGACCAGGCAGACCTCGGCATCATGGCCGTGGCGGGCGAACTCGGCCTGCAGTTCGGCATCGGGCGAGAGGAAGAAATCGAGGTTGTAGCAGGGCCGGCCGGCGGCGACCGAGAGCCACAACGGATCGATGTAGTCGGGGCCCTTCTTGAAGGGCTGTACCGTGCGCCGGGGCTGGCCGTACTTGCCCGAACTCAGAGCGGCCGCGAGGCCGATGCTGACGGTGGTCTTGCCCGAGGATTTGTGCGCGGCTGAGATCAGGAAACGATGCATGGCACCCCGGCCGGGCGGCGGATTCAATCCGCGATGCTGCCGGCCGCTTCGATCTCGGCGAGGTCGTCCTGCGGCAGGAAATGCAGCACGCGTACGCCGATGATGGTCATGGTGAAGGCGATGCCCAAACCACCGACTGCCAGCAGGATTTCCGGCAGGCTGGCCGTGTAATGGTCGACCGCGCCGTCGAAGAAGCTGCTCTTGACGTTGTAGCCCGGGAAGATGTCGAGCGGGAAGGCCTGTCCGCCGATGATGAAGACGTGGAGCTGATAGTAGGCGCCGACGATCACCAGCAGGGCCGCCAGGTTGACCCACAGCGCCCGCGCCCGGGTGGCCGGGTGGAACAGCAGGGCCAGCGGCAGCAGGCTGCCGATCAGCACCTGGCCGATCCAGAAGGCGCCGGTGAATTCGCTGTCGAACAGGACGAAGTATTCGAAGGCGATGTTCTTGGCGAAATAGGCATTGACCAGATGGAGGATCGCCGTGCAGTAGAGCGTGGCGGCAACGAAGGTGGCCAGCAGGTTCTTCAGGCGCTGCAGGATCAGCGGCGGCAGGGTCATGCCGTTCCATGCATACATGGTCGCCTGCACGATGATGAATACAGCGAGGCCCCAGGCGAAGGACATGATGATGAACATCGGCGCCAGCAGCGCCGTGCCGTAGGCCTGGCGGGCGACCAGGAAAGCGAAGATGGAACCGGTGCCGCTGGTCAGCACAACGCGCCAGACGAAAGTCGCCAGGCCGGCGGCCTTCGAGTACGGGTTCATGCGGCGTTCCATCATGGTCCATAGATAGACCGCGACGAGGCCGTAGAACACCGGATAGAGAATCACGTTCCAGCCGAACACCGAAGTCGGATTGAAGTGCGTCGCCGCGACCATCAGCCGGTCGGCGCGGCCGAGGTCGAGCATGATGATGGCAAGGCCGCCGGTGATCATGGCCAGCGCGAGCAGGCCCGAGAGCGGCGCCCGCGGCTTGTAGAGCACCCGGCCGAAGACCGATCCCATCGAGGCGACATTGAGCACGCCCGAGGCTGCCACGATCAGGAAAATCGCAAAGACGTGAGGCAGGCCCCAGACGATCTGGTTGTTCATTCCGGTCACGACGTGGCCGGAGTGTTCCATGTACAGGGCGGCGGCGAGGCCGATCGCCGAGACCGCGCCGCCGATTGCGGCCAGCAGGTAGAAGAGGGCTTCTTCGTGGCGGGGATGGGGTGTGAACATGGTCAGAGTCCCTGGTAGCGCACGCCTTGGTTCAGGCGCAGATCGGCACGAACCTGGGTGGTCGGCACGCTGGCGATGCGCATGGCAATGTCGCTGGCGGGGTCGTTGAGGTCGCCGAACACCATGGCGCCTTCGGGGCAGGATTCGACGCAGGCCGGCTGCTGGCCCTTGTCGATGCGATGCACGCAGA
>Ga0172380_10007614_pt1 | contig 12116 bp, 10 predicted proteins | sample Leawe162metaG_FD_119747 | JGI IMG/M metagenome (GOLD analysis project Ga0172380, IMG submission 119747) | Leachate microbial communities from a municipal landfill in Southern Ontario, Canada - Leachate well 162 metaG | ecosystem: Engineered > Solid waste > Landfill > Unclassified | place...
ACATCCCGCTCGCGTGGCTGTCGCTGGACCGGCAGGACACAGACCCGCTGGCGCTGGTGGACAACATCGTCGGCGCCGTCCGGAGGCACTACCCGGGGGCGCTGGAGGAGCTTTCAGGCCGGTTGGCCGCTGGCGGCACGCCGGCGGGCGCAGCGGCGCTGATCGCAGAGATCGCGGGCTCCATCGCTGTCGAGATCGACGAGCTGTTCGTGCTGGTCCTGGACGATCTGCACGTCCTGGACGGATCGCCGGACGCAATGCGCGTGGTGGACGCGCTGGTGCGCTCGGTGCCGATGAACATGCGGCTGCAGCTGCTCTCCCGCACGTGGCCCTCGCTCGGCTCGCTGGCGCGCCTCACCGCGCAGCGTCGCGTGGTGACGCTGGGCGCGCGCGACCTGGTGTTCACGAACGAGGAGGCCGCGGCGTTCCTAGACCGCTCGAAGGTCGTCGACGGAGAGGCGCGAGCGCGCCTGATCCGCCGCGCAGACGGCTGGGCTGCCGCGCTCGCGGTGATGGCAGACCACTTCGACGAGGACGAGGCCAGTCACTCGGGCGCAGAGTTCGAGTTCATCCTGGGCCAGTTCATCGACCAGGAGGTGCTGGAGCGCCTCACCCCGATGCAGCTCCAGCTGCTCTCCGTCTGCTCAGTGCTGCCCACGTTCGACCGGGACTTCGCGCAGTCGCTGAGCCACAACGACCAGGCCGGCGCGGTGCTGCGGGAGCTGGAGCAGACCAACCGTTTCCTCACCCGCCTGGCGGATGAAGAGAACGAGGGCGACTGGTATCGCATGCACGCGCTCATCCGCGAGCACCTGGTGGGGCGCCTGGAGCGGGAGGAGCCTGGGCACCTGGTCGAGCTTCGCCGGCAGGCGGCCGCGCTGTGCGCCCGACGTGGGCTGCTCTCCATGGCAGTGGACCTCTCCATCGCCGCGGGCGACTGGGTGGAGGTGGTGCGGGAGCTCTACGACACTCGTGAAGCGCTCTACCAGCGCGGCGAGTGGCGGACCCTCGCCGACTGGATCGACCGGCTGCCGGAGGAGGTGCTGGACCAGGAGGTCGACCTCGCGCTCGTGCGGGCTCGGCTCGCCGCCAAGTTCGGGCAGCGGCAGGAGGGCCTGGCACGCATTGACCGCATCGAGCGGCAGAAGCTCGATGTGGAGCAGCAGATCCGTGCGCTGCTGTACCGAGGGGTGGCGTATCGCGACCTCGGCCGGCTGGTGGACGCCCTCGAGTCTTGCCGTCGCGCCCGTCAGTCCGCGCTGGAAAGCATGGACGACGACCACCCGATCTACGCCGAGATCGACCTCGAGGAGGGCATCGCCCTCGGCCGGGCCGGTCAGCTGGAGAACGCGCGCTCACGGTTCGCCACCGCTGCCGTCGCGTTCGAGGCGCGCGGGGACCATCACCGTGCGGCGGAGTCTCATGACTACCTGGGCAACACCCTGTATCTCCGAGGCCTGCTGTCGGACTCCATGTCCGAGTACACGCACGCTCAGCGGTCCTGGCGGATGCTGGCGGATCCTCACGCGCAGATCGCCACCATGAACAACATGGGGAACGTCCAGCACATGCTGGGCGAGCTGGAGACCGCGCGCGACACCTTCGACGCCGTCATCGAGCGCGCCAGCCAGATCGGCAACCATCGCTTCGAGGCGTACGGTAAGGAAGGCTTGGCCACGGTCGAACGCGACCTGGGGCGCCTGGACAACGCGATCACCCTCTACACGGTGGCGATCCACGAGGCGCAGGAGATCGACGACCCCGCGCTAATCCTCGCCGCCACCTACGGCCTGGCGATGTCGTACCGGGAGCGCAACGAGTTCGCGCGGGCACGGACGCTCCTGGACCACGGCCTCCGCTCCGCCGAGCAGTCCGGTGCGCTCCTCCAGCAGGCACGGTTCCGCTCCGGCATTGGCGCCACGCTTATCGGCCAGCGGGAGTTCGGGGATGCCCTGCCGGTGCTGGAGGAAGCGATCGCCCAGGCGACCGAGTCAGGCGCGCAGCGGGAGCAGGCGGTCGCGTCGCTCCTCCTCGCTGCGGCCTGTTACTCCCATCGCCGGCGCACGGACGCGTTGGAGTACCTGGATCGTGTCCACAAACTGGTGGAGGAGCTGGGTTACGACCAGTTCCTGATGTCAGAGGCGCGCCAGATGCCCGAGCTGGTGGAGTACGCCGTGGCCCGCAACGTGGGTGGCGAGTACTTCCGCTCCCTTCTCACCCGCATCCGGCCCCCGGAGGCCGTTGAGCCGGTGGCGGACCTCCCCAGTGCGTTCCGTATCCGTGCAGAGGCGTTCGGCGGCGCCCGCGTAACCGTGGATGGACGCCAGGTGCAGGACATCGAATGGCGCAGCGAGCGCTCCAAGGAGCTGTTCTTCTACCTGCTCCACCGCGGGCGGCCGATGCGCAAGGAAGAGATAGCCCTGGAGCTTTGGCCGGACGTGGGCGCAAAGCAACTGAACAGCGCGTTCCACACGACCCTCTACCGACTCAGGAAGGCCATCCATCCGCAGGTGGTGATCCAGGCCAGCGGCGGGTACCAGGTGAACCCGGACTTCGATGTCTCCTACGACGCCGCGGAGTTCGAGGAGACGCTGAAGCAGACCGACACGGTCGAACCGGGGACGCCAGACTGGGTGGAATCCATGGGCAAGGTGGTCGGGCTGTATCGCGGCCCGTTCGCCTCCACCTTCGACTCGGAGTGGGCGGAGGAGATCCGTCGCCGGTACGAGGAAATGTACCTGTCATCCATGCTGGCGCTGTCCACCGCCGCCCTGAACGGGGGTGATGCGGCCGAGGCGATCACGATGGCAGAGGGCGTCATCGCCGTCGACCCGATGAATGAGGACGCGACCTACCGACTCATGGAGGCCCACTCCCGTCGCGGCAACCTGGACATGGCCGCCCGCGCCTATCGCCGGTTGCATGACCTGATGCGTTCAGATCTGAACGCTGAGCCGTCGTCCCGTGTGAAGGCGCTCTACCAGCGCGTCCTCTCCGGCGAGGCGCTGGACAACCCGCTGCCGTAGCCGTCCGACGGCCGCGCGGGGACTTCTTTCGTCACAAAATCGCAAACTGCTCCCGGCAATTGGCCCGAATCTCTTCAAATCTTTCTTGTTGTGATTCTGGTCACAATCTGGTGAGAAGTTGGTAAGAGGGTCCTGCGTAACTTCCGCTCATCGTCACTACACGAACGGCCCCATGAGGCCCTCGATGATCCGGGAGACAGACAATGCGCCGCTTCCTCACCGCCTCCACCGCCGCCTTCTTCGCTGGTGCCGCCTTCGTCGCCACCTCCTCCTCGGCCATGGCCGAGGTCATCTGGGGCTGGTAGTCCATCAATGAAATGTCTCGGCGTTCCCGAACGCCGAGTACCTGGTCCCGGGGCGTCGTGCTGGACCCCTCCCGTACGACACCCCGGGTTCCTCCGTTCAGGTCGGTGCGTGGGATGACTCTTCAAACGACTCACCCCTCGCTCGATGCGCTGGTCGAGGAGATCGCCGAGTTCCGGCCGCTGCCGCCCATAGCCGCCCAGGTGCTGCAGATCGCGGAAGGGGAAACCTTCTCCGCGCATGAGCTGGCTCAGGCGATCTCCTCGGACCCAGCTCTCACAGCGCGGGTCCTCCGAGTTGCCAATTCCGCTTACTTCGGCTTCCCGCGCCGGATCATCACCGTGCGTGATGCCGTGGTGCTCCTGGGATTCCGCCAGGTCAGGGCGACTGCCCTGGCCGCGTGCGCGCTGTCCGCGCTACCGACTGGCGGAACGATCGACCCGCGCCCACTCTGGCAGCACGCGATCACTGTCGGCCTGGTGGCTGAGCTGCTCGCTCGCAGCACGCGCCGGCACGTGGAGGAAGCGTTCACGGCGGGCGTCCTGCACAACATCGGTCGTCTGGCGCTTGACCAGGCCCGCCCAGCCGAGTTCCGAGCCGCGCTGACCCTCGCGCGTCGCGAGGGACTCCCGCTGCACCAGGCTCAGGCCGCGCTCCTCGGGTACACAGATGCAGAAGTCGGCGGAGCACTGGCGCTCCGCTGGGCCTTCCCCGAGGAACTCGCGCTCGCGATTGCCCATCACGCTCGCCCGATATCCATCCTGAGTGACCAGGACAGCCTGGCGGCGATGGTGGTGCGAGCGCGTGACTTCACCGCCGGACAGGGGATCACCGACGGCGTGGAGCCGCCCCCGCTGGAGGTTCCTCGCTCCTGTGCGCACACCGCAGCCACCGTGACCCCGGTCATGGAGCATGGCGGTGGATTTGATGCGCTGCTGACCCGCGCCGCGTCCTTCATCGAACATACCGCCGTGGGGGTCTGAGTCACCCCCGGGGTTCGCGTCTCCGACGTTCCCAGCCGATCGGATTTGCTGCCGATGACGCCAGCACTCTGGCCGCCGTCCCTCCCGGAAGTCGCGTTCTTCCGCGACCAGCGTGGTGCCGTGCTCGCGGCCGAAGTGGTGCGCCTGCCGGAGTGGCTACCGTTCCTCGTCGACCCCCCGGATCCCCTGGTTGCGGACATTCGCCTTGCGCTACTGGAGCGGTGCGAACGACGCCTGGGGCTTCCCGGCTGGCTGGTCCTGCTTCCTGAGGAAGTGACCCAGGATCCCGGGCGGGTCGTGGAGGAGGCGCTCAAGGCATGGCCTCGGTCGCCCTCGTACCGCGTTGCCGCCGCGCCACCGGAGGACTATGTGGTGGCGGGGTTCCAGGCACTGTGCCCCCCGCACCCGCCGTGCGAGCCGGGGCTCCGCGCTCGCGAGTCGCTGACCGAGTACCTACGCGAGCGGCCGGGCATCCTGGGCCGCCTGGGCGATGAGGGTCGCGATGGCTTCAACCGCCTGGTCCAGCTGGAGTGGGCCTCGCCAGAGGCGTTCGCGGCGGACATCCTGAAGGAGCGGATCCGCGATGCTGGCGCCGGGGCGCTGGTCGACCTGGGTGAGTTCATCGCTGCGGCGGAGGTTAGCGGGAGCGTCGGCGACTTCGCGGAGCTGGCAGCGGAGCGCGACGCGCTCCTGGGGCGGCTGAACCCTTCGCGCTACTTCTCTGATGCGCGGGACTTCGACCGTGCGGTCGCCGCCGCAGGGGCGTGGGTGGAGCGCTACCAGCGTGCCTACGCCGCGCACTACCGCGAGGTGGTCCAGGCAGCCTGCGCGACGCTGGAGGAGATAGCGCCGGCCATTGGGGCCGCACGGACGCTGGAGTCGCTGAACGCCGGAAGCCGGCCGGTCGGCGAGGATGCGGTCAGGCGGCTGAACGCCGCGGTGGAGGAGATCCGGCTGCTTCCGAAGGCCCCAGGAGCCTCAGAGCCACGGACAGGCGACGTGGCGCTCGGGCACATGCCACGGGCCTACACCGAGGCGCGATTGGCAGCGGCTGCGGTCCATGCGGCGCTGGACATCCAGCGGCGCAGGGCGTCCTCCTCATCCTCGATTGCTCGCTAGCAGGGCAGTGGCTCGTCAGCCCCGCGCGCAGGACGATGGGTGCGTCCATCCATCGCTCTCGACTTAGAGGGTCAACCTTGTCCAACCTGTACGCACTTCCCACCGGCCCGCAGCCCCCGACCCGCCTGAACGCGATCATCGAGATCGCCCGAGGTGGTCAGTCCAAGTTCGAGTACGACGCAGAGCTGGGCCTTTTCCGGCTTGACCGCGTCCTGTTCTCCTCCGTCCACTACCCGGCGCACTACGGCTTCGTGCCCAGCACGAAGGCTGGCGACGGCGACCCCGTGGACGTCCTGGTCTACGGCTCCTTCGAGTCCTTCACCGGAGCGCTCATCGAGGTCCGTCCCGTTGGCATGCTGCGCATGAGCGACGAGAAGGGCAGTGACGAGAAGGTGCTGACCGTGCCCGTCGCCGATCCTCGGCTTCGGGAGGTGCAGGAGATCGGCCACGTCCCACCGCACTTCCTGAAGGAAGTGGAGCACTTCTTCCGCATCTACAAGGATCTGGAGGGCGCTAAGGTCACCACCCTGGGGTGGGAGCCACGCGGGGTGGCGGAGCAGTACGTCATGGACTCGCTCCTCCCGCAGTAACGCTCCGACGGTCGTCCGTGACACGCAGGTGACCCGGGTATGTTGCGGGACGGTTACGGCGTCCCGATTAACATTCGGCTAACATTTTCCCGATGCCGGGTACGGTCGGGCGGGTTACCTGTCGATAGTCCGATGGGATCCGTCTGACGTGCGATTCGAGGGGAGCCGGTGATGCGGTTGTTCTCTGTGCGACCTTTCCTGCTGGTCGCGCTTTTGGCCGCGATCCTGGGTGTCGGATGCTCCGGCGATGCACCTACCGAGGAACAGGTCCTCAATACGAACCTGACCGCGGAGCCGCAGTCGCTGGATCCACAGCGCGCCACGGACGCTGTCTCCCTCTCCGTGCTGGAGGCGATCTACTCCGGGCTGTTACGCCTGAGTCCGGACCTGGAACTGGAAGCGGATGTCGCCTCCGAGGTCCCGACGGTTGAGAACGGCGGCATCTCCGAGGACGGCCTGACGTACACCTTCCACCTGCGGGACGACCTGAAGTGGAGCGACGGCACGCCGCTGGTCGCCCAGGCGTTCGTGGATGGCGCGCGCCACCTCTTCGAACCCGGCAGCGGGAACCGCTACGTCGACTTCTACCGCGTGATCGCGGCCACGGGCTCCGACGGCGATGCGAATCTAGCCGTGGAGGAGGCGCTGGCCGCCGGGGTGGAGGGCGACCCTCTCGCCGCACTCGAGCGCGCGGTCGTCGACGGCCTGCAGGTGGAGGCCCCGGACGACCAAACGGTTGTCTATCGCCTGAACCGCCCGAGCCCGGTGTTCCTGTTGCTCACCACCATGTGGCCGCTGTATCCGATCCGCCAGGACGTCCTGGAGGCGAGCGGGGACCAGTGGACCGAGGCAGGGACGCTGGTCTCCAACGGGCCGTTCACGCTGGCGCAGTGGGACCACAGCGAGTTCATCCAACTGGCGCGCAACGAGCACTGGCATAGTGACGACGTCTCGCTCGCGACGATCAACATGGACATGATCGAGGATCCCGCAGTGGCGTTCCTCGCCTATCAGAACGACGAGCTAGACCTCGTGTCGCTCGGCCCGGCTGAGCTGGCACAGGTGCGTGGCGACGAAGGTCTGCGAGAAGAGTTCCTTTCCTACGCGCGTCTCAGCACCAACGGCGTCTACCTCAACACGTCCAATGAGTACCTGATGGACGTCCGAGTGCGACAGGCGCTGGCGGGCGGGCTCGACCGCGAGGAGTTCGCGGAGGCTGTGACCGGAGGCGCGGTCCTCGCCGGGTATGGCTGGGTACCGCCGGGGATGCCGGGGCATGACGCGGACGCCGGCGCGCAGTACCGCGACGCCATCGAGGCTTCACAGGCTCTGCTGGAGGACGCCGGCCACGGCGACGGATCGGGCGTCACGCTCCGATTGCTCACGCCCGACCAGGGGAACACCGTCGCGACAGCGGAGTGGCTCAAGCAGCAGTGGGAGACCAACCTGGGCGTCACCATCGAGATCGACGTGCGCGAGACGGCGACCTACGTAGCAGAGCGGAACGCGGGATCGTTCGACATCGTGATCGGTGGCTGGGGTACGGACTACCCCGATCCGCAAAACTGGTTCACGCAGTTCCGTAGTGGTGCCGGTCTCAACTCAACGGGGTTCTCCGATCCGGAGTACGACGCGCTGGTCGACGAAGCGGACCTCCGGTTCGACCTCAGCGACCGCCTTGGCCTCTATGCCGACGCGCAGGAAATCCTCCTGGAGCAGGCACCGGTGATCCCGATGTACTACGGACGTCGGAACGTGCTGGTGAAGCCGTGGGTCCAGGGCCTTGTCGGTTCCTCGCTTGAGCACCAGGTGCCGGGGGACATGTTCTTTGAGCAGGTCGAGATCGACGGGCGTCCCTAGCCCGATCCGGCAGCCCTGAGGTTCCACGGGCAGGACGCCGCTACGATCGGCGTCCTGCCCGTGGAGCCGGGCGCTGAGGGACTCCGATGGCGATCTACCTGGCGCGGCGTCTCCTCTGGACCTTCGGCACGCTGTTCTCCATCTGCCTGATCACGTTCGTGCTGATGCACTCCGTTCCAGGGGGGCCATTTGAGGCACGCGCGGGAGAACAGGGTGTCTCGGCAGAGTTCGTGAGCGCGCAGGAGGCCTACTACGGCCTGGGCGATCCGATGCCGGAGCAGTTCCTGCGGATGCTCGGCAACCTGGTCCAGGGCGACCTGGGACTGTCCTTCGCCCAGCAAGGGCAACATGTCACCGACCTGATGCTGGACAAGATCAAGCCGTCCTTCCTGCTGGGCGTGATGGCGTTCGCAATCGTGGTGGGGGTGGGCATCCCGGCGGGGACGTTCGCTGCCGTACGCCGGAACACGGTCTGGGACTACGTCACGCTCGGCATCTGCACCGCGCTGGCTGCAGTGCCCAGCTTCGTGATCGCCTTCTTGCTGCTTCTGACGTTCTCGGTGGGCCTCGACTGGTTCGACGTGCGACTCGGACGGGGCTTCGGTGACAGCATCGGTTCGCTGAGGAACGGCATCCTCCCCGCGGTTGCGCTTGGTGCGCCGTCGCTCGCGTTGCTCTACCGGATCACGCGCAGCGCGATGATCGAGGTGCTGGAGCAGGACTACATCCGCACCGCTCGGGCGAAGGGGCTTGCACCGCGTGAGCTGTACCTGCGGCACGCGCTTCCCAATGCGTCGCTTCCCATAGTGACGTTGCTCGGCCCGATCTTTGCGGGGCTGGTGACGGGCTCGATCATCATCGAGAGCATCTTCGGGCTACCGGGGATCGGAGCGGCGTTCGTGACGTCCGTAGGTCAGCGTGACTACGGAATGATCATGGGGACCACGTTGTTCTACGCGACCGTGATCATCTTCGCGAACCTGGTCGTGGACCTCATGTACCCGGTGATCGATCCCCGCGTGCGTGCCGCGTGACCGGGCGGGGGCGAGGCTAGTGCTGCTTCGCACGCGGCGAGTGCAGGAGCAACCAGGCTACTGGCGCCTTGCCTGGAGGCGGTTCCGGCGCAACCGCCTCGCGGTCGTGTCCGGGTTCCTGCTCCTCGCGTTCATCCTTGTTGCGCTCGGCGGAGATGTGATCGCGCCGCACGATCCCTACGAGCAGTTCCTGAGACGGGGCGGCGAGGTCATCACTGATCCACTGGCTCCCCGCGATGACGGCACGTTCGAAGGCCCTTCCGTCGCGCACCTCTTCGGAACTGACGAGCTCGCGCGAGACATCTTCAGCCGGAGCGTGCTTGGGCTTCGGATCTCGCTTGGGGCGGCGCTGTTCCTGATTGTGATCGTGACGACGGTCGGGATCACCGTCGGGGTGGCTGCAGCGGCTGGCCCGCGCTGGGGCGACGAGCTCCTGATGCGGATGACGGACGTTGCCTATGCGTTCCCGGACATCCTGCTGATCATCCTGCTTCGATCGGCCTTTGGGGACACGATCCTCGGACGGCGTTCCGTCGTCGGGATCGATGTCGACGTACTGCTCCTCTTCTTCGCCATTGGCCTGACGGCCTGGCCGACCATGGCTCGGCTGGTGCGCGCCCAACTGCTGTCGCTGCGGGAGCGTGAGTTCACCACTGCGGCTCGGGCGATGGGCGCGGGACCGATGAGGATCGCCGTGACGCACTGGCTGCCGAATGCGACGGGGCCGGTCATCGTGGAGGCTACGTTCCTGGTGCCGCGCGCCATCTTCGCGGAGGCCGCGCTGTCGTTCATCGGGGTGGGAGTGACACCGCCGACGCCCAGCCTGGGCGTACTGATCTCCAGCCACTTTTCCTTCGTCTCGGTCCAGTGGACCGCGCTGGCGTTCCCGACGTTGATCCTGGCGACGCTGTTCATCGTCTTCCAGTTCTTCGGCGATGGCCTTCGGGACGCCATGGATCCTCGAACCCGGCGCTAGCGGACTCCCTCCACTCGCGTCTGACGGGTACGATCCCAGCACCGGGTGCGTGCCTGGCGGGGGCGAGAGGACATCGCATGGACATCCTGGTCGCGTACGACGGTTCGGAGGGTTCGCGCCGCACCCTGCGTGAGGCAGCGCCCCTGGCACGGGCGGCGGGCGGCACCGTAATCCTGGTGCGGATCCTGGATCCCCGTGTCGATGCAGCAGACGTCACCGCGGATACCACCGCGGCGGCGATGGCAGTGGTCGAGAAGCGCGCCCTGGCAGAGATGCATGATGCCGCTGTTGGGCTGGACGTCCAGTCGCGAGCAGTGGTGGTGACGCAGGAGCGCGGTGAAGACACCAGCGAGGCATTGATCCGTGCGGCTCAGGCTGAGGGAGCGGACATCATCGCGATCGCGACGCGTCGCGCGACCGGCCTCAGTGGAGTGCTCCTCGGGAGTGTCACTCAGGGCGTCCTCAAGAACGCTTCCATCCCGGTGCTGGTGATTCGAGTGGGGTAGGACCCACGACGCCGGCGAGGGTCAGACGACGGTTTCCTCGTGTTCTGCGGCCAGCGAGTTCGGATCCTTGTAGGCCTGCTTGGACAGCCGCAGGATATTCATGATGTCGCCACGCTCGCGGGCGAAGAAGAACAGGCCCAGCAGGACGTAGATCACCGCGATCACCATGCGCAGCTCCTCGACCGGGATCAGGAACTGCGCCATGAACAGGCCCAGCAGCATGAACGCCTCTTTCGCGTTGAGCGAGAGGCTCGTCAGGACTGCGACGGCGAAGAACGACTGTGCGGCGGTGAGGAATATCTCTTCCTCCTGCCGGAGGTCCAGCGGCAGGCCATCGAGGCTGCCATTCGACAGCGCATATGCGATCGGCAGGCCGCCGATGAGCAGCGTCCACTGGTTGACCTTGGACGACAGCAGTGCCCCCATGGCGACGGTGGCGCGGCCGCGCCACGCCAGGATGCCCGCGACGAGGAACTCAGGCGCCTCCGAGGCGAATGGCGCGAGCCACTGCACCAGCAGGAACTCGTCGATGCCCAGTTGGGTGCCGGAGTGGATCAGTCCCTCCGCGAAGGGCTCTGCGGACAGGAAGATCGAGACAGCGGCGACGGTGAAGAGCCCGAGGATTGCGGCCCGGCGCTGTGGCCTGGGCAGCGTGCCGATGGTCTGCGCGGGGCCGACGAGCTCCGGCTCTTCCGCGGGTGCGCGCGCGATGATGTAGACATACACGATGAAGAGGACGCCCAGGATGACCGTGTCGATGAGCGAGATGCTCTGCTTCAGCGGAATCGTGAACGAGTAAATCGTTGCGGCGGAGAGCGCGACGATCTCCACGGCGTGTCCGCGTTCCAGCCGCAGCACGGTCTTGCGGGTGCGGTACCAGAACAGGAAATAGATCAGTGGCCACGCCACGCCGATCAGGAGCCGGTTGCCGCCGGTCATGTTGGCGACGGCGTACTGCGCGTACTCCGGATCCGTGCCCGCCTTCCAGGCGAACGTCATATCCACCGCGTACTCGGGCAGCACCGCGATCAGGGCGATGAACGCAACGGCGAGCCCCTGCGCGATCTCGACCTCGGAGGCCTCCGCGGCCCACGAGAGCAGGAATGCCGACGAAACGATGGAGAGCCCGAAGAGGGAGGTGTCCGCTACCGTCCCAAGGTCGATTCCGGTTAGCCGGAGGAACGGCCCGGGGGCCGCTCCCAAGATCGCTATGAAGATCGCCAACCGGCTGGACATGGACGCCCCGTCCCTGTCGACTCGTCAGATGCGATAGTACGACTCTGGTGGCTGCGTGCATCTGGAGGCCGAGGGCGCCGGAGGCGTTGATGAACACGTTCATGGGCCGGCTGTGGGTGCTGGGGTCGCTGTTGGGGCTGCTGCTCGGCATCTACCTGGCGGTCACCGCCTCCGGCGGGGTCACCGCGATCGCGATCATGCCGCTGCTGGGAGCAATGGCGGGCATCCTCATCGCCATGTTCATGGACGAGGCCCGAAGTGCCATTCGGAAACGCCGCAAGAAGAAGTAGCCGGATCCAACTCGATCACGCCGACCGCGGGCGCGCTGTGGTCGCATCCCTGAACCACCGGATGCGGGACATAAGCTCTGGCCAACCACCGATACGGATCAGCAGCGGGTGTTCCTCCACCGCCGCATCGCGGCGCGCGGGGCTGCGTACTCCGTCGCCGATCCCCAGGTTACTGATGAGTCCGCGAGCGGTC
>Ga0172380_10007615_pt1 | contig 12116 bp, 12 predicted proteins | sample Leawe162metaG_FD_119747 | JGI IMG/M metagenome (GOLD analysis project Ga0172380, IMG submission 119747) | Leachate microbial communities from a municipal landfill in Southern Ontario, Canada - Leachate well 162 metaG | ecosystem: Engineered > Solid waste > Landfill > Unclassified | place...
ACGCCGCCGATGCCGTTGTCGAGGCCGGCGACGAATTCGGGCTGACCGCCCAGCGCTTCGGAACGCACATCCTCGCTGCTATTGAATTCGAAACCGTTCAGGGCCAGCAGATTGCCCAGCACGCGCAACACCTTCCACGCCGGGCGTGTCTCGCCCTGCGGCTTGGCGGCGGCGTAGAAACTCTGCACGCGACCTTCGGTATTGACGAAAGTGCCGGAGGTTTCCGAGAACGGCGACACCGGCAGCAGCACCGCCGCATAGTCGAGCATGGCCGGCGACTTGAAGGGCGTCAGCACCACGGTGACGGCGGCCTTGCCGAGCGCGGCCAGCGCCTGGGCGCCGTCAGCGCAATCGAGTTCGGCTTCGGCGCCAAGCACCACATAGGCCTGACGCGGATCTTTCAACATCGACGCGGCGTTGAGGCCGGCGCCTGTCGGCACTGCCTTGGCCACGTAGCCGCCGACGCTGTTAGCCGCCTCGCCGAAGAAACCAAAGCGTGCGCCGAGCAGGGTGGCCAGTTGCTGGGCCAGCGCATGCAGCGTCGCCGCCTGCGGATGCTGCTGGGCAAAGTTGCCAAGCAGAACCCCTGCATTGCCACCAGAAACAAGGCTGGCGGCAATGGCTTTCGCCGTGTCGCCAGCGCCGACTTTCGCCAGCGCGGAATCCACCCCGATGCCTTTGAGGTCGGCGACTGCCTGCACCACTTCGGCCAGCATGGCCGGCAGTTGTGAGGGCGCGACAATGGCGCGCGACGTCAGCTTGATCAGCAAATCGTCGTCCGCGCTGTGCAGAATGCTGATTTCAGCGCCCTTCTTGGCCGACTGGCGCAGACGCTGGGCGATCAGCGGATGATCCTTGCGCAGGAAGGAGCCGACCACCAGCACGCGATCGAGACGGCCGATATCGGCGATCTTCATACCCAGCCACGGGGTTCCCTTGCGCTTGCCGTCGGCCGAAAAGTCGCTGTGGCGCAGACGGAAATCGATGTTCTCGCTACCCAGGCCACGCAGCAGCTTTTGCGCGAGGTACATTTCTTCCAGTGTCGCGTGCGGACTCAGCAGTCCGCCGATGGCCGCGCCGCCGTGAGTCTTGGCCACATCGCGCAGCGCATGCGCAGCGTAATCGAGGGCGACGCTCCAGGCGACTTCCTTCCACTCGCCGCCCTGCTTCACCATGGGCCTGGTCAACCGTTCGGCCGAATTCAGCCCCTGGTAGGAGAAGCGCTCCTTGTCGGTCAGCCAGCATTCGTTGATGTCTTCGTTTTCCAGCGGCAGCACGCGCATCACGCGGTCGCTCTTGGTCTGCAGGATCAGGTTGCTGCCCAGCCCGTCGTGCGGGCTCACCGACTTGCGCCGGGACAGTTCCCAGGTGCGTGCCGAAAAGCGGAAAGGCTTGGAAGTCAGCGCGCCGACCGGGCACAGGTCGATGATGTTGCCGGAGAGTTCGGTATCGACCGTCTTGCCGATGAAGGGCATGACCTCGGCGCGCTCGCCGCGGTAGGACTGGCCTAGTTCCATGAAACCGGCGATCTCGGCGGTGAAGCGGATGCAGCGCGTGCAGTTGATGCAGCGTGTCATGTCGGTCGACACCAGCGGACCGAGATCCTTGTCGGGCACGACGCGCTTTTCCTCTTCGTACTTCGAGGCGGATTCGCCATAGCCGACCGCGAGGTCCTGCAACTGGCATTCGCCGCCCTGATCGCAGATCGGGCAGTCCAGCGGATGGTTGATCAGCAGGAATTCCATCACCGCCTTCTGCGCCTTGACGGCCAGTTCGGAATGGGTGAATACCTTCATGCCGTTGGTGACGATGGTGGCACAGGCCGGCATCGGCTTCGGCGCCTTCTCCACCTGCACCAGGCACATGCGGCAGTTGGCCGCGATGGACAGCTTCTTGTGGTAGCAGAAATGCGGGATGTAGGTGCCGAGCTTGTGTGCCGCCTCGATGACGGTGCTGCCGTCCTCGACCTGCAGGGTCTTGCCGTCGATCTCGATTTCGACCATTACGCGGCCCCTACCTTGAAAAAGCCGCTTCCGGCACGCTGAACTTCAGGATCGACCAGGCACTTCTTGTTTTCGATGTGGTATTCGAACTCGTTCTTGAAATGCTTGATGAAGCTGCGCACCGGGAAGGCGGCAGCGTCGGCCAGCGCACAAATGGTCTTGCCCATCATGTTGTCGGTCACGCGATTCAGCAGGTCGAGATCTTCGGCACGACCTTGGCCGTGCTCGATACGATGCACGACGCGATACAGCCAGCCGCTGCCCTCGCGGCAAGGCGTGCATTGGCCGCAGGACTCTTCGTAATAGAAATACGACAGACGCTCCAGCGCCTTGACCATGCACACCGTTTCATCCATCACGATGACCGCGCCCGAACCGAGCATGGAACCGGCCTTGGCGATCGAGTCGTAGTCCATGGTGCAATCCATCATGACGTCGGCGGGCAACACTGGCGCCGACGAGCCGCCGGGAATCACCGCCTTGAGTTTGCGTCCGCCGCGCATGCCGCCGGCCATTTCGAGCAGCTTGGCGAAGGGCGTGCCCATCGGCACTTCGTAGTTGCCCGGGCGATTGACGTGGCCCGACACGGAGAACAGCTTGGTGCCGCCGTTATTGGGTTTGCCCAGATTGAGGTAAGCCTCGGCGCCCATGCCCAGAATGAAAGGAATCGCGGCAAAGGTCTCGGTGTTGTTGATCGTGGTCGGCTTGCCGTAAAGGCCGAAATTCGCCGGGAAGGGCGGCTTGTAGCGCGGCTGGCCCTTCTTGCCCTCGATGGATTCGAGCAGACCGGTTTCCTCGCCGCAGATATAGGCGCCCCAGCCATGATGCGCAAAGAGGTCGAAGCTGAAATCCGAACCGAGAATGTTGTTGCCCAGATAGCCGGCGGCGCGCGCCTGATCGAGAGCTTCCTCGAAACGCTGGTAGATTTCGAAAATCTCGCCGTGGATGTAGTTGTAGCCGCGCTTGGCACCGACCGCATACGCGGCGATGATCATGCCTTCGATGGTCGAATGCGGGTCGAAGCGCAGCAGGTCGCGGTCCTTGAAGGTGCCCGGCTCGCCTTCGTCGGTGTTGCAGACCACATACTTTTCCGGCGCCGCCTTGGGCATGAAGCTCCACTTGAGGCCGGTCGGGAAGCCCGCGCCGCCGCGACCGCGCAGCACCGACTTCTTGACCTCGGCGATCAGGTCGTCCTGGGTCATCTTGCTGGACAGAATCCGCTTGAGCTGCGCGTAACCGCCGCGCGCTTCGTAATCCTTGAGGCTCCAGCCTGCATCGCCCCTGGCCCAACCGGTGGTCAGCAGCGGATTGATGGTGTCGATCAGAGCCATTTTATTTGCACTCCGCCAACAGCGCGTCGATCTGTTCGGGCAGCATGAAGCTGCACATGCGCTTGTTATTCACCAGCATCACCGGCGCATCGCCGCAGGCGCCCATGCACTCGCCTTCCTTCAGCGTAAATTTGCCGTCCGCGGTAGTCTCGTTGAAGTCGATGCCGAGCTTTTCCTTGACGTAATCCGCGGCATGAACGCCGCCGGACAAGGCGCAAGGCAGGTTGGTGCACACCGTCAGCTTGTACTTGCCGACCGGTTGCAGGTCGTACATGTTGTAGAAGCTCGCGACCTCGTAAACGGCGATCGGCGCCATGCCCAGATAGCCGGCGACGGTGGCGATGGTTTCCTTGGACAGCCAGCCTTTTTCGTCCTGGGCAATCACCAGCGCCGCCATCACTGCGGACTGCTTCTGGTCTGCCGGGTACTTGGCCACTTCCCGATCGATCTTCTTCAGAGCGTCAGCGCTCAATTCGGGACTCAACAGGATGTTCTGGGTATTCATGCGGTCTATCTGTCAACGTCGCCAAGAACCAGGTCGATGGTGCCGATCACGGCAGTCGCGTCGGCCAGCATGTGGCCGCGACACATTTCATCCGTGGCGGCCAGGTGGGGAATTCCTGCGGTGTGCAGCTTGATGCGGTAAGGCTTGTTGGCACCGTCCGAAACTGCCCAGACGCCCATCTCGCCCTTGGGGTGCTCGATCGCCACGTAGGCCTCGCCGGCCGGCACGTGCATGCCTTCGGAAAACAGCTTGAAGTGATGGATCAGCTCTTCCATGCTGCCCTTCATCTTCTCCCGCGACGGCGGCGCCACCTTGTGGTCATCGGTGATGACCGGACCCGGATTCTTGCGCAGCCAGGCTATGCACTGCTTGATGATGCGGTTGGCCTGGAACATCTCCTCCATGCGCACCAGATAGCGGTCATAGGTGTCGCCATTGACGCCGACCGGAATGTCGAAATCCATGCGGTCATACACCTCGTAGGGCTGCTTCTTGCGCAGATCCCATTCGATGCCCGAACCGCGCAGCATCGCGCCGCTGAAGCCGAGCTGCAGGGCACGCTCCGGACTGACGACGCCGATGCCGACGGTACGCTGCTTCCAGATGCGGTTGTCGGTCAGCAGGGTGTGGTATTCGCTCAGGTAGACCGGGAAACGGTTGGTGAAGTCCTCGAGGAAGTCGAGCAGCGAGCCGCTGCGCGCCTCGTTGAGTTCCTTGACCGTCTGCGCATTCTTGAAGCGGTTCTCCTGATACTTCGGCATCTGATCCGGCAGATCGCGATAGACGCCGCCGGGCCGGTAATAGGCCTGGTGCATGCGGATGCCGCAGGTGGCTTCGAGCACGTCGAACAGATCCTCGCGCTCGCGGAAGGTGTACAGCACCATGGTCATGGCGCCGATATCCAGCGCGTGGGTGCCGATGTTGAGCAGGTGGTTCTTGATCCGCGCGATTTCGTCGAACATGACGCGGATGTACTGGGCGCGGATCGGCACCTCGATACCCAGCAGACGCTCGACCGCGAGGCAGTAGGCATGCTCGCTGGGAATCATCGAGGTGTAGTCGAGGCGATCCAGGTAAGGCAGGGTCTGCAGCCAGGTGCGGGTTTCCGCCAGCTTCTCGGTGCCGCGATGCAGGAGACCGATGTGCGGGTCGGCGCGCACCACGACCTCGCCGTCGAGCTCCAGCACCAGGCGCAACACGCCATGGGCCGCCGGATGCTGGGGCCCGAAGTTCAGGGTGTAATTCTTGATGTCAGCCACGGCCGCCGCCTTTTCCGTAGGTTTCCTCGCGCACGATGCGCGGCGTTACTTCGCGCGGCTCGATCGTCACCGGCTGATAGATCACGCGCTTCTGCTCGGGGTCGTAACGCATCTCGACATAACCTGAAATCGGGAAATCCTTGCGGAAAGGATGGCCGACAAAGCCGTAGTCGGTGAGGATGCGGCGCAGATCGACATGGCCCTCGAAGTGGATGCCGAACAGATCGAAGGCCTCGCGCTCGTACCAGTTGGCGCTGTTCCATATTTCCATGACCGACGGCACCACCGGAAATTGGTCGTCCGGCGCGAAGACCCTGACGCGCAGGCGCCAGTTGTGGGTGATCGACAACAGTTGGCTGACTGCCGCGAAGCGCTTACCCTGATAGCCCGTGTAGGTCGAGTAATCGATGCCGCTGAGATCCATCAACTGCTCGAAGCGGAAAGCAGGGTCGTCACGCAGTTGGCGCATCACGTCGAGATAATTCCCGGCCGGCACCACGACAGTCAATTCACCCAATGCCAGGACCGGTTCGCCGATCCGATCACCGAAGCTTTCTTTAAGTTGCCTGCAAAGTCGTTCCAGTTTGACGCTCATGGGATAGGCTCAGGTCAGCGGGCGATGGTAGTGGTGCGGCGGATCTTGCTCTGCAGCTGGATCAGGCCGTACAGCAACGCCTCCGCCGTCGGCGGACAACCCGGCACATAGACATCGACGGGCACGATACGGTCAACTCCGCGCACCACCGAATACGAGTAATGGTAGTAGCCGCCGCCATTGGCACAGGAACCCATCGAGAGCACCCAGCGCGGCTCGGCCATCTGGTCGTAAACCTTGCGCAGCGCCGGCGCCATCTTGTTGGTCAGCGTGCCGGCGACAATCATCACGTCGGACTGCCGCGGACTCGGGCGGAACACGATGCCGAAGCGATCGAGGTCGTAGCGCGAGCACCCGGCGTGGATCATTTCAATCGCGCAACAGGCCAGTCCGAAAGTCATCGGCCACATCGAACCGGTGCGCGTCCAGTTGATGATCTTGTCCAGCGACGTGGTGACGAAGCCTTCCTGCAGAACGCCTTCGATACTCATGCGCTGAGGTCCTTGATTCCGTTCATTCCCAATCCAGCGCTCCCTTGGCCCACGCATAGACGTAGCCGACAACGAGGATACCGATAAACACGAACATCTCGACGAACCCGAACAGCTTCACCGCGTCGGTATTGACGATCTCCTTGAAGATCGTTGCCCAAGGAAACAGGAAGGCGATTTCGAGGTCGAACAGGATGAAGAGAATGGCGATCAGGTAGTAGCGCACATCGAATTTCATGCGCGCATCTTCGAAGGGAGCGAAACCGCATTCGAAGGCGGAAAGTTTCTCGCTGTCCGGACGATTGGGTGCAATCAGCCAACCGAGGAGGATGGGTGCGCAACCGAAAGCGAGGCCCACCAAGATAAAGACAAGAATCGGGAAGTAATTATCCAGCATTTTGGTGGGACGGCCACTTCACTTGTTGGTTTCGGCCGGCCAACCTGCAATCCTTCGCAGGTGAACCGACACACGACTACCTTTTTGCTGCCTTGCTTGCTGCTTTTTTACTGGTGCCGACGGTGAGACTCGAACTCACACAGCTTGCGCCACTACCCCCTCAAGATAGCGTGTCTACCAATTTCACCACGTCGGCAATATCGTTACTGCGGGAGCGGCGCGAATTATATAACAAGCCATTGACTCGTTCGTGCGCCGCAACAAAAAAATCTATGGCCGTTGAGGCCTGAAGCTTATTTCGGAATGTCCTTTGCCTTCGAGTCCGGAGCCGCCGGCGTTTGCGCTGGCGTCGCGGGAGCGGTCTGTGCGGCGGGCGCCGAATCCATCACGCTACCCGAAGCCGCGGGGCGCGAGGTGGCGATGTAGGAAAGCGCAAGGCTGGTCAGGAAGAACACCACCGCAAGTGCCGCGGTTACGCGCGACAAAAAATTCGCCGATCCCGTGGCGCCGAACAGGCTGCCCGAGGCGCCGCTGCCGAAAGCCGCGCCCATGTCGGCGCCCTTGCCGTGCTGCAGCAGCACGAAGCCGATGACACTCAGACCGGCGATGATATGCACGGTCAGAATCACGGTATGCATCAAGTCCATGAGAACCTCTTCAAATCTCTAAATTACGTTCAGGCAGCGGCGCAAATGGCGAGAAAATCCGCCGCCACCAGGGAAGCGCCGCCGATGAGTCCGCCATCGATATCGGCCTGACCGAAAAGCTCGGCCGCATTGTTGGCCTTGACGCTGCCGCCATAGAGGATGCGCAGACCGGCGGCGACATCCTTGCTGTCGCGCGCGAAGCGTGCGCGAATCTGGGCATGAACCTCCTGCGCCTGCTCCGGGGATGCGGTGCGCCCGGTGCCGATCGCCCATACCGGCTCATAGGCGACGACGGCGCGGGCAAAGGCTTCAATGCCATTCGCTTCGAGAACTGCGTCGATCTGCCGCGTCACCACCTCGCCGGTGATGCCCGCCTCGCGCTCCGCCAGCGATTCGCCGACGCACAGCACCGGGGTCAGCCCGGCCTTCTGCGCCGCGGCAAACTTGGCCGCAACCACGGCATCGGTGTCGCCGAAAAACGACCGGCGTTCGGAATGGCCGACGAGGGCATAACGGCAGGCAAAATCCGCCAGCATCGCCCCGCTCACCTCGCCCGTCCAGGCTCCCTGGGCATGTTCGGAAACATCCTGGGCGCCCCAGCCCACGCTGCTGCCGGCGAGCGCGGCTTGTGCCTGGGCCAGATAGGGGTAAGGCACGCAGACAGCCACCTCGGCGCGGCCTTTGGCGCCGTCGCGTACAGCTTGCAGCAGGCCCGCATTGGTGGCGAGACTGCCATGCATTTTCCAGTTTCCGGCAACGAGTTTGGTGCGCATGATGACGAGATTGGGGCTACACGAAGCCCGCGATTATAACGGCTGCGCGGTGCGAATGCCAGACCGCGGACAGCTTGCGGACGGCGGAGGCACCCACGCGACAGCCGCACGATACGTAAGCCCGTGTCTAGCCGGGGCTGGTTGACACAAATCAACCGCGTTGAGATCAAAGAGTCGATACTATCGCCCCAAGAACAACGATTACTCCACGGGTGGCCCAATGGAAACCATATCGACCGATGTTGCAATCATAGGTGCAGGAGGTGCCGGGCTACGTGCGGCGATCGCCCTCGCCGAAACCGACCCGAAACTGCGCATCGCACTGATCTCGAAGGTGTATCCGATGCGCAGCCACACCTGTGCCGCGGAGGGCGGAGCCGCCGGCGTGATCAAGCCCGACGACAGCTTCGACATGCACTTCGACGATACCGTGGGCGGCGGCGACTGGCTCTCCGACCAGGACTGCGTCGAATACTTCATCCACGAAGCACCCAAGGAATTGATGCAACTGGAGCACTGGGGCTGCCCCTGGAACCGCGAAGCCGACGGTTCGGTGGCGGTGCGGCCCTTCGGCGGCATGAAGAAGCAGCGCACCTGGTTCGCCGCCGACAAGTCCGGTTTCCATATCCTGCACACCCTGTTCCAGACCTCGCTGCAGTTCCCGACTATCACGCGCTACGACGAGTATTACGCGCTCGACCTGCTGGTCGACGACGGCCGTTGCCAGGGTGTCACCGCCATGGAAATGCGCAGCGGCGAACTGCGCCAGTTCCACGCCAAGGCCGTGATCATCGCCGGCGGCGGCGCCGGCCGGATGTTCCCCTTCTCCACCAATGGCGCGATTAAGACCGGCGACGGCATGGCCATGGCCTACCGTGCCGGGGCGCCGCTGAAGGACATGGAATTCGTCCAGTATCACCCGACCGGGCTGCCCAACACCGGCAGCCTGCTGACCGAAGCCTGCCGCGGCGAAGGCGGCATCCTGGTGAACAAGCACGGGCGCCGCTACCTGGCGGACTACGGGATGGGCCCGGAAACCCCGGTGGGCAAGCCACAACTCAAGACCATGGAACTGGGTCCGCGCGATCGCGTCAGCCAGGCCTACTGGCACGAACTGCAGAAGGGCAACACCGTCACCACGCAGTGGGGCGAATGCGTGCTGCTCGACATGCGCCACCTCGGCGAAAAGAAGATCAACGAACGCCTGCCCCTGGTGCGCGAACTGGCCGAGGCTTACCTCGGCGTCGATATCGTCAAGGACGCCGTGCCGATCCGCCCCGTGGTGCATTACATGATGGGTGGCATTTCCACCAATACCGCAGCCGCGACACCCCTGCCCGGCCTCTTCGCCGCCGGCGAGTGCGCCTGCGTCAGCTTGAACGGCGCCAACCGGTTGGGTTCGAACTCGCTGGTCGAGCTGCTGGTGTTCGGTCGCCGCGCTGCGCTCTCTGCTGCTGAACACGTGCAGGGCCTGCCGGCACCCGATGCCAGGGCGCTGAATGCGCAGGCCGAAAAGACCCAGCAACGCATCGGCGAACTCTTCTCGCGCACCGATGGCACCGAATCGATGTCCGGCCTGCGCAAGGAAATGCAGGACACCATGGAAAAGAACGTCGGCATCTACCGGACCGAAGCAGGCCTGCAGGAGGGCGTGAGCAAGATTCACGAGCTGCGCCAGCGCTATCGCAATGTAATACTCACCGACAAGTCCAGCGTCTTCAACACCGACCTGTTCCAGGCGCTCGAACTCGGCTCCATGCTCGACTGCGCGGAAGCCGTGACGGTCGGCGCACTGGCGCGCAAGGAATCGCGCGGCGCGCACCAGCGCCTCGATTATGTCGAACGCGACGACAAGAATTTCCTGCGCCACACCATGGTCCATCACCAGGGCATGGATTCGCCGCGCGTCGACTACCTCGATGTGGTCATCACCAAATCGCCGCCGGGCGTGCGCGATTACTCGGGAGACCACAAATGAAAGAGCGCACCGTTCAGCTGGAAGTCCTGCGCTACAACCCGGACACCGATACCGAGGCCCACTTCCAGCGCTACGAAGTGGTCTGTCAGGAAGAATGGGTGGTGCTCGATGCCCTCAACAAGGTCAAGGCGGACATCGACCCCACGCTCAACTACCGCTGGTCCTGCCACATGGCGGTCTGCGGCAGTTGCGGCATGATGATCAACGGCGAACCGAAGCTGTCCTGCCATGCCTTCCTGCGCGATTACGAAGGTGTGATCCGGGTCGAGCCGCTGGCGCATTTCCCGGTCGAGCGCGATCTGGTCACCGCGCCCGACGACTTCATGGAAAAGCTCAAGCGCGTCAAGCCCTACATCATCCCGAAGGAAAAAAAGCCGATCAGCGAGGGTGAATACAAACAGACGCCGGCGCAACTCATGAAGTTCCGCCAGTATTCGATGTGCATCAACTGCATGCTGTGCTACGCCGCCTGCCCCCAATACGGGTTGACGCCAAGCTTCATCGGTCCGGCGGCGCTGACCCTGGCCCATCGCTACAACCAGGATTCGCGCGACGGCGGGAGGGCGGAGCGGCAGGAAGTGGTCGCCACCCACGAAGGCGTCTGGGAATGCACTTTCGTCGGCGCCTGCTCCGAAGTCTGTCCGGCCCACGTGGATCCGGCCAGCGCGCTGCAGCAGATGAAGATCACCAGTTCGCTCGACTGGATCGTCGAGCACCTGATTCCGGGAGGAAAATCCGCAAGGGATACCGTCTCCCGCGAGGACGCAGGAGACATATCATGAGCCGCAAACCCCTGGTTCGCGAGTGCCCGCCGACCACCTGGTATTTCCGCCAGCCGCGCTACATGCGCTACATGTCGCGCGAGATCACCAGCATCTTCGTCGGCGCCTACTGCGTGCTGCTAGTGGTCGGCCTGCAACGCCTGGCCGACGGCCCGACGGCCTGGGAAGGCTTCCTGCTGGCACTGCAAAGCCCGGCATCGATCGTGTTTCAAATCCTCGCCCTGGTCGCTGCGGTGTATCACGCCGCCACCTGGTTCAATGCCACGCAGAAGGCCATGCCGATACAAATCGGCGAAGGCTTCGTGCCCGGCAACCTGATTTCAGGCGCGCACTACGCGGCATGGGCGGTGCTGTCCCTGATCGTGCTGATTCTTGCGGGAGTGTTCTGAGATGGCCAAATCGCACAAACCTGTCGTCTGGTTCCCCTTCGCCGCCGGCGGCACGGTGATTGCATTCTGCATGCCGGTGATCGTTCTGCTGACCCTCCTCGCCGCGCTGGGCCATGCCCCGGCCGGACTCGACTATCAGAACATGCATGTCTTCGCCCGCAGCGGCCTCGGCAAGTTGATCATCTTCGGCGTAGTGGCCCTGTCGCTGTGGAGCTCGGCGCATCGGCTGCGCTGCACCTGCTACGATTTCGGGCTGCGCGCCGACACGCTGGCGGCGACCGTGCTCTATGCCGCGGCAATATTCGGCAGCATTGCTTCGGCGGTGTTCCTGGCGCGCATCTAGGCCAATCAATTACTTCTCAGGGAAAGAACAAGACCAATGGCACCACCCCCACTGGCCTCGCGGGAGGCTGTTCGCGAGGAACGTCTCGGCGACGTCTGGAGCAATGAACTGAACGACGTCTTTGCCGACGTCGCCCCCTATTACGACCGTGCCAACAACATCGCCGCGCTCGGGCAGTTCGGCAATTTCCTGCGGCGCTTCATGCAGCTGGTCGATTTACAGCCGAAGCAGAAGGTGCTCGACGTCTGCGCCGGCACCAACGCCATCGGCATCGCCCTGCTCAAGCGCGAACCGACGCTGGACGTGCACGCCATGGACCGCAGCGTAGCCATGCAGACCGTCGGCCAGCAGCGCGCCGCCGCCCAGGGTTTCCAGATCAAGAGCACCATCGGCGATGTGCACACGCTGCCCTTCCCCGACAACCATTTCGACGTCGTCACGCTGCAGTTCGCCTCGCGCCATCTGCGCGTGCGCGAGGTGTTCACCGAGATATTGCGCGTGCTCAAACCCGGCGGCCACTTCCATCATTCCGACATGCTGCGGCCGCGCAACCCGATCGTGAAGAACCTCTATTACACCTACCTGCGCGGCTGCCTCGGCATCACCGGCATGATCGTCGGCAG
>Ga0172380_10007616_pt1 | contig 12115 bp, 10 predicted proteins | sample Leawe162metaG_FD_119747 | JGI IMG/M metagenome (GOLD analysis project Ga0172380, IMG submission 119747) | Leachate microbial communities from a municipal landfill in Southern Ontario, Canada - Leachate well 162 metaG | ecosystem: Engineered > Solid waste > Landfill > Unclassified | place...
CGAATACTCCCAGTTCCTCGACGAGGTGAAGGCCGGGCGCATCGCCAAGGTGGTGATCCAGGGCCGCACGCTCGAGGCGACCACCAACGAGGGCAAGAAGATCATCTCCTACGCGCCGGCCGACCTGTGGATGGTGAGCGATCTCCTCAAGAACAACGTCAAGGTGGTGGCCAAGCCCGACGAGGAGCAGTCCTTCCTCATGAACCTCTTCGTCTCCTGGTTCCCGATGCTGCTCCTGATCGGCGTGTGGGTCTTTTTCATGCGCCAGATGCAGGGCGGCGGCAAGGGCGGCGCCTTCTCCTTCGGTAAGTCGCGCGCGCGCATCCTCGACGAATCGACCAACACCATCACCTTCGCCGACGTCGCCGGCTGCGACGAGGCCAAGGAGGAAGTCGCCGAACTGGTCGAATTCCTGCGCGACCCCGGCAAGTTCCAGAAGCTGGGCGGGCGCATCCCCCGCGGCGTGCTGATGGTCGGTTCCCCCGGCACCGGCAAGACGCTGCTGGCGAAGGCCATCGCCGGCGAGGCCAAGGTGCCCTTCTACAGCATCTCCGGCTCCGACTTCGTCGAGATGTTCGTCGGCGTCGGCGCCGCCCGCGTGCGCGACATGTTCGAGCAGGCCAAGAAAAGCGCGCCCTGCATCATCTTCATCGACGAAATCGATGCCGTCGGCCGCCAGCGCGGCGCCGGCCTCGGCGGCGGCAACGACGAGCGCGAGCAGACGCTGAACCAGCTGCTGGTCGAGATGGACGGCTTCGAGGGCACGGCAGGCGTCATCGTCATCGCCGCCACCAACCGGCCCGACGTGCTCGATCCGGCGCTGCTGCGCCCTGGCCGCTTCGACCGCCAGGTGGTGGTGCCGTTGCCCGACATCCGCGGCCGCGAGCAGATCCTCATGGTGCACATGCGCAAGGTGCCGATGGCGCCCGACGTCAAGGCCGACATCATCGCCCGCGGCACGCCGGGCTTCTCCGGCGCCGACCTGGCCAACTTGGTGAACGAGGCGGCGCTGTTCGCCGCGCGCGGCAACAAGCGCCTGGTGGACATGGAGGATTTCGAGCGCGCCAAGGACAAGATCATGATGGGCGCCGAGCGCCGCTCGATGGTGATGCCCGAGGAAGAGCGGCGCAATACCGCCTACCACGAGTCCGGCCACACCGTGGTGGCCAGGCTGCTGCCGAAGACCGATCCGGTGCACAAGGTCACCATCATCCCGCGCGGCCGCGCCCTCGGCCTGACCATGCAGCTGCCGGTGGCCGACCGCTACAGCATGGACCGCGAACGCCTGCTGGAGAACATCGCCGTGCTCTTTGGCGGCCGCATCGCCGAAGAGATATTCATGCACCAGATGACGACCGGCGCCTCGAACGATTTCGAGCGCGCCACCGACATCGCCCGCCGCATGGTCACGCAGTGGGGCATGACGGATGCCCTGGGGCCGATGGTCTACGGGGAGAACGAGGGAGAGGTCTTTCTCGGCCGCTCCGTCACCACGCACAAGAACGTGTCCGAGGCCACCATGCAGCAGGTCGACGCCGAGATCCGCCGCATCATCGACCAGCAGTATGGTCTGGCGCGGCGCCTGATCGAGGAGAACCGCGACAAGATCGAGGCGATGGCGAAAGCCCTGCTCGAGTGGGAAACGCTGGACGCCGAGCAGATCAACGACATCATGACCGGCAAGCCGCCGCGCGAGCCCAAGCGCGCCGTTCCGCCTGCCAGCACACCGGCGGACAGTTCTCCTGGCGCTGCGCCCAACGCGGCCGCGCCGGCGTAATACGAGCTGACATGCAAGAGGCCGGATCGGGCAACCGATCCGGCTTTGCTTTTATGGCCCCTCATCTCCACTGCGGGAAATTCCGTCTTTCCCTCGAACGCCCGCTCGTCATGGGCATCGTCAATGTCACGCCGGACTCCTTCTCCGATGGCGGCCGCCATTTCGATGCGGCGCGGGCCATCGCGCATGGGCGGCAGCTGGTCGAGGAGGGCGCCGACATGCTCGACATCGGCGGCGAGTCCTCGCGGCCGGGGGCGCAATCCGTCTCCGCGGAAGTGGAGCTGCGCCGCGTGCTGCCGGTGATCGAGGCGCTGGCCGGCGTCGGCGTTCCGCTTTCCGTGGATACGGTGAAGCCCGAGGTGATGCGTCGGGCCGTGGCCGCCGGCGCCTCCGTCATCAATGACATTGCGGCCCTGCGGGCGCCCGGGGCGCTGGAGGCGGCGGCAGCGTCGGATGCCGCGGTATGCCTGATGCACATGCAGGGCGAGCCGCGCACCATGCAGGCCGATCCGTCCTATGGCGACGTGGTGGCCGAGGTGCGCGATTTTCTCGCCGCACGCGCGGCGGCGGCACAGGCGGCGGGCATCGCCGCCGGGCGCATCATCGTCGATCCCGGTTTCGGCTTCGGCAAGCGGCTGGCGCACAACCTGGCCCTGCTGAGGCATCTCGGCCAATTTGCGGATCTGGGCGCCTGCGTGCTGGCGGGCCTGTCGCGCAAGTCCATGCTGGGCGAGATCACCGGGAGAAAAGTCAGTCGGCGTGACACGGCGAGCGTGGCGGCGGCGCTCCTTGCGGCGCGGAATGGGGCTAGAATCCTGCGCGTGCATGACGTGGCGGGAACGAAGGATGCATTGGCCGTCTGGGCAGCCGTGGAGAATCAGGAGTGAACATGGGACGCAAATATTTCGGTACAGACGGTGTACGCGGCACGGTGGGCGAGGCGCCCATCACGCCGGACTTCGTCATGCGCCTGGGTTATGCCGCCGGGACCACCCTGGTGGCGCGCGAACACCTTCCCCCGGGAGAGCGTCCTGCGGTGCTGATCGGCAAGGACACGCGCATCTCCGGCTACATGCTGGAGGCCGCCCTCGAGGCCGGCTTCTCCGCCGCCGGCGTGGACGTGATGCTGACGGGGCCGCTGCCGACTCCGGGCGTGGCCTACCTGACCCGTGCGCTGCGATTGCAGGCCGGCGTGGTCATCTCCGCCTCGCACAATCCCTATCCCGACAACGGCATCAAGTTCTTCTCCGCCGGCGGCACCAAGCTGCCCGATGCGGTGGAGGCGGAGATCGAGGCGCGGCTCGAACAGCCGATGGGCTGCGCCGCGCCGGCTAGTCTCGGCCGTGCACGCCGGGTCGACGATGCCGCCGGCCGCTACATCGAATTCTGCAAGAGCACCTTCCCGGCCGAACTCGATCTGCGCGGTATGAAGATCGTGGTCGACTGCGCGCACGGCGCGGCCTATCACATCGCACCCAAGGTGTTCCATGAACTGGGCGCCGAGGTGCACGCCATCGGCGCCGAGCCGAACGGGCTCAACATCAACGACAAGGTGGGGGCGACTTCGCCGCAGGCCCTGCAGCAGGCAGTGGTCGCGCAGGGCGCCGATCTCGGCATCGCCCTGGACGGCGATGGCGACCGCGTGATGATGGCCGACGCCAAGGGCCGGCTCTACGACGGCGACCAGCTGCTCTACGTCATCGCCCGCCAGCGCCATGCGAACGGCGGCCTGGTCGGCGTGGTGGGCACGCTCATGACCAATCTCGGCATGGAGCATGCGCTGGCGAAGCTGGGCGTGCCCATCGTGCGTGCCAGGGTCGGCGACCGCTATGTCCTGGAGACGCTGATCGAGCGCGGCTGGAAACTGGGTGGCGAGAATTCCGGCCACATCATCTGCCTCGACCGCCATACCACCGGCGACGGCATCGTTTCGGCCCTGCAGGTGCTGGCGGCGCTGCGCTTGCAGCGGTGCACCCTCGAAGAAGCCTGCGTCGGTCTCACGCTCTACCCGCAGACGCTGGTCAATGTGAAGCTCCCCGGCGGCTTCGACTGGAAGAACCGGCCCGAGATCGAGTCGGCGCGCATTGCCGCCGAGCGGGAACTGGGCGACGCCGGCCGTGTGCTGGTGCGCGCCTCCGGCACCGAGCCGCTGCTGCGCGTCATGGTCGAGGGCCGCGAGGCGCAGCAGGTGGCCTCCCTGGCGCGGGGCATCGCCGACGTCATCCAGCGCGCCGCGGTGTGATCGGCGCCCCGCAGGAAGCAGTCTTGGGGTGCGTTTCATTTGACCGCAGAGGGGCCAGACGCTAGAATCCCAAGCTTTTGGCGAACCTGGGACGGACGGAAAACATGCGGCGCAAACTGGTGGCGGGCAACTGGAAGATGCATGGCGGGCTTGCCCGCAACCGCGACCTTCTGGACAGCCTGGTGCAGGCCGTCGGCAAGGGCGGCAGCGCCGATTGCGCCGTCTGCGTGCCCTTCCCCTATCTTGCCCAGGCACAGGATATGTTGAAAGGCACGGCCATCGCCTGGGGCGGGCAGACCCTGTCGGAGCATGCCCAGGGCGCCTATACCGGCGAAGTCAGCGCGGCGATGCTGGTGGATTTCGGCTGCCACTACGTCCTTGTCGGCCACTCCGAACGGCGCAGCCTGTATGGCGAGAACAATGAAACGGTAGCGGCGAAGTTCGTCGCCGCGGTGCAGGGCGGGTTGACACCCATCCTTTGCCTGGGTGAGACGCTTGAGCAGCGGGAGGGCAATCTCACCGAACAGGTCATCGCCGCCCAGCTCGATGCAGTGACGCTGGCGGCCGGCATGGCCGGCTTTGCCAATGCAGTCATCGCCTACGAGCCGGTGTGGGCCATCGGCACCGGACGTACGGCCACGCCGCAGCAGGCCCAGGACGTGCATGCATTCATCCGACAGCGCTTGGCCGGGAGCGATGCGGCATTGGCACAGCGGATGCAGATACTCTATGGCGGTAGTGTCAAACCGCAGAACGCCGCCGAGCTGTTCGGCATGGCCGACATCGACGGCGGCCTGATCGGCGGCGCCTCACTTGTGGCGCAGGACTTCCTGGCGATCTGCCAGGCGGCAGGTTAACTCAACGATCGGATTGGCAATGGACGGCATTCTTTTTCCCCTGATACTGACTGTGCACATTCTGATTGGCGCGACCATTATCGGCCTTGTGCTGCTGCAGCACGGCAAGGGCGCCGACATGGGCGCGGCCTTTGGCGGCGGTTCATCGGGCAGCCTGTTCGGCGCGACGGGTTCGGCCAACTTTCTCAGTCGTACGACGGCAGTCCTGGCGACAGTGTTCTTCATCACCAGCCTGGCCCTGAGTTATATGGCGACGAATCGCCCGCAGGCGCCGGCCAGCGTCATGGAGCAGGTCCAGACCCTACCTGCTGCGCCAGTCGAGCAGGTGCCGGCGCAGCCGGCGGCGGGTGCGGACTCGAAAGCGAAGGAAATTCCGAAGTAGGAAGGGATGTTGCGGCGCAAAAAGAAGGTATAATTTCTTTTTTCGTCGCCATAAGAATCGGTGGCTCCGCCACGAGTTGGATGGCGGAACCACGGACCAAATGCCGACGTGGTGAAATTGGTAGACACGCTATCTTGAGGGGGTAGTGGCGAAAGCTGTGTGAGTTCGAGTCTCACCGTCGGCACCAGAAATTTTCCGATGCCTGCCTTGTGTTGAAGCCTGGCAGGCTTGATTTGCAGCAGGAACGCGAAGGGCTCGGCGGAGCGGTTGGAAAGACCTTCCGCGCAGACTATGTTGGAAAACTACTTTCCTGTCCTCGTTTTCATACTCGTCGGCCTGGCCTTCGGGTGTGCCCCCATCCTCCTCGGCTGGCTCGTCGCCCCGAACCGTCCCGACAGCGAAAAGCTTTCCCCCTTCGAATGCGGCTTCGAGGCCTTCGAAGATGCGCGCATGAAGTTCGACGTGCGCTTCTACCTGATTGCCATCATCTTCATCCTGTTCGACCTGGAAATCGCCTTCCTCTTTCCCTGGGCGGTGATCTTCAAGGACATCGTCGCCTCGGACACCATGCGGCTGTTCGGCTTCTTCGAGATGATGGTCTTCATCGGCATCCTCGCCTTCGGCTACGTTTACGCTTGGGCCAAGGGCGCCCTCGACTGGGAGTGAGCGGGCCATGAGCATCGAAGGCGTCCTCGAAAAAGGATTCGTCACCACCACACTGGACAGCGTCATCAACTGGACGCGCACCGGCTCGATGTGGCCGATGACCTTCGGCCTGGCCTGCTGCGCCGTCGAGATGATCCATGCCGGCTGCTCGCGCTACGACCTCGACCGCTTTGGCATCGTCTTCCGTCCCAGTCCGCGCCAGTCCGACGTGATGATCGTCGCCGGCACACTCACCAACAAGATGGCCCCCGCCCTGCGCAAAGTGTATGACCAGATGGCCGAGCCGCGCTGGGTGGTATCGATGGGCTCCTGTGCCAACGGCGGCGGCTACTACCATTATTCCTACTCCGTCGTGCGCGGCTGCGACCGCATCGTGCCGGTGGATGTATACGTGCCGGGCTGTCCGCCGACGGCCGAAGCGCTGCTCTATGGGCTCATCCAGTTGCAGAACAAGATCAAGCGCACCTCCACCATAGCCCGCTGAAAACCACATTCCGCCGATAACATGAGAGCCAAGCTGGAAGCCCTTTGCCAGAATCTGCAGAACGTCCTCGGCGATCGCATCGTCAGCCTGAAGACCGTCATCGGCGAAGTCACCATCGTAGTGGCCGCAACGCACTACTTTGAGACAGCGCGCATCCTGCGCGACCATCCCGACCTGCGCTTCGAGCAACTGATCGACCTGACCGGCGTCGACTACTCTGCCTATGGCGATGGCGCCTGGGAGGGTCCGTGCTTCGCTGCGGCGTGCCACCTGAGCTCGGTCTCGAAGAACTGGCGCCTGCGCCTGCGCGTTTTCGCGCCGGACAACGGTTTCCCGGTGCTGCCCTCGGTGGTCAGCCTGTGGAACAGCGCCAACTGGTACGAGCGCGAGGCCTTCGACCTTTTCGGCATCCATTTCGAGGGCCATCCCGACTTGCGCCGCATCCTCACCGACTACGGCTTCGTCGGCCATCCTTTCCGAAAGGATTTCCCGATTTCCGGCCACGTCGAAATGCGCTACGACTCCGAGCAGCGCCGCGTCGTCTACCAGCCGGTGAGCATCGAACCGCGCGAGGTTACGCCACGGGTCATCCGCGAAGACAGTTATGGGGATTCCGGTCGTGGCTGAGATCCGCAACTACACCATCAACTTCGGTCCGCAGCACCCGGCTGCGCACGGCGTACTGCGACTGGTGCTGGAACTCGACGGCGAGGTGATCGTGCGCGCCGACCCGCACATCGGCCTGCTGCACCGGGGCACCGAGAAACTCGCCGAGACCCGCACCTGGCTGCAGAACGTTCCCTACCTCGACCGTCTCGACTATGTTTCCATGATGTGCAACGAGCACGCCTATGTCATGGCGGTGGAGAAACTGCTCGGCGTCGAGGTGCCTCTCCGCGCCCAGTACATCCGCGTCATGATGGACGAGGTGACGCGCATCCTCAACCACCTGCTCAACATCGGCACGCACGCCCTCGACATCGGCGCCATGACCATGGTGCTGTACACCTTTCGCGAGCGCGAGGACCTGATGGACGTGTATGAGGCCGTCTCCGGCGCCCGCCTGCATGCGGCCTATTACCGGCCGGGCGGCGTCTATCGCGACCTGCCCGATCGCATGCCGCAGTACGAGGTGAACAAGTTCAAGAATGCCGAGACCGTGCGTCGCCTGAACGAGGCCCGCCAGGGCTCGCTGCTCGACTTTCTCGAGGACTTTACCAGGCGCTTCCCGACCTACGTCGACGAGTACGAGACGCTGCTCACCGACAACCGCATCTGGAAGCAGCGCACCGTCGGCGTCGGCGTGGTCTCGCCCGAACGCGCGCTGGCCCTCGGCTTCACCGGCCCCATGCTGCGCGGCTCCGGCGTCGAGTGGGACCTGCGCAGGAAACAGCCCTACGAGGTGTACGACCGCATGGAGTTCGACGTGCCGGTCGGCGTCAACGGCGACTGCTACGACCGCTATCTGGTGCGCATCGAGGAGATGCGCCAGGCCAACCGCATCGTCAGGCAATGCATCGACTGGCTGCGGAAAAACCCCGGCCCGGTGATCACCGACAACCACAAGGTGGCGCCGCCGTCGCGCGAGAAGATGAAAGCCGGCATGGAAGACCTGATCCATCACTTCAAGCTGTTCACCGAGGGCATGCACGTGCCGCCGGGCGAGGCCTATGCCGCCATCGAGCACCCGAAGGGCGAGTTCGGCGTCTACGCCATCTCCGACGGCGGCAACAAGCCCTACCGCCTCAAGCTGCGCTCGCCTGGCTTCCCCCATCTGGCCGCCACAGACGAGCTGGCGAAGGGCCACATGATCGCCGACGCCACGGCCATCATCGGCACCATCGATCTGGTGCTGGGCGACACCGATCGATAACATCATGTTGAGCCAAGAATCCAAAAAACAGATCGACTGCGAAGTCGCCAAATACCCGGCGGAGCAGAAGCAATCCGCCGTGATGGCGGCGCTGGCCATCGCCCAGATGGAGCAGGGCTGGTTGTCCACCGAGACCATCGAGGACGTCGCCGGCCATCTCGGCATGGCGCCGGTGGCGGTGTATGAAGTGGCGAGCTTCTACAACATGTACGACCTCGTCCCGGTCGGCAAATACAAGATCACCGTGTGCACCAACCTGCCGTGCGCGCTGTCCGGCGGCGTGCATGCCGCCGACTACCTGAAGCAGAAGCTCGGCATCGGCTTCAACGAAACCACGGCCGACGGCAAGTTCACCTTGAAGGAAGGCGAATGCATGGGCGCCTGCGGCGACGCGCCGGTGATGCTGGTGAACAACGTGCGCATGTGCAGCTTCATGCAGCCGGAGCAGATCGACCGGCTGCTCGGGGAGTGCAAGTAATGGGCGCACTCGGCTTCATCCTGAACGCGGAAGAGGGCGAGCGCGGCTGGCGCCTCGCCGAGTACGTCAGGCGCGGCGGCTACAGCGCGCTGAAAAGGATCATCAACGACAAGATTCCCGCCGACCAGATCATCGGCGAACTGAAGAAGTCCTCACTGCGTGGCCGTGGCGGCGCCGGCTTCCCGACCGGCCTCAAGTGGAGCTTCATGCCGCGCCAGTTCCCCGGCGCCAAGTACGTCGTCTGCAACTCCGACGAGGGCGAGCCGGGCACCTTCAAGGATCGCGACATCCTGCGCTGGAACCCGCACATGGTGATCGAAGGCATGATCATTGCCGGCTACGCCATGGGCTGCGCCCGCGGCTACAACTACATCCACGGCGAGATCTGGGATATCTACAAGCGTTTCGAGGAAGCGCTCGAAGAGGCGCGCGCCGCGAAGCTGCTGGGGAACAGCATCCTCGGTTCCGACTTCAGCTTCGAACTGCAGGCGCATCACGGCTATGGCGCCTACATCTGCGGCGAGGAGACGGCGCTGCTCGAATCCATTGAGGGCAAGAAGGGACAACCGCGCTTCAAGCCGCCTTTCCCGGCGAGCTTCGGCCTTTACGGCAAGCCGACCACCATCAACAATACCGAGACCTTCGCCTCGGTGCCGTACATCATCAACGAGGGCGGCGACAAATTCCTCGAGCTGGGCAAGCCGAACAACGGCGGTACCAAGCTGTTTTCCATCTCCGGCCACGTGAACCGCCCCGGCAACTTCGAAGTGCCGATGGGCACGCCCTTCAAGGACCTGCTGGAAATGGCGGGCGGGATGCGCGGCGGGCGCAAGCTGAAGGCGGTCATCCCCGGCGGCTCCTCCGCGCCGGTGCTGCCGGCCGATGTCGTCATGGAATGCACGCTCGACTACGACTCGATCGCCAAGGCCGGCTCGATGCTCGGCTCCGGTGCCGTCATCGTCATGGACGAGACCACCTGCATGGTGAAGGCGCTCGAGCGCCTGTCCTATTTCTACTTCGAGGAGTCCTGCGGTCAGTGCACGCCCTGCCGCGAGGGCACCGGCTGGCTCTATCGCGTCGTGCACCGCATCGAGCACGGCGAGGGGCGGCCCGAGGACCTCGACCTGCTCAACAGCGTCACCGACAACATCATGGGCCGCACCATCTGCGCCCTCGGCGACGCGGCCTCCATGCCGGTGAAGAGCTTCATCAAGCACTTCGGCGCGGAGTTCGAGTACCACATCCAGAACAGGAAATGCCTGGTGCCCGAGGACGTGCAGCGCGCGGGCAGCGGCTTCTTCACGGCGGCGTAGCGAAAATGCTGGAAATCGAAATCGACGGCAGGAAAACCGAGGTGGACGACGGCAGCACCGTGATGGATGCCGCCCACAAGCTCGGCATCTTCGTTCCGCATTTCTGCTATCACAAGAAACTGTCCATCGCTGCCAACTGCCGCATGTGCCTGGTGCAGGTGGAAAAGGCACCGAAGCCCCTGCCGGCCTGCGCCACGCCGGTGACCAACGGCATGAAGGTGTTCACGCACTCCGAGGCCGCCGTCAAGGCGCAGAAGGGTGTGATGGAATTCCTCCTCATCAACCACCCGCTCGACTGCCCGATCTGCGACCAGGGCGGCGAATGCCAGTTGCAGGACCTCTCCGTCGGCTACGGCCAGAGCGCCTCGCGCTACCAGGAAGAGAAGCGCGTGGTGGTGAACAAGAACCTCGGTCCGCTCATCGCCACCGACATGACGCGCTGCATCCACTGCACGCGCTGCGTCCGCTTCACGCAGGAGATCGCCGGCTGGATGGAACTCGGCCAGGCCTTCCGCGGCGAGCACGCCGAGATCATGCCCTTCATCGAGAAGACGATGGACTCGGAGCTGTCCGGCAACGTCATCGACCTCTGCCCGGTCGGCGCGCTGACCTCGAAGCCCTTCCGCTTCGCCGCCCGTACCTGGGAGCTGTCGCGCCGCAAGTCGGTCAGCCCGCACGACGGCCTCGGCGCCAACCTGATCGTCCAGGTCAAGCACGACAAGGTGCTGCGCGTCCTGCCGCTGGAGAACGAGGACGTCAACGAGTGCTGGCTATCGGACAAGGACCGCTACTCCTACGAGGCGCTGAATTCCGATGCTCGTCTGACCCGGCCGATGCTCAAGCAGTGCGGCGAATGGCGCGAGGTCGACTGGCAGACGGCGCTGGAGTTCATCGGCACCGATCTGAAGCGCGTCGTGCGCGAGCACGGCGCCGCCTCGGTCGGCGCACTGGCCTCGCCCCATGCTACGCTGGAAGAACTCCATCTCCTGCAAAAGTTCGTGCGCAGAGCCGGCAGCGAGAACATCGATTGCCGTCTCCGCCAGGCTGACTTTTCCCTCGATGGGAAAAAGGTCGTGCCGTGGCTCGGCCTGCCCATCGCCGAGATTCCGGCCCTGGACCGCGTGCTGGTGGTCGGCAGTTTCCTGCGCAAGGACCATCCGCTGCTGGCGCAGCGCCTGCGCCAGGCGGCGAAGAAATTCACGCGCGTCAGCCTGCTGCACGTAGCCGACGACGATCAACTGATCGCTCTCCAGGCCAAGTCCATCGTCGCGCCCTCCGCGCTGGCCGTGGAACTCGCCGGCATCGTCAAGGCCGTGGCCGAAGCCAAGGGTACGGCCGTCGACGCCGCGCTGGCCGGCGTGCAGCCTTCCGCAGCGGCGAAGGCCATCGCCGAGAGCCTGGCCTCGGGCGAGAAGGGCGCGATCCTTCTCGGTAACTTCGTCCAGCAGCATGCCCAGGCGGCGATCCTGCACGCGCTGGCGCAGAAGCTGGCCGAGCTGACCGGCGCGCGCTTCGGCTACCTCGGCGAGGCGGCCAACTCGGTCGGCGGCTACATCGCCAACGCCGTGCCGGGTGCGCAGGGCCTCAACGCCGCGCGCATGCTGGCCGAACCGCGCAAGGCCTATTTCGTGCTGCACACCGAACCCGAACTCGACTGCGCCAACCCGCAGCAGGCGCTGGCGGCGCTGAAGGGCGCCGACCTCGTCGTGGCAATGACGCCGTTCAAGACCCGCGCCCTCGACTACGCCCACGTCATCCTGCCGGTCGCGCCGTTCACCGAGACCTCCGGGACTTTCATCAATACCGAAGGCCGCGTACAGAGCTTCAATGCCGTGGTCAAGCCGCTGGGCGAGACGCGCCCGGCGTGGAAGGTGCTGCGCGTGCTGGGCAACCTGCTGGGACTGCCTGGCTTCGAGCAGGACAGCTCCGAGGCGGTGCGCGCCGAGGTGCTGGGCGGCAAGCCGGCTTCCGTCGCCGAACGGCTGAACAATCACGCTGATGGCGTGACCATCAACCTGTCCGCTGCCGTGCCCGCGCTGCAGC
>Ga0172380_10007617_pt1 | contig 12112 bp, 19 predicted proteins | sample Leawe162metaG_FD_119747 | JGI IMG/M metagenome (GOLD analysis project Ga0172380, IMG submission 119747) | Leachate microbial communities from a municipal landfill in Southern Ontario, Canada - Leachate well 162 metaG | ecosystem: Engineered > Solid waste > Landfill > Unclassified | place...
GCCGGGATGAAGAACATGCCCGACAACTGACCGAGCGAAATGCCGCCCACCTGGACTCCGTTGCATCGGGCCTTCGTCTTCGGATGGTTCCGGAGAGTCCGCCACGCCGACAGACCGAGCACAATCGTCGGGGTCATGAACCCGCCCGTCGCTGTCATCAGGTTCTGGAGTTGCTCGTCAATCTGGTCGATCGGGTCGACGTCCGCGTTCGACCAATTGCCACGGCTGCCAACCGCAGTCGTGTTCGCCGCCACGAAGTCCACAACGCGCTTGGCCAAGGACAGGCTGGACGAATTGACCAGGCTCTTGATCTTGCCCTGGTCGAGCAACTGCGAGGCGAGACTGCCAGCCGATCCAGCGAGTTCCCGTTCGTGATCGTCCACCGTGACTTCCAACGAGTGCGGCTCGCAAACGAAGGATGCGTCCGTGGCATCGAACTCGATTCGCCGCGCCTTTCCGCCAAGCCCGCGAAGGGTGGCGTAGGTCTGGAACGAGTTAACGTCCGAGAACTGCTTGTACTGACCGGACGCCCCGGACACCTGCACCATCGGCATCAGGATGTTCGTCAACTCCCGCGCTTTCATCAGGTCGTTGGCCAGACCCTGCGCGTAGTTGGTGAGCGTGTAATTGACCGTTGCGGATGAGGCTCGCGACATAGTGAGAGAGTGTTTTGGTTACGTTGACCGCACCGGGTTAGCTGAGGGTGATCGGCGTCAGCGTGGCGGCTTCGATGATGTCCCCGGACACCCCGGACTCCAGCGCGACAAGCGACACAACCCGCCCCCCCGTGGCTGCGTCCGTGATCCACGTTCCGTCCGTGTGCTGCTGCATCTTGTCGCCCTTCGTGACCGTACCGGAAAGCTTGGCCGGAACGGTTCCAGCGCAGGCTCCGAGGATGGCCACTGTGACCTGGTTCCCGGACGTGGCGCCTTCGAGGATGATGCCTCGGGCATGGACGGAAGCCGACGCGGAGAGGGTTGCGGTGTCGCCGCTGATGGTAACCGATTTGCCGCGACCAGCCGAGTAATCAGCGGCGGCGGTCAGCGCGATGACTGCGTCGGCGCGGATGTATAGTGCACTCATGGTTTGATGATTCGATGCTTCGTTGCGGTTGGTTACTCAGCCGATGCGAGACGGAAAAGTTCCGGCTTGTGCCGTTGGATGTGCTCGTAGGCGTCCGTGAAAGTCGCCTTGTTTGCGATCTGGTAGTTGCTGACCTCGGCGGCCACCAGCGCGGCGCGTTCGGCGTCAGTCTTCGGAGCACCTGGGGGAGTCCGTCGCTCGTTGGCGTTGTGGATCTGCTTGCCGTCCTCGTTCGTGTCCTTGCCGGTTACCTTTTTGGATAGGATCGCGTCTAGGATCTTCACCGTTCCTGCCCGATTGGAGACGAGTTGATCGATCAAATCCTTGTCGGTCAGTCCGAGTCCCCGATATTTCACGACGTCCGAAGCGACATTTTCCAGTTCCTTGGCTCGGTTCGTGAGGACTTCGATCTCACCCCGGAGGCGGTTGCAGGTCTCCTCATCCTTCCCGGGTGACGCCATCTTGGCCTTCGCGTTGGTGATTGCGGTCGTCACGGCTGCATCGTCCGCGGTATCCGCGAGACCGAGCATGTTCAAGAGAAGGGATTTGTAGTCCATAGAGTGATCGGTTTCGTCGCTTCGTCGATTCGCCAGCGGCTGCATGCCCTTGATGTTCGGGTCATTCGTCAGCGCCAACCGGATGAACCTCCCTGGTCTCACCCTCGCGATTCCATCGGCGGTCTGTCCTACTTCTTCTCCGTTTGTCAACACCGGACTCACCATCCGATAGATGCCGTTGCTGATCTCCGCCGAACCTTCGCTCGTCCATTTCGGCATCGCCCACAGTCCGTCCTCGCGCTTCTCGATGTTCATCACCCACCCCGCAGCACGGGTTTCCTTGTCGGAATAGTGGCTCAGATGATCGCGGTCGATGAGCAGCCCGGGGAAGTTGCTCGCGGTCTTCTCCCGGTTGAACGCCGTCACGATGGCGTCGAGTGCCTTCTCGTCGATGACCTGGCTGAATTGCTTCCCGTCCAGCGACCGACCGAGGAACTCGCCGATGCGAAGAACTTGAATCCAGTCGCCCGTTGGAACGAACTGGCCCTCCCGGTTTAAGAGCGTCGGGGTTGCCTCGCCTACGATGATGATGCGGTGTGTCTTCATGCTCATGCCTTCCCAGCCAGTCCGTTGAGAAACTCCGTGCCCATGATGTCCTCCAAATACTCCGCCAGTTTCGTCTCGCGGTTCAGCGTCCGGAGCATCTCCGGGAACTCGTCGCGGATGCGTGCCAGCCGTGCCTTGCGCGAGTCGTCGCCGGGGTCCTCCATGGCCTGCGTTATCCGGTGAACGAACCGTTGCAGATTGCGCGATGCGATGCCGGTGAACGCCTCGGCTATGGCCTGCCGGTTCGTGATCTTCGACTCGTCTTCCTCGGGGTCCATCCCGCCCGCGCCTTGCTCGGGTTCCTCGCCTTCCTCGACGGGCATACCGATGGCCTCGCTGGCGATCTCGGGATCGATGGCGAACCCTGCGCTCTTGGCGGTGCTGACCGCTTGGGAACCCGACAGGCTCACGCGCATGGCAGGGTTGCTGAGCGACAGGTAGGCGAGGTGAGGCTGGCCCGGGAATGCCATGTCCAGCCGCTTCTTGCCGATGCTCTTTTGGAGGACTTCGGCGATGTCGTCCGCCTCGCTGGCAACGATCTCGTCGAACACGTCGGCATGCTCTTCGGACGGGCCTTTCCCGATGCCGGTCGATGCGTCGGCCAGCATGGTCAGCTTCCCGCCAGTGGCGCACACCACGATCATGGAGTCCGAGTATTTCAGCCGGTTCTCAAACTGCGCCCCCGATCCGTTGGCGATCTCGGAGATGTTCACCTTGCACCCGGGAGGTAGGAACCCGCGCCCTCCGCTGATGATTCGCTCAAGCGTAGCCTGGTTGCGGTCGAACCACGCCTGGTCCGCGTTCTCCGGTGCTTCGCCGAATATGTTCGGGATGCCAAAGGTCTCGTTGAACGAATCCCAGTCCGATTGCCCAGCTTTCTTGCGCAGAAACTCAATTGCGATTGCCTCGTTGACCGGGTCAGTCACCTGCCGGATGACGAATCGGTCCAGACTGATGGGTTCCCCGCGTGTCGTGGCGAGAGCGTCCTTGTTGTAGAGCCAGTCCAGCGACGGGTACTGCTGGCACCAGTACCATTGTTCGACGGGTTGCAGCCGCACCAATCGCCTGTCCTTGAACACCCTCTCCAGATGCGCGAACCCTCGGAACGTGGCCAGCGACAGGAACCGCGTCGCTTCGGTGAGGTTGTCGATGCCGGCGATGAGGTCTTCCAACTCCGTCTTCTGCGCATCGGCGATCCGTTCCAATCCGGCGTCTTCGTGGGCCTTCTCGTCCACCTCAACGGACCACGTGCACCGGCCAAGGGCGGACAGTCGTCTCTCTTTGACGGCGCGGAGCATTGGTTCCCGTCGTTCCAGGAATGAATAGGTCCATTGAAGATCCGAGTGAATCCCTCGCTGGGAATCCTCCAGCATGCCAGTAAACTGGACGGCGTTCAGTCCTCGAATCGGGTTGATCTGGTGCCGCGTCACCATCCGGCCAACGACGTGGACGGTGCTTTGGGTCGGCTTGGAATCGCTACCGTTGACCCGTGCTGTTCCCGTCATCATGCCCAACCGCTCGCACAAAAACGGCCTGCCCGTCAATGCAACCGGCGCATGGCACGGTTCGTCTCACCGATGGCCCCGCGCTTCGGAGGCAGCACCCAAGGCGTCCCGAACGACTGCGTCAGCATGATGTAGAGCCCAGACACCGCGTCGACTTGGTCGTCGAATGCGCCCATCGGGAAGGCGTGAACCTCGGCGAGAAAGTCCTCGTTCCATGCACCCCGTAGGAGCGCCACCTTTCCGTTGCCGACGAGCGCGAACCACGGGAGGGCGCGGGTCAGTTTGTCGGTCTCCGCTCCGAACTCGCGGATGATGACGCCTTGCGCTGCGGAGTTGCGAAGCTCTTGGAACGCGATCTTGAACCCGCCCACGGCCTCCACGCCGACAGGGATCATCTCGTTTGCGGCATGGTCGAGGATCGTTGGCTTGGCTTCTCCCCACGACTTCCGCCAGCGGTCCATGGCGGTTATGTAGAACGTCCCGTCCGATCCGATGCACCCCTTGGCTCCTGCCCAAAAGTTTCCAACCTCGCTCTCGGATGCTGCAAGGTCCCAATACCGCATGAAGGTCCGATCCTTCGGGATGGCGTTGTCGTCCACGATCCGGAATGCGTTTCGGTCGACGACGTTGCCCTGTGCCGGCACCGGGTTCTGCTGGTAGAGCGATCCGAACACGTAAGGCCCGAGGGATCGGCGCTTCGATTCAAGGTCGGACGCTGGGAACCGCGACGGGAACAGCGCCTCGCCTGGTTTGCGCCGCAACGGGTCGTTCTCTTCGGCCAAGGCTGGGAGCTTGTACTGGTGCCATACCTCTTGCTCTCCACCGCCGTCTCGGAGTTCCGATTGCCGGCCCGGCTCAAGCAACCGCCCGACCAGGTCGTCGACGTGCCAGCGGGTCATGATGATGACGACGATCCCGCCCGGGGAAAGACGCGTCATGGCCACCGACATGAACCAATCCCACACCCGCTGCCGTTGGGTTACTGAGTGCGCTTCCGCGTAATCCTTGATCGGGTCGTCGATGATGAGGATGTCGGCCCCGCGTCCGGTCAGGGAACCGCCGACGCCAACCGCCTGGAACGATGATCCGTTGGTCAGCTTCCAGTTTGCGGCCGCAGCCTGTTCAGCGTCCTCCGTCACGTCGGGGAACACCGTGCGCCATTGCCGGGTGCGGACTCGTTCGCGGGCGCGGCGGGAGTGCTCTTTGGCGAGGTCCCCGGAGTATGAGGCGAGGACGATCTCCACCCCGGGGCGCCTGCCCATCATCCAGGAAGTCCACTCGACGGACACCAGCCGGGACTTGCCGTGCCGTGGGGGAACGCTGACGACGAGTCGGCGGATGTCTTTCCCTAGGCGGTCCAGTTGCCACGCGATGCCGGCGACCAGCGGGGAGTAGGTGTACTCAGGATCGCAGAACTGGGCGTAGAGGAGCAGGTCGTCGGATGCGGACTTGGCGACGTAATCCGCTTCCCCGTCAGTGCGGATGAGCGAATCCGTTGCCATTCCCGTTGTGCTTTCCGTTGCCGTTCACCGATACCGGCACTGTCCCGTCGACGAACCGAGCCCGTTCCTCCATGCGTTGGGCGATGCGCTTCTCCAACGCGCTGCCGAGTTGCTCGCGGTCTTCCGGTGAGAACGTGACGCCGATTGGTCCGCCGCCTGCCCCGGTGTGTGCGATCTCCTGTTTCTCGGCGAAGTGTTCCGGGTCCCGGCGAGTCAGCAGCCAGCTTGCCGCTTTCCAGTCCTTCTTTGCGGCTTTGCGGATGAGCTTAACCCCTTGATCCACAAAGTCTGATCGTGCCGATTCAAGTTGCCCTAGAAATCTGAGACACCAGGTCTGCCGTTTCGTCAGTTGTTCGCCTTTGGCGTGCAGTTCTTTTGCGGTCTTACCGTCGTTCTTCCACAGGTGGAAACAGTCTTCGGACACGCCGAACGTCGCGCACGCATGCTTGATCGGTACGCCTTGCCTGATGCTGTCGAGTATGAGCGCAACCACTTCGTCGCTCTTCGTGTTGCCGGGTGGGCGTCCCCGGCGTGTGTCGAACCCTTTCCTGCCTGCCATGGGGGACTATTGGCCCGGTGCTGGGAGTTCCGTCAAGGTTCGGGCGAGTCGTGGCACTTCGATGATGCGGGCCAGTTGGAGTCCGGGAGGGCGGTCCTTGGCGGTTGCGGTAACGTGTTGCTCGTCGACGAGTGCGGTCTTGGTCCAGTCGTGTTCAACCTTGATGTCCGTTGTGTACGGCGTGACCACGTAGCGGATGGCGGGTTGTCCTCCCGGGCCTCCTGAGATCACGATGTCAGTGACGTATCCCCATTGCAGTCCGAGGTATGGCGTTGCGATCCAATCGCCTAGGCTGTATCTGGTGTTTAGGGTCATAGCCAGTTATTGCGACTGCCCGTCGTTCATTCCGCTGTTCGGCGACTGAGCCTTCACGACGGGGGTATCTTCGATTACCAACCACGCCGGGCCTTTGGTCGATTTGTCGCGCCCTACGGTGATGCGCTTCCCTTCCGCCAGATAGATCACATGCGGGCCTTTGGTTCCACTGCCGACGTAGGTGATGGCTGATTTTGCTCCTGTCGCCGAACCAGCTGGTGCTGGCGAACTGGCGCCAGCCGGGGGTGTTTTGATGTCACTCATGATTTCGATCTCCTTCGTTGTTCGCGCCAGTCGCAGACCCTTGGGCGTTCGGCGACTGGCACAGCTTGAGTTGAGACGGCTTCCCATCAGATCCAAGGCTGATTACTCGAAACCAGTACACCCATGGGCCATGTCTTACGTCTAGGACCTGCCCGACGCGGTATCGCCGAACAAGTCCGTCCTGCGAACCGGCTTTCGCTGTGCTCATTGCTTTCCCTCCTGGCCGGTCGCAGACGGCGCGGCGTTCGGCGACTGGACGCGACCATTCTGAGCCCATTCGACACACCACGCATCCAGCCAGTCCCAGTGCAGCGGGTCAGCTTCTCCGTAAGGGTTTGAATCCATCTTTTGACCTTCGATTGCCGCCATCTTTCCAGCCTCTCTTGCGCGGATACATTCGATGATTTGATCGCGTGTCTTCACTTCGCCGCCTCTGTGGATTCCGTCGGTTGGCTGGCCTGCATGCGATTGATCGTCAGGTTCTCGAAGGCGTCGTTGAACGCGCATCGGCGACCTTCCCAGTAAGCGCGCTTTTGGTTGTATGTGGCTTCGACGCCTTTGTTGGCTTGATCAGCTTCGTGCTTTAGCCACGCCTGGAATTCGTCGAGTTGTTTGGGAGTCATGACGCCAGATCCTCGTTGAGCTTGATGAACTTCTGCACCTCGGACTCCAGTTGCGAAGCTCTCGACGAGATCGCCACGGCTTCGGATTCTGATGCAGCAACCAGTCTTTCAACCTCTTCGCTCATCTCTGTGACGCGCTTTCGGACCGCTCTCAGCGCGTCGCCGTACCTGCTATGCGCGTTTGCTTGTTGCTGTGTTTCGGCAAGGATCAGGTTCACCTGTGCCAATGCTAGGGATGCTGCTGTTTGTGTGGCTGTCATAACGGTTTAGGTGCGATTCGTTGAATGATCCAATGCATCCGACTCCGACTTGTGCCTTGCAGTTCTGCGGTGTGAGTTCCGATCTTCTGCAAGTCGCTGGCGATCTTCCATGCCCTGGCCGGCTCCATCCGTGTCATCGCCCGGGGCATCGCGTTGACGGCGTCGACGATCTCCATGATGGACTTCGGCTTGCCGTCGGCCAGAACGTCCTTGATCTGTTCGGTCTGTTCCGCAATCCGTTCCTCGCGGACCTGCCGTTTGATGATCCTATCGCGTTGCAGTTTGGTGAGCGGCTTTTCAGTGACGATCTCGGATGCGCGAAACGTCCATGGCTCCGATGATCCTTCGCGCAGCACCTTGACGGCTCCGATCTCGGGATACTCGCGCAGCAACCGGACCGATTCGTAACGGTCGCTGCGCTTGAGCCATACGGTTTTCACTCAAGTCCTTTGTCGACAGGCGTTGACTCGGCAAAGAGCGGGATTTCTTCCTCGTCGCGGAACTGTACCGCCGCCCGGCAGTTCTTCACGGCCTGCCGGTAGTAGGTTGGCTTGAGTTCGATCCCGACGCCTCTCCGTCCGTTGATGATCGCGCCGTAGCACTCCGAACCGACACCCATGAACGGGGTCAGAACGATTTCGTTAGGGTTGCTCCAAAGCGTCACGGCTCTTTCGATGACGTCCAGTTGCAGCGGATGCACGTGGCGCTCGTCGTCCGGGTCTTTCGTCTCCTTGTACGGCAACACCCGACCGATGCGAACGTCATCCCAGAATGCGCTCGCGTACTGTCGCCAAACCCAGTGCGAGTAACGGTTCTCGGTTTGCTTCCCGGTCCATCCTCGGTATTGCAGTAGTTCGTGGGGAACCGTGCGCTCGCCGGCATACCGCATGAGTCCGGTCGGATGTTCTACCGGCACTTCGTTCGTCCCATGCCGTCGGAACATCAGCATGTAGTCTGCACTGGCGACGTCGCAAAGCGAAGAGTCCTCGGTGAGCTGTCGATGGGAAAGCCCCTTTGCCATCGTGCGCAACCTGACGGCAAGCGGCTCTTTCCAGACGTGATACCGTGCGCAGTATTGGAATCCGTGCTTTGCGTGGAGGCGGATGATATCGCCCGGGAAGTCGGTCAGTCCTCCGCCAAGGTTCGCCCCAGCGTTCGGCGTGTCCATGCAATGGACTGCCGTGATCCTCCCTGGCTTAGTCAACCTCGCGATCTCGCCAACGACGAAGCCGTAGTGCGCAAAGAACTCGTCGTAGCTTCGGCAGTTGGAAAGGTCGCGCTCCGATGACGAGTAGTTGTAGAGCCCGCAGAACGGCGGCGAGTAAATGCTCATGTCCACCGACTTGTCGGGCATTGCGCCCATTACCTCGCAGCAATCTCCGTTGTATGCCGCGAAGCGTTCCTCAATTTCTTGTGCGATTACAGCCATGACGGGTTCTTTTGGTTGTTGATGCTGTTTTCCTGTTTCTCGATTCGCAGCGTGTCGTTCATGAGCGCGACGAGTTGCGCGAACATCCGATCCGCTGCCTCTGACTTTCTCCGAAGATTGGAGACGACACCGGCCTCGCCTTCCGACGAAATCACGTCCACCCGGACTTCCTTCTTCTGCCCGAACCGCCAGCAACGGCGGATTGCCTGGTACCATTGCTCGAACGAGTGGGACGGAAAAAACGTCTGGTGATGGCAATGCTGCCAGTTGAGTCCGAAACCGGCGATTGTCGGCTTGGTCACAAGCTTCTTGATCTCGCCTTTCTCGAAAGCCTCGAAGATTTCCTCTTTCCGTTCGTCCGTGTCGGACCCTTCAACCTCCACCGCTCCGTCGATCATGCGCTCCAACATGTGGCCCTCGTCGTTCAGATGGCACCATGAAACCGTCGCGCCTTTGTGCTTGGTCGACAGTTCAGCCGCGAGTTCGCACCGTTCCTTGATCGTCCTGCGTCGTTCGTCGCGCTGTTCTTCCAGTGTGATGGCAGGCATTTCGATGAGCCATCCGTCTCGCTTGGTTGTTGCGCTGACGATGTGCTCTGTCGTGCGCAGCTTCGGAAGGATGAACTTTCCGTCGTCGAATCCGAGGTCGGAAGGCTTGCGGACTGCCCGGCCCCATGAACACACCCACCTCCAAAAGTCTCGCTCGGCATGTCCCCGGAATCGGTAGGTCCCGGATCGGAACTCGTCGCTCCGGGATGTCGTGGCCGTCTGCTTCTTGAAGAAGCGACCGATCATGTCCATGAACCCGAGTTCTCCAATTGCCTCCGACGATGTCCCGAGTTCAATGAAGTCGTTCGGAGCGGCGGTGGCGGTGCACAGAAGGCGGTACGGGATGCGCCGCATGAACTCGGTCACCGCTGCTTTCGTTACGCCGTCAAAGTTCTTCAGGATTGAAGACTCGTCGCAGACACACCCAACGAACTTGGACGGGTCGAACTTGTGGAGTCGTTCGTAATTCGCGACCACGACCCGGGAACCGCCGTCCCACGTCCCATCTTGTGACCTGACTGTGTCGACGTGGAACTTCTCGCCTTCGTGGACTGTCTGCCGGGTGACTCCCAACGGCGTCAGGACAAGCACAGGCCCGGCGGCGTGGCGCATGACGTTGTCTGCCCAGACCAGTTGCATCGGTGTCTTGCCGAGGCCGCAGTCGGCGAATATGGCCGATCTGCCGCGCCTGAGTGCCCAAGTCACAAGCGCCGATTGGAAGTCGAAAAGGTAACTCGGAATGTCAATCGGGTCGAACCCGTGGTCGCCTCCGAGTTGCCGTTTGGATTCGAGGAAGTCCGAGTAACTACTTGCTGCCCTGTTCTCTTTTTCTCTCTTCGTCATAAATCTTCTCCTGTCTTCGGTTCACCGTGAACGGCAGATGCCGCTCAAGTTTTCCGCTCGCCATCAGTTCCCGGTATCGGGCGTTCATCCGTGCTTGCCATCCCTTCGCCTTCGGAGGTTGTTCCGCCTCGCCCTGTCGTTGTTTCGGCTTCGGCATGGTGATTTCTTTCAATGAAATCATCTGCCATCCGTTTGGCAAGAACCCTGTCGCTTTTTTCGACGGTCTTGATGGCGTGCGATACCGTGGCGTGATTGGAGCGGTTGAAAGCCTTGGCGATCTGTCCGAGCGTGTGATTGCATGCCTTCTTCGCCAGCCACATCCCAAGACTCCGAGCCCGGTCGACGTCGCCGTGGTCCCGTGTTCGGCTGAGAATCTGGTCCCGTTTGACGCGCATCGTGATGGCTACGTATTCGATGATCGAATCCAGGGTTACGTCCTTCGGGTTCATCTTTTGGCTCCGGTGCTCGCACAATGCATCGACCATTCGCGACAGTTGTTCGACGCGGAACTTCAGCTTGTTGACGACGCTTTCCAGTCGTTCGATCCGGTCGTCCTTGGACTTCTCCGTTTGCTTGGCCTGCGCTTCGATGCTGAACCGCTTGACCGTCTCTGGCTTGACCGCCATCTGGCGCAGTGTGCTCACAATCTCACCCCCATGAGCATGACCGTGGCCAGAACGCCGCACAGAAGGCCAAGGATGAATCCGATGGTTTTCGCCCACACTTGCGGGTCGTATTGCTTCGGGATTCCGATGTCGTGCGCCCATTGATTGATCTCCACGACGACCACGATGAGCAGAACGAACACGACGAGGATTGGCCAGATCATCGCCCACCTCCGTCCGGCATCCGGCTCCGCTTCCGTTCGTCGACGAGTTGCCGGATGTCCTCGGTGACTTTGGCGATTTTCTGAGCGCCTTCCGATATCTTGAGGTTTTCGATTTCGCGCTGTGCCTTGTACCGGCGCAGTTCGTTCAGTTCCTTGTATTCGTCCGATGTCAGCATTGTTGCCATGTTCATCCTTTCTTGGTTGTGATCATCACGATTGTACCGTGAGGTTTCGGCCCGACTTGCTGCCGATAAATCCAATCTATCCGTTCGTCCCCGTCATCGATGCCGAGGCTTTCGGCGATGGCGTCACGGAGCGCCTTGAACCCGCCTGCGAGGTTGTCGTCGTCGAGTCGCTTCTGCCGGACGGCAATGAGCGTGACCCGCACTCCAACATCACCCGCACGAACTCGACTGCGCCTTGCGCGTTGTCCTTTCGGTTTCTCCACGCTTCCTTCGCCGCCTTGCTTCGCCGGTGACGTGCGGTCCAGTGGTCTCGGCGGTTGCTCTCCGACACCGGGCACCACGGCACCCACGCGACGAGTATCGGTTCGCTTGATCCATTCTCCGTTCCGTTCGACATACCCTAGGTCCTCCAATTGTTTGCGAGTGAATGCGCTCATTTCGGCACCGTGTTCCATTGCCCAGCCGCGCACAGCAACGGCATTCCGTACCACGTGCGCTTGCGGGCCTCGGATGGATTGGCGTTGATCCAATCGTGGCCCTTGCGACTGACCGGAACCCAGAACTCGATCATGTTGAGAAGCCTTCCGATCCGGCCTCGGGTGTGGTGAACCTCGGTCGACTTGCGTTCCGGAAACACCGCGCACTTCGGATGCTCGGCCAAGAACACCTTGCGCTTCTCGGCATACTCGCGGAGTCGCTTGGACCGTTCCGCCGACACCTTGCGAATCGGTTTCCGTGGTTTCACGCACCGATCTCCTTGATGAGTTCCGTCGTCGTCAACCCGAGCCCTTTGGCCAACGCCTGGAACGTCGACAACCGAGGGTCCGACTCGCCGGACTCGATCCGGCACAACCCGGACGGAGTCAGCCCGCCGATCTTCGCCACGTCCGCAAGGCTCTGCTTCCCACGGAGGACTCGCAGCTTCGCACCCATAGCCTTCATTTGCTTTTTGGTCATACGCTTCGTTTTCTGTTCTTCCGCCATTCGTCGTGGATCTGCTTTTTGATGATCTGCCACGCCATCTTGTCCGCCTGTTCAATGTGCCGGCATTGGTATCGCGGTCC
>Ga0172380_10007618_pt1 | contig 12111 bp, 10 predicted proteins | sample Leawe162metaG_FD_119747 | JGI IMG/M metagenome (GOLD analysis project Ga0172380, IMG submission 119747) | Leachate microbial communities from a municipal landfill in Southern Ontario, Canada - Leachate well 162 metaG | ecosystem: Engineered > Solid waste > Landfill > Unclassified | place...
CTGGTTTTTGGATTTTCTCAATTGACGGACTGAGTCAAATTTCCCCGTTCATGGTTCGACCCTTCGGCGAAGCTCAGGGCAGGCTAAGCTCACCACGAACGGGGAAATTTGACTCAGTGCCTCGCGCGTATGCCGGGTTGCACCATAACAACCTGCCTTATTTTTAATCCGTTCGTCCTGAGCCTGGCCTGCCCTGAGCTTCGCCGAATGGGCGAAGGATGAACGGATTAAAAATAAGGCAGGTCGTTACGTTTCTTGGTATATCCAAAAACCGGGAAGCTAAAATTCGATAAAAACGCTGTATTTCGACAGCCTAGGAACAGCCACACGGCGCAATTTGCGCAGCAATCGCATCCCGCGAGACGCGGCTAAATCCGCAAATTGTGGCCGCGCAAAGTATACAACCTCAGCATACCCTGCAACCCCGACAAACCTCCCCGCTTTTATTCCCGGCTAAATCGCGGAAAGTGTGATCCAGTTCACAGAATTTCCCTCGCTCAAGCTATACCATGTTACTCACGCAATGCATGAAAAAAGATGTCCCCGTGGTCATGGGATGCACAACCTGGTTCGGTTGAGTTGCGTCGGCAAGCGCAAGCCCGCCGAAGGCGGGGCGCACAATATCCGCAAGAGCATGTTGCCTTAGGGTGGCGGGGTTGCAGTAGGTTCACCCGGCCTTAGTCCCAATTCACCATTCCAGTCGGAATGGTTGAAATTTATGTTTAGGAGCAATCCAAATGAATAACATTTCCAAAATAGCCGCCGCGCTGGTCTTGGCCGGCCTCCTGTCCAGTAGCGCATTTGCTGCGGATTCCACCACTACGCCGACCACTACGACACCGACGCCCAGCGCCACGTTCAAGCTTGACGACGTCAAAGTCAACACCGGCTTGGGCTATGTCCATTACACCGGAGACCTGGCGAAAAGCGACACGGGCTACACGCTGACCAATACCGCGTTTGTCGGCGCCGCGCCGACCACGACTGAAAGCTCCAATGTCGGCACTTTGTCCACGAACGGCAAAATGACTTTCCTCAGCTTTACCCGCTTTAACGACGAAAGCGGCAAGTGTTATGCCGACGTTAAAATGAGCGTAACCGGCATTAGCGACACCACCTTCAAGTTAAGCCCGCTCGCGCCGCTAACCAAACTGTGCGATGCCGCCGTGCCGGTCAACCAGGGCGACAGCCTGGATATCGTCAAGCTGCGCGCGCAAATCGCCGAACTGGAGCGCCTGTTGAAACAACTCAAACTGGACAAACAGGGACATTGCACTGCCGATGCCACCGTCGGCCCGGACGGCGTGGTGGTCGGCACCGACAGCGTCAAACTCAACGGCGGGGACGACAATCCAGTCAGCCTGGGCGATATGCCGGCCTGGATGCAAGACAAGGTCAACGGCCAGAACAACAAGATACCGACGCCCCCCATGAATCCTTTCAAGAACCACGATTGACCGCATCATCTTCGCTCCTCCGACGAAGACATTGGTAACCCGCGCATGTCGCGGGTTTTTTTCGGCAGACGGGCAAGCTAACCCGGCTGCCCATCCGCGCGCGGACGCCAATAGTGCGGTGCGTACTTGGCGAACCAGAAGATGAAACACGCCAGCCAGACGACGGCGGCAAACAAATAAAGGTGGCCGTGTGGGATGGGCAACGGCAGATCGTCGGCAATGCGCGCTACGGTCGCGCCCTGAAAGCCGAGGAACAGCGCCCAGGTGGCGCCGTCCGCCACCAACTCGCTGCCGGAATGGCCGAGCGTGACGCGAGTAGCCATCGCCAGCATCATCGAGGCGAAAAAGCCGATGGTCAGCGCATGCAGCGCGGCCAGTCCGGGCGCTGTCCAGCCGGCCAACAGCGCCAAGCTCTGGCCGGCATACAGCGCCAGCGCCACGCCCAGCCAGGCGAAGCCGATATGCAGCACGGCGAGGATGCGCGTTTTGAAGCTGCGCACGAACTGCCAGCGCCAAGTCAGGTGCAGCGCCGTCAGCGCGAAGGGTATATCGGCCAGCCACAGCCAGCGTCCCATGCCCGCTATTTCCAAACATCCATGCCCCAGGGAGCACACCAGCATCGTCCACAGCGCGAACTTGGGACGCACGATTTTATAGTTGGGCAACACCCGGCTGGAAAAAAACGGGATCATGCGGTGACTGACGGTAAAGAAAATCGGCGTCAGAAAGAACCACACGCCGCATATCAACGCGAACGCGGCAAAACCGTCGCCCAAACCCACCAGCCACAACCCGTAAGCCAGCAGACCGAGCCAGCCCATGCCCAGCGCAATGGCCGCGATAGTGGGGTGCAGCTTGTCGGGATGCACAGCCGTGAACAGCACGGCGAGCAACGCATACAGCGCCACCGTCCAGCCCGCCAGCATCAACAGCACACCCAGCGCCAGCAACGCCCGTCCGGTGAATAGCCCGATATAAAACAACGCCACCCCGCCGACCAGCAGCGCAAAAGCCGACACATAACGGCGCGGCGACACCTGTTGGCCGCTCATCCAGTTGGGGAAGGTCGTCATCAGGAAGCCGAAAATAAAGAACGGAAAAAACCCGTAGATCATCAGAAAACCATGCACCCATGGAGACGGCGCCGGCCAAACCAACGGCGCATAAAAACCGCCGTAACGCCCGAGCAAGTCGGATAGCCACCACAATAGCGCCAACACACCCTGGACAGCGCCCGCCAGGAACATCATGCGATGCGGAGCGGCGGAAAAAACGCGCCACAAGGTGGGTTTATGGTTCATTGCATGGGGATTGTTGATTGGTGTGGTTGGGTATTATAGCAAAGCCGGGAGCGGTGACAACTCTTTAACCTAAGCCGGACAATTGCCGGAACCAAAAAATATTTACCGCAGAGACGCCGAGACGCAGAGATTTTGTAGAGTAATGGTATGGTTTCGCCCTCCATTGTATTTCTCCGCGCCTGAAGCGTCTCTGCGGTGAAAAAGAATCACCCGGAGAACCGCTCCAGTGCTTGATCTACGACACATTCTTCGCAAAAAATGCAACGACTTGGTCGATACAGCGTTTTCAACTCAGATCAATGTGAGGTTCGCTTTTGGCGAACAGCCAAACCGACTCACGCTTTAGACGCGAAGGCGCGAAGAGAACCGAGCCAGTATCTTTATTTTGCGCGTTGGGAATGAGACCGCCCACTCTTACTCGCCCCCACTTCTTCGCGGCTTCGCGTCTTCGCGTGAAAAATTCTTATCAGAAATTGCGACCTTTACCTGAAACCGCAACTTCACAAGCGACAATTTGTTGTCGTTTGTTATTGCATTAGAGCATAAAGGCTGTAACTATAATTTTTGTAATTGTTCTTGATTGAAAACGCTGTAACGGATGGTGAAACCATACCATTACTCTACAAAATCTCTGCGTCTCGGCGTCTCTGCGGTAAATATTTTTGGGTTTAAGCCATTCATGGTTCGACAGAGAGCTTCTTACCACGAACGGCTTAACTTAACGGCAGTGACGCAGAGCGTGGGAACGATCCCATTCACGTCGTCCAGGCGCCGTTCGCGCCCGTTATCTACCGTTGGTCGCGGCGGTTTACTCCGTGGCGTCGTTAGGCGGAGAATACGTCCATTCTCATTGACTTAGGAACGTGCCATGCGTTTCGCTTTTTTGCTCTTCCTCATGCTGCTGGCCGGGCTGGTGCAGCTTGCACTTGCGGCGCCCATGGCGGATGTGGATTTTGCCGCAGCCCAGGCGATTTTCCTCAAGGCTGCGGACGGCGACGGCGGCGCGGTCGAGGAAGCGGTGCGCCGTTTCGGCAAACTTGCCGCCACGGATACGCCGCAGGCGCCGCTGTGCGCCGCTTATTTGGGCGCGGCGCAGGCCATGCAGGGGCGCGATGCCTGGATGCCGTGGAACAAGATGCGCGCCACTGAACGCGGGTTGGCGACGCTGGACAAAACCTTGCGCCGTCTTGATACGGCGCACGATAAGGAAATTTTTCGCGGTACGCCGCTTTCTGTGGAAATCCGGCTGGTGGCGGCCAGCACTTTTCTTGCATTGCCCGCCCTGTTCAACCGCTTCGACGCCGGCAAACAGATATTGCGCGAAGCTTTTGCCAGCCCGGCTTACGCGGCGGCATCCGGGGAGATCAAAGCGCGCTTGCACTGGCAGGCCGCCATCGCCGCCCGTCGCGACAAGGATGCCCGCGACGAAGCCGCCCATCTGAAACAGGCGTTGGCAACGGTTTCTATTGGCGCCACCGCCGAGTCCGCGCGCCGCCGCTTGCTGGAACTGGGAGTGGGAGTGGGAGCATGAACGCCCCGGTGATAGCGTTAAGCGGCATCGTCAAGCACTACCGCATGGGCGATGCCGATGTGCCGGCGCTGCAAGGCATAGACCTGGCCGTATCCAGCGGGGCGTTCGTTGCGGTTAAAGGCCCATCGGGCAGCGGCAAGAGCACTTTGCTTAACATCTGCGGCCTGCTGGATGATTTCGACGGCGGTAGCTACCGGCTCGACGGCGAGGACATGAGCGGCCTGGACGAAACCGCGCGCACCCTGATACGCCGCCGCCGTATCGGTTTCGTCTTCCAGAGCTACAATCTAGTGCCGGTGATGACGGTGCGCGAGAACGTCGAATACCCGTTGATTCTACTGGGCATGAAGGAAAGCCTGCGCGCCGCGCGAACGGCGGAAACCCTTGCCCTGGTTGGACTGGAACATCTCGCCGAACGCCGTCCCGACCACCTTTCCGGCGGTCAGCGCCAGCGCGTGGCGATTGCCCGCGCACTGGTGAAATCCCCGTCGCTGGTGATTGCCGACGAACCCACCGCCAACCTCGACAGCGCCACCGCCACTCAGGTCATCGACCTGATGCGTAGCCTAGGCGCGCACCACGGCGCCACTTTCCTGATCGCCACCCACGATGAGCGCATGACCGCCCATTGCGACGAAGTGCGGGTGATGACGGATGGGATGTTGGCGGTGAAACAGTGAGGAGTGAGGGGTGAGGAGCGGGAGGTCGTTGGTTCGCGACCTTAGAAACTGTCCAATAATTACTTCCCTTCTGGTGCAAGTCACTAGAATTGGCGCCCCCTCCCCTTCAAGGGGAGGGTTGGGGTGGGGATGGGGTAGCTTGGGCCGAGAATCGTTTGTAGCAATATTTTCGTGGTCGGCAACCAGCCTAACACAGGGGGGGCGATGCCATTCGGATGCCGGATCGCATTCACCCCATCCCCACCCCAGCCCTCCCCTTGAAGGGGAGGGAGCCGCGATGCAGGCATGGATCGGGAAATAATTAGTGGATAGTTTCTTAGACTCAGCACTACAACATTGATAAAACCATCTACTATTCTCAACCCTTGCCCCCGGTTTTTACTCCTCACTCCTCACTCTTAACTCCTCACTCACGCTAAACCATGAACACCCAACTTGAACTCCTCCGATTCGCCTGGCGCAATGTGTTGCGCAACCGTCGCCGTTCGCTGGCGACCATTATCATCGCGGCGCTGGGTGCGGCTGCGGTGATGATTTCCGGCGGTTTTGCGCTTTACACCTACGACTCGTTGCGCGAAGGCGCGGCGCGGGAATTCGGGCATTTCACCGTGGCGCACCGGGATTTTTTCCAGCGCGACGAGGAAACCCCGCTGCAATACGGTCTGGCCGACTACCGGCAGATGCGCGCCGCGCTGGAAAAAGATGCGCGCGTCACGCGGGTGCTGCCCCGGCTGAATTTTTCCGGGCTGATTTCCAATGGCGACAAGTCGCTGGTGTTCATCGGCATGGGCGCCGATGTCCGCGCCGAGGGTGCTGCGCGCGGCGTGTTTCTCAAGCTCACGGAAGGCACGCTGTTCGGCGGCGATGAGGCCGGCGCGCCGCGCGTGCTGCTCGGCGCGGCGCTGGCGAAAAGCCTCAACGCCCGTCCCGGCAGCCCGCTCACGCTGCTCACCACCACCGTTGAGGGCAGCATGAACGCGGTTGACGTGGAAGTCTCGGGCATCGTCTCCACCGGCTGGCCGGAAATCGACAAGCGCCTGGTGTATGCGCCACTGCCGGCAGTGCAGAAGCTGTTGCTCACGGATAAAGTGAGCACCCTCGCGGTGTATCTCGAAGAAACCGCCCAGACCGCCGTAGCGCTTGCCGATTGGCGCGCCCACGAAGCCGTGCCCGCCGCCCACGAAATCAAGCCATGGTGGGAGCAGGCGTTTTATTATGCCTCGGTGCGCGCCCTCTACAACCGCATTTTCGGGCTGCTCGGCATTATCATTGCGGTGCTGGTATTCTTCTCGGTCGCCAACACCTTGTCCATGGCAGTGGTCGAGCGCACCCGCGAAATCGGTACGCTACGGGCGCTGGGCGCGCTGCCCGGCGAAATCGTCGGCGGCTTCGCGCGCGAAGGCCTGTTGATCGGCGTGCTCGGCGCAACCATAGGCATGGCCTTGGCCGGCTTGACCTCGGCGGCGCTGCTCGGGCTGGATGTCCAGATGCCGCCCCCGCCCGGACGCTCGGAAGGCTACCCGTTGAAAGTTTATGCGGAACCGGTGATTTATGCCGTCGCAGCAACCGTCATCATCCTGTTGTGCATCGTCGCGGCCTGGTTCGTCAGCCGCAAGGCGGCGCACAAACCCATTGTGGAGGCTTTAGGTCATGTTTAAGATTGCTGCGATTATCCGCCCCTACGCGCTGGCGCTCGCATTGCTGGCGAGTTTTCCGACTCATGCCGACGAAGTGGCGGCGCTGTTAAAAAAGGCCGATTCCTACCGTCTGCCGGAGGCGGCGGCGCGCATCGAAACGCTGGTGGAACTGTACCGCAACGATGCGCTGAACAAAGAGCGCAGCTATACGGTCTACATCAAGCCCGGCAGGCGCTCGCTGGTGCTGATGAAATCGCCGTCCGAACTGGGGCAGAAAGTGCTCATGCTGGCCGACCAGTTCTGGCTGCTGATGCCCGACACGCAACGCCCGCTACGCATCACCGCAACGCAAAAACTGCTCGGCGAAGCCGCGACCGGCGACATCAGCAGCATGTCCTGGAGCGAGGATTACACCGGCCAGGTCGTCGGGGAAGCGCCGTGCCCCAGCCGGGATGCCAGCCCCCAGCCCCGTCGCTGCCTGCACCTCGATCTTAACGCCGCGCGCCCCGGCGTCACTTATGCGCGCATCGAGCTGTATCTCGACAAATCCGACAAACTACCGATCAAAGCCGATCTCTATGTCAATTCCGGCAAACGCGCCAAGGAAGCCTGGTTCGACGCCCAGCCTCTGGATGGACGCTTGCGCATCGTATCCATGACCCTGCTCGACGACATCCAGAGCGGGCGGCGCACGCTGGTGCGCTACCGGAAAATAGAAGCGAAAGAAGCGCCGGACGAGTTCTTCAACCCGGCGGCGCTGGTGCGCAACAGCTTGGCGGGGTGGTAGAAAATCAAATGAACCGCAGAGACGCAGAGGCGCTGAGGAAAAACAATGAGTTATTGCGTTGCGCAACTTCACCTATCCGAAGAAGCGGAAATCGGGTTCAACCCGTTTGTTTCTCTGCGCCTCTGCGTCTCTGCGGTTAAGCAATGGCTGTTTTTTGCATGAAACCCCCGCTCATATCCGTGTTGCTCGCCGCCCCGTTATTGGCGGCTGCGGGCGAATTCAACGCCGCCCTCACGCTGACCCCCGAGTGGCGCGACGCGGATGCGGGCAGCCCGTATTACGTCGCCCCGCCGCTGGTTGCTTCGCAGCGCCAGATGCGCAACGACCTGGCGCTGCGCTACCGCGACGGCGGCCTCAACGCGCAGGGCACGTTGCGCAACCAGGCGAGTGAAGGCGAGAGCGCGCAGACGAAAGGCATCCTCAACCAGCTCTATTTCGACGGCGAAACGAACGCGGGCGGCGGCTACACGCTGGGCAAAAAAGTGCTGTCGTGGGGCGTCGGCCAGGCTTTTCGCCCGCTCGACCTGATCCAGCGCGAAGACCGCCGACAGCTTAATCCGCAGCCGCTCGAAGGGACGCCGTTGCTGGCGTGGCAACGCTACGACGCCGAACGCTCATGCACCCTGGCCTGGAGCAACCCTAATCACGCGACAGGAAATAACGACCGCGACGACCCGGCGCTGGCCGCCTACTGGTATCGCCTGCGCGGAGCCGACGACTACCATGCCGTGGCGCGCCTGTCGCGCCGCCATCGCCTGGAAGCGGGCGGCGGCTGGGGCGGTGCGCTGGGCGAGGAATGGTCTTTCCATGCCGCAGCACTATACCAGCGACGCACCCTGACCACCCTCAACGCATTGGCCGAAAACCATGGCGCATTGCTTGCCGTCACCGACCCCATGCAGGAAACGGCGCGCGTCGGCGGCGTTAAAGCAGTGGCGGGGATGCAATGGACCGGCGTTGCGGGTTTCGGCGTGCTGCTGGAAGCCTGGTACGACGGTGAAGCCTGGACGCGCGACGAATGGCGTCGCCTCAATGCGCTCACCGCCAGCCAGCACGCCCTCGCGGGGGTGGCGCCGTTGCCTGCCATCGCCGGCAACATCGCCTGGTCCAGCCGCGTATTCGAGCGCCCCAACCTGTTGCGCGAAAACCTGATGGTGCGTTTTTCGTATGATGAAGACAATTGGAAAACCGCCCTCGAATGGCTGACCACCCCGCGCGACGGCGGCCAGGTCATCGGCGCTTCGGCCATCTGGCAAGGCGACCGCCAGCGCGTCGCTTTCGGCCTGCGCCACTTGGGGGGAAGGGACGGCTCGGCTTACGCCGATTCGCCGCAGACGCGGATGGCTTACGTGGAATGGCGTTATGCACTACGCTAACATTCGTTCGCGGATTGCGTAGAATCTGCCGGTCATGACTACCGCTCCCATAGCCCGCGCCTGTCCCGCCTCCGCGCGCCGCTTCTTCCACGATGCGGCGCTGGTGTTCCTCGGCAACATCGCCATCGCATTGTTCCTGGCGGCGCTGCAATTCGAGAGTTTCTGGCCCGATTTCATCTATTCGCAGTGCATCGGACTGTCGATTTTCCTGTCCGTCCGCACCCTGTGTCAATTGCGTCGAACCACCAAGCCGGGGTTGGTGGAATCCGCCGTCGGCATCCCGCTCGGCGGATGCGTCGGATTCGTGCTCGGCGCCTGGGGCAACGGGTTGTCGCCGGTCGAGGTGGCGCAACGTTACCCGCAATTGATGGTGGTTTCAGCCGCCGGCGCGGTGTTTTTCGGCGCAATTGCGACTTATTATTTCCATGCCCATGCGCGCCTCCTCGAAGCCGAGGCCGAAGCGCACAGCGAAAAACTGCGCCGCATGGAACAGGAATCCCACGCCGCGCGCGCCGAACTGCGCTTGCTGCAAGCCCAGATTGAACCGCATTTCCTGTTTAACACTTTGTCCAACGTCGTCGGCCTGATCGACGCCGACCCGCCCGCCGCGCGCGCAATGCTGCTCGACCTGACCACCCTGCTGCGCACCTCGCTGGCGCGCACCCGGCGCGAAGAGGCGGCGCTATCCGAAGAAATCGACCTGCTGCGCGCCTATCTTGGCATCATGGGGCGGCGCATGGGCGAACGGCTCGCGTGGCGCATCGAAGCCCAACCGGAAACCCTGGCTTTGCGCCTGCCGCCGCTGCTGCTCCAGCCGCTGGTGGAAAACGCCATCCGCCACGGCCTGGAGCCGAAGCCGGAAGGCGGCGAACTGGTCATCATTTGCCGCCGCCTGAACGACCGCGTGGAAATCGCCGTGACCGACAACGGCGTGGGACTGGGCAGCGCGCTCGCCGGAAGCGGCATGGGACTCGCCAACGTGCGCGCCCGCCTGACTGCCCGCTATGGTGCGGCAGCGACGCTGGAACTCGGCGAAAACCCCGGCGGCGGCGTCACCGCCCACTTGACGCTGCCATTGGAAAATCATGCGCCTGCTGATCGCTGACGACGAAGCCCCGCTACGCACTTGGCTCAGGCGCTTGCTGGAACAAATCGCGCCCGATGTCGCAATCGTCGCCGAAGTCGGCGACGGCGCAAGTGCGCTGGCGGAAATCGAACGCTTGCAGCCCGATGCAGCCTTGCTAGACATCCGCATGCCGGGGCTGACCGGCCTGGAAGTCGCGTCGCGCCTTGCCGTCCCCTGCCGGGTGGTGTTCGTCACCGCCTACGACGAATTCGCGCTGCAAGCCTTCGAAAAAGCCGCGCTCGATTACCTGCTCAAGCCAGTCACCGCCGAACGCCTCGCCGTCACCCTGCAACGCCTGCGCACAGCGCTCCCGCCGCAAAACGACGCAGCCGCGCTGGCACGCGAACTACTGGCGCAACTTGCCGCCCGCAACGCCGCGCCCGAAACGCTACGCTGGCTGCGCGTGGGAGAAAACGATACGGTGCGGCTGATCGACGTGCAGGAAATCGATAGCTTCGAAGCCGCCGACAAATACACCATAGTGCGCAGCGGCAACCGCGAATGGCTGATGCGGCTATCCCTCAAGGAACTGGAAAACCAGCTCGCCCCCCAAACTTTCTGGCGCATCCACCGCAGCGTCATCGTGCGCGTCGCCGCCATCGCCCAGGTAAAACGCGACCTGATGGGGCGGCTATGGGTGGAATTCCGGGATGGCGGCAAGGCGCAACCGGTAAGCCGGTCTTACGCACAGCTTTTTCGGCAGATGTAGACGGATTGCTTTTGCTGTCAAGCACTGGCACGGTTCTCCCAGGGTAAATTTGTTCTCAGCACGGAAAAAACCGATTCACCGCAGAGGACGCACAGGACGCAGAGGAAAACCCTCATGCTCTTCCTCCGCGTCCTCTGCGTCCCCTGCGGTGAAAAGGTTTTGTCTTTATGGGTTGCCGCCATGAGTCGAGCAGCGTCGAGTAGAGTCGCGCTAAGTTTGCCTGGGATTCATGAATGTTTTACATCATTGATTTTCATCATGAATTCCTGATAACAAATTTGCCACTCTATTCTCATTGTGATTCTTTTTTACCGCAGAGACGCCGAGGCGCGGAGAAATACAACGGAGGATGAACCGTGTCATTACTCTACAAAATCTCTGCGTCTCTGCGTCTCTGCGGTAAATGTTTTTGGCTCCGGCTGGTCCGGTTTAGGATGGCCACACGGCGCAATTTGCGCCTTGCATCGCATCCCGCGAGATGTGGCTAAATTGGTAATTGTGGCAAGGGATACGCAACGAACATCAGGCGTTGACAAAATCGGCAAGCAGCCCGGAGGTGCGGCGCAGCCTTCGGGACAATAGGCGGGCAAGAACAAACATCAATTTGTAGGCGATCGGGGGGTGAGCGGCAACCAGTTTTTCCAGCGCGTCTATGGAAAGCGACACCATTTCGCAGTCTGTCGCGGCCACGCATGTCGCAGAGCGAGGTTCATGGTCGATCAAAGCCATTTCCCCCAGCACCCGCCCCTTTCCTTCATACGATAGAAGGTGCATGCCGCCATCCCCGGCTTTCGACACCATCATCTTGCCATCGATCAGGATGATCATATTCGTGCCTTTATCCCCTTCACTGAAGATGATGTCCTCCTTGGCGACATTGTAGAAGTTCATGTAAGAACCCAGGCATTCCAGTTCTGGATAGGCAAAGAGTCCCTGGAACAGGTCAAGCTCGTCAAGGATATCGGCAATTGAGGACATATGAGGAATTGAAAGTTGATTGTCGGTGTTTATACTTTGCGCGGCCACAATTTGCGCATTTGTCCGTCGTCTCGCGGGCGCGGCTAAATCCGCAGATTATGGCCGCGCAAGGCATAAATTCACGCTATGCTATGTCGCGTTCGGAACCGGCTTATCATGGAAGATTCTCCATTGCACCTGTAATTTACGGTTGCGCCCTTGGCGCCGACAAGATGAATCCAAGTCGCAACCATAGCAGAAAAGTTTTTCAACCGTCAATTGCCTTTTCCTCCACTGTATGGCTTGGCGCGACTTTCGGCTGCAATCCAAAATAATCCTAGAAACCTCCGTTGACCGCTTGCCAAGGTGTGTAACATGGCGGTTCTAAACAGCTTTGTCATGTATTTTGCGTTCACCCGTTTGGTGGGAGCGCTACGGGCTGGATTGCACGGTTTTCCGGGCGCATGGCGGCGTTGCAACTTCTCAGAATGGAACAACCATTCTTCGTCGTTGCGCCTTGCCCTGCACCCGGAAAACCGCACACTCCAGC
>Ga0172380_10007619_pt1 | contig 12110 bp, 4 predicted proteins | sample Leawe162metaG_FD_119747 | JGI IMG/M metagenome (GOLD analysis project Ga0172380, IMG submission 119747) | Leachate microbial communities from a municipal landfill in Southern Ontario, Canada - Leachate well 162 metaG | ecosystem: Engineered > Solid waste > Landfill > Unclassified | place...
ATATGGACGACATCGATCATCTTGGGAACAGAAGGGTCCGGGCCGTTGGAGAGCTTCTCCAGAATCAGGTAAGGATCGGTCTTCTTAGGATGGAAAGGATAGCAAGGGAACGTATGACAACGACCCCTGATCTTGCTACAGCGATGGCCAAGGATCTTATCAATGTCAGGCCCATATCTGCTGCACTGAGGGAATTTTTTGGTTCAGGACAGCTTTCTCAGTTTATGGATCAGACCAACCCTCTTGCCGAGCTTACTCACCGTCGCCGTCTCTCCGCTCTCGGCCCCGGTGGTCTGAGCAGAGAAAGAGCAGGATTTGAAGCCCGTGACGTCCATCATACCCACTATGGAAGGGTCTGTCCTATAGAAACGCCTGAAGGGCCTAATATAGGACTGGTAACTTCCCTTGCGACTTTTGCAAGGATCAACGAGTACGGGTTCCTTGTTTGTCCCAGGAGAAAAGTGGTAAACGGGATGCTGACCGATGAGATAGTTTACCTTTCTGCGGACGACGAAGATGAGTACTATGTCGGACGTGCTGATACGCCAATTTCTGACGAAGGACACGTGTTGCCTACAGACGGCGGTACAGGAATATATGTCAGACATCATGACAACACTATAGAGATACTGCCGGAACAGCTGCAGTATATGGACATATCACCAAAGCAGATAGTTTCGATATCAACTGCTTTGATCCCATTCCTTGAACATGACGACGCGAACAGGGCATTGATGGGATCCAACATGCAGAGACAGGCTGTGCCTCTTGTTTTCCCCGATTCACCTATAGTGGGTACAGGGATAGAACATCGCATTGCGAAGGACTCAGGGTCATGTTCTGTTTCAAGAAGGGCAGGCACGGTCACATATGTAGATTCCGACCGTATTGAGATTACGACGGAAGACAATGACAAAGATATCTATACAATGCCCAAATTCAGACGCTCCAATCAGGGTACCATTATCCACCAGAAGCCTATAGTTGCAAATGGTCAGCGCATAGAGGCCGATGAGGTTATTGCTGACGGTCAGGCATGCTACGGGGGAGAACTTGCTCTGGGAAGAAATGTTGTGGTTGCTTTCGTATGTTGGGAGGGCTACAACTTTGAAGACGCCATACTTCTCAGTCAAAAACTGGTCAAAGAAGATTTTTACACTTCTATACATATCGAAGAATATGAAGTCGAGTCACGTGATACTAAACTCGGTCCTGAAGAGATTTCAAGAGATATACCGAACGTTGGAGAGGATGCTCTTAAAAATCTTGACGAAGATGGGATTGTCAGAATAGGTGCGGAAGTCAAGGCCGGAGACATCCTTGTAGGCAAAGTAACGCCTAAGGGAGAGTCAGACCAGTCTCCTGAAGAAAAACTCTTAAGAGCAATATTCGGAGAAAAGGCCCGCGAAGTTCGTGACACCTGTTTGAGAGTTCCCCATGGTGAGGGCGGAAAAGTAGTAGAGATCAAAAGGCTTTCGAGGGATAAGAACAGCGAAGACATGAGTCCCGGAGTAAACGAAGTTGTAAAGGTCTATGTTGCTCAGTTCCGCAAGATCACAGAGGGTGACAAGATGGCTGGACGTCACGGAAACAAGGGTGTTGTTTCAAGAATCATGGCAGAAGAAGATATGCCATATCTTTCAGATGGTACGCCTGTTGACGTTGTCCTTAACCCTCTTGGAGTTCCGAGCCGAATGAATCTTGGTCAGGTTCTCGAGACTGTAATGGGTTTTGTCGCTATGCAGAATGGCTGGAAGGTTGTGACTCCTGTATTTGAGTCTGCGACAGCAGAAGACCTGATGCCTTATGTTAAAAAAATACAGGAAACTAAATATCCCGAGATGAGAGACGACTGCAAGATAACTCTTTACGATGGCAGAACAGGGGAGCCGATGGCAAACAAGGTAGCTGTCGGAGTAATGTACATGCTGAAACTGATACACCTTGTCGACGACAAGATCCATGCACGTTCGATAGGGCCTTACAGCCTGATCACGCAGCAGCCTCTGGGAGGTAAGACACAGTTCGGAGGCCAGAGGTTCGGTGAAATGGAAGTCTGGGCTCTTGAAGGATATGGAGCCGCACACATGCTCCAGGAAATGCTTACTGTCAAATCCGATGACATCAGAGGAAGGCTTAAGACTTACGAACGAATAGTTAAGGGTGAAAATCTTGCCAAACCTGGTGTCCCTGAAAGTTTCAGGGTGCTTATCAAAGAGCTTCAAGGACTTGGCCTGGATGTTGAGATTAAATACTCAGACGGGTCATTTGGAGAGCTTGTGCTTTCAGAAGAAGACGATGACAGCGGCAGGGAATCAAGGCGTCATGTGTCATTCAAGCCTGATTCTACAGTGGACAGCCTTGAGGAAGATTTTGGCTTGAGCCGCCCATCAAAAGTAACAATAGACAACGATCTCTTCCATGAACATGCGGCAGAATACAGTCCGTTAGAGCTGCACGAGACAGATGCAGATAAAGAAGCTGAAGTGCTCAGGGATGGGGATACGGATCTCTTTAGTGATGTTGCTCCTAAAAAGGTCGACCAGGGGGATGATATCTAATGGCTAACGTAAATCGCGAAATCGCCGGAGTAAGGACAAAACTATCCTCTCCCGGAAGGATCAGGGAGCTTTCGAGCGGTGAAGTGAAAAAGCCTGAAACTATCAATTACAGGACGCTCCGGCCGGAAAAAGACGGACTTTTCTGTGAACGAATATTTGGTCCTACCCGCAGTTATGAATGCGCCTGCGGAAAATACAAAAGAAGCGGCCCCAAGTTCAGAGGAGTCGTCTGTGACCGCTGCGGAGTAGAGGTCACAGATAACCGCGTGCGCAGAGAGAGAATGGGACACATTGAACTTGCAGCTCCGGTGGTACATATTTGGTATCTCAGAGGTATCCCTAGCAGGCTTAGCCTGTTGCTGGGAGCTTCTACAAAAGAGCTCGAAAAGGTGGTCTATTTTGCTCCCACACGCCGGAGGGAGAAGGTCTATAAGGTGGTAAGCGAAGGCCGCAGAATAGATCTTGCCCGCAGGGGCAAGCTCATATCGGCTTCTGAAGAGCGTATCCACCGTTTTTACGATCCCAAGTTCAAAGCAGAAGAGGCCTTCCGGATCACAAAGGTTGAAGAGATAAACGTTGACGAGGGTGATGTAATAACTGCGTCCCAAGTCAACCGTATCCTCAGCGAGTACGGTGACGAACTCTTCAAGACAGAGCCTGCGTACCGTATGTTCAAAGAAGGTGACGAGCAGGTATCCAATGCCATCATCGCTGAATCAAAGATCAAGGCGATGAAAGAGGCAGACAGTGAGCTTAAATTTGAAAGGGCGGTCCTGAACAATCAGGATGCCTTCATAGTGACTTCTGTCGTCCATCTGCCTTTTGTAAAGAATGATGTTATTTCCGAAAGTGAATACAGACTTTACAACCAAAAGTACCCAAAACGCTTCCAGACGGTAGAAGAGACAGAGACCCTGGAAGACCCGTGCTATATCGTTATCAATGGTGGAGAGTCCCCTTTCGACAGAGCCGACATAATCCTTGAGAGGGAAGAGACTATTTGTGCGGCCTACGACAAAACCTTCGGAGCAGGGATCGGAGCGGAAGGTGTATATACACTTCTGGAACAGATGGATATCGATTTACTTGTCTCCTCACTTAGGGAAGATATTGCGGAGTGCTCAGGCCAAAAGAAGCGGAAACTGGTCAAGAGACTCCAGGTCGCTGAAGATTTCAGAAAGAGCGACAGCAAACCTGGATGGATGGTTCTTTCTGTTCTGCCGGTAATTCCCCCGGATCTTCGCCCGATGGTTCAGCTGGACGGAGGACGTTTTGCAACTTCCGATCTGAATGACCTTTATCGAAGGGTCATCAACAGGAACAACCGTCTTCGCAAGCTTCAGGAGCTAAAAGCGCCTGAGATCATAGTGCGCAATGAGAAGAGGATGCTGCAGGAATCTGTTGACGCGCTAATAGACAACGGACGCAGGGGCAAGGCAGTGCTTGGAGCAGGCAATAGGCCGCTAAAAAGTCTGACAGACCTGCTCAGAGGTAAAAAAGGACGTTTCCGCCAGAACCTGCTTGGCAAAAGGGTGGACTATTCAGGACGCTCTGTCATAGTAATAGGACCAAGCCTGAAATTATACCAGTGCGGGCTTCCTAAACAGATGGCGCTTGAGCTTTTCAAGCCTTTTGTGATGCATAAGCTTGTAGAAAGCGGTCTTACTCCAAATGTCAAGAGTGCAAGAAGGTTTATAGAACGAGGCAGAGACGAAGTTTGGGGAATACTGGAAGGGATAATCAAAGACCATCCTGTTATGCTCAACCGTGCGCCTACCCTTCACAGGCTTGGGATACAGGCATTTGAGCCTGTCCTCATCGAAGGAAAGGCAATAAGGCTGCACCCTCTGGTTTGTACTGCTTTCAACGCAGACTTTGACGGAGACCAGATGGCCGTTCACGTGCCGCTTTCGCTGGAGGCTCAGACTGAGGCCAGAGTGCTTATGCTTTCCTCAAACAACCTCCTCTCTCCTGCCAGCGGGAAACCTGTAGTCATACCGACACAGGACATAATCCTTGGTGTTTTCTTCCTGACCAGCATGAGAAACGGACTTAAGGGAGAGGGACTCCACTTCTCTGATGTTGAGGATGTTATGTCATCTCTTGATCATTCAATTGTCAACGTTAACTCGAAGATCAGACTGAAAGCTGACCCTGAATGGAAATGTGAAACAGTTGACGGAAAGTGGATAGAAACATCACCGGGCCGTGTGCTCTTTAATTCTGCACTTCATCCGGATCTGAGATACATCAACAAAACCATAAATAAAAAAGAGATGGGCTCACTTTTGGATACGGCATACGACAAGGTAGGACAGACCGCTATGGTCGAGATGCTTGACGAGATAAAGACGCTCGGGTATCACTGGTCGACATACAGCGGCATAAGCCTTGGAGTCGGGGATGTAATAGTGCCTCCCGAAAAGAAAGAGATACTGGATGTGACGCTTGTACAGGAAGAGGATCTTACTTCACAGTTCGAAATGGGAATACTTACCGAAGACGAGTACATGAGACAGAAGGATATCCTCTGGTCTGACGCTGGACGTCGCATTGCTGATAAGATCATGGACAGCATGAAGGACACCAACCCTTTGAAGATAATGGTAGATTCAGGAGCTCGAGGTTCACGCGGGCAGGTGGCCCAGATGGCCGGAATCCGCGGCCTTATGGCAGACCCTTCCGGAAGGATCATTCGTTATCCTATAGTAGCAAACTTCAAAGAGGGTCTCAATACGCTCGAATACTTCATTTCCACGCACGGAGCAAGGAAAGGGCTTGCCGACACAGCTCTCCGTACAGCAAAATCTGGCTATCTTACCAGACGCCTTGTTGATGTAGCCCAGGACCTGATAATAATGGAAGAAGACTGCGGTACTGAGTTTGGCGTTGAAATACGCCCTCTCCTCCAACAGGATGGTAAGGCTACTATTTCCATGTCTGAGCGACTCACGGGAAGGACCAGCCTCCGGGATATTCCACATCCGGTTACAGGTGAACCTTTGCTTGTTAGGGATGAAGAGATATCAGCTGAAAAAGCAGAGTACATTGAATCTATTGGTATAACTTCAGTCTGGGTACGCAGCCCTCTTACATGCGGTTTGAGGCATGGTATATGCAGAGCCTGTTATGGCAGGGATCTTGGAACGAGGAAAAGGGTAGCGATAGGAGAATCTGTCGGAGTCGTTGCAGCTCAGTCTATCGGTGAACCTGGAACACAGCTCACAATGAGGACCTTCCATACAGGAGGAGTTCGTCAGTTTACAGGAGAAGACATTACTCAGGGTCTTCCAAGGATAGAACAGCTTTTCGAAGTCCGCAGACCCAAAAAGGTTGCCATTCTTGCTGAAGTTGGAGGGACCCTCCTTGAGATCAGGGAGATGGATGGCAAGAAAAAACTGATCATTGGTGTAGTCAAAGAAGACGGATCTGAGGAAAGGATCTCCTATAATATCCCGGCATCTCAGAACCTGCTCTCAGGAATAGAAGAGGGATGTACTATATCAAAGGGAATGTTATTGACGGAGGGATACATTGATCCTCAGCAGCTCTTGGAAGTAGAGGGTCTTGAGGCGGTACAGCATTATCTGCTTGACGGTATCCAGGAAGTTTACCGGTCACAGGGTGTCTCGATTAATGATAAACACATTGAGACTATACTGCGCAAAGTTGCGCCGGTGAACCGTGTTCGGGTATTGGAAGAAGGAGACAGTTCTTTTGTTTCTGGTGAGCTGGTATGGAAAGAAGACCTTGAGGATAGCGTCAGGGTGATCTCGGATCAAAATCAGGCTTCTCTGGATGAATCATACAATTTCCTCAGGGACTGTAAAATAGTTGATGCGCCGGGAGATATTATCAAAAAAGAAAGTGATGCCCCGGATCAGATAACAAAGGCGGCGCTCGGAGAGATGCTAAAGCCGGGTGGAGCAGCAGGGGAACTTTTGGTCCAGGATAAGGACGGCGAACTGCGCGTAGTATTGGGAGACGCAAGCTTCCGAAGGGCTACGGAAGGGCTTGAGCTTATTAAGGAATTAACGTATGAAGGACATGACGAAGTTATTATCAAAGCCGGGACCAGACTCTCAGCAACAGACCTTGCAAAGATCGTTGCTATGCCTCCGCGGCCGATGCTGGTAAGGGATACTAATGTCCTTGACGAGAGCGAAGACGCGGCATGGTTTGCTGCTGATGTTGAGAAGGACGGCAAAGTGATCATTCCTATGGATGCGCTGGTCGACTCCCTTGCAATAAAGACATTGAGTGCAAACAACATTAACGAAATAAAACTTTGGAAATCACCTGAGCATATCAACCTGACCGATTCGATGCATCATGTTCTGATCGAGCATTACTTTGGCAAACCGCTTACACAGGCTATTAACTCTGATGGGGAGGTAATCGAAAATATCATCCACAGCATTGATGGTTCAATTGTCAGGGGAATAGTCGAAGGGTCTATATCGGGAATCGAAAGCGAAGGAAATATAATCACAAGGGAAAAGGTCATCAGACAGGTATTGACTGAGAGAGCGCTTGGTAAAGTTCTTCTCGAAAATGTAAAGGACGAAAAAGGAAACATTGTCGCAGAAGCAGGTCAGGAAATTACCAGTAAAGTCCTAGACAACATCGCTTCATCAGGGGCAAATGACATAACAGTTCGTCCGAAACAGGCACCTTCGGATTTCAAACAACTTATACAGAGGATATCCTTTGTAAGGCGCCTTAGAGAAGAGCCACAGTGGCGACCGGTTGTGCACGGCGTTACCAAGGCGGCACTTGCCACCGACAGTTTCCTCTCTGCAGCGTCGTTCCAGCAGACGGCCCAGGTACTTGCAGCTTCGGCTGTAAGAGGGGATGTCGATAACCTGGTAGGACTTAAGGAGAACGTAATAATAGGACTTCTGATACCGGCAGGAACGGGCATTGAGAGGTACAGGAAAGTTGAGATCACCGAAAATGCAGAACCAACGGTTTCAGTACATGCTGAAACGTTAGCATTAGCTGACAAATAACTGTTCCTAGGGTAAGTAGTTTTGCCTAAAAAATAACAATCAAATAAAATTTTCAGCGGAAGCAAAGGTGTTTATTGACACCGGAGGCTTCCGCTGTTAATATACTCTGGTGCGCCTTTGCACAGGAGGTGTTCGTGTGCCTTTAAACGAACTCGCTTCATCCAGAAGGATAGCTGGGGTAAACTCAGTTCTGAGGAAGCTTAAGGCCGATGGAGTAAGCAAGATTTTTATTTCTAAAGAAGCGGATATTCCCCTGAAAGCAGAAATATTGACAGAGGCCGCAAAACGAGGAGTGCCCGTAGAATGGGCAGAAACATCATTGCAATTGGGAAGAGCTTGCGCCGTGACAAGAAAGACTGCGGCGGCGGCACTTCTTAAAAAGTAGAAAGATATATTAATAGGGAAGGAGGGAGCTATTTGCCAACAATAAGCCAGCTTATACGTAACGGCAGAGAGGACAAGAGGCGTCGCATGAGCGCCCCTGCACTTCAGGAGAACCCACAGCGCCGCGGAGTTTGTACGCGTGTTTATACAGTTACACCGAAGAAGCCTAACTCTGCTCTCCGTAAAGTCGCACGTGTGCGTCTTACTAACGGAATAGAAGTCACTGCTTATATACCGGGTGTAGGACATAATTTACAGGAACACTCTGTAGTCCTGGTCCGTGGTGGACGTGTAAAGGACTTACCTGGTGTTCGTTATCACATAATCAGGGGAACTCTTGACTGCGGCGGCGTTGAAAACCGTCGTCAGAGCCGTTCGCTCTACGGCGCTCGCAGACCGAAGTAATTTGTATTATTAAAGGGAGGTAGGTCCTAAATGCCACGCAAAGGACATGTAAAAAAACGTATAACGCCGCCCGATTCAGTTTATGCGAACCCGGCAATTTCAAAATTCATCAACTGCCTAATGCTCGGCGGAAAAAAGAGCACGGCTGAGAGAATTTTTTATGGAGCACTGGATCTGGCTGGAAGCAGGCTTACTATCGAACCTGCAGAAGTATTTGAAAAAGCGATGACTAACGTTCGTCCGCTCGTCGAAGTACGTCCAAGGAGAGTTGGCGGAGCAACATATCAGGTTCCTGTAGAGGTTAAACCTGAAAGAGCGCAGGCTCTTGCGATTCGTTGGATCATCAATTTCTCTCGTTCACGCAAGGGCATACCAATGGTAGAACGTCTTGCCCGCGAGCTCACAGATGCCTGTAAAGGCGAAGGCGGCTCTGTAAAGAAGAGAGAAGATACGCATCGCATGGCTGAAGCAAATCGTGCGTTTGCACACTATCGCTGGTAGTAAAAAGAATAAAAATTTCAAAATAGTTTTAGTTTGGTGGTGTTGACGATGCAGGGCATCGACTTGAGTAAAGTGCGCAATATTGGAATAGCTGCGCATATAGATGCGGGTAAAACTACGACGACAGAGCGAATTCTGTTCTATACAGGCCGTAAGCACAAACTGGGTGAGACTCATGAAGGTGCTGCAACAATGGACTGGATGGACCAGGAACGTGAGCGTGGTATCACGATCACATCTGCCGCGACTACCTGTTTCTGGGGCGATTGCCTTATCAATATAATTGATACACCCGGGCACGTGGACTTTACTGTTGAAGTTGAGCGCTCTATGAGAGTACTTGACGGGGCAGTATCCGTTTTTTGTGCAGTTGGCGGAGTTGAACCCCAGTCAGAAACAGTATGGCGTCAGGCTGACAAATATCATGTTCCCAGGATCGCTTTCGTCAACAAAATGGACAGGGTAGGGGCGGACTTTTTCTCCGTTGTAGACCAGATGCGCAAGCGTCTTGGTGCGAGAGCTGTTCCTATTCAGATACCAATTGGTGTGGAAGACGGTTTTGCCGGAATGGTGGACCTCGTAGCCAGAAAAGCGATAATCTATGATGACATGCTTGGGACAGAATTTCATCTTGCAGAAGTACCTCCTCAGCTTGAAGAAGAGGTAGAAATCGCCAGGTCTGAAATGATAGAGAACCTTTCAGATTATGATGATGAGATGATGAGCCTCTATCTTGAAGGCCAGGAAGTCCCAGAAGACATGATCAGAAGGACCATCAGAAAAGCAGCGATAGGTCTCAACATAGTGCCGGTCATGTGCGGTTCGGCATTTAAAAACAAGGGTGTTCAGCCGCTCCTTGATGCAGTCGTTGCATATCTTCCAAGTCCGTTGGACATGCCTCCGCTCATAGCTCACGATCCTGATGATTTAGAAAAAGAGATTTTGATCCATCCTTCCGCAGAAGCGCCTTTTTCTGCTCTTGCGTTCAAGATCATGGTCGATCCTTTTGTCGGAAGGCTTGCTTTCTGCAGGATATATTCAGGTTCTATTGAGAACGGTATGTCTATCTACAACACAAACACAAGACGCCGTGAAAGAGTAGGCAGGATACTCAGGATGCACGCAAACAAACGTGAAGAACTGGAAAACGCGCAGGCTGGGCTTATAGTTGCAATACCGGGACTCAAACAGGTACGTACGGGGGATACGCTTTGCGATGAAAAAGACCCCGTACTTCTTGAGAACCTTATATTCCCTGAGCCCGTTATCTCGCTTTCCGTTGAGCCAATGAGCAAGGCAGACCAGATCAAACTTGCAAAAGGACTTGACGCTCTTTCTGAGGAAGATCCGACTTTCCATGTTGCAGTAAATGAGGAAACGGGCCAGACGCTGATAAGCGGAATGGGCGAACTGCACCTTGAGATCATTGTTGACAGGCTCCGCAGGGAGTTCAATGTAGAGGTAAAGGTAGGACGCCCGCAGGTCGCTTACAGAGAAGCTATAAAGAAACCCGCAAGGGCCCAGGGCAAGTTCGTTCGCCAGTCCGGAGGTAAGGGACAGTACGGGGACGTAGTCCTCGAAGTTGAACCTCTTGCCGGAGGAAGGGGCTTTGAATGGGAAGACCGTATAATTGGCGGTTCTGTACCGAAAGAGTATATTCCGGCAGCCCAAAAAGGTGTTGAGGAAGCTCTTAATAACGGAATTCTTGGCGGCTACCCGGTAATAGGGATTAAGGTCGCGATAGTCGATGGAAGCTACCATGAGGTCGACAGTTCCGAAATGGCTTTCAGAATAGCCGGATCCATGGCGATCAAAGAAGCTATTAAAAAGGCTGACCCGGTTCTTATGGAGCCAATAATGGATGTTGAAGTGGTAGTGCCTGAAGAATACATGGGTGATGTCATGGGAAACATCTCGTCAAGAAGAGGTAAAATTTCTGAAATGGGTTCAAGGGCCAATGCCAGGATAGTCAAAGCTTTTGTTCCTCTTGCAGAAATGTTCGGTTACGCAACGGACCTCAGGAGCAAGACGTCAGGAAGAGCTTCGTATACGATGACATTTGATCATTATGACGAAGTACCGAAAAGCGTAGCGGAAGAACTTCTGAAAATATAGCAAACGATCTAACAAGCAGGAAATATCTAAAGGAGGCAAGACAGAAATGGCAAAGGAGAAATTTGTAAGAAACAAGCCGCATCTAAACATAGGAACGATAGGCCATATTGACCATGGTAAGACGACTCTTACAGCGGCGATCACGAAGACGCTTGCGAGACATGGCGGAGCGGACTTTACGCCGTTCGACATGATCGACAAGGCTCCGGAAGAGAGAGAGCGCGGCATCACGATCAACATTTCACACGTTGAATACCAGACAGAGAGCCGCCACTACGCACACATCGACTGCCCGGGACACGCTGACTATATCAAGAACATGATAACCGGAGCGGCGCAGATGGACGGAGCGATCCTGGTAGTATCAGCAGCAGACGGTCCTATGCCCCAGACCCGCGAGCACGTACTTCTTGCGCGTCAGGTCAACGTACCTGCACTCGTAGTATTCATGAACAAGTGCGACATGGTAGACGACCCCGAACTTCTCGACCTTGTAGAGATGGAGATCAGAGATCTTCTGAACAAGTACGAGTTCCCGGGAGACGACATTCCGATCGTACGCGGCAGCGCGCTGAAGGCACTTGAGAGCGATGCTGACAACGAATGGACTGCAAGTATCGAAGAACTTATGCAGGCATGCGATGACCACATTCCGGCACCTGTGCGCGAAGTTGAATTGCCCTTCCTCATGCCGATCGAAGACGTTTTCACGATCACAGGCCGCGGAACAGTTGTTACAGGCAGGGTAGAAAAGGGACTCATCAAGCCGGGGAATGAAGTAGAGATCGTAGGCATCAAGGACACAATCAAGACAGTAGCGACGAGCCTTGAAATGTTCCGTAAGATCCTTGACGATGCAGAAGCCGGAGACAACGTTGGAGTACTTCTTCGCGGAACAGGCAAAGACGATGTAGAGCGCGGACAGGTATTGGCGAAGCCGGGAAGCATCAAGCCCCACAAGCACTTCAAGGGCGAGGTCTACGTACTTAAGAAGGAAGAGGGCGGCCGTCACACACCGTTCTTCTCGGGCTACAAGCCGCAGTTCTACTTCCGTACGACGGACGTTACCGGAGACATCAAGCTTGCCGAAGGCATCGAGATGGTAATGCCCGGAGACAACAGCACATTTGAA
>Ga0172380_10007620_pt1 | contig 12109 bp, 9 predicted proteins | sample Leawe162metaG_FD_119747 | JGI IMG/M metagenome (GOLD analysis project Ga0172380, IMG submission 119747) | Leachate microbial communities from a municipal landfill in Southern Ontario, Canada - Leachate well 162 metaG | ecosystem: Engineered > Solid waste > Landfill > Unclassified | place...
AGGGATAGAAAGCTACCTGGAAAAATTGACTAGGACAGAGATAGGCGAGACTACAATAGAAGATTGTGTTCAAATAGATGACTTTAATTCGTTGAAGTGGCAAGATCTGCCTGGGCAGTCAGATAAGGCAAAGCAGCCATAACAGCACGCTCGCGATGTGTCGGATGAGCTAGTTGGAAATCCATGGGTTCTGAGTGAAATTCTCCAAGCGTCATTTGTAAATCAGGCAGATAGAAGATGGGCCAAAACGGCATACCTATTTCTCTTCCTTCCATTGGTTTTTCTAGGATAACCCCTCGCATAATTCCTTCAAAATATTGGACTGGTTGTTCATCTATCGCTACAGCTAGCACTGTGCGAAACTGAGCTCCTCGCTTTGCCACGGGGACCCCAGCTAATTTATCTAAACAATAATTGATAATTTCTTCATCTTCCATATGCGAGCCTTTCCAACGTCTGACCATGATCCCAGGTTCTCCCCCTAGTGCATCTATTTCGATGCCGGTATCGTCGCCAATGATGATGGTATGAGGAGGCAAGATTTTAAGATATGCTTGGGCTTTGAGAGTGGCATTTTGTTCGAGCGTTTTACCTATTTCTTCAACATCTATTTTGACACCAAAATCAGCGGGACTCATGAGCTTGATACCGTGATGAGCAAAAATCTTTTGCACCTGGGCAAATTTGCCGGGGTTACCTGTGGCGTAGACTATGTCTGTCATACCGTTAACTTTCTGTCATTTTTGAATAGTAGGTAATACAAATATATCATCGGCACCGAAATCAATGTAATCACAAACAGAGCATTTCCAGGTGAAGTAAAATCGGCAAAAACACCTATACCAACACTCATAATGGCAAATCCAATATTGCTAACCAATGAATTGAGCGAGCTCATAGTCGCTCGCTGATGATCAGTAAACTCACGTTGCATCAATTCATTTTTGGCGACTTCGCCAGCTCCGTATAGCACCGAGGGAGTGATGACGATGAGTGGTGAAAAGATTGATGGTATACCGTAGGCAATAAGGCCTGAAATTTTGCCGTAAATACTGCGGATGAGTAAGATTTTTTCTGAACCAAACCTCCTGATCAATTTACTACTAAAATAAAAACTTATGGAGGCTCCCAAGCTAGTAAATACGCCGACAATTCCAATGCCCCAGAGTGGCCAAACAGATTGCAAAAAAGCCGAACGGAACTGGAACGATACTTCACCCGTAGAGAATGAGATGGCGTCAGTGATAGCTAAAAGTCTTAACTTGCGATTTTTAACAAATAATTTCGCGGCCTCTTTCATGTGTGTAAGCATATTTGTGTCTAACCTACTACGAGTCTTTGGTTCAACAAATTGATAACTAACAAATAACATAATGATTTGGGCAACAACGGATAGCCACATAATGTAGCTGAACGAAAAAGTAGCAATAAAACCGCCAATTATCCCCGAGATCCCGATGGCTATATGTTCTGTTGAGTTCGTTTTGCCGAGGTGCTCATCGTAATCCCCCTCCATCCCATTGTCAGCCAAAGTGTCATGAAGGAAAGCGTCATTATTGCCACTATAAAATGAGCGAGATAAGCCCTCGAAGATGGCTCCAGCTACTAGCCACCAGTACGAGAGACCGATCGCATAGAGGACAAAAGCAATGACGCGAGCCCAGGAGCCAAGGATGATAGTGCCACGGCGACCCACCCTATCAGACCAGACTCCAGTGGGCACTTCGAAGATGGCCGAGGCAAGCATGGTTATGCCAAAAATAGAGGCACCGAGGGTGTAGTTACCTGAAACTCGCGAGAAATAGATAATGGCTAGGGGCGCAAAAAGACTAAATCCAATGAGAAAGTTGAAGATTTTGAGTAGACGAATGTTCTTTTTGTACATGAGGGAATTATACGCTGTAACACTATTTTTGGGCGAGATAGAGTTCGAAGTATTTGAGAGCGGCAATAGTCAAACTATCCTTGATGACTCCAAGCCTTATCATTTCGTTTAACTCTGCATGAGTGACTTGCTTTACTTGCATCCCCTTTTCGGCTGTTTCTAAATGCTGTTGTCCTTGCGATAAATCGGTAGCTAGATAAAAATGGATGACTTGAGTGTGATGACCCGGAGCTAGGTGGAACTCGCCAATTTTCTCGATCTTGCCAGCTAGTAACCCTGCTTCCTCTTCTAACTCTGCTTTGGCGGCACTTGCGATATTTGCGTGTTCAAAGTGTCCGGCGGGGAATTCCCAGGAAAAATAGTCTACGGGATAGCGGTACTGACCCACGATAGTGAAATACTGCCCATCCCATGGAACGATGCTTACCCCAGCATCTTTTCTGACGATACCAAATACCACTTTATCTCCATGTTCTGTTACGAGCTCGTCCTCCGTGACGGTCATGTACCTATTTTTGTAAACTTGTTTCGAGCTCAGTACTTGCCAGTTCATAATGCTAATTTGACTGCGCGTATGGCGAGAAATAGCGGGAACTCGGCTCTAGCGCGATTTTCACCTCTGGCAGCTTTGCCGACGCTCACCTTGTCTGATGTCCATTCTTCTATGTCAGTGATCACCATCCCAGCTTTCTTCAGCGCTTTGACGTAATACTCAAGAGGTGCATGATAGGTCCAAGTCATGGGAGAATCTGCGAGACCGGGATGAGCATTGATCGGTATCTCAAGCGGGCTGAGATAGCGATTGACGCGGCGATACTCTAGTTTTTGCGCTTCATCTTTGCCCCAACTACTTTGGCGGGGGATACGGAAACTAGGATGGTTCATGACAATGACGAGATCACCATGATCTTTTAGCGCAGTCCCGATATTACTGATGACACTCTCGCCATCTTTCATGTTTTGGAGAGCTAGGATACAGACAGAGTGGTCAAATGATGCGGCAGGGACTGGTAGTCCTTTTGTGGCATCGGCCACATAGTAAACTTGCCTTACATTCTTTGTGAGTTTTTTGGCTTCTACTATCAAATCTTTAGATGCATCAATTCCCGTGTAATCCACGTTGTGAGGGAGAGTGCGAGCATATACCCCTTGGCCACACCCTACATCGAGCACCGAGTCTCCACCTTTTGGGTCCAGTAAGAGCTTGAGGCTAGGGAGGATCACGTGTTCATGGAAGTAATGACCGCCCTCGCCTACGATGCCTGTGTACCATTTGGCTACGGGTGACCAGGACGTATTTTTGGGATTTGGTTTGAACATTCCCCTATTTTACTCTACTGCACCACAATAGAGGAGAAACTGGTGTTTTGAGCGGTAGAGTTGTCTTTAGCGCTCACATTTACGGTATAAGGTAATGATCTTTTGCTGACATAATAGCTGCAACTGGTAGATTTGAGGCAGGTTTTGACGATTTTGTTGTCAATTGACAATGAGATATAGCTGACTCCAGAAATATCGGTGGCTTTTACCGAGATATAGGTTCTCCACCATAGTTTTGATGATTTTAGAGTAAGCGATGGCCCAACATAATCTGGAGTAATGACAATTGGGGTGGGACTAGGTGCAAGACTAGGTTTTGGGGTGGAAGTAGTCTTGGGGGTGGGAGTTGGGGTGGGAGTTAAAGTAGGAGTTGGCGTAGGTTTAATAGATGCAATTGGGGTAGAGGTGGGCGTTGGGGTTGGAGTCGAGGTAGGAGTTGGCGTAGGAGTTGGGGTGGGAGACGGAGAGAATACTGGCTCTATACTAGGGAGCAGGGTGACCTGATCCAGTGGATTTGTGCCGTTTAGGTATTCTTCAAAATTGGAATATCCATCGCTGTCTGAGTCCTCAGTGGTATTTGTAAGGTCTCCATGACTAAGATTGTTAAAATAGCGTAGTTCCCAAAGGTCGGGGAAGCCATCCTTGTCCGAATCATTGCAGGCTACTCCCGAATCTATTGTTACCCATCCCCCAACTTGGCTAGGATCGTCGATTATTTTGCCAGTGCCATTTTTGGTTTCAACTAGGACACGAGTATCTATGGAGTCTCGTCTGGAATACCAACTACCATCGCAAGTAAGCCCAGCACTGTTGCCTACCCCTTGATCTGCCAATAATTTTTCGTAAGCGCCTAGAGCCGTAGTCGTCTGGACTGCAGGAGCAGTAACAGGAGTCGTCACGACGATACCAGTAGGAGCGCCAGATTTTAACTCGACCCATTTAGATTCTGGAAGCGTGTCGTTTGGTCTGTTTGGACCAATATTGCCTTGTAGATATACTTTGCCAGATGACCAGGTCCCTTCGTCTGAAGGGATAATCTTGAGATCGGTGCTTGAGGTACTATTTGGACCTTTTTTATGATAATTATTGATCCAATTTACGTAGCTCTCGCCATTGGTGCAGTTGAGTTGCTGATGAGCAAATGTCCATTCTGGGTTATAGGTGGTGTTGTTGATAACCTGAGCTGGACCACACATTTGCATAAGCGGAGTACGTTCAGAATTGTGTGCTAGGAGGTTATTGAGGACTGAAATATTTTCGGTGCCTTTGCCCCCAGACTCACCACCTTGATAGCCGCCAATCATGAGTCCCTTGCTATGACAACCTTTGGAGTGAGTACTACAGTTGAGACCTTCGGAAATAAGTGACCACTGGAAGGTAGCATTTACGACCCGATACCAGGTTTCGAGATTAGAATCGACACCCCAACTAATCGAGTTGTGGTCGATCACGATATTGCTAAGCTCTTTGCCATTGTTTGCAAATTGGATGGCATGGTTTTCTCCTCCTGGTCCTGGCCGCTGTGTGAGGTAGCGCATAATAATATTGCTGGCTTTTGGACTAAAAATATCACCACCACTAGTTTTGCGAAGCGTAATACCCCCACCTGGGGCAGTCTGACCGGCAATGGTTAGATATGGACTAGAAATACTAAGTGGACTAGATAGAGTAATGGTTCCACCGACCTGAAATACACAATTTCGTGGGCCACTAGCTTCGACACATTGCCGCAAACTACCCTCGCCAGAATCTTTTAAATTGGAAACAAGATATATTTTGCCAAAGCGACCGCCGATAGTGTTGGCACCAAAACCTTCGGCTGAAGGAAAAGCTTTGGCTGGTTCGACGGATGCCTGACTCAAGAGATTGGTGCGTTGCTGAACAATAATAACTCCAGCGATGGTAGAAATGAGGAGAAAGATGACAAGAATAATACTGAGTATTTTTTTAGAATTAAGATATTTAGACTGAAATTTTTTTGATGTTTTTTTCATAACTCAAGTTTTATTACTATAGTAATAAAACTATATTAGGATTATGGAAATAACTTGTCAATACGGTAATTAAAGCTCGGGAGGTTCGAGACTTTTGTCTTTGAAAGAGATAATTTCTCGCCAAGGTTTTTTGCGATCAATGACTAGTCGCCACCCGAGAAGCTCCAGTCCAATGGGGATGACCCAAACTCCGGGCAAGATGGGAAGTATGAGACCCAAGATGCCAAAAATAATGAGGAAAACACCTAGTCCGCGTTTGAGACTCTTTTTCAGTTGTTGTTCCATGGCTATAGTTTAGCATGTGATACTAGACACTAAAATAGAGTGAGTATATATCGTGATATATTCATTGCACAATTAGCGTACGTTTTTCTATATTATTAGAGAAATCTGGTAATTCCAAATATGTAGTTATTTCCCCTTTGACACTACCGATGTCAAAGGTTACTTCTCCTGGATATACTTCTTGCTTATAACCATTGATAATGGAATAGGTTTTGTCTGGGAACAACACAAGCAATTTATACTTCATACCGTTTCTTGGCTCTGCTTGTGCAAAGCTAGCTCCGGAAAAAGTGGGAAAAAGATACTTGGTTTGAAAAGTAACTTTGGCTTGATGATCATCAATTGATTCTAAAGTGTAATTTTTTAATTCAAGCAAGTTGACGTCGTTTATGTGGGTAAATCCGGGGATCGTAGAAGTGAATCTCACTTTTTGACGATAAAATTGATCATTGTTGGTTTTGTCTGGGTTGGGAATCAGCTTGCCTGAATCGTCCGTTCTAGCTTTATCCATCATCCCGGTACCCTCAAAGATCCAAACTGGCAATAGGTAATCGAAAGCACGCTGGCTTAGATCGTTGATCTCGTAATAGCTCAGTCCTGATAGGCCATGTCCCCAGTTATAACCCCGATAGGCTTTGGTGATGGTAGCGTCGTGCACGCCACAAACATTGTCTGCACAAGCAAAATTGGTGCGTTGCTCTTCTAGCTGGACTATGTTTCTGATATGTCCACCGTAGGTTTTTAGCTCATCGACTGCTTGGGATAATGTCCGATCGTTCATGGTAATTGGGTTTGGTCCTAAATATTGTGCATAGGTTCCATAAAAAATCCTAGTGATTTTCCCACCACCGGTAATCAAGACAGTAATCTTGGGTGATAAGGAATCGATTTCTGCGGTATTTGAGAAGAAGTCGATGTCGGAGTACACAACTGGCAAATTTTGACTATTGTCCATAAAATTGACCGCAATAGCAGGATGAACGGAAGCAAAATTTTCGTAGATCGAAGAAATAGAGGAAGAAACGACTTTGGCCTGCTCACTTTTTAGCGAGATCCCCAACGAGGCCAGCATTGACCGTGCGAGTTCTTCTGCTTTGGTGTAACTAGGCAACTCTCCAGCATCGGGGATGGATTCGTATGATAACGATCCCTCGGAGGGGTCATAGATTAATTTTGATTGAGGGTCTATATATTCCAGATAGTATTCTTTATTACTTTCTGGACGTGTGGCTTTGGCCTGAATTCCTAGCTTGATGGCAATGTTGTCTAGTGTGTCGACTGTCGGGTTTTGCATATAAATGGGATATAAAGTTTGCAAGTCCGCAGCAAAAACTGGAGATATGATTTTCCTACTTTGTAAGCTAGGAATTTTAATATTAAGATTTTCTTTGTCGACAGAAGGTCCGTCATTTTTTTGGAATTCGATTGGTTTTTCTTGATAATCTCCCAAGTTGATAATATCGTCTATGGAAGATTTGTTTGGTGAGGGAACAGGACTTGGAGAAGACTCAACTTCCTTGGAGTTAGTTTGTTCCACGGCTGATTGGATATTGTCGGTCATTTTTTGGATTATGGATTTGTTAGTTATTTGTGCTTCTGGAGTGGCTGACGTATTTTCTCCAAGCGACAAGTAGGTGATGATGAGAACGAGTAGGATAATAGGAATACTCAATTTGATCCAAAATTTTTTGCTTAACTTTTTGACTGGGAATTGAACTAGTGGAACTGAGTCTAGATTGTTATCTATGACCTCACTGCTTGGACTGTCAATATTTGTTTCCATGGATAAACTATAGAACAATTCATACTGATAAGCAATCTGAAGAGATGATATAAACTGCTTAGTTACGATGTTCTTTGGCGCCAATCATGCCACACTTTTTGAAGTGCTGGCTGAATAGGGTGCAGCAAATGTTTCTATTAATATGTGCTAAAGACGTTAGTATATCCAGTGCTTGATCCAGGATTTTTTGGATCTTCTCCAAAATCCCAACTAAAATTAATAATACTATTTGCGGGAAATCCTCTTCCATCCGCAGGTTGGATGATTGCTTGATTCATAAATAATTTAGTGATTTTTATCGGAGTTTCAACTTGATTTACCTTAACGCTAACTGGTACTGTCACATCTCCGTAGGCATAATATCCCAAACAGAGAGAAATACAACCATTGTCTTGCTTGCGGAACCATCTTATTTGATTGTCCCCTACAATTTCAATTGGACTAGTAAATCGAAAGAGTATCGCGGCCTCCTGATTAGAACTAATTCTTGATGCGGCTCGATTTATTAAATGCTCAGACCCATCAGCAAATTTAGCATAAAAAAGATCTTGAACTTGGTCTAAGTCAAATACTTTCAGAAGAAATCTACCTTCCTTATTCTCAAATGTGCGAACAATAACGTAGTAGGTCCCTGATTCAAGTGTTTCCTGTCCTTCTGAGCTTATTCTCGTGTCACCGCTCATCATATTCCTTGCCTCGGTTGCATCTTTACCATCAGCATAGTAAAGCTCGGTTCTAATATATGATCCGACTTTGTTTAAATCTTCGCGATTTTCTTCAGACAATATTTCTATCCTTTGACCTTTCAGGTAATCGAATTTGAATAGCTTGGCATAGCCATCTTTGTAAGTTTGGTCGTCTTTTGTGATGCGGTCTGGGTAGGGACCTTCCATAATTTCGATTTCTTTTGCTTCTGATTTGGGTATACTAGCTATTTTGACACCCATTGATACTGCGGATTCCGTAGCATTATCTTGCGCCTTAACTTTGGAAACTAAGCCTTCACGTTGATTTATTTTTGATTCTTTAGTTGGATTTAGCATAGAGATTATTGATTGTCGATATTGTGCAATGTCATCACTATTTCCATAGAAAGTTATTACGCCCTTTGCTTTCTCTGTTACCTTCTCAACTTGGAGTACTAACCTTTTTGACTGAAGAAGTTGCTCATTACCCACTCTGACTGCAAGATCTTCTATTGTTTCTACTGTGTCAAATTTGAGGATAGAGTTATTGCCAACTTCTTCGAGCGAACCTATCTGGATTTCTGCAAAAGTCGTGGTTGCGTCAGAACCGGGTGGATAAACACGAGCCGAGAGAATTTTATCTGTCTTATTTGAAATACTTATTGTCCACCCTTCTGGTATGCCTACACGAATATTATTGATGTCAAAATACTTACTCATATTTTTTTGATCACCAACTTGACTATTGCTCTGTGATTCAGTAGGAACAATTGATGTATCACTTTCAGGTTTACTACTTGGACTAAATAATTTCACATACCCAATCCAGCCAGCGATAACTAAAATAACGAATGTCATTATAAGAAAAACTGCTGATTTGTATTTTTTTTGAACATAAGTTTCTTCGGATGAGTGTGTTTCAGGGATGCCAGGGTGGAGTACCGAGATTGGGAGTGGTTCTTGAGTAGTTGTTCGTGGTGCTTTATCAAACGTTTGATCCATATTTTTATTGTACTAGTTCTTCTGCTATAAGCAATCTACGTAGTCCAAACGTAATTAACCTTAGCTTTGTGGTGTTTTGTGTGGTTTGAAAAGAGCGTATTTATATTGGTATATCGATCTAAACTGCCTTCCCATGACATTTTTTGTACTTGAGACCGGAGCCGCAGGGACATGGGTCGTTGCGGCCGATGCGGACCTTGGGGTCGGAAGATGTTTTTGATTCGGGTAAAACAATTTTTTTGATTGTTTCGGGCGAGCCACGTCTCGCCCCTACATCGTCTTTTCTCAAGACCATTTTGGGAGATGGTGCAGGTTGGGCCACAGGATTGAGGCGATAAATCTTTTTGACGACTTCGGATTCGACTGAGCCGATCAGACGCTCAAACATAGAGTAGGACTCTTTTTGGTACTCGACTAGTGGATCACGCTGAGCGTAGCCACGGAGGCCGATACCGTCACGCAAACTCTCCATGTTGTCTAGATGATCCATCCATTTTTCGTCGAGCGTGGTGAGATAAACAAACTTCTCGATCTCTCTGGCGGTGGGACTACCGATAGCACTCTCGCGGTTATCGTAGGTATCTTTTGCGATACCCTTTAGCGAAGTAATAATAACTGATGGGTCTTTGGTTTTGCCTAGCTCTTTGACTAACTGAGTTTGGGAAGCATCGTCAAAGGGAATGATGGTGATAAATTCTTTAACAATGGCATCAATTTCTTTAGCAGATAGACCTTCGGTGACACGAGAATTTACAAGGAGGTCAATCTCCTCATTTATAAGATCGAGTATGCGTGTACGGAGACTCCCCGGCGAACTCTCGGCATCTGACAAAAGTTTGTTGCGGAGCTGATAGATGACTTGGCGATGTTTGTTCATGACATCGTCGTAGTCGACCACCCGTTTACGCATATCAAAATAGAAACCTTCAACCTTGACCTGTGCCGACTCGAGAGCTTTAGAAACCATAGCATGCTCGATGGCTTCCTCCTCGGGGATCTTGAGCATAGTCATAATGGAGGCAATTTTGTCGCCGCCAAAAATACGCATAAGATCATCTTCGAGGGAGACGTAGAAGCGTGAGGAGCCTGGATCTCCTTGGCGCCCTGAGCGGCCACGGAGTTGATTGTCGATTCGGCGACTATCGTGACGTTCGGTGCCAATGACATGGAGGCCGCCGACCGCGACGACTTTATCATGTGCTGTTTGCCATTTCTTTTTGTCCATCCCATTTTTGTCGCCACCAAGGACGATATCGACACCACGACCAGCGATGTTGGTAGCTACGGTGATGCCACCAAATGACCCAGCATTACTGATGATTTTGGCTTCTTCGGTATGATTTTTGGCATTTAAGACATTGTGAGGTAAGTTTTTACGCTTTAAATATTTAGAAATGATTTGATTGTTGTCGATACTTTTGGTACCAATAAGGACTGGCTGACCTTTGGCATGGAGCTCCTCTACTTCGCGCACGATGGCCGCGTATTTGGCCCTGGTAGTTTTGAAAATGAAATCTGGATGATCGAGACGTGCAACTTGCCTATGGGTAGGGATTACAGCGACATCGAGATCGTAGATTTTTTTAAACTCTTCCCCTTCGGTACTAGCGGTACCTGTCATACCGGATAGATGTTCGTACATGCGGAAGTAATTTTGGAGAGAGATGGTCGCGAGTGTGCGAGACTCCTGCTGGACATTGACCCCTTCTTTGGCCTCGATGGCTTGATGGAGACCGTCTGAGAAACGGCGACCATACATCATACGACCGGTGTGTTCGTCCACGATGATCACTTCGCCGTCTTTGACGACATAATCACGATCACGTTCAAAGAGTGTAGCGGCTTTTAGAGCCTGCTCGGTGTGGTGGACGGATTCGTAGCTTTCTTCGTAGAGATTTTTGACACCCAGGCGCTGCTCCAGCCGGCGGATACCATAGTCGGTGAGGGTGGCGGTTTTGAGTTTTTCGTCCACATCGTAATCAGTATCTTTGGAGAGAGTAGTCACGAGTCCCGCAAACTCGACATATTTGCTCGTGGGCTGTGAGTCGGGAGCACTAATGATGAGCGGAGTACGAGCCTCGTCGATCAAGATTGAATCGACCTCGTCGACGATGGCATAGTAGTGACCACGCTGAACTTTGTCGGCAAGATGATGGACCATGTTGTCACGGAGGTAGTCAAAACCAAATTCGTTGTTGGTACCATAGGTGACATCGGCTTGGTATGACTCTTGGCGTGGTACACGGCGGAAATGCTTGAGACGATCATCTTCTTCCCCCTGCTCTATATGTTCTAGGTCGAGTAGACCACCAGGCTGATCACCCATGCCAGAATAGATCACACCGACAGATAGTCCTAGGAGAAGATGGGCCCGGCCATACCAACCAGCATCACGGCGAGCTAGGTAGTCGTTTACCGTGACGACGTGGACACCTTTGCCTGCTAGAGCGCGGATGTAACTAGCCAATGTGGCAGAGAGCGTCTTACCTTCACCTGTCTTCTGCTCGGCGATGCGGCCATGGTAGAGGGAGAGAGCGGCCAGTAGCTGGACGTCGTAGGCGCGCTCACCAGTGACACGGCGGATAGACTCGCGGATAGTAGCTAGTGCCTCTGGCAGAATATCGTCGAGGGACTGTCCCCCTTCGAGTCTCTTTTTAAATTCTGCCGTCTTACCTGGAAGTTCTTTATCTTTGAGTTGCTTTATAGACTCTTCTAAAGCATTGACCTGACTGACAATGGGAGAGAAAGATTCGAGCTGTCTGGCGTTACTATCAAAGAGCTTAGACAAGAAATTTAGCATGGATGAATTGTAGCAGATCGCGACTGGATTTTTCGTAGTCCTTCGAGTCATAAAAGAAGGTTTGCCAGCCGAGAGCCTCGGCGGGGATGAGGTTTTTCTGACGATTGTCGATAAAGAGAATTTCTTCAGTAGGTACCCCGGCTTTTTCTTGGGCAATTTGGTAGATTTGTGGCATGGGCTTGCGAAAACCAACTTGGGTACTATCGATCACAACACTCCAAGCAACAGGTGGCAAGAGATGAAGCTTAGTAATTTGGGTAAGCATGCCAGGATATTGATCGGTGAGCAAGCCGATGCTCGCAGATTTTTTACAGTGAGCTACTATCGGCCAGAGGGAAGTATTTGGATCAAAAT
>Ga0172380_10007621_pt1 | contig 12109 bp, 14 predicted proteins | sample Leawe162metaG_FD_119747 | JGI IMG/M metagenome (GOLD analysis project Ga0172380, IMG submission 119747) | Leachate microbial communities from a municipal landfill in Southern Ontario, Canada - Leachate well 162 metaG | ecosystem: Engineered > Solid waste > Landfill > Unclassified | place...
CGAATTGCCCAGGTGGCGAAACTGGTAGACGTACCACCTTGAGGTGGTGGCGCCTGTAATGGGCATGGAGGTTCGAGTCCTCTCCTGGGCACCAAACAAAGGAACCGCATGCGAAAGCGTGCGGCGACTATTGTTTTGGTAGCCCAGGAGAGGACTCGAATGCCGGAGCAAGTTTCGGCCAGCAGGTCGAAACAGCGAGGCTGTGCCCAGACCAATCACGAGTGTCGACGAGTGCTTGAGTCGAGGGAGAGACTCCTCTACTGGGCCAGAGACGAGTGCTTGAGTCGAGGGAGAGACTCCTCTCCTGCTGGAACCAAGAAAGACTTTTCGTACTAAATAAGAAGGGGCGGCCCTCCTCCAAGGACCGCCCCTCATCCGCTCCGCCTCAGCCGACTTTTTTTTTCGACATAATCCCGATTGTTGTTTCCATCTGTGCGAGCTGTATGGCGAAGGCCGGGTCTTCCTTCTGACGTTTGGCAACCTGCTTTATGGCCAGAATCACGGTTGTGTGGTTCCTGCCACCAAGCGCCTCGCCAATCGCTGGCAGCGACGCTTCAGTGAGTTTGCGGCAGAAGTGTGCTGCAATGTTGCGTGGCCATAGCAGGTGTCGGGACCGGTTTCGCGCGAGCATGTGATCTCGCTCCAGGCAATGGGCCTCGGCGACGGCGTCGATTACGCCGTCGAGATTGCAGTCCCTCCTTCGCCGTCGATACGGGGCGACCATAGTTTCCACGATGCTGTCGTCGAGTGGTTGCGTCTCAAGAGCCGACGCCGCGCGCAAGCGCGAGACGAGCCCCTCAATCTCTCGGACGCTCCCTTGGAGCTCCGAAACCAGCCCTTCGATGATGTTCGCGGCCAGTTGGACGCCTGCAGCCTGCAGCCTTCTCTCAAGGATCCGCTTCCGCAGGTCCTTGTCGAGCGGGCCAACATCGACCAGGAATCCGCCGCCAAAACGGCTCTGTAGACTCTTGTCGAGTTCCTCGAGCTCGTCAGGCGGCCGGTCGCACGCGATTGCAATGGGTTTTCCTGCCTGGTGCATGAGGTTGAAGACGTGGTAGAGCTCCTGCTGGGTCCTCCTTTTTCCAGCCAAGAACTGCACGTCGTCGATCAGGAGCGCATCCGCAGTGCGGAATGCGCGATGGAATGCGTCCATTCTCCCGCCTTGTAGCGCCTCCACCATCCGCTGAGTGAAATCCTCTCCCTGGTAAAGGAGGACTTTTTTTCTGCGACAGCGCAACTCGTATGCAATTGCGTGCAGGAGGTGAGTCTTGCCAAGGCCGACCCCTCCCCAAACGAAGAACGGATTACCGCCTTCGCGCGGGTCACCCTTGGCTAGCTGGTGCGCGCCGAGGTATGCCAGGCGATTGCTGTCGCCGACGAGAAAGTTCTCGAAAGTCCGTACTCGCGCGTCGGCTGGTATGTGGCGGGCAGCCACGTGTGCGGGCGTTGCGCTGGCTCGCGAGCCGACTCCTACCGGGGCCGCTCTCGCTGGGCGGGTCATACCGACCGCGAGGGCGACAGTGCAGGCTCTCGCCGCCGAAGTCGTGACTGACGTCTCGATGACGGGCAGGAAGCTCCGATTGATACGATTACGGAAGAGCTCGAATGGCGCCTCCAGAGTTAACGTTTTGCCGTCGAACGACCGAGCTTTGAGTTCTCTAATCCAGGTCTCGAAGTCCTTCGGAGAGACCGTTGCTGCGATCAGCACGCACGCGTCGCTCCAAAGACGTTCAGCTTCGTTGGTTCCTTGCATGGGCTGTTCCCTCGTTTTTTTGGTTCCGTCACAGCTTGCAATCCGCTAGGCACTCGTCACTAGAAAGGACCGCGTTCTGACAGAATCTTATAGAGGCACGCCTCAGTGTCAACTCATGTACAATAGGTGAATCTATGCTCTATACCCCGGTACCCCACAATCTTGCTTCGCTCGATTGTCTTCGGGGCAGGCCGGTAGATAAATAGTATGGCTTTATTTACAGGAAAAGGGGACGGCGGGACGACCAAGGCTTTTGGCTGCGATCAGCAGCGGATTTCGAAGTCCTCAGAGCTACCCGAAGCGCTCGGTTCACTCGACGAGCTAAATGCCTTCTTGGGGTTTGTGAAGATGCGCGCGGTAGAGGTGCCACGGATCCAAGAGATTGTACGCGGCACACAGGAGCAGCTTTTTATTGTGCAGGCGGAAGTTGCAGGAGCCGACAAGCGTCTGGCAGCAGGGAGTGTCGCAGACGTAGAGAAGCTCGTGAATGAGATTGAAAATGAGATTCCGCCTATCAAGAGCTTCTCCATAGCGGGGGGCACCGAGCTTTCTGCAATGCTCGACGTAGCCCGTACGCTTGCGCGCCGGGCAGAGCGCCGCATAGTGGCAGTTATCGAGGGAGGCTTTCGCGAGGTGGCGCCAGAAACCAAGGCATACATGAACCGGCTCTCCTCGCTCTTGTTCGCCTTGGCGCGACTCGCCAACCACCTCGCGGGCGTTGCCGAAGAGAATCCGAAGTACTAGCGGGGGCGACTATCGGGAATCGAACCCGAATTGAGAGCTCCACAAGCTCCAGTGTTAACCGTTACACCATAGTCGCCATGAGGGCACCGATTTTTTATACCACAAATAGTAACTTAGCGTTATACTGAGCCACAGCATGCGTATACACGAACTCGATTCAAAGATTATCAATTTCTGCCAAAAAATTTCGATACCGGTGGCTCGCGTGAGTTTGTTCGTCCTCTTCTTTTGGTTTGGGTTCCTAAAAATAGTTGGGCTCTCTCCTGCCAGTGGGGTAGTGGAGCGCCTCTTTAATGAGTCGTTGGCTTGGGCGCTGCCGTTTAGTACGTTTATCCTCCTGTTCGGCGCTCTTGAGTGCGTCATTGGCATTCTCTTTCTCATACCTCGCGCAGAGCGAGTGGTCATCCCTATCATGCTTGCGCATATGGTTACGACGGCCGGGCCGCTCGTCCTCCTGCCGGGGGAAGTGTGGACGCAGTGGTTTGTGCCCACGATGGAGGGGCAGTACATCATTAAAAACCTGGCGCTCCTGGCGCTTGCGATTCATATTGCCAGTCACCTCGAACCGCTCAATACGCGAGAAGTGGTATCATGATGCCGATGAAAAGACTCTTTCTCGGCGTGGTGTTGATCGTGTTGGTGGGACTTGGCGGCTTTTTTTATCGTAATGCCCTCGAGTACTCCGCTCGGCCGATTGCGTGCCCTGTAGAGACGTTTTCGTGCCCCGACGGCACCCAGCTTCCCCATATGGGCCTCTCCTGTAGTTTCCCGGCGTGTCCACCACCGAACGTTTCGGTCCCAAGCCTGGATATCGCCTTCGCTCTGCCGCCTGGGGTGAGTGAGGTGACGCCGAGCGACGCCTCGGTAGAGGCGGCGTACGAGACCCCCACCGTCTCCGCGACAGAAGTGGGTACTATTCTCATCCGTCGCTATGCTGTCAGTGCCTCGTCGACCGCACTTGCAACGATACAGGAGACGGCCATCAATCTAACCTCCGGCATGCCTGCCAGCGTCACGCAGTTTACGTCGGCGGACCTCGGGACGCGCCACTTTACCGTAGTTACGGTGGACCGTTTTGAAGGGCAGGTCAATGTGGCCTACTACCTTGCGCGCACAAGCGACGTCTTGCGTTTCGATGCTATCGATCGTGGGGTTGATTGGATGAACCCCGACCTCGATGTGTCGGCTCTGCCCGCTCAGGCGGCGCTTCGCAGCATGCTCGGTACCCTGCAAGGGAGATGACCGGGTGGTATACTCGTCTCGTACATTATCGGTAATGCTAACGCTATGAATAATGAAAATCTAAGCAGTCTTCTCGGTACGCGCGCCATGCGTATCGCTATAACAGCCATCGCAATCTTCTTGGCACTCTTTCTCTTTGCGCAGACCATCAGTGTCCTGAAGAATGTTGGCCGCCCGGGTAATCCGGCTACCGACGTTATCACTGTGAGCGGAGAGGGGAAGGCGACGGTGGCGCCAGACGTTGCCCGCGTCTCCTTCTCGGTGCAGAACACGGCCACGACCGTCGCTGCGGCACAGGAGGCAACGACGAAGCAGGCAAATGACGCTATTGGCTTGGTCAAAGAGCAGGGCATTGCAGAAAAAGATGTCAGAACACTTGCGTACAACATTGCGCCACAGTACTCGTACCCGACCTGCGCCTACGGTACGCCCTGCAATCCTAAGGTGACGGGGTATCAGGTGAGCCAGACCGTAGAGGTGACCGTGCGCGAGCTTGCGAAGGTGGGTGACCTCCTCGCAGGCCTCGGTAAGCTCGAGGTGCAAAATGTCTCTGGGCCCGCATTCGGTCTCGATGATGCGGCGGCAGGATACGATGCGGCACGTGCCGATGCCATTAAGAAAGCAAAAGCTCAGGCAAACGCGCTCGCCAAGGAGCTTGGCGTCAAGCTCGGCAAGATCGTAAACTTTAGCGAATCTTCAGGCGGCTATCCATACCCAATGTCCTACGGCATGGGAGGCATGGTGACTCGTGACGTAAAGATGGAATCGGCACCAAATGTGCCTGTGGGCGAAAACACCTACAGCGCCACGGTCTCTATCACCTACGAGATCCGCTAAGTAAACAAAGGTGTTCACAAGAGCCCGCTCACGTCTTGACGTGGGTGGGCTCTTCTAGTATCCTACACATATTAAAGGCCCGCAGGGCTTTTTTATTTGCCAACACTACCGACCATGAACGCACTCACTACGTATCTCAAGCATGTTCGCGCTGAATTCGTCCACATTGTGTGGCCTACCCGTCAGACGGCCATATCGCACACGCTGGTGGTGATACTCATTGCGGCCGTCATCACCGTACTGGTGGGGCTCCTGGACTTTGCCTTTGCGGGCATTGTGAGTCGTGTTGTTGGCGCATAATTTCTATCCTATGAACGAAGATACCGAACAGAAGAACGACTATGCAGATGCGGACGGCGGCATGGCCGACATCGCGCCCGTGATAAAAAAAGAGATCGTCGACGAGACCGTCCATACCAAGGAGGATGCACGGTGGTACACCATCCACACCTATGCGGGCTATGAGAACGCCGTAGAGCGCAACTTGAAGCAGCGCATCGAGTCACTCGGCATGCAGAACAAGATCTTCGACGTGGTCGTACCGACCGAGAAGAAGATCCGCGTGAAGGGGGGCAAACGCATTATCGAAGAGGAGAAGATCTACCCGGGTTATATCCTCGTCCGCATGATTGTCGACGATGACTCGTGGTTCGTAGTGCGTAACACACCTCGGGTGACCGGCTTTGTGGGTGCGGGTAACACCCCAGTCCCCATGGAGGAGGTCGAGGTGGCAAGCCTGACCAAGCGCATGACTGCCGAGGCACCTAAGCACCGTATCGACTTGGTTAAGGACGACCCAATTGCTATCGTTGACGGGCCATTTAAAGACCTTGAGGGCAAAGTGGGGGAGATAGACGAGGACCGTGGCAAGGTTAAGGTCATGGTCTCGATGTTCGGCCGAGAGACTCCCGTCGAGCTCGACTTTTTGCAAATCCGTAAACTCTAAGGTAGAGTCAAAAACATTATGGCAACCGTAGTAAAAAAGATTAAACTTCAGATCCAGGGCGGGGCAGCAACTCCTGCGCCTCCAGTCGGTACTGCGCTTGGCCCAGCCGGCGTAAACATTGGCCAGTTCGTGACCCAGTTCAACGAGGCCACCAAGGACAAGCGCGGCATGATTATCCCGGTAGAGCTCTCGGTAATGGACGACCGTTCGTTTACCTTTATCCTTAAGAATCCACCCGCTTCTCGTCTCATCTTGAAGGCTATTGGAGTAGAGAAGGGCTCAAGTAAGGCTCCGACTCAAAAGGCGGGCAAGATATCCATGGATCAGATCCGCGAGATCGTGAAGGAGAAGATGCCTGATATGAACGCCGCTTCGGAAGAGGCAGCAGCGCGTACGATTGCTGGCACGGCGCGGAGTATGGGGGTTGAGGTTAAATAACTTCTACCGACCGGAGGCTGTCGAGCCGAGGTGGGGTCGAGAGATTTTCTAGCAAGAAAATACTCGTGACTCGAGGTGAAGTAGTAGAGGAGTATTTTTATTCGCAAAAACGCCCTTGCCGGGGCGTTTTTGCGTTCAAGCCCTCTCTAAAGTCACAAATCGGTGAGGAGGGTCTCCCGTGCCGGACTTTTCAGAAATTACTTTTGTGAATTCTTTTTCGTAGGCAGGGAAGAAGATGTCGGCCTCGGCGGTAGCGTCAACAAGCGTTAGGTACAACCGATCGACGACCGGCAGCGCCTCGGCGTATAGCCCGCCACCTCCAATAATGAAAACCGCGTCCGCTCCGAGGGCTCTTGTTGTTGCGGTGAGCGCAGCCTCAAGCGACTCCATAACCGTGGCTCCCCGTGCCTCGTAGTCAGCCTGGCGCGTAATAACTATGTTCGCGCGCCCGGGGAGAGGTCGGTACTTGAGAGGTATCGACTCCCAGGTCTTGCGGCCCATAATCACCGGGTGGCCGCTCGTTATCTCTTTAAAGTGCCTGAGATCATCGGGTATGCTCCACAAAAGCCTCCCCTCAAAGCCCAGGCCTCGGTCTTTTCCAATGGCGGCGATAATTGCTATAGATTTCATCTGCCTTATACTAGCAGTATCCATGGCCGAGTCGACATACGAGATTGAGATAAAGTGCCTTTTGGGAGAAGAATCTTCCGCGGAATCACTACGTGAAGGATTGCGTAAAATGGATCCTGGGCTGGCCTGTGGAAGCACATCCGAACAGCTGAATCACTACTTTGAGGGAGGCGATCCTCTAGTTTTGGTGGAGCGGTTACAATCACATCTATCGTCTGATGTAATTAAAAAAATGAAAGAGATGGCGACAGGGCAAAAAATATCCGTTCGCACTCGAGGGGTGAGTGGTATAGCAAAAATAGTCATGAAAGCGTCTGTAGGTAGTGACTCGAGCGACAATGGGGTGATCCGAATGGAGATTGATGAACCGGTCACAGGCATGACCCTCGACGCACTCGACGAAGAGCTGTGCGCTGCGGGCTATCGATATCAAGCCAAGTGGTCACGCTCGCGAGAAGAGTATCAACTCGGCACGATCACCGTTTGCTTGGACAAAAATGCTGGCTATGGTTACCTTGTCGAATTCGAAAAAGTAATCACGGATCCTGCACAGATGGTCGAGGCAAAGCGCGAAATCGAAGACCTAATGACAACTCTTGGAGTCGATGAATTGCCGCAAGATCGATTAGAGCGCATGTTTGCTTATTACAATGAGCATTGGCCAGAGTATTACGGCACAGAGAAGGTTTTTGTCGTAGAATAGGCACATATGTTTCTTGCCGATGCAGACATTAAGAAAGGGCTCAAAAACGGGAGCATCACTATCCGCCCCTTTGACCCGCAGAAGTTGCAGCCAGTGAGCTACGACGTCACTTTAGGGAACGAGTTCGAAGTTACAAACCGCCACTTCACGAGTGTTATTGACCCTTCGAATAAAATCTATCCCCAAACGCGTACCGTGAAAGTAAAAGATGGCGATGCCTTTATCTTACATCCGGGAGAAAGCGTTCTGGGTAAGCAGCGCGAGTTCATCGGTGTTAATGAAGAGCATCTCATTTTGCTTTCTGGAAAATCATCCCTTGCTCGCGCGGGCCTTGTTGTACACAATACGGCAATGTTGTTCAACCCATGCCACTACTTTTACCCGACGTTTGAACTTGTGAATACCAACAACGTACCGATAATTCTCCGGCCGGGCATGACTATTGCTCAATTGTTGTTTGCACGGCTCACAAGCCCAGTCGAGCGGAATTACAAAGAGACGGGTCGATATGGCGCCAAGAATTCTAACCATTTCGAGCCTGAACGAGTCGCTGAGAAGAAGACTAAAGCAAAAAAGAAAAAGTAATCACATTGACATGAAAAAACGGCACCCCGAACAGCAGTACCTCGACCTCTTGCGCGACACGCTAGAGAACGGCGAAAAACAGATTGACGCGGGTACTGGAGTGAAGACGTACAGTGTTTTTGGTCGACAGATTCGTTTTGACCTTTCAGAAGGGTTGCCGATGCTGACGACCAAGAAGGTCTACTGGAATGGAGTTCTGCAGGAGTTGTACTGGTTTCTCTCGGGACAGTCGAACATTAAATATCTCGTCGATAACAATGTACACATCTGGGATGATTATCCTTACCGGATATACAATGAAAAGGTTAAGAGTGGCAAAGAGCCCGCACTGACCAAAGAAGCATTTATTGAGAAGATTGCAAAGAGCGCGGCCTTTTCCAAGAAGCACGGCGAGCTCCGGCATATCTACGGTGAGCTCTGGCGCAAGTGGCCAGCGAGTGATGGGCGAAAGGTAGATCAGCTGCAATGGGTGATTGACGAACTGAAGGAGGATAAGGATGCTCACAATACGCTTGTGACCAGCTGGAACCCAGAATACCTGTACAGTATGGCGAAGCCAGGAGAGGGGGTACGATTCCCGATTTGCCACAACCTATACCAGGTCAATATCAAGCATGGCAAAGTGTGTCTTCAGCTCTATCAACGCAGCGCCGACATTTTCCTTGGCGTGCCGTTCAACATCGCGAGCTACGCACTTCTGACGATGATTATTGCGAAGATTCTTGGTCGCAAACCGGGCGAATTCGTTCACACTTTTGGTGACTTACATGTCTATGAAGACCATCGCGAGCAAGCAAGGGAGCAGTTGACGCGTAAACCGAAAGCGTTTCCAAAAGTAAGCTTTGCCAAATCGTTCAAATCACTCGATGCCTTCAAACCAGAGATGGTTAAACTCGTTGGTTACGACCCACACGCGACCATTAAGGCCAAGCTCGCCGTAGTGGGTGGCTACAATGAAAAGATGCACGGCAAAGAAACAACCAAAGCAAAAGCTAAGAAGAAGTAGACATGAGCCTCTACGAGCACCTACACCAAGAAGACAGTGAGATATATGACGCGCTCGTAGGCGAGGACAAGCGCGAGGAGGAGGGGCTCGAGCTAATCCCCTCAGAGAACTACGTCTCGAGCGCAGTAAAGGAGGCAATGTCTTCTTCGCTCACCAACAAATATGCCGAGGGCTACCCAGGTAAGCGCTACTACGGCGGGCAAGAGTTCACCGACAAGGTGGAACTACTCGCGATCGAGCGTGCCAAAAAACTTTTTAATGCTGGCTATGCCAACGTGCAGCCCTTGGGTGGCGCGAACGCCAACATCGCCATGTACTTCGCGCTCCTTGAGCCAGGCGACACTATCCTCGGTATGGACCTATCGCACGGTGGCCACCTCACACACGGGCATCCGGTGACGTACCTCACTAAGGTCTTCAGCTTTGTGCGCTACGGGATGAAAGATGTCGAGACCGGCGAAATTGATTATGATGAGATGCTCAAGACGGCGAAGGAGATAAAGCCGAAGATTATCCTCGCAGGCTTCTCGGCGTATCCACGTGAACTCGACTACGCCAAGTTCGTCTCAATCGCACGCGAAGTGGGCGCGACCGCCGTGATGGACATCGCGCACATTGCTGGGCTCATAGCTGGTGGGGCAGCGAAGAACCCTTTTGATTACGGCTTCGATATTATGACCACCACCACCCACAAGACTCTCCGTGGCCCTCGTGGCGGGATGATCCTCACCAGAGAGAGCGAGGAGCTCGCGAAGAAAATAGACAAGACCGTCTTTCCGGGCCTGCAGGGCGGCCCCCACATGCATCAGATAGCCGCTAAGGCCGTGAGCTTCAAAGAGGCGCTCCAGCCCTCGTTTAGGGCCTATGCGAGCCAGGTGGTAGCAAATGCCTCAGCGATGGCCGAGGTGTTTAAAGCTGGCAACGTGCGCATGATTACGGGTGGTACGAGCAATCACCTCATCCTCGCGGACGTATACGGCTCGCTCGGGGTTACCGGTGCCGAGGCCGAGCACTTGCTCGACGAGGCAGGCATTACGTTAAATAAGAACATGATTGCGAACGACCCGCGTAAGCCACTCGACCCATCGGGCATACGCTTCGGTACGCCAGCCATGACCACGCGCGGGCTTAAGGAAGAGAACTCAAAACAAGTAGCGCAGCTCATGCTCGATGTGCTCACCAAGAAGACTGCGGCATCTGCCGCAAAAGCCGAAGTGCTCAACATCGCCCTCGCGCACCCGATTCCGGAATCGTTCTAGTCCCAAAAGTTATTCAGACCAACGAGTTGAGTATTTCTCTGTGTTGAGGAGGTTGCCAATTTCTATCTTAAGTAACTCGCAGTCTTCTTCCGTTAGTGGTTTGAAATCATTGTAAAATCCTGTCTCGCGCTGAGGTAGTAAAACCGCGTCGCCGTACTTTTGGATAGAGGCATTAACGGCACGACCAAAGATTTGCATGTGGAGCGTGGGCCCTTCCGGCTTAAAGACACCCCAATTGCCCATGTCCTGATAATTAACAATGCCAATCTCAATGCCTTGTTTTCGCATTGTGGTAACGAGCGCTTCGCCTACGGCCATCGACAGCTTTGTGTATTCAATAGCCAGGGCAGGAGTAAGTTTAGTCCGGTCTCGCACGGGGACTTTGGGATATATCCGCAGGTGTCCGCCCTCAGTTCGGTCGACGAACGGCCGATCGGCAGATTCAATTGTAAAGTTGTCTGTTTCGTAGATTAGCGCCATTCGGGCATCGTATCATATGCGTTTGTGTTCTATTCCTGAATTTACTCAGAAATTTAAGGAGTGCGGAGAATCTGGTACACTCGCTCTAATGGAGGAGGTCATACGGAACGCAGTACTCGGAGCGCTCTCTGGTGTGGGGGTGGCTGAGGCTGTGCCTACTATAGAGCGGCCGGAGGCGGGCTTCGGCGACTACAGTACCAATGCCGCGCTCGTAGCGTCAAAAAAGCTGGGCAAGAGTCCGCGCGAGCTAGCTGAGGAGCTTGCACAGGCGATACAGAAAAACCTCGGAGAGAAAGTTTCGAAAGTTGAAGTGGCGGGTCCCGGGTTTATCAACATCACGCTCTCACGTGGCGCAGTGGCGCTGGCGGTCGCTGAGGCCGTGGCACAGGGTAGCGACTGGGGGAGAGGTCAAGAAGAAGAGGGTAAGCGCGTGATGGTGGAGTACAGCAACCCGAACGCCTTTAAGGAGATGCATGTCGGGCACCTGGTGGGCACGATTATCGGTGAAGCAGTGTCACGACTTGTCGAGAACGCAGGCGCAACGCTCGCCCGCGCCACCTTTGGTGGGGACATCGGGCCAAATGTTGCCAAGGCGCTTTGGGGGCTTCGAAAAAACGGTGTGAGTCAGCCGACGACAGCAAAGGAGATTGGGGACGCCTATGTTGCCGGCTCGAGCGCATATGAGAGCGGTCCACATGCGAAAGCAGAGATAGATGAGCTCAACAAAGCTATCTACGATGGCGCCGACCACGAGCTCATGGAGCTCTGGCGCAAAGGGCGCGAGGTCTCGGTAGAAGAGTTTCGGCGGATTTGGAGACTGCTCGGCACGCACTTCGATTTTGAATTCTTCGATAGCGACACAACTGAGATGGGGCTGCGCATAGTACATGACGGCCTTGAGAAGGGCATATTCAAGAAAAGTGAGGGTGCGGTTATCTATGACGGAGAGAGTAAGGGTGTGCACACGATGGTGTTCATAACCTCGCACAACACGCCCACCTACGAGACCAAGGACATTGGACTGGCTTTTCTTAAAGAGGAGCACTGGCCCTCAGACAAAGCCATCATCATTTCAGGCAACGAGCAGACTGGCCGATTCAAAACAGTGCTCGCGGCGCTCGGCGAGATTGCGCCGCTGCTGGCTGCTAAGACGGCGCATGTTGCGAACGGATTTTTGAAACTTACTTCGGGCAAGATGTCTTCGCGCGAAGGGAACGTGATCACCGCCGCTGAACTGATAAGTGATGTGGTGAAGAAAGCGAGCGAGAAAAATGAAGATCCGCTTGTAGCCGAGCAGGTGGCAGTAGGCGCTATTAAGTACATGGTGCTGCGCCAGTCGCCCGGTAGCGATATTATTTTTGATCCGGAGAAGTCGCTCTCGCTCGAGGGCGACTCGGGGCCGTACTTGCAGTACGCGCTTGTGCGCGCGAAAAAGCTCCTCACCTACGCTACCAACGGCGAGAAGGGGGGCGAGGAGCCAGCAGAG
>Ga0172380_10007622_pt1 | contig 12108 bp, 10 predicted proteins | sample Leawe162metaG_FD_119747 | JGI IMG/M metagenome (GOLD analysis project Ga0172380, IMG submission 119747) | Leachate microbial communities from a municipal landfill in Southern Ontario, Canada - Leachate well 162 metaG | ecosystem: Engineered > Solid waste > Landfill > Unclassified | place...
AAGGAGACAAGCGATGGCAACAACAGACGAGGTAATTGCGAGGACGGCACCATCTTTTTTGATTGATCACAACCTGGTTGACGTAACGGTTGAGAGCCTGTGCGACGGCATGCTTCTTTATGAGAAACGTCCCGCCAAGCGTCGCGACGGTTCGATTGCGGAAGGGCTTTTTAATGTCTGGATCACGTTCAACAATCCCAAGCAGTACAATGCTTACACGACGAATATGCTTAAAGCTCTTACGGTAGCTTTCCGCAGCGCCGCCTTTGATCGCACTGTCAACGCAGTCGTGCTTACCGGCGCTGGCGACAAGGCGTTTTGTACCGGCGGCAACACCAAGGAATACGCAGAGTACTATTCTGGTAACCATCAGGAATATCGCCAGTATCTGCGGATATTCATGGATATGCTTTCAGCGCTTTTTGTATGCGACAAACCGGTTATCTGCCGTGTTAACGGCATGCGCATTGGTGGTGGCCAGGAAATCGGTCTGGCCTGCGACTTCTCTGTTACCCAGGATCTTGCCAACTTTGGTCAGGCCGGCCCCAAACACGGCTCGTCAGCTCTTGGCGGTGCCACCGACTTCCTGCCGCTGATGATCGGCAGTGAGCAGGCGATGGTTTCCGGCACCCTGTGCGAGCCGGTTTCAGCGCATAAGGCAGCTCGACTTGGCATTGTATCCGGGTTGGTCCCGGCGCTTAAGGTCAATGGCAAGTTCGTAGCCAATCCATCTGTCATTACCGATCAGCTGCTTGATGAGTACGGCCGTATCGTCCATGGCGAGTTTAAAACAGGTGATGCCTTCAAAGAGGCCCAAGCTGTAATCAAAGGTGGTGAGATTGACCTGAGTCTGCTCGATCAGATGGTTGAAGAGCTGTGCGCCAAGCTTCTGGAAACCTTCCCTGAGTGCACAACCAAGAGCCTGGAAGAACTGCGCAAACCGAAGTTGGACGCCTGGAACAAGAACAAGGAGAACTCCCGGGCATGGCTGGCGCTCAACATGATGGGCGAAGCCCGTGCCGGTTTTACCGCATTCAACAGTGGCACCAAGGAAACCGGCCGTGAAATCGATTTCGTCAAACTGCGTCAGGCCCTGGCCAAAGGTGTGTCATGGAGCAAGGAACTGACCGAAAGCCTGATGCCGGGCAATAAATAGCGGCGAGTAAATGGGGAGACCAAACATTATGAGTACAAAGAGCGTAAAAGAACTAGTCACATACTGCCAGGAGATCTTTGACGATCTTAATTTCAGTGAAGCGCGGCGGTGGAAGGCAGCCAAGGCCGGGCGCAAGGTAATCGGCTTTATGCCGGTTTATGTCCCTCGTGAGATCATCCATGCCGCCGGCATGCTTCCTTTGGGAATACTGGGCGGCGGGGCGGACATGGAAGTCATTCATGGCGACGCCTACTACCAGAGCTACATCTGCCGGATACCGCGTTCCACCATCGAGATGGCGCTAAGCGGCAAACTGGATTTTGTTGACGGCATGATGTTTCCCTCTATCTGCGACGTCATCCGGAACCTCAGCGGCATCTGGCAGTTATTATTCAAGGATAAATACGTTCGTTACTTTGATGCGCCTCAGAATTTCAAAGACAACATAGGCGGGGTCTTCTACGCCAACGAGCTTCGTGAGCTCAGAGAAGGATTGGAAAAACTTGGAGGGCGCAAGATTTCCGACGCGGACATGAGAAATTCCATCTCCGTATTCAACGAGAACCGCAGTTGGGTGAACAAAGTCTACGATTATCGCGCCGCTTCCCCCTGGAAAGCTCCTTCTGCCGAAGTCTATCTCCTGATGCGAGCCGGGATGGTGCTGCCGGTGGAAGAGCATACCCAGCTGATAAAAGATTACCTTGCCGCCGCTGAAGCCGAGAACCGGCCTGTCAGGGACAACTGCCGCGTGGCGCTGACCGGCGCTTTCTGTGAACAACCACCGCTCAACTTGATCAAGTCGTTGGAGATGGCCGGTTGTTACATCGTCGACGACGACTTCATGCTGGTAAATCGCTGGATCAAAGGAGACGTCGAGACCTCTGGTGACCCGATCGAGAACCTTTCCAAGGCATTTTTGCATCAATCCGTTGAAACCGCAGCCAAATATGAGGACGACATCAACGTCAAGGGCGCTTACCTGTTGGAATCGGTAGCCAAACGGGGAGCGGACGGGGTCATCTTTGCCGCACCGAGCTTCTGCGACCCGGCGTTGCTGGATCAGCCAATGATGGTTAGCCGCCTGGTGGCCCGGAAGATTCCCTACATCACCATGCAATATGCCGAGAACTCGGGCCAGATGCAGCCGATTCGCGAACAAGCCGGCACCTTTGCCGATTCCATTAAACTGTGGGGTGCAGCATGAGCAAGCAAGACGTCATAAAATCCAATTCACAAATAGTACAAAAAGAGATGATCACCCGCAACTATGACAAGATCACCAGCGGGAAAGTAAAAGTCTCTTCCACCTTCGTACCGGGCAACCTTAACGAACTGCTGATGTGTTTCGATATCGCCAACAACCTGCCCGAGATCAACGCCATCCAGAACGCCATGCGCAAAAAATCCGGCGACATGATCATGGAGGCCGAGCGCGGGGGGCACTCCGAAGACGTCTGCACCTACGTGAAAGCTGATATTGGCATGATGGCCAAAGGCAACATTGCCCCCAACGGCAAACCGTTCCCAGATCCGGACGTCCTGCTCCTTTCCTACACCGGCTGCTTCACCTTCATGAAGTGGTTTGAACTCCTGCGTGAGCAGTACAAATGTCCGACCGTCATGCTCCATGTTCCCTATGACGCCAACGCCGGACCGACCAAGAACATGCGTGATTACGTCGTCAAGCAGCTGAAAGAAGAAGTCATTCCCACTCTGGAAAAAATCTCCGGGATTAAATTTGACATCGACCGGTTGCGCGAGTACCTGCGCAAATCGGCCAAAGCCGAAGACGACCTGGTATGGATGCTGGAGCAGTCCAAGCGTAAACCGTCCCCCATTGACTGCTACTTCGGCGGTATTTACTACATGGGCCCGATCTTCACCGCCTTCCGTGGCACCGACGAAGCCATAGAATACTACAAATTGTTGCGGGTTGAAATCGAAGAGCGTATCAAGCTTGGTCTCTGCGCCCAGTCCCTTGATGGAGACATGCCCGAAGAAAAATACCGGCTGGTAGTCGAAGGTCCTCCTAACTGGACCAACTTCCGCGAGTTCTGGCAGATGTTCTCCGAAGCCGGAGCGGTTGTCGTCGCCAGCTCCTATACCAAGGTTGGCGGGGTCTACGACTACGACGGTTTCCGTCACGACGCCGACCACCCGCTGGAGACCCTGGCTGACTACTGTCTGGGGGTTTATAGTAACCGGAACCTCCCCACCCGGGTGGATATGCTGGCCAAGAATATCGTCGACTACGAAGCTGACGGTCTTCTCATCAACTCCATCAAGAGCTGCAACAGTTTCTCCGCCGGTCAGCTGGTAATCATGCGCGAAGTGGAGAAGCTCACCGGCAAGCCGGGAGCATTCATAGAAACCGACCTGGTTGACCCGCGGTACTTTTCCGCGGCCAACGTCAAAAACCGTCTGGAGAGCTACTTCCAGATGATCGATCAGAAGCGCCGGGCCGGCGGTTCAGCCACTTTGGCCGTATAAGGGAGACTCCAGCATGCGTACATTTATCGGAATAGATTTAGGTTCAACCACCACCAAAGCGGTACTCATGGATGAGAACCGGGTCGTCCTCGGGCGGGGCATCACCAACTCCCGCTCCAACTATGACGTCGCCGCACGCGTATCCAAACAGGAAGCAAAGATAAGCGCCCGGTTTACCTTGTTCAACCAGGCCCTGGGCACCAAAGGTGGCGCTGATCGCCTCCTGGCGGACCTGGAGCGCAACTTCCGGCTGGAACAGTTTCTCTCCGAGCTTACCCTGTTAGAGAAAACCTGCGAAGCCTATCTGGACCAGCCACGCTTCAAGGAGGGCAAGGCTGCCCTCAAAGAGGCCCTGGTCGCCATCTTTAAAAAGATCGAAGGGGAGGCCCCGCAGATTTACGCTCCCGATGCCGATCGTAAATCCGACTTCTTTCGCGACATCGCCGGCTCGCGCTTCATGAACATCGCCGAAGCCGTGAGCAAAGAAGCCGGCACCAGCTTTGAAGCCCTACTCAATATCTACGACAAATCGATCCTTGATATCGAGAGTCAGGTCTCCCCCGACGAGATCGTATCCAGACAGCTTTTGAATGGCCTTTCCCGTGCCCTGCGAGAGGTTTCCGGAGTAGAAGTGAGCGAAGCAGATGCCCAAACCGCCCTCAAGAAAGTTCTCGACACCGAGCTTGAAGAGACCTACGTGGTTGGCACCGGCTACGGCCGGGTGCGGCTGCCGTTCCCCAAAGAACACATCCGTTCCGAAATCCTTTGCCATGGCATGGGCGCCCACATGATGTTTCCCGGTACCCGTACCGTACTCGACATTGGCGGCCAGGACACCAAAGGCATCCAGATCGACGAAAACGGCATCGTCGCCAACTTCCAGATGAACGACCGCTGCGCTGCCGGTTGTGGGCGCTACCTGGGCTACATTGCCGACGAAATGAAGATCGGCCTCCATGAACTCGGCCCTATCGCCATGAAAGCCACCAAGGCTACCCGGATCAACTCCACTTGCACCGTCTTCGCCGGTGCCGAACTGCGTGATCGTCTGGCCCTTGGTGAAAAACAGGCCGACATTCTGGCTGGTTTGCACCGTTCCATCATGCTGCGGGCCATGTCTATTCTCTCCCGCTCCGGCGGTGTCAGCGACCAGTTCACCTTTACCGGTGGCGTGGCAAAAAACGAATCAGCGGTCAACGAACTGCGCAAACTGATCAAAGACAACTACGGCGACGTCACCATTAATATCAGCGACGAATCTATCTACACCGGAGCACTTGGCGGTGCCAGCTTCGCCCACCGTGCGGTTTAACTAAAAGGAGAAAAAGCATGACCACATCCATAGGCATAGACGTAGGATCCGGCGTTGTCAAGACCGCCCTGTTCCGGGTTGAAAACGGAAATAGCGACTGGCTGGCCCGCTGGGATGCCCGCATCAGACAGCGTGATCCATATAAACTGGTTGATGAGTCCATCGAGTTTGTTCTGGATAAAGCCGGCCTGAAACGGAGTGAGATTGACTATATTGCCACCACCGGCGATGGGGAGAGTATAAAAAATGCCACCGGTCACTTCTACTCCATGACCACCCATGCCCGCGGCGCACTCCACCTCAACTCCGAAGCCAGGTCTGTCCTTGATATCGGTGCCCTGAACGGTCGAGCCATCAGTATAAACGAACATGGCAAGGTGCTGAACTACCGTATGACCAGTCAGTGTGCCTCAGGCAGTGGCCAGTTTCTGGAAAACATTGCCCGCTACCTGGGGATATCTCAGGATGAAATCGGGGAACTCTCCCAGAAATCCACGAAACCGGAACCGGTGAGCAGCATCTGCGCCGTACTGGCTGAGACCGACGTAATCAACATGGTTTCCCGTTCGATTCCTCCCAGCGATATTCTGCGTGGTATCCACGAATCCATGGCCGACCGTCTGATCAAGCTGCTTAAATCTATCGACGTCAAGCAGGGTGTCGTAATGATGTCCGGAGGTTTGGCGCTGGACACCGGTCTGGTAAAAGCCATTCAGGACGGCATGGACAAACAGAATATGGGAACAAAGGTAGCTACCAGTGCGGACTCGCTCTATGCTGGAGCAATCGGTGCCGCACTCTGGGGCGCATTCCGATACGAAAAGATTAAAAACGTCATGCCAATCGAAAAAGCGGCATAGGAACAAACGGTAGACGAAAAATCTTTGGAGAATGCCTATGGAAGCGACACGTGAGCTATATTGGAATATTGGTCATGGGGCGACAGTACTGCTGCCAATGTACATCTTCACCTTTGCTGCTCTGGGATTGCTGGTAAGAAGCGGCCTGCAGCGCCTGAAAATCTACCGTCAGGGCAAGCCGTTGAATCGGACCGATAACCGTGCCATCCGGATTGGCCAGCTACTGAAAAACGTCATGCTGCAAAGCAAAGTGCTAATGGTCAAGGGACCGGGGTATGCTCACGGGTTGTTTTTCTGGGGTTTTTTCCTTCTCTTCATCGGTACCTGCTTTGTTGCTGCCCAGGCCGACTTTACCGACCTCCTGTTCGGCTATCGCTTCCTCACCGGGAACTTCTACAAAATCTTTTCTCTCGTCCTCGATCTGGCCGGTCTTGCCGCCATAGTCATGCTTGCCGGGCTCTTTGTCCGCCGCTATCTGGTTCGACCCGAGGGGCTGGAAACCAGTCGGGACGACGCCATCATGCATGGCCTGCTGTTTGCCATTCTCATCACTGGCTTCGTCATTGAAGGAGCGCGGATGGCGGTGACCGAACTGCCGCACAATATGGACTTGGCGATATGGTCTCCGGTCGGCCTGCAGTTTGCCAAGGCTCTGACCGGCATTGGAAAGGAAGTCCTGCTCACCCTGCACCAGAACCTTTGGTGGCTGCACTTTTTCTTCGTCATCGGTTTTATCTGTGCCATTCCGTTCACTAAGCTCCGGCATATTTTTGCGACCTCCGCCAATTACTTCTTTGCGGATCTTGGCCCGAAGGGGGCGCTCGTCACTATTGACATGATGGGAGACGCGGAAAGCTTTGGCGCTGCCCACCTCAACGACCTGACATGGAAGGATATTTTCGATACGGATGCTTGCACCAAGTGCAAGCGTTGTCGGGATCGCTGTCCGGCTTACAATACCGATAAACCGTTGTCACCGATGAAGGTGATCAACCAACTGGGCAAAGTCGCCTGCACCAGTCCTGAAGCCAACCTGATTGAAACGCTGAGCAAAGACGCGCTTTGGTCCTGCACAACTTGCCGGGCTTGCCAGGAAATTTGTCCGGCAGCAATCGAACAAGTGAACAAGATCATCGAGATGCGCCGCAATATGGTTCTGATGGAAGGCGAATTCCCCGGCGAAGAGGTGATGGTGGCCATGGACAACGCCGAAGTCAATGGCAATCCTTTCGGAATGGCATTTGCTTCTCGTGGGGATTGGGCAGAAGGTCTTCCGGTCAAGCGCCTTTATGAAGATACTGAAGTGGATATCCTCTATTTCGTTGGCTGTTACGCCTCCTTTGACAAACGCAATATCAAGGTTGCCAGCAGTTTCGTTCAGCTTTGCGCTGCAGCTGGGATCCGGGTTGGCATTCTCGGCAAAGAGGAAAAATGCTGCGGAGAACCGATGCGCAAACTAGGCAACGAATATCTCTACCAGACCTTGGCAGCTGAGAACATTGAAACCATCAAGGCATATGGGATAAAAAAAATAGTTACTGCTTGTCCCCACTGTTTCAATACGTTGAGCAAAGACTACCGTGATTTGGGCTTCGATGTGGAAACCGAACACTACACCGTCTTTCTCATGCGGTTGGTGGATAATGGAAAACTGAAGATTAAGGCAGAAAGCTTTGATTGTTCCTATCACGACTCTTGCTACTTAGGCCGCTACAACGATCTCTATCTTGAGCCGAGGGCTCTGCTCAAAGCAGCCGGTGGAACAATCCGAGAGATGGGTAAAAACCATGCTGAAAGTTTCTGCTGTGGCGCTGGGGGTGGAAGGATCATGGCCGAAGAGAAGCTAGGGAGCCGGATTAGCGAGACACGTGTGAAGATGGCAGCAGAAACTGGCGCCGGAGTTCTCGTATCTAATTGCCCCTTCTGTCTGACCATGTTCGAGGATGGCATTAAAGGGGCCGAGCTGGAAGGGCTGCTAGTCCCGATGGATTTATCCGAGATGCTGATGGAGCGGATTGCCTGAAATTACCGAAATAATTGAAGTAATTGACTGTAAATAAGACATCAGGCAATCCATTTAACATAATATATCAAACAATTTTACAATAAAGTAATAAATAAGTACTAAATTACTAAGAATAGGTGTATGACTTTATCCTGATATTATTGGTTAAGAGAGAGGAACGAAAATGAACATTCATGAATATCAAGCAAAAGCTATTCTGAGGGAGTTCGGTGTCCCGGTGCCTGATGGTCACGTTTGCTACAACAGTGCCGGTGCCCGAGAGTGGGCCAAACGCCTGGGGGAGGGGCCATGGGTGGTTAAGGCCCAAATCCACGCAGGCGGACGTGGCAAAGGTGGTGGTGTCAAACTGGCCCGTACCGCTGATGAAGTACGTAAGATTGCCCGCGAGATGCTTGGCATGATCCTGCGTACTCATCAGACAGGTCCGGAAGGGAAATTGGTCACCCGTGTCCTTGTAGAAAACGGCTGCAACATAGCCAAAGAACTGTACGTCAGCCTGGTCGTCGACCGCGCCAGCTCCAAAGTCGCCGTCATGGCCTCCACCGAAGGGGGCATGGACATCGAAGAGGTGGCCGCCAGAGCCCCGGATAAAATCTTCACCGAGATCATAGATCCACTGGTGGGTCTGACCCCGTTTCAGTGCAGAAATATCGCTTTCAGTCTGGGCCTGGGCGGTAAACTGGTCAATAAGGCCGTTGTGGTGCTGCAGGGGCTTTACAAAACCTTTATCGCCTGTGATTGCTCCATGCTGGAAATCAACCCGCTGGTCATCACTGCTGAAGACAACCTGCTCTGCCTGGACGCCAAATTCGGCTTTGACGACAACGCCGTCTTCCGCCACCCCAAACTGAGCGACATGCGCGACTACGATGAAGAAGACCCCAACGAAGTCGAGGCCTCCCAGCACGAACTCTCATACATATCGCTCACCGGAAATATCGGCTGTCTGGTAAACGGCGCCGGCCTGGCTATGGCCACTATGGACATCGTCAAGCACTACGGCGGCGACCCGGCCAACTTCCTGGATGTGGGGGGCGGGGCCACAGCAGAACGTGTTACTGAAGCTTTCAAGATCATTCTCTCCGATAAAAATGTCAAAGGTATAATGGTAAATATCTTCGGCGGCATCATGAAGTGCGATATTATCGCAACCGGTGTCATCGAAGCCGCCAAACAGGTCTCGTTGCAGGTGCCGTTGGTAGTGCGTTTAGAAGGGACTAATGTAGATAAGGGCAAGCTGCTCCTGGCCGAAAGTGGTTTGAACATTGTAGCCGCTGACGGCATGGCCGACGCAGCTCAGAAAATCGTTCAGGCTGTGAAAGGAGCCAACTAATGAGCATACTAATCAATAAAAACACTAAAGTGATTACCCAGGGGCTCGGAGCTACCGGCCTGTTTCACGCCAATGGAGCCCGTGAATATGGCACCCAGATGGTCGGCGGCGTCACCCCCGGCAAGGGTGGTACAACCATCGACGGCTTCTCCGTCTTTGACACGGTCAAGGATGCTGTCTACAAGACCGGCGCTACTGCCTCCGTTATCTATGTTCCGCCAGCATTCGCAGCCGATGCTATCATGGAAGCGGTTGATGCTGGCATCGAACTTGTCTGCTGCATCACCGAAGGCATCCCTGTCCTGGATATGGTCAAAGTTAAACAGTACATGCTGGGTAAGGGCACCCGTCTGGTCGGTCCCAACTGTCCCGGCGTGATCACTCCCGGTGAGTGCAAGATCGGCATCATGCCAGGCTACATCCACAAACCGGGAAAGATCGGCGTGGTCTCCCGCTCCGGCACCTTGACCTACGAAGCGGTCTGGCAGTTGACCTGCGTCGGACTTGGCCAGTCCACATGCGTCGGAATCGGTGGTGACCCGGTAAACGGCACCAACCATCTGGATGTGCTCAAGATGTTTGAAGAGGATCCGGGTACCGAAGCGGTTATCATGATCGGGGAGATCGGCGGCACCTCGGAAGAAGAGGGGGCCTGCTTCGTCAAGGAACATATGACCAAACCGGTAGCGGCCTACATCGCTGGGGTCACCGCCCCTCCCGGCAAGCGCATGGGACATGCCGGCGCCATCATATCAGGTGGCAAGGGTACGGCATCAGAGAAAGTCAGGGTGCTGGAGGAGTGCGGCATCAGCGTGGCGGCCAGCCCGGCCGAGATGGCCCAGGCACTGCTCAAAATTTATAAACCGTAATATTTCTGACGGTTGTAATCGGAGTTTGCAGCAATGGGAAAATGCAAGGAAAAACCGATGTATAACGTCCTCTCCATGCGGGTTAGTGACGAAGAGAAGGCATTTATGAACGAGATTAGTCGATGTACCCGCAAGAGTCTGTCCACACTGATGCGGGAAGCGATTTACAATTATAGTCTGTCGCAGGATCCTGCTGCTAAATTGGGATAATAAAAACCCGGCTTACTGTGTTGGACGAGCACATACTGCCATGTGTGCTCCTTTCATGGCCGGGGGGGCGTATTTCCCCCGGCTAAATAGATTTCATTTTGATGAGTTTTTCAGTCAAGTAAGGAGTCATCATCATGCTCATAGTCGTCTGTATCAAGCAGGTACCAGATACAACCCAGGTCCAGATTGACCCGGTTACAAACACCCTTGTTCGTGAGGGGATTCCGTTCATTGCCAATCCCTATGATACACATGCCCTGGAAGAGGCCCTGCGCCTGAAGGACCAGTTCGGCATGCGGGTTGTGGCCATCTCCATGGGGCCCCCCAACGCTGAGGCAACCCTCAGAAAAGCCCTGGCGGTTGGCGTGGATGAAGCTATCCTTCTATCAGACCGGGTCTTTGGAGGTGCCGATACACTGGCCACCAGCAACGTCCTCTCGGCTGCCATCAAGAAACTCAACGAGCAGGAAGAGGTCGGACTGGTACTGTGCGGCAAGCAGACCATCGACGGCGATACGGCCCAGGTGGGCCCCGGCATCGCCACCAGAAACGGCTACAGCCAGCTCACCCTGGTGGACCGGGTCGAAGAGGTTGATCTGACCGCTAAAAAGATCCGGGTGCGACGTAAGCTGGAAGGGCGCCACGAAATCGTCGAAGCGCCGCTGCCGGCCATGCTCACCGTCGTGCGCGAACTGAACCGTCCCCGCTACCCGAATGTTCCTTTACGGCTCGATTCCCAGGATATGGAGGTGAAAGTCTGGAACAACGAAGTCCTGAAGCTGGATGTGAACTCAATAGGCCTCAAGGGCTCCCCGACCTGGGTGAGCAGGATATTCTCTCCCGAACGGGAGAAGGGCGAAATAATCGGCGATGGACTGCGTGATCCGAAAGGGACCTCGAAGCTCCTGCTGGAAAAACTGTTGAGCAAGGATCTGCTCCCGGTCTGAAAAACGAGTTTTAACGAAGGAGTCGATCATGACAGAAGCAAAGAAACCGGTTAAAAAGCCCCGCGGCAAGGCCCGGATCATCGAGGGAAGATGCATCGCCTGTGGCGCCCGCTGCGAGAGTTCCTGCCCCATAAACATCATCACCATGAACGACGCCGGCGAACCGCTGATTGACACTGAAAAATGCATCGGCTGCGTCAAATGTGTCAAGGTCTGTCCGGCCCAGGCCATCGACCTCTTCTTCACCCCGGGTGAACAACAGATACTCGATGAACTCATGAAAACAGCCGGGGACGAAGCGGAAGACGATGACCCCGAAGCCGCGGCACTGGCAGCGAAGCTTTCTGCCTACCGCGGCGTCTGGGTCTTCATCGAACAGACCGAAGGGGAACCGGCCCGGGTATCATGGGAACTCCTCGGCAAGGGACGGGAACTGGCCGACGCCATCGGCGTCGAACTGATCGCCATCGTCCTCGGCGAAAACGTCGAAGCGCTCTGCCATGAGGCATTCGCCTACGGCGCCGACAAGGCCTACCTCGTCGATGCCCCGGTCTTCAAACACTACCGCACCAAAGCCTACCTGATGGCCCTCTGCCACCTGATTGACGGCCGCAAACCGGAGATCATCCTCATGGGGGCCACCGGACTCGGCCGCGACCTGGCCGGCGCCGTCGCCACCGTGGTAGGCACCGGCCTCACCGCCGACTGCACCGGTTTAGCCGTGGATGACAAACGCAACCTCATGCAGACACGGCCCGCCTTCGGCGGCAACATCATGGCTACTATCATGTGCGACAAATACCGTCCCCAGATGGCCACTGTCCGACCCCACGTCATGACACTCCCCGAGCGAAAAGAGGGAGCCAGCGGAGAAATCATCCGGATCAGCTGCCCGGTCGAGGAGA
>Ga0172380_10007623_pt1 | contig 12105 bp, 12 predicted proteins | sample Leawe162metaG_FD_119747 | JGI IMG/M metagenome (GOLD analysis project Ga0172380, IMG submission 119747) | Leachate microbial communities from a municipal landfill in Southern Ontario, Canada - Leachate well 162 metaG | ecosystem: Engineered > Solid waste > Landfill > Unclassified | place...
ATAATGGTTTCAGATTCTATTTCATCGCCCTCACCGGGCTACTTTTCACCTTTCCCTCACGGTACTAGTTCACTATCGGTGACCAGATTGTATTTAGCCTTAGCGGGTAGTCCCGCTAGATTCACGCCGAGTTGTCTTATATCGACGTTACTCAGGTAAGACAACAAGGAGCGTAATTTAATTTTCGTCTACCGGACTATCACCGTCTACGGTCTAGCTTTCCAGCTAAGTTCAACTAATTGAATTACTTTATTGACTCCCTCTAATTAAATAGACATTGTCTCCCTACAACCACCATTCATGCAAAGCACGAATGATTTTGGGCTGCTCCCCTTTCGCTCGCCGCTACTAAGGGAATAACTTTTGTTTTCTTTTTCCTCCGCCTACTAGAATGTTTTACTTCAGCGGGTTCGCATCGGATTTAACTCCGATAATTCCGTTTAAATGGAATTGAGTTGCCTCATTCGGAAATCCCCGGTTCATAGGTTGCTAACACCTTCCCGAGGCTTATCGCAGCTACGCCACGTCCTTCATCGCGTCTGGTCCCAAGGCATCCACCATTTGCCCATAACATAAATAACCTTTGATTAGCAAATAATAACTTTATTCTTATTTACTCTATTAATTTATCAATCTACTCACATGGAAACAAAAAAGACGCATTCACGCGGCTTTTACAAACAGCTAAACTTAAGCTATTTTTAAAACCGCTTAATTTTCATGTATGTCTTTTGTATATTTATCATGTAAGTAATAATTTAGCAGATTAACAGGGAATGTCAAGTGTTTTAATATATGTTAAAAGCCCTTACCCAGATTGCCTGAATAAGAGCTTTAAAAAGGTGGATTAAGCATGATTTCCTACCATACTCATCCCACCCCGGATGGTGACAACTTCGCCCCGATCTGAGACCGAGAAATTCTCAACCCTGCCCGATTCATCCGTGATTTTAATCATCGGAGAAAATGGGCTCTCAAAGAACTGCGGGCCTGCTCCGTCCTTGAAGTTCACCTTGCGGATAGCGGCCTTGAGGGGACCGCTGAACTTCTTGAGAATCGGATAGGCGTTGAAGGTGTCCTCGTCGAAAAGGATCTTCCCACCTGCTTCTCTCTCAAGAGAAAAGGGACAAATCGTTACCTTCTTCAGGCGCACGACTTCCGATTCCACTTCAAGGGAAACTTTCTCAAGCTTCCCGATGCCGGAAGGTTCAATATGCATCCTGAAGACGGGCTTATCGCAGGAAAATCTGATATGGACTTTACTGGCCTTGTGGCTTCCCTCGTCCATGACCCAGAAAGGAAAGATTCTTTTTCCTTTCGGCGAGCAGATCACGTCTGATGATCCGTCAAAATTCTTCTGCTCGCAGATATTCAGAAGGAACTCTGCACCGGTGAGCACCGGGGGAATTTCAAACTGATCGTTAACCTTCTTCAAATAAAAGATCTTGCCTCTCCTGCTTGTTCTCATCTCTGCACCCTGGGCCACGCTGATCATCAGCACATCGGCCATTCTTTCGCTGGTTACCTTTACGGCAACCCTCTCTGGTTCTGAATTCATGATAGTCACTGTCCAAATTGGACATTATTAATATACAATAAAGTATATATTGTGTCAACACTTGGCAATCCCAATCAAATATTGCGTGGAACATCACAGAAACTCATACTTTCACTCCCCTCAATCCAATCAATACAAATTATAAACTCATCATTATTAATTTTAACTAAACAAAAAGAGTATTTTTCTTCTTTTTCTTGCAAAGGAATATTAGATATTATTGATATTAATTTATAAATAAATTTTTTCCAATTTCCATTAAAAATTATACCGTGAGAATTAAAAAAGTTTCTCATCTGATCTTGAAATTTTTTAAAACTAATAATGGGATAAATTTTTTCTTTTGTATTTATTGTTTTCGCCTTCTCAAACTGATTTCCACTACAATCTTCATTTAAAATTTTTTTAATTTCTTTGATTATTTGACTTGCCTCGTTTCTATCCAGAAAACTATGGCAAACCCAATTTCTATAAAAATTTATTAAATTATATTCTTTCTTTGTTTCTTCTCTTTCTAAAATTTTCCCAACTTGTACTAAAACATAAACAACCTCGCATTCAGTTAAGTATTCTTGGTTTAAAACTTTATTTAATTTTTTAATAATTTCATCCGTCATTGATATCAAAAACAGCAACCCATAAAGTTGCTGCTTAATTATTTATCTCGGTGGTTGCAATTCTTCTGTCTCAACCAAGACGTCGTGGAAGTCATCTAAGTTTTCCAACACCATTCCCGCTCCCCTCGCGACCGCAGTCATCGGGTCTTCGATAATATAGGTGGGAATATTTGTTTCTTTGATAATCAATTTATCCAATCCTCGCAACTGTGCTCCTCCTCCGGCCAAAGCAATTCCCTTCTTCATGATATCGGCCAATAATTCCGGCGGGGTTAATTCAATCGTATTTTTGATTTCGGAAACAATCTGATTGATTGATCTTTCCAATGCTTTTTTCACATCCGCCTGGGTAATAATAACCTCTTCGGGAAGTCCGGTCACCAGATTTCTACCCCTCATCGCCATTTCTTTCTTTTCCGTTTTTAACAGCTCTTTTTCAGAATAAACCGCTCCGATTTGAATCTTGATTTTCTCGGCCGTTCTCACTCCGATCAATAATCTGTATTTCTCCTGAGCGAACTGAATAATATCATTATTGAATTTATCTCCGGCGATTCTCAAACTCTTTGAAACAACTATTCCGCCCAAAGAGATAACCGCCACTTCGGTCGTTCCTCCTCCGATGTCAACAACAAAATTGCCCGAAGGATCTTGGACCGGCATTCTGGCTCCGATAGCCGCAGCCATGGGTTCTTCAATCAAAAACACCTCTCTCGCTCCCGATGATTTGGTCGCATCCTTGACCGCTTTCTTTTCCACTTCGGTCACTCCCGAAGGAATGCCGACAATGACTCTCGGCTTTAAAAAAGAAAACTTGTCCTGTCTGGCTCTTTCAATCAAAAATCTTAACATCTGTTCGGTCACTTCGAAATCGGAAATCACTCCATTAACTAGAGGCCTGATTGCGACAATGTGTCCGGGAGTTTTTCCCACCATTTTTTCAGCTTCGCGACCGATAGCCAAAACCTGACCCGTCTTTTTATTTATCGCCACGACCGAAGGCTCGGACAAAATAATTCCTCGGCCGCGGACATAGACCAGACAATTGGCCGTTCCCAAATCGATAGCCACGTCTTGGGAAAACCTGGAGTTAAATTTGTTTAAATTGAAGTTAAAGTTAAATTTCATTTTTCAAATCTTTTATCTTCACCAATTCCGTCTTTTCTTCTTTCCTTTTCTTGACCTCGACACTCTCCTTTTCCAGCGTTTTCTTGGAAACCACGACTCTCAAAGGAATGCCCATCAAATCGCAGTCATTCAGCTTTTCACCCGCTGTCTTGTCATCCCTGTTGTCATATAATACTTCAAGATTGGAATTTTGTAAAATGGAATAAATTTCGTCGGATTTGGCTTTGATTTCCGAATCCCCCCCATCCAAAGAAATCAAATGAACGGAAAAAGGAGCAACCGTCTCAGGCCAGATTATTCCCTTCGAATCGTTAAACACTTCGACTATCGCCCCCACTAATCTTGAAATGCCGATACCGTAGCAACCCATGATTAAATGTTTTCCATTTTCATCTTTTAAATCAAATATCTCGGAATACTTAATTCCCAACTTGAAAATATTTCCTGTTTCAACCGCTTTCTCTTCGGTGAATTCTTTTCCTCCGCATTCGCACCTCTTGTCAAATACTTCCCTATTGATTGCCATTCCGCATTTCTTGCAGATATAAATAATGTCTTCTCCGGCGGGAGTGATTGTCTGGAATTCATGCGAAGAAGAAGAAAATGTTCCCCCTCCGGCCAAAGTCAGATATGTTTTTTCTTTCAATCCGCATCTCTCATATATTTTAATATATGCTTTTTTTACTCTCTCGTAATATTCATCCAAACTCTCTTCACTGTTGTGGAATGAATATAAATCTTTCATCAAAAATTCCCTTCCTCTCAAAACTCCTGATTTGGCCCGGGGCTCATTCCTGAATTTAGACTGAATTTGATAGACAAACTTGGGTAAGTCCTTGGAAGACAAAATGTTTTTCTTCATTAAAGGAGTTATTACCTCCTCGTGCGTCCAACCCAGACCCAAGTTCTCATCTTTGATTCTGTACATCTCTTCAACATTCCACCTTCCCGTCTTTTCCCAATTATCTTTGGGAAGAAGAGAGGGCATCAACAGTTCCTGAGCATCAATATTGTTCATTTCTTCTCGAACAATATTTTCAATTTTATTCAACACCCTCAAACCCAAAGGAAGAAAGGTGTAGATTCCAGCCGCCAACTTGTCGACAAAACCGCCCCTGATTAACAACTGGGCATTCAAACTCACCTCGTCTTTGGGAGTCTCTTTGAATGTTTTAGTGAAGAGATTACTCTGTTTCATATTATTTGAATATTATGTCTTTAAATTGAATGAAATCTTTGCAAACGATGAACAGGGCCAATGCTATCAAAAAGAACGCGCCGAATGTTTCTATCCTCATCTGCAGTTCTTTAGAAAAAATCTTCCTGTTCGCACTCTGCAGTCCGATATATAAAAGCTTGGCTCCATCCATAGCCGGAATGGGCAAAAGATTACTCACCCCCAAAGCAATCGAAAGAATGGCTATTAAATTGATTGTATCATATAATCCCTTGGCAAGAGTAATTTTGGTAATGGCATATATTCCCACCGGACCGGTCATCGAATAAGCCAAAGTTCCGGCTGAATTATTAACAATCGAGTAAGAAATCAATTCCCACATCGCCACCAAAGAATAATGAGTAATATTATAGGTATGCAAGAATCCGACAAAAACTTTCTCGGGAACGCTTGAATAACTAAGAACAGCCAATTCTCTCAACCCTATTCCCAAAGAACCTTCGTTCTCGGGATACTCAACACGCGGAGTAACTAAGATATTTCTTCCGTCCTGCAATTTAATATCAATCTCCTTGCCCTTATTTCTTACAATCACACTCTGAAACTGCTCCAATCCGTGAATGGGTACGCCGTTAATAGTCGACACAACATCATATGTTTTCAATCCCGCTCCTTCAGCCGGAGAACCGGGAGCAATCTGCCCAATCATTATCTCATTAACTTGTTTGCCGAAAGGAAAATGATAGCCGGAAAAAATCAAAGCCTGTTCCGATTTAAAACCAGAAGAAGCGACTAAGCCGTAAAAAACGACAGCGGCGAAAATTAAATTGAAAATAATTCCTCCCGCGCAAATCCATAATTTCTTCCAAGCGCTCTTATTCTCATACGCTTTGGAATCTTTATCTTTTTCCAAATCATTCTCGTCCATCCCGTATATTCTCGTCATTCCTCCGAAAGGAATCGCTCCGATAAAATACTCCGTCTCCCCTATTTTTTTCTTGTATAATCGGGGAGGAAAACCGATTCCGAATTCTTCAACTTTGACTCCCGAAGTTTTAGCCGCCACAAAATGGCCCAACTCGTGGACGAAAACAACTATTCCCAAAACAATCAAAAAAACAATGATATCTATTATAAACATATTATCCTTCTATTTCCGCTTTCTTGCGGTCGATTAAATCGTCTATTTTCTTATTATACTTATCCACTACTTCCTGCAACTTGTCCTTGGCTTTAAACTTGTCATCTTCTCGAATCAATCCTTCTCTGGTCTTATCCTGAATATCTGACCAAGCCTCATCCCTGTATTTCCTGATTGTCCTCTTGGCATCGTCATTAATCTGGGAAATGGCTTTACTTAATTCCTTTCTTAATTCCTCGGACATTGGAGGCATATTGATAATAATCTCGTCTCCTTTGACAACCGGAGACAATCCGGCTCCCTCTCTTAAAATAGCTTTCTCAATCGCTTCCATATATGATTTGTCCCACGGCTGAATACTAAGCTGTCTCGCTGAAGGAACGGAAATAGCAGCCAATTGCTTAATCGGCATCATCTGGCCGAAACATTCAGCCTGAATGCTTTCAACCAAAGCGGGACTGGCTCTGCCCGTTCTGAAACTGGAAATCTTCTGGGTGACAAAGTTAACAACCTTGTCCATTTCCGGCTCTTTTTCTTTAATGATTTGTTCGTACATATGTTTATAAGTTTATTAATAAATTTTCTAACGCAAGCTTTTTATTAACATTCGTATTTTCAATCAAGTATTTCGTCCTCTCCAATTCATCGATAACTTCTTTCAATCTCTTCAAAGTGTAATTGAGAGTTCCCTTGCCGTTGAATATCTTCAGCAGCAATTCCCGACGCATAAACCTCTCCCATATATCTAATACACCGACAATGTCACTTTGATTCTCTTTAAAATCCTTGGCGAAAGCGAATCTCTTTCCCATATCTGATTTGCACAAAGTTGCAATATCTTTAACCGCAGCATTGAAAGTTTCCAATTTCTCCGGATCATTGAAGAATTCTATCGCTTTCCCTATCTGGCCCGATGAAATCATGGCTATCTCTTTGGCTTTTTCCACTCCCGCTCCCAAAGAAATCAAATGGTCTTCAATTTCCTTCCTTGAAACAATCGAGAACTTAATCTGCTGCAATCTCGAACGGATGGTCGGGAGAAGCATTTCCGGATAGGCGGTAATCAATATTAACAATGTGTCTCCTTTCGGCTCTTCCAGTGTTTTTAACAATGCATTTTGAGCATCCTTTCTCATCAAGTGGGCATCGTTGATAATCCCGGCCTTCAAAGAATTATTGTATGATTTCAAAGACAATCTGTTCTGCAAATCTCTCAATTGCTCTATCTCGATATTCCCCTCAACCGGAGACAATATCATCAAATCTGGAAAGTTTCCCGAATCAATGGTTCGGCAGGGATAGCACTCTCCGCACAACTTCTCGCAAAAAACACTTTTAACGAACTCGAGGGCAACCGCTTTCTTGCCAACCTTTTCCGGCCCGGAAAACAAAATGGCATGGGGAATATTCTTACCTGAAACAATCTTCTTCAACACTTCTTTTTGTTTTTGGTGTCCGATTGTCATTTTAATCTTTTACCCTTTTAATATCCGCTCCCAGCTTCTGCAACCTCTCTTCTATTTTTTCATATCCTCTGTCCACTTGATAAATATTGCGGATGGTGGTTTTTCCTTCGGCGATAAGACCGGCGGTAATCAGAGACGCCCCTCCTCTCAAATCGAACGAGCCCATATCCGCTCCGTACAGCTTGGTGATTCCGTTAATGGCCGCCCGGTGCGGGTCGGAAAAGAAAATGTCCGCTCCCATCTTGGTCAATCCTTCCATGTACTTTAATCTTCCTTCGTACAAAGGGTCGTGGATTAAAGTCACTCCCCTGGTCTGAGTCGCCAAGACTCCCAAAACGGAAAGCAAGTCGGATGGGAATCCCGGGAAAGGCAAACTCTGCATCTTTCTGATTTTGATATTCTTTGAAGGAAAAACGGAAACATCAACCAAATCTTTTTCTCTTTTGATTATTTTAAATTCGGCTCCGCAGTCTTCCAATTTCTTCAAAACAAATTCCAAAAAAGGATATTCGACATTCTTGACCAGAATATTTCCTTTGGTCGCTAAAGCCATGATGATAAAAGTTCCGGCTTCAATCGGGTCATACATCAAGAAATGTTTGAAGCCCCATAACTTCTTCGCTCCCTTTATTTTCAAAGTGTGCTGGCCGATTCCGTTAATCTTCGCTCCCATCTTTTTCAAAACCTTGCTCAATTCCTGATTCTGATAATCTCCATCGGCAACCTTGATAATCACTTCTTCGTTTAATAAACTGCTGAATAATAATACATTGGCGGTGGCGGTAACCGAAATCTCATCCATGATGACCATATTGTCTTTGAGTTTTGAGGGAGCCGTCATACTAATCTTGTCCCTCTTCTCCTTTATCACAACTCCCATCTGAGAAAAAGCGTCCAAATGAGTATCAATCGGCCTGGCACCGATAACGCAGCCGCCCGGCTGAGGCAATGTTGCTTTGCCGAATCTGGCCAATAATGCTCCAAACAGAAGAATCGAGCCCCTCAGTTTCAAAACCAGCTTGGCGTCGATTTTAAACGGGTCTAAATTCTTGGCATTGATTTTCACTTTCCTTTTTCCAAGCCAAGTAACCTTGACTTTCATGCTTTCAAATATTTCAAGCACTCGCAAAATATCTTCAACCAAAGGAATATTATCAATAATGCAATCTTCTTCGGTTAATAATGTCGCCATTAAAACAGGAAAGGCTGCGTTCTTTGAGCCTCTCGCTTCTATCTCTCCCGACAGTTTTTTCCCTCCCTGGATGACAAATTTTTCTTCCGCCATATATTACTTCTTAGCCATTATGCTTTTCTTGTATAAATCGAGATTGTCCAAAACGGCACCGGTTCCCTTGGCCACGCACTTCAAAGGGTCATCGGCCACAAAACAAGGAACTCCGGTTGACTTGGATAACAAAACCGCAATGTTTCTTAAGCAGGCACCTCCTCCGGCCACCACCATTCCCTTATCCATAATATCGGCTGACAATTCGGGAGGAGTCTCTCTTAAAACATTCTTGACACACTGGATTATTTCCGATAAAGGTTCGGAAATGGCTTCACAAATTTCATTGGAAGAAACCTTGATGTTCTTGGGCAAGCCCAAAATCAAATCTCTTCCTCTGATATCCATGTATTTTTGCTCCTTTTCGGGAATGGCCGTTCCAATCTTCATTTTCACCTCTTCGGCTGTCTGCTCTCCGATAGCCAGACCGTGTTTGTTTTTGATGTATTCGGAAACTGCGGCATCCAATTCGTCTCCGGCCACTCTTAATGATTGGGCATTGACGATTCCTCCCAAACAAATCACCGCCACTTCGGCTGTGCCTCCTCCGATATCGATAATTAAATGTCCCGAAGAAGAATTAATGGGAATGCCCGCTCCGATAGCCGAAAGAATCGGCTCCTTGGCCACGAACACTTCTTTCGCTCCGGCTAAAAGTCCGGCTTCAATGACAGCTCTTTTTTCAGTGGAAGTTATTCCGGCCGGAACACCGATTAACAATTCCGGTTTGAAAAATCTGGAAAATAATCCCGTATTGACGCTGGTGATGAAATGTCGAATCATCGCCTGAGTGCTTCGATAGTCGGCAATCACTCCGTCTCGCAAAGGTCTGAAAACCTGGATTGATTCGGGAGCTCTTCCAATCATCTCTTTGGCGGCCTGTCCGACAGCCAAAATCTTGTTTTCAGCCAAGGAAACAGCTACGACAGATGGCTCGTCCAAAACCACTCCCTTGTTGGGAATGAATACCAATGAATTTTTTGTTCCTAAGTCTATTCCTATCTTCATATTTTTCTCCATTCTATCCAAAAAAAAGACAATTGGCAAGAGACGATTTTTAGGGTATATATGTAGTATATGACCAAAAGAACCCGAACCCTATTATTCATATTCCTGGTAATCGTTTTCTTTTTCGTGGGACCGTCGATAATCATGTATTCCCAAGGTTACCGTTTTGATTTCCATAAAATGAAATATCTGGAAACCGGAGGAATATATGTGAAAACCTACCCGGGCGACGCCGATGTTTCAATCGACGACGACTACAAAAACAGAACCTCGGGATTTTCGAGAGACCTTTTGATACAAAACCTGCTTCCGGAAAATCACACCGTCAAGATTGAAAAAGAAGGATACTATTCCTGGCAGAAAACTTTGGAGGTCAAAGAAAAGACCGTCAGCGAAGCCAAGTATGTAATCATGTTTTCAAAAGAGAATCCTTTTGCTTCGATAGACAATGATATTAAAAACTTCTACCCTCTCCCCGACGGAAATAAATTCATTCTATTGACCCTTTCCAATGAACTCTTCTCGTACGATGCCGAAAAGAAAGAATTGAAAAAACTATTCAATAACAAGCAGACGCCCTATAACATTTCCGATATTGTTTTTTCTCCCAGCGGTAAAAAGGCCTATATCAAGACCGAAAGTGGCCTCCACTATCTATTAAACTTGGAAACTCCGGCCCTGTCTTTGATTAAGAACTTCAGCAGCAAGACCAAAAACATCTTCTTTGACCCCAACGACGAAGGTTCTTTCTTCTACCAATCCAACAATTACATCTTCAAAGTCAATGTGGAAAAAAAGACCGATGCCAAACTGTTTAAAAAAGAAAAGGTTGACGCCTTTACCTTGGTTAACGATTACCTTTATTCCTTGGAAAACGGAGAAGTTGTGAGGACGAATATTCTTTTAAATACGACTGAAAAAATTACAGCCGAACCTTTTAAAATCAATACCGGCAATCAATACAAACTGGTTTCAATGGAAAACGAATTGTTTTTGATTGAAAACGGAAAAACAATTTATTTACTGAATAAAGAAACAAAAAACTTCGACAAGATAATCGAAGCCCAAAGCGAAATCAAATACACCCCTTTTTATGACCGCATCCTCTTTGCCACAGACAATGAACTCTATTTATTATTATTAAAAGACACTGAAACTCCTTTCTTTAAGAAGGCTTATTCCGTCATCTTTATTTCCAGATTCTCGGAAAAGATCGGAGACATCAAATGGCTGAACGGCGACTACTTTGTCTATACCTTAAACGACAGGGTGAATATAAGTGAAATAGACAACAGGGATAAGATAAACTCCTTTAGTTTAGATAAAGATTCTTCAAGGATATTCTTCAACGGCAACACCAAAAAACTATTCATCTTAGACCAGAACGAATTCATGGTTTCGGAAAATAAGGTAATGCCGTAAAAAAAGAGCAGAAAACGTAAACGATGTACATAATCTGCTGTTGGAAAAATTCTGTGATTAAGCCGGCTTAATTGATTGAACGGCTGTTGTTTCACAGTATTTTCCATCTTTGGGCCAGTAGTCGAATTCCATACCTCGCCCGATAATAAGAAGGGTTATCTGGCATTTGTCTTTCAACAAGCCGGAACCAAGAGAATCAGTGGAAACAGAACGCACTCCGTCTCCCTCGTCTTCTCCGAAATAGTAAGAAGAATTTCTGGTCTTAACCACGAATGCTCCCTTGGGAATCTTTTCCATTATCGCCTTCTCGGCTTGTTCTGGTGTGGGAATACCCAAGGCATTGTAGATGTTTCTGAGCGATACAATACTTTGCTTGCCTGCACCTCCAGGAAAAGTGGTGTCTCCCCTCATGTCCGGGTGTTGAAAGTTCCAGTTTCTGGTCCATTCTTTTTCGCACTCGACAAGAACTTCTGCAACTGATTTCCCGCTCTCTTTCGCATACATGAATATGCTCGAGATAACGATTTGCGCATTCAAGGAATTGAATCCTCTGTTCAGAAAAGCTTCGACTTTTTCAAGCTCTTCGGTTGTTAAGGACTTTCCTAATCTTTCTTTAATCTTGGCATCCATGATCCCCACCTCGGGATGTCTATTTTATATAACAATATACTTTTAGTGTCAAATGCTATTTTATCAAAAATAATCTCTTCATTTCCCAAAAGCACTCGGCTGTTGCATTAATATCATTTAAAGCATTGTGGGCATCGTTAAACTCCTTTCCGAACAATTGATAATAGAGTTCGGACAGTTTGGGCCATTTGTATCCGTACGGCCCGTCAATCATGCAAATATCGGTTGAACACTGCATTGTACAAATCTTCTTCTTTAAATTAATGATATTATCCATCTCTTTTCTCAAGAATTCCGCCCCGACAATCTTCTCGTCAAAGCTCATATTATGAGCCACTAAATAATCAGCTTTTTCCATTAACTGTTGCAGTTCTTCCAAAACAACCATTAAATCATTCCCTTCTTTCAAAGCCATTGCCGTGGAAATACCATGAACCGATGTCGCCTCTTCGGGAATATCAAAACCCTCCGGCTTGATTATATAGTTCCTAGATTCAATCAAGTTGCCTTTGAAATCATACAAAAGCCAAGCAATCTGAACCATTCTCGGCCAGTTATCCAAGTCATCTAAAGGGGCTCTCCAGTTACGGGGCAATCCCGTTGTTTCCGTGTCGAAGAATAAATACATATATGATTATAATATCTTAAAAGTAGAAAAACTACAAAAAATTAA
>Ga0172380_10007624_pt1 | contig 12105 bp, 12 predicted proteins | sample Leawe162metaG_FD_119747 | JGI IMG/M metagenome (GOLD analysis project Ga0172380, IMG submission 119747) | Leachate microbial communities from a municipal landfill in Southern Ontario, Canada - Leachate well 162 metaG | ecosystem: Engineered > Solid waste > Landfill > Unclassified | place...
AGTGTCATCTAAAATAGTGATGCCATCTCTCCCTGAGATTAAGTTCATCCTACCTGCCTGAGGAGACACTTTTTCAACTGATCGTTTAATTTCTAAAGATTGAATCCCGAAATGATTTCCTGCCGCGAAGGCAAAAAGAGCTGAATAAATGAAGTGTTCGCCTAGCAACTTTGATTTTACTGAAATCTTCTGGCCAAGCGTCTCGACCCGATATTCAGTCCCAAAAGAAGTTTTTTTGATATTGTTTGCTCGAAATTGGGCATTTTGGTCCTTGATTCCGACAGTAATAATATTCTTATGCTCAATTCTCGATAACAAAGTATCATCAGCGTTGACAATCAGAGTCCCGCCTTCCTTAATAATCCTAGCCATCTCTTTCTTTTCAGCTTGATGCGCTTGCACAGAAGGAAAATTCGCAGTGTGAGCTGGCGCAGCAGATGTGATAATTCCAATATCAGGACGGACAATGGTGCTGAAATATTGAAGGTCGCCTGGATGTTCTACGCCCATCTCTAAGACTAGATACTTCGGATAAGACTTTTCGAGGCTCCTAAAGTAGGCATGAACTAGAAAAAAGGGCCATGCCAATTTATTTGGCAATTCTTCGTAGCCCAAAATAGAAAGCGGAATACCGATCTCAGCATTTAGGTTTCCGTAATTTGCTCGAACTATATTGCCAAAATGATCGCGCATCACTTGGTAGATCATTTCTTTAGTTGTACTCTTACCTACCGATCCAGTAATGCCAATTACAAAAGGCTTATGCATCTTTACCACTCTTCTCGCATACGAAGCCAGAACAAAATAAATAAATTTCAAAATGATATTTTTCATATATATTTCCTGCCCCTTGTCACTTAATAGGCTCTGTGGGCGCTACACGGTAATGATAGTTTAACAGAAAACTTGAAATTTCACCAAAGAGAGGAGCAGCAGTAGACTCTGCATATTTTGAGCTCTTTGGTCTGTCAAGTTTTACCAGCATCGCAAACTTAGGATCGTCAGTAGGGGCGTATCCTGCCAATGAATGTATATAAATGCCAAGACCATCCTCGCTTTCTTCATAGCCCCCCTCTGCCTTTGAAATTTGCGCTGTGCCTGTCTTGGCGCCAATTTTGAATCCAGGTACTTTCGCCCGCCAACTATGACCCTGCTCCACTACTTGATACAGCATCTCGCCCATCTTTTTCGAGGTATCCTCGCTAACAACTCTATTCTGCTCTAATTTTTCAATCTTCTTCTCGCTGCCATCTGGACGCACAATCTTATCAACAATATGCGGCTCGAGATAAACTCCTGAATTTCCAAGCGCTGCATATGCCGCAACAAGCTGAATAGGTGTAACGGCAATACCCTGGCCAAATGAAATTGTAGCTCGATTAATATCCTTCCATTGCCGAAGAGGAGTAGTATAGCCAGAAATTTCGCCATCCAAATCAACGCCAGTCTTGTCAAAAAAATTAAAATCTTTTAATCCGTTGTAGAGTTTTTCCTTACCAAGTTTATCAGCAATCCAGACCATAGCAACATTATCAGAATTTTGTAGGACTTGAGTCATATTCTCCTGGCCAAAAGCCTTGCGCTCGGCAGTTTTTATCTCAAAACCATCGACAAAAGTATGCCAATCAAAATTTCCTTCTGTTTCAGGAGTGACCGCTCCCTCGTTAATAGCTTCAGCCATCACAATCGGCTTGAGAATACTTCCAGGTTCATAAAGCATACTGATAGCCGGATTCATAAAAAGACTCTGATTTTGCTTTGCAACTTCCTTGTAATTATTGGGGTCATAATTTGGCAAACTAGCCATCGCCACAATTCCTCCGGTCTGGACATCCATGACTACCACAGTACCGGAATCAGCCTTGTACTCTTGCAATGCCTCACCAAGTTTTTTCTCGATAAAATATTGCACAGAACGATCAATAGTTAACACATAACTTGTTCCATTTTGAGGGTCCTGTTCCGAGAGAAGATTGATAATCCTGCCCAAAGTATCCTTCTCGCCGACAATATTCCCTTCCTTTCCCTTCAGTTCATCATTGTAATGACCTTCAAACCCATATTTTCCTTCACCTTCACTATTAACAAAACCTAATATTTGGGAAGCTAAGCCACCCTCAGGATAATGCCTATTATACTCAGGTATCACCAAGACGCCTGCGATTGACTTCGCACGGATTCCTGCAGCATCATCAAAGGACAGACCTCTTTTTAAAGGCGGGACATACATCTTGTTGTTGTCTATTTTTGAAAATATGTCATTACTATCAACACCGATCAGGGAAGAAAGCTCAGACGCAATGACGCGTTTATCTTTTATTTGCCTCGGTACCGCCCATACAGCAAAACTCTTGATATCCATCGCAAGAGGGTAATAAACAGTGTCATCAATATTTGAGTCATGAACAAGGATGCGGCCCCTCTGGGCCATTTCCACCTTCTCATATCTCTGCTGATCCTGCGCTTTCGATAAGTACTGGTCATGTTTTAATATCTGGATATCAAACATGCGCCAAAGCAGAAGACCGCCCACCGCCAAAACAAAAACGCCCATGAGCTTAAGGCGGGTTTCAACCGTTTTTAAGTATTCTCCTCGCATAGGCGTATTATAATTCTTTAAATGTTTTGTGCAAAGTTTCTGTCAAATTTAATAGCTTAATTGTTCTGTGCAAGCTGCTTAATTCCTCCCAGGTGATTTACACCTGATACAGGCTCGAGTGATGGCTTTTCGATATTATTATCGATTTCTTTCAGAGATTTCAATCTTGTTTGCTCCGTCTGCAATCTCTCCCTCTCAAGCATCAAGTCGCTCTTTTTGTTCTCGATATCTCGAATCTTAATACTCCTGCCAGCTCCGGCCGTCGACTGCCCCAGATAGACTACTGCAAGAACGGCAGCAATAATAATAGTAATAAACTTAATTGCATTTGGGCCAATAACAATATCTCTTCTTATTGTCTTTTTTCTGACGCCTTGTTTCATTGAGCCACTATTCGTAACTACAAATCCTCTTCCCAAAATAACCTCCAGTAAAAAATCTAATTTTTAATCTAATCCAAACAATAACAACTGACTTATTCCGCATCTCGGATTAGTTTTTTCTAATTTCGTAATTAGTCGAAAGAATCACCAGCCAGCATGTTTGTTTCTAGAACACTTTCTAGTATAATTAGAACGTTCCTTTGACCCGCTTCATTCCGATATTGGGATTAAGCGGGTTTTTGCTGTCATTTTGACAATGTTTTTGTTTTCGCTTGTTTAAAGTCCTACGATCGACTTCCCCAAGGTAAAACCTCGCCCCCTCCTTCAAGAAAACGAGATTTAAAGCCTATTTGCTGCTGGCTGTTGATTCTTCTGACTAAATTATTAACGTGCTTTTCTCTGCCACCCTGCCTCTCCGACCTTAAGGGTCCCCTTTGGGGCCACTCTCTCAGAATCCTATCTCGCTCAAGTTTTCTGCGACTTCCTCCGAATTTTCTTCCATGCTTTTCTTGAATTCACTCCACTTACTCTCCGCCCATATCTCCACCCGATTGTACATCCCGTTTAAAGTTACTTTGGATTTTATCCCGGCATATTCCGAAAGATATTTTGGAAGATTGATCCTGCCTACTCGGTCTATCTCGCACTCTACGGCTCCTGAGAGAATAAATCGTGAGAAACTCCTAGCATTTTTCTGTGTGACCGGCATCTCCGAAATCTTCTCTGCCAACCTTTTCCAGTCGTCTGTGGGATAAAGCCAGAGACACCCATCCAGTCCTCTAGTCACCACACAGCCAGATGCTAAGTCTCCTCGGAACTTCGATGGTACTGAAACTCTACCTTTATCATCTATCGTATGTGAGTATTCACCTATGAACATTTTTATCCCTGATATTTAAGGTTAATCCCTCCCACTTCTTCCCACTTTTTACCACCTACATACATTTTAAGCTCTTAATGAGATGGCGTCAACTAAAAATACCCACCTTTTGTGGACATTTTTTAACACTAAAAAAATCAGCTCCAGAAGAGCTAATTTTTTAAATTTAACATAGCCTTTTAAACCATAAGCTCACTATACGACTGCCAGATGCTAGATCAAAATAAAACCATGATTTCATCAGCTTAATAGCCCAGGGTCACAGGGGTAGATTTTAGACGGCACCCCCCACGAAATAATCCGTTTACTGCTTTAACTTGCCATCTACCAACTTAACAATCTCCGCAATAGATACTCTCTCTTGTTCCATAGTGTCACGATCTCTGAGAGTGACACATTTGTCAGTTAAGGAATCAAAATCAACAGTAATGCACCACGGAGTGCCGATCTCATCCTGGCGACGATAACGACGCCCGACCGAGCCAGATTCGTCATAAAAAGTTGCTATGCCTTGCTTCTTCAAATCCTCTGAAATCTTCTTTGCAATCTCCGGCAAGCCTTCCTTCTTCACCAAAGGACATATTCCAACTTTAATCGGAGCTAATTTTGGATGCAATCTCATAGTCACTTCGCCTTCTTTGCGGCCGTCAGAGCCATCAGACTCATCATGCGCATCGACAAGAAAAGCCAACATCGCACGATCAACACCTTGCGAAGGTTCGATCACATATGGCGTAAATTTCTTCCCTGATTCCTCATCAAAATACTTGAGCTCCTGGCCAGAACTCTTCTCATGTTGTGTCAGATCATAATCGGTGCGTTGAGCAATCCCTGCCAACTCCGAGGTGCCAAAAGGGAATTCGTATTCGATATCAGTCGTACCAGCCGAATAGTGAGAAAGTTCAGATTTGTCATGAGCGCGCAGTTTTAAGTTTTCTGGGCTAATCCCGAGTTCTAGATAGAAATTTTTGACCTGTTCGATCCAGAAATCGTGCCATTTCTTTGATTCTGCTTTTTCTGGCGCAACAAAGAACTCAATCTCCATCTGCTCAAACTCCCGTGTACGGAAGATAAAATTCCCCGGGGTAATTTCATTCCGAAAGGCTTTACCGATTTGAGCGATGCCAAAAGGAATTTTCACTCTAGTCGATTGGAGAACGTTTTGAAAGTTCGTGAAAATACCCTGAGCCGTCTCAGGACGCAAATAAGCAACAGCAGAGCTATCGTCAACCGGTCCGATGAAAGTCTTAAACATCAAGTTGAATTCTTTTGCTTCTGTAAAATCATGCTCGCGACCAGCAGAGCAAAGAACCATGCCCTTCTCCTCCTTGGTCATCTCTTCGTGATTTCTGTACTTTTCTTTGGCTTCATTGGCATGGTCAACTCTGAAACGCTGATTGCATTTCTTGCACTCAAAGAGTGGATCAGAAAAAGAGGTCAAGTGCCCTGATGCTTGCCATACTTTCGGGTTTTGGATGATCGCTGAGTCAAGGCCGACAACGTCGTCACGACTGATGACAAATCGCCTCCACCACTCATCCTTGATATTCTTCTTCATCTGAGACCCGAGTGGCCCAAAATCATAAGCATTAGCGAAACCGCCGTAAATTTCAGATGCCGGATAGATGAAACCTCTCCGTTTGCAAAGAGAAATAATCTTTTCCATTTTACCAACCGAAGTTTGCACACTAGCGGGCTTGTCGCTTTTATACTCTGTCATTTATCCTTCTTTCGCTAATTCATAATTCCAAATTCTGATCAGAATATACCATAATTGATCCCCTCCTGCACTATTGACTAATCCATGGATAATTACGTAATTAAAAAAGACGTAGACACGATTCCACCTATCAATTTAAACACCTCATACATATGAGGTGTTTAGTTAAGAGAGTGTAGATTATTTGATTCCAGGCTTGCCGAACGGCGGTACAGAGACGAATCATGTTTTACACCAAGAGCTGGCCCAATCACAAACTCCCAAACTTTTGCATCGTTTGATTCAGCCATCTCGCAAGCCTTATTCCAATCAATTAGATTATCTTTGTTAAAACAAAATACCGGTGTCCAATCCCCGGAATCTAAATCTTTTTCGATGATAGTGCCGCACGGAATCGGTCTAAATTCACTTGGTTTTACACCCTGCTCTGCCCACATTTCAAACCTCCTCGATATTATTATTAGCTATTTCGCCCACATCATTAAAAGTAAAAGAGCCCTTAAAGTTTTTTCCTGCCAAGAACATCGGAAGCCAATATCGGTCATCTGGCCACATGCTTCCGTAAGGAATGTTGTTAACATCAAACCAGTCAGGCTTCATCTCCTCGCCCTCCTCCGGTTTTCCTGTGTATTTAGTAATATGGAAAAAATGTACTTCTGGGACATAGTCAAGTCTATCCTCAAAATGAAATTCAAGGACTCCTTGTTCATAAAGTTCCAATACGACAATATTCGCCTCTTCCAAAAATTCTCTAACCATAGCCAGCTCCGGACTCTCTCCACTCTCTGCTTTTCCGCCAAAACCATTCCATTTCCCCTCGCCAAAGCCGCGCTTCTTCATTCCAAGCAGGATTTTACCCTGATCAATAATTATACCAACCGTTTGAATACTTTTCATTGACTAAATTATAAAATAACACTAGTTCTATTTCAAAAACACGCCCTAATTCTTTTTCTTTGCCAGAATGAAACTCATTCCGCTATACCCAGAGTATTCGCTACCTCGCCCGTGAGCATAAGCTTCTTCTTCAGTTTCGCCGGTCATATCCAAAGTGCTGATGATTTCGAAAGAATTATTTCTAAGCTCGATCGCAATATCACCGCCATCTACATTAACTGCCGGAATTTTTGCAATTCCATCTCGGTACCAATCAGACCCTGTGATCGCTGCCATTATTAGATATCCACCAGGCAATAGTTGATTAGCTAGATTTTCAATCCCTGTTTGCCAGCGCGCGCGATCTTGGGTAAAGGCAGACTCCACGCAGAAAAATGAGGTTAACAGATACTTGCCCCCTTCTCGTCCAAGATTGATTAACTCTGGATGGTACTCTTCTGGCAGTTCCAAATTCTTTTTAAAGACATCAACTGCCACTGGCGGCACAGTAATCTGACGTAAATAAGCATCTATTTGATCAGGGCTGGCGCTGAACTGGTCAATTCTCCTTCTGACATCATCCTCCAGCGTTATTCCACTGGTACTTTCACCAATTCCCTGGCTTAGGCACTCCAAATAACTGCCCCAACCTTCTTGACCACTTGTAAGCCACTTTTTCAAGACTTCACGGTTACTCTCGTCAAACTCAGTTGGCATAATTTTCCCTGCCAACGCCGACATTAGAATAAATTGATAAATTGTCGGACCACTGCCGACATCCAAAACATTGAGATGGTCGTCAGGGTTCTCCTTTAATATCGTCGGTATAACGTTTTTTAGAAAGAAGTAATAAATAGCATAATTCTCCAACAAAGATATCTGTTCAACAGTGTATTTTTCTGTGCCATGAATAAATGGGCGAAGATCAATTTTCGCAGCATGGCTCTTCTCCATCTCCGAAAATATTCCATACATCTCTTTGGCCCTATCCGGATCAAGTTCGCCATAAAAATCAGCTTTATAATCTTCGGCTGTAAACTCCGTGGTTAATGATCCACGAACAATCTCAATGGCTGCCGCATTATTCTGTGTCCCTTTTTGCGTTACCGGTACCTCTTTTTTAGGAATCATTGGGGCAGATTCAGGATGGTCGGGTTTCAGATTGATGTTTTTTTCGCTCATTTTGCCCCCATCTGTTTTCTCACTTCTGCAATTGTTACTCCTGATCCATAGGGGAAACTTAAGCCATTTATTATCTTACTAATTCCGTTTTCTTCAAGGATGTCGAGCAAACTCAGGCAATAGAGATGTAAAGCAATCGTAACCTTGTTGATTTCTTCTACTGTCAAACTAGTTTTGCCTTTGAGCGGCAGAAATACAGCCTTGTAATGATAGTAATCACTGATCATTCTGTAACGGACTGCCTTATCCTTGATATTGTAAACGATCCTTGACAACATATCGTCTGCCACCGCATCGGAGATTAGGTCTGGTAGAGCGTCTATGCCGTGCAAAATAATATCTGCCTTATTGTTGCTCACCTGGATTGCTTTGTTCATGTGAAGAAAATAATCGAGCGAATAAAGCTGCATTTCCTTCTCAAGCAAATTTCTAGTTAATTTTTTTATTTCATCCTGGGAAAGAGCCAGCTTAGAGAGTGATGCTTCAGATATCCAGAAATCCTTGGCCCGAACCAAAACCTGATCGGTTAGTTCAAGCAAACTTTTTTCGGCTGGTGTTAGATCGCCTTGGGACTGGAAAACAAATATTAAATCCTTGATTGCAGAAAAAATCCGGTACTCGTTCAGCGGCGATATGACTAGCTGGCTATTAATTTCCTTTATTTTGGCGAAGGTTGACGTACTAGAAGCGCCACTATCATTCAACTCTCGCTCGACTTCCATAAAAATCGCAGAGAGATCATGTGCAATTTTGAATTGTTCACTGAACGGCAAAACAAAGAGCGGCATATCTTTCAGCCTAAGCGCAATATTGGAAATTGCTTCAATTTTATTCATAATCTAATGTTAACTGATTTATCAATTTTTTAAAAATATCTTGCTCTTTAGTTCTCGCTCCAGGATGCTTTCCACATATTTGGCTAAAATTTTCTCTACCTCCTCTTCCACCTCCGCTGCCAGTCTCAAACGACTAATCGTCTCAAGATCGCTACGCTCAAAGAAATGAAGCAATTTAACCGCTTCATCGCTTAATCTATTTCCATGATGATGAATGGCTTGGCAATTACCACAAATAATTCCACCCTCGACCGAATCCCAATAATTTTCTCCAGGTATGATTCTATTTTTACAATGCAGGCAATTATTTATCTCCGGCTTAAACCCTGCACCCTCCACTATTTTTAATTCAAATCCACGCAAGACAACTGGCTTCATCCCTTTTTCGATCTGGGAGAGACCAACCCTAAATAGTTCAAAGATTTCTGGAATCTTCTGTCCTTCCTCGACAAAACGATCAACTAGCTCACCAAGATAGAAAGCTTGTCCTACCTTTTCGAAATTGTCATGAAGCGAGTGAAGCGGTTCGAGAATAACTGCTCCAGTGACAATATAGAACGTCTTCCCTTCATGTAATTGCAGGTCGACCAGCATAAAGGGCTCAAGTGCTCCAGCAAGATGGGACTTTATTTTTCGGATTCCCTTCGCCATCACTTTAACTTTACCAAACCGCTCGGTCAAAATAGTTAAAATCCTATCGGCTTCACCAAAATTACTCCCCTTCAAAACTATGGCTGTAGTTCTTTGTTGATTTAACATAAGTTAATCAAACGATATTGAGAGCAAAAAAACAAGATCTTATAAGCACTACGCTCTTGTGATATAGATCAAAATCAAAACTGCGATAATCAGAAGTAATAGAATCAGACGATGGACAACAGAACTCCAAGGGCTGATATGCCAATTGTAATACCAGGGGAAATTCATTCGGAGAGAATTGTGAATTTTGGACATCGGCGCAAGATCAGTCCTTGTCGAATCATGAATCGTCTTGATTTTGTAATCAAGGAGCATCATTGCCTTATCCTTGACTTGTGCTTCAGAGACTACTTCCTTTAATTCGCCTTTTAAGGCTTCTAGTTTACCGCTACCACTTTCTTCTGCCATTTTCCCCCTATTCTTTTGTTCAATATTTCTTCTGCTTGTTTCAGTTGATCGGGGTTATTGATACCAAGTGCCTCTGACTCTTCCGAGACTGGCATCGCTACTATTTTGTTCCCTTGTTCCGACGCGATCGCAATCATGTCCGTTAGATAAAATTCACGCTGAACGTTGTCGTTCCCTAGCTTCTCGATATTGTCCCAGAACCATCCTGCATTAAAAATATAAAAACTTGGGTTTGACTCTTTAATCTTAAGTTGTGACGACGTGCAATCTTTTTGCTCTATGATTCCAATGACATCATTTCTCTCGTTCCTAACGATTCGGCCAAAAGCCCAATATTCCGGATCTTCGAAATTAACGGAAAGCATTGCTACGGTTGGTTCGACTTTTTCATAAAACTCAATTAGGCGTTTTATGGTCTCTTGTTTATAAAGCGGATTATCACCACAAAAAATAATGATCGATTGGGCCTGATCTACCAAAATCGGTTTCGCCATCGCTGCCGCATGACCCGTACCTAGCTGCTGCTCTTGGAGAGCATACTCGACCTCATCACCGAAATAGTCTTCGATAATATCTTTTTTATAGCCGACAACCAAGACGACCTTCTCAACTCCGGCCCCTTTAATCAGCTCGACACTGTGGCGAATTATTGGAATCCCAGCCAGCTTAAACATCACTTTTGGCATCGGTGATGAGGCTCCCTCGTTCATTCTCGTTCCCTTGCCTGCGGCAAGGATTATTGCTGCATATTTATGCATAATCTCCTCACTAGTACTAATATCTTTTACCCGACATCAACGATTGCAGTATAACAAATCTTGTAAATTAAGAGAAGTCCCGTTAAAAGTACTGAGAATTTAATAAAATTATATTAACTAATGTTTCACTCCTGCTACTATAATGGAATGAAAAGAAAAATTACATACTTATTCATACTAATAACGATTACTTCCCTCCTCGGGACGCCAATAAAACCTAGGATTGAAGCAACAACAAATCAACAAACTCACAATCTGTCAGATAATTTCCAAGGAAATGAAAAGATTGAAGAGACTGAGTCACTCGATAAAAGTCAGGACAAATATTGGTGGTTAAACTCAGGCGGCTATTTTTTTCGAGAGAATGGGATTGGCAAAACCTTTCAGGGTAATGTATCGAACAGCTCTAGATGGTTTTGGGAATACAAAGAATCTAATCCCGTAGACACTGATGGTGGAGTCCACCCACAAAATATTTTTCGCCTAATTACCAAAGGAAAATGGCAAAATTTTGATCAAGAAGCTTACTTCAAAGTGAAAAAATACCATTTGAGCGGTAGCCCGGAACGATACGCCTCAAATGGATTATTTTTGATAAATAGATTCCAAGACTCTGATAACCTTTATTATACCGGTCTCAGAGTGGACGGCACTTTGGTAATCAAGAAAAAGTTTGACGGAAAGTATTACACCTTGGCCCAAAGGAAAATAATCGATGGTGAGTATGATCGCAAGGACAACCCTAACCTTATCCCTGTTGACGAAAAAATAGGATTGAAGTGTTCGATCTCAAACTTAGAGTATGGTAAAGTGCTGATCCAGCTTCTTGTTGATAATGGTGAAAATTGGCAGCTAATGTTGGCCGTCACTGACGCAAGATCAGGTAATATAAGTATTATCGATAATCCAGGTCTCGGAGGCATTAGAACCGATTTTATGGATGTAGAGTTTTATAATTATTCAATCGTCGAAAACGCTTCCTAATATACTAGTAATAGAGCCAACCAGTGCTTACTGGGCTTTGTTGCAACCATCATAATATACCTTTTTTTTGATGTAATGATTAATGTATTTTATATTTTTTTGCCTAGCAATGTTTCTTTATGATTAAGACAATTATTAATAATCAAAGAACCACTTATGCAAAAAGAAAAAATTTCCATTATAGGATTGGGCTATGTTGGACTTCCGCTCGCATTACTAGCAGACAGCAAGGGATATCAGGTCATCGGAATTGATCTTGATAAGAAAAAAATTGAAATGTTGGCCTCCAAAATATCGCCCTTTTATGACGAAAAGATCGCGAGTCAATTGAAAAAAGGCAACCTAGATGTGTCTACCGACTTTTCGAAAATTAAAGACTCCAAAGTCATTGTCGTATGTGTACCGACTCCGGTCTATGAAAATCATCTCCCCAATCTCGAGCCAGTTATTTCGGCATGCGAAAACATCAGCAAGAACTTAATGCCCAATCAGCTGGTGATTATCGAGTCTACTGTTAATCCCGGAGTCTGCGAGTCAATTGTCACGCCCATACTTGAACAGTCAGGGCTAAGAGTCGATAAGGATATTTTCCTTGCCCATTGCCCTGAAAGAATTAATCCGGGTGATAAAAAATGGAATGTTGAAAATATCCCTCGGGTCTTAGGCGGCGATTCTAAGGAGAGCGTAGATAGGGCCTTGCGTTTTTATAGAAGCATCCTGAATTCCAAAATAACTCCCATGGCTTCGATCAAAGAAGCGGAGGCGGTTAAAATTGTTGAA
>Ga0172380_10007625_pt1 | contig 12103 bp, 5 predicted proteins | sample Leawe162metaG_FD_119747 | JGI IMG/M metagenome (GOLD analysis project Ga0172380, IMG submission 119747) | Leachate microbial communities from a municipal landfill in Southern Ontario, Canada - Leachate well 162 metaG | ecosystem: Engineered > Solid waste > Landfill > Unclassified | place...
TCATATTTAATTTTTGACCACACGGTCTGCTTTTAATTTATCTTTTTGAACATTAATTCCCTCAACAAAGTCGCCCTGCTGAACTGGCTTTGCTTTTTTATCACCTATACCAACTTTTTCTGCAGGAACCGCTATTTCACCTTTAGGATCTTCTACTTTTTCAACTAGTTGTTCTATCTTACCGTCATGATCTCCTTTAAGCCCGGTAAGAAATTTCGGGTCGCGAACATTAATTCCTGCATGTTCATCGCCCCCTGGCGCTCCCCTCTTACCCTGAGCATCACGGTTAAAGCTTTCTCCAGGCTTGCCCACATACTGCTCCACAACCATTCCGTCTATCATGTGAATTACCTTATTTGCATATTTTAGATACTCAAGGTCATGAGTAACCATAATTATTGTTATTCCTTTTTTATTAAATTCGTTAAAATGCTCGATTAATTGCTGTCCTGAAATCGTATCCAAATTTCCCGTAGGCTCGTCTGCAACTATTAATAATGGTTCTACTGCAAGAGATCTTGCAAGAGACACCTTCTGTTGCTGTCCGGATGATAACTCTTTCGGGTGATAGTCTTTCCAATCCTCCATTCCAACTAATGACAGGACTTCTATTACACGGTTTTCTATCTTTTCATCGTCGTAATTTAGGAGTTTTAATGTGAATGTAATATTTCCGCTAACGTTAAGGGATGATATCCATAGTGGCTGCTGGTAGATAATGCCAACCTTATGCCTTCTATAATTTGCTCGCTCATCCTCGGTCATAGTATAAAAACTTTGACCCTCTAGATCTATATCGCCTGACGTTGGAGGTTCCAGTCCTAGAAGTGTATGCAACAACGTCGACTTTCCGCATCCTGAAGGCCCAAAAATAATTACAAAGTCGCCCTTCTCTATCTGAATATTTATACCCTTTAAAATTTCAACTTCATTTGGCAAACCGATATAAAAAGACTTTCTAAGATCTTTTGTTTTCATCAAATTGCCTCCTATCGGCTGCTCCTTCATCTGTTCAACTGTTTTATTTGCTACATTTTTATCCATAATTATTTAATACCTTTCAAAAATCCGAAAGTATTTGCTAAATTCTCAATAACCAAAGTGAATGCATCCTTTGTAGACTTTGGAGTTACTACTACTGTATCAAATGAATAGCCAATATTATTCGATTTGTCTTTTGAAACTGCACGAAGATGGTAAATACTTGATGGGTTGAGGCCAGAAATCGTAACAGAGTGATTTGACGTTAACGAAGTATCCTCCTGTGAACTTTGGCTGTAAGTTGAACCCGTTCCTTCTGAATATTCGACCTGAGAAGTACCTAATTCGTCAGTATCCCAGCTTATGACAAGCTGTGCACGAGCCTCCTCGCCTACACCAGTAATAGTACTTTCCACATTCATGTTCTCGATCTCAGGCGACCTAAGATCAGCCGCTGTTTTTACAGATTGAGGCGTATACGCCGCTTCATTTCCTGCACTGTCATTTCCTTTTACAATTACCGTATATTCTGTTTCATCAAGCAGGTCGCTTAAAATAACAGAGTGATTGCGTCTCAAAACAAGACTTATATTGTCCCTTGCGGCAGACGGGTTATTTGTCGGATAGTAAGTTACAACGGAGGTTATCGTAGTATTTGACGACCACAAAAGCCTCAGTGTTGCGGTTGCTTGCCCGGCCACCTGCTGCATCCTAAAGGCTGTAATTTTAGGCTGAGGAAGAGTTTCGAAAGTATAATCGTCTCCCAAGAAAACGTTCCCCTCGGCATCTTCTGCAACTATTTGAACATGATACTCGCTACCCTCGTCAAGTCCTTCAAGAGCAAGCGTATAGCTGGATAAATCTTTTGAAGTAGCTAAGGTTTCTACTCCTCCATAATTAATTGTAGGACCATATAGAACCTTTACGCTCGTTGAGTGCTGTACTGCAAAATTAACCAGAGCAGAATCGATACTTATATTTGAAATTTTAACTGATGAAATAACCGGCGCAGGCTCTGTAGTAAGCTTAAGCTCTTCTGATTCTCCCAAATTTCCATCCTCATCAGTCCACAAAGCCTGATAATAATAAGTTGTCCCAGGAGCAAGATTTTCAAGCTCTATTTCGTGTGCAGTAACCTGAGTCGACGATCCAACCTCAGTTCCATAGTCACCTGACGACGTTCCGTATCTGACAAATGAATTGCTCGTACGGGAAGTTGCCCATTCTATAATCGCTGATTTTGTTTTTACAGTTGCTGACGGACTCGCAGTAAGCTCTGCTGCTGATTCAAATTTTCCAGTCGGCAGCATAGTGACCGTGCTTGATGCCGCTGAGCAGTTATTTGTTGAATCGCACGCCTTTGCACAATAATAATAGTCAACCTGATCGAGATCAGTATCTACATAAGACCTTCCTGTAGTTGATGCGATATACGAGAAATCATCGAAATTATCAGTACATGAGGCTCCATCAACAGATGATCCATAAATCTTATATGTAGATACTCCTGATCCCGAAGAAGTTGGCGCCTCCCAAGTGATTGCCAGCTTCCATGCCTCGAGTGCCTTTACAGAAATATCTGCAATATCAGGTTTTACGGGAACACCAGGAGCTGAAGTATCTGCAGTAAATTCTATTTGGGCGTAGTTGTTATAGTCGATATTTCCCGCCTCGTCTTTTGCTACAACATACATAATGTTTTCACCGGGAACTGTCGCATACGCGTCAGTTGCAAGATTTGTAACTGTAAGTCCAACAGAGTTAACATTTTGCGAAGTAGGGAGAGCATTTACAGACCAGAAATAGCGAAGATTTGCCTGCGACCCGAAATAAATTAATGGAGGACTCCATGAGAAAGAGAATTGATTAACTGTATTAGATGAAGGTGAAACTTCTAAATTCTGAGGAGCACTTGGCGCTGTAGAGCTGTAATAGTATGAAACGCTTGAGTAGGTTGACGCTCTATTCCCTGCTCCATCAGTTGCTCTAATATAAAAAGTGCTTGCTCCCGTTCCCTCTGCTTCGACTCCCGTAATAGAACTTCCTGTTACGTCACACGTTTCAGCACCAGCAAGTGCAGTTTTATAACAATAGCTGACAACCCCAGACGCACTGTCTGATGCCCCACTCCATGCGAAATCAAAATCGTTAACTGCTGTATAGCCGGAAGGATCAGCAGTAACTGTTGAGGGATTTTCAGGTGCGACGTTATCGAATTTATAAGTATATGCTGCCCAATCAGAAGTCGCCAGATTACCTGCATCGTCAACTGCTCTGACCTTAAGATAATAGGTGTAACCCGAAACCAATGTTCCCGCAGTATAAGATGTTGCAGTCTGCAACTCACCGTCATCATAAGCAGTTGCATCAGAATCTGTACCAAAGTATACATAATATCCTGATATACCTGACCCAGCCTCTCCGTCAGTTGCACCTCCTAAAGCATCAACATCTGGCCAGTCGAAGTTTGGAGCAGTATGGTTATACCAATTATTTGTAGCTATTGATGCTGATTGTGTAGCTGATGAATAGCCGGTAATACTTGTTGGATTCGTAGGCAAGTCAGCGTCAACATAATAACTGATTTCATACTCATTTATTACTCCGGAATAGATTCGGTCTCCAGACCCAAGAGTAAATTTTATTTGAATATATCTCTGCTCATTTGAATTTATTGTATAGTTATATGTACCCCCTATTCGTTTTTCATTAATAGCTTGAGTCCAACTACTCCAATCACTTCCGTCGTCAGAAACTCTAGTCTGAACTGCGATACTTGTATTTGCAGCTGAAGTATAATCCACTAAAAGATTTGCGTACTTATAAATTCCATTTAAATCTAGTGTGTTAGTTGTAAATGTACCCTCCTCCACAAATCCCGTATTATCTGTTTGGGCAACATATGAATAAAGTCCATTACTGAAAGTATTAGTTCCTGCACCTGCTATCGCAAAAATCCTTGAAGTACCGTCACCGGCGGCAGCTGCTCCTGTTGTAAAGTTTGCGGGAGCAGTAGGAAGCACCGTCCACGAATTGCCTGTAATTGAATAAACATAACAGCTAGCTGTATTAGCACCACGACAACCATATATCTGATCGGATCCAATTCCAACTAAAAACGCGTCTGAAGTAAATGTTGCGCCCGATGGAAGGTCTGTTACTAACGGATCGCTCCATGTATTTGCAGCCACGTCATATCTATAAAATGAAAGTGTATTAAGACCTCTGGTGGCATAAATATATCCGCTTTTGTATGACAGATCAGAGCCGGCGCCAATAGTACCCGATGCCACAGTCATCGCAGACCATCTGGAACCTGCTATAGCCTGAGTGTCATATCTATAAAACGTATTAGTACTTCCACCCCGAAGTAAATAAATATAACGAGCTCCATCATAGGTCATATTGGATCCTGCTCCCACCGCCAACGGGATGGGGTCCTGTGTCTCCTCTGACCAAATATCACTATCTATATCGTAAACGAACAGTCTCTGCGCGGCATTAGTTCCAGAAATAGCATAAATTTTGTCATTAGTACTGTCATACACAAATGATGATCCAGTCGTAAAACCCATAGGCAAATCAGCCATAAATGTTGACTCGCCTGATGTAGCATCATAACGAGTGAATAAATTATCTACAGCTCCACGAGCTATATAATAGTAATTCGCATCACCCTTTACTATCTTTGCACCAGCACCAAATACTCTATAATCCGTTCCTCTAAATTCTGCCTGAAATAATCCGAAAGTTGGTGTCTGCCATGAATCTCTTTCTAAATCATATTTATAGAATGTCTGAGTTCCGCCACCCCTTAAAACATACATATCCTCGCCAACTATTCTGAAACTTGTTCCCTCTACGCCTGTAGACGCAAGTGGCGCCGGAGCATCGGATAACTGTATCCACGTCTCTGTAGCAAAGTCATATTTGAAAAGAAAAGGCCTTCCATATCCAGGAGCGTAATACATATCCTCGCTTGTAGCATCATATGCAATTTGTGCTCCATGATTTGCGATAACTGGAAGATTTGGCATAACAGTCCATGTGTTAGAGCCAGTATCATATGAACTAAAACCACTTTTGAGTCCTCCCTGAATTGCATAAATAGTGCTAGTAGTAGTATTTATTGCTAAATCTGAACCTGTTGTTACAAAATTATTAAGCTGATTTGCTGTTGCTCCAAAATCAGCATTCGTAAGCTGTTCCCAATTATCAGATGAAGTATCATATCTGAAAAATGCATCGTCGTTATTTCCTGAAAGAGTATATATATATTGACTACCATCATAAATAAGCACTCCACCAGAGTTGACTACATTAGGAATTGCAGACATCTCCTCCCATGAATTTCCGGCTATATCATATCTCCAAAAAGTCTGGGTTGCTGTTCCACGAAGTCCATATAAATATCCGGAAGGACCCTCAACAAGTGCGCCTCCTGTATTTACCGCTGCTGGTGCAACCGCAAGGGTCGACCATACATCCGTAGATGTATTATACCCATAAAAAGTTGTAGTATTACCACCTCTAAAGGTATACATCATGCCTGACGATTGAACATATGCAATTTGACCTCCGTTGGAAATCGTCGCAGGCGCCAAACTGAGCCTCTCCTGAAACCAAAATCCACCCGTTGCAGCATCAAGCTTTAGTTGGTTATTTGCAGTTGAAATATTATCTGCTGTTCCCTCATTAAATTGACTTGTTTGATTTTGAGTTTCTGAATTTGGTGGAGAAACACCACTATATGTATACGTAAATAATGTTGAAGCGGCTGTAATATTTTCAGCCTCATCTTGAGACTTAATACGCAAATAATAAGTACCAGTTGTTAAAGGCTGTGCTACAGTATAATTTACTGTCGACTGAAAGCTCCCTGCAGTTTCTGGATCAGCACTATTATTAGATCCAAAGTATACGTAATATCCATTAATATTACTTTCTGTATCATCAGCGCCACCCGCCTGTCCTGAAGTAGGCCAGCTGAAATAAGGATTTGGATAGGGATACGAATTACCTGTTGTAATACTGACACCTCCCACTGCACGCGAACTTCCTGTTACCGTTGTAACATTCGTGGGCGCCGTCTCGTCGCCTGCATAGTCAATGCTAACCGACAATAAAGTCGGTGTTTGAGTTCTATCAGTTGTTGCATTTAAAGTTGCACGCACTTGAATATATCTATTTTCCGCTGACTGTATATCGGATCCTAAAACACTTTGCCATGACGACCATGTAGACTGGTCACTGCTGGTTCTGGTCTCAAAAGCTATCGATGAATCACCAGGTGTTGTACTTGCTACATCAAGACTGCTCCAAGCATCGACATATGTTAGATCCATTACTTCCGATGTCCAAGTTCCTGAAGCCGGAAAATTATAGTTAGACAGCTGAAAAGTCATCATGCGTGAAAGGCTTGCTCCAGTATTTAGATAAAAGGTTCCACCCGGTCCTCCAGCAAGAGACCCTCCATTATATGGACCTATGTCTTGGGCATAATATCCCTCAATTCGAGGCATTCTTCTCCACGTATTAGTCGCAATCGTATACTCCCAAAAATCAGTCTTGTAGTAGCCCGATATGGCATAAATTTTGCCATCGTGATATTTCATGTCGGTTCCATAATATGGTGCAAATGGAGCTTGACCCAAAAGAGTCCAGCTATTTGCACCTATATCATATTTCAAAAGGTTAGTTGTTCCATTTCCCGCAAGTGCATAAATGTTTTGACTATCGGCAGCAAGCCTGGATCCGACATTTATTCCGCTTCCAGTAGGAAGATCTGCTACAGCCGCATCACTCCAAGTGTTACCAACCAGATCGTACTGCAAAAAAGTAAGTGTCCCTGCGCCGCGAGTTCCATACATGTAATTACCAGACCCAGGGTAAGCAAGCGCCGACCCGTTTCCGGCATTGTTTGGGGTTGTTGCAAGAGTGGTCCAAGTATTTGCACCTACGTTGTACCTATAAAAATTAGTGTCTGTACCTCTGAAAAAATAGAGATTACCCGAAGCTGTTGCTCCTTTCGAATCCCCTGTGGTAAAAGTTGCCGGAGCAACTGTGAGCGTCGTCCATGCGTTAGTTGCGGGATTAAAGCTATAAAAACTATTTTGATTCCCTCCCCTTTTATAATAAATAATCCCATTTAGCTCAATTAAATCTCCTCCCGTAGTCGAAACTGCAGGGAGATCAGTGGGCCCATCAAAAGAATCTCCATCGATATCATACTTCCACCAGTTATAGCTTCCATTTCCCTGAAATATATGAATCTTATCCTCATAAGCGTTATAAACTAAACCCACATATCTTGAAGTGGCAGGAGTTACTGCAAGCGTAGCCCATGAATCTCCAGCTATATTGTATCGTCTAAGAATTGTTGAGTTACCCTGTACAAAATATATATTTCCGTCAACTAAAGTCGCCTTACCCATGTCTGAAGCAGTGGCGGGAATATTTGTCATAGATGTCCAACTATTTGCATCTATATCGTAACGTATAAAAGCATTACTAGCACCGCGAGCAGTATAAAGATAATTATCCCCGTCATACACAAGACTCGCTCCTGAATTTATAACTGCGGGAGTAGATGACATAGTAGACCAATTCCCAGTAGACGGATTGTATCTCCAGAAATCAGATGTAGATCCCCCACGGAGCGCATAAATGTAAGTACCATCATTAACAAGAGATCCTCCTGAGTAGATTAGCTCTGGCGTATTATTTAAATTCTCCCAAGTATTAGTTGCAATCCTGTACCTTGCAAATTCTCTTTGATATCCTCCAAAAACTGTATAAAGATATCCATCCATATATGTCATAGCCGATCCAATATATGCAGACTTAGGCGCTGATGATAAATCCTCCCATTCATCCTGATCAGGAAGATATCTTTGAAGTACATTTTCACGAGTAGCTAAGAGATATGTATAAGTTCCATCTGTCTCTATTGCAGTACCGTTATTTGGCTGAACATCATTAGTTCTCCAAACTCGAGCATTAAAACTTCCATCCGCCTCCAGCTTCACTTCACCTTCCTTCGTATAGCTTTCCGTTCTGTTGAATTGGCCCCTGTCAAAATCAGCTCTCGTAGAAATAACCGCCTCAGCTGCCTCCACGCCTTTATTTGAAAAATAAGAATCTAAAAAAATAACACCGTCGCGCGGAAAAGCCATACTTAGAAGCAGTATGAAAAAAATGACTCGCCTGATGAATAACTTCTTTGATCTTCTCATTCGAATAACGATATACATATATAGTCTTGAGCTTTTTACGTATAAATTAATCGTACGAATAAGTTTTCACGCAGGTCAATAACCTATAGGTTTTTTGAGGCTAAGCAATTGTAAGAATTGTAAGAAAAATTAGCTTGTTATAACAATCTAAACAATATTTTTAAAATATTCATTATAGGATTTTATTCATTAAATACTATTAGATGTAAGATTGCTTACTATGAGATTCATTCTTAATAATATTCTAGGTTGATACTTTTCTAGCCTCAAAATAAATACTCAAAATTATTTTGTATGATAAATTTAAACTATTAGTTATAAGAGGAGTTATTTACAAATTTATATGTATGTGAGGAAACATCACGAATTATATTAATTAAATCGGGTATTTTATAACCTCTTGTCATTACGCAAAGAACATAAGGAGTCCTATCATGGTAAATAATTCCGCAATCATGAAGCTGATTGGCTCCACCATTTGGATAAATCCTTTCACCAAATTTATGAGCTACCACAACGTCTTCAGGAACTCCTGCCGGCAGACCTTTATCAAATTCAATTCTGGATAAAAGATCTAGCGCTTTTTCAGATAAGTCTCTTGATAAATATGTAGCATTATATAGAATCCTAAAAAATGAAGCATAATTTCTAACACTTGTATAATCTTCAATACTAACTATTCCAGGAATGTCTAACCCTAAATCTTTATAAACTTCACTCTGGACAGACTCTTCTATGTTTTCTCCCAACATTTGACGCGCATTATTATCTGAATAAATAATCATCCTAGCAATCAGTTCATCTACTGTATACGCCTTACCTTTTTCAAGCTGTTCACTTGATCTAATATTCTCCACAGCATTCAAATCCTTTACACCATCGTACGTTAACATTTCAGATAGCACATCAGGATCCCTCTCAAAAAGTTTAAAATAGGTTATCATGGTAGGGATTTTAAAAAGGCTTGCTGGTGAAAACTCCTCCCGCTCTTCTATCCCAAACCAAGGTCCATTATTTAAATCTCTAAAATATACAGAAACTTCTGTGGCTCTATTTTCAGCCTTAGCTTCATCTATATAGTCACTTAATTCTTTTTTTAGTGAAACATATTCTTGAAATTCCTGATCCTGTGCAACTTCACATTCCAGCAAAGGGTTAATAAATTGGTATCCTCCCTGTCTACGCAGAGAATATCCGCCATGATTAGATTCATCCTGAGAAGCAACACCCTGCCTACCCAACAAAAATCCGATACCAATTCCTATTATTAAAAAAAATCCAACAATTATTATCCTTCCCATTTACTGAAAACATTCTAGATAAAAGTAAAAACTAATGCAATGATAACTAATTCCAAATTGGAGAAAATGGGCAATTCCGATCGTTATTTTTGTATGAATCCTTACTAGTTTTAAATACTAAGAAAAAAGCAAGTGCTTATAAAAAATAAGAAAATTAACTAGGGAGTCATCTGGAGTGCCTGAGTATATATAAAATACAGTATGAAAATACCTGCGACCGCGATAAGAAAAAGTATGAGAAATATAATATATATGTATCCCCTCGTGAGTGGCCGTCTGAGAGATAAATTCACTCTGCGGATTTTTTTATGGTGCTTAATTTTAGGCATCATAATTTAATATATTATGTATGGTTTTGAAAATCAATTAAATGTTGTGGTTTGGGGGTCGGACGCAAAACGTCCGACCCCCAAATGAACGTAGTCAATCTCCCTCCAAAGGCTTAGCCGATACAATCGGCAGTGTTAGGCTTCCCTCTGCTACTTCCTTCTGTAGTTTTTTTCCGCGACGCGATTGTACATCCATCTCGTGACTCTTTTCTTCAAAGAGATCAACGGATCTGTTGAGAGGCTTATGATTGAAAGCAGGATCATAAATCCCACACTCACTCCGAACTGATCCCAGCTGCCGCTGCTGCAAGCGACGATGGCGAAGAACGTGGACAGAGGAAAGATGCTCAGGATCACGACCGAATAGGCCGTGTCGTAACGCTTTTCGTACTTCTGGAAAGAGAGAATCCAGGTCACGAAAAAAGCTATGATCCAGATGATGAACCCTGCTACCATGATATAACTTGCCATGACTGCCTCCTTTTTTTTGACTACGTTATTAAAGAACCTGCTATCACTTAAAGCGACTTAGCAGACGGACCCCGGAAAGATCCTTAATAACGCAGCTACTGCGAGATCTCAGATCCCTCGTGATTAAAGTGAATTATACTACGAAATTAAAAATTTAGAAGAAAAAAAGGGATTAAAAAACTAAAGATACATGTCCGGATCCTGACGGCCGCCTACTTCTTGCTCAAGAGCAGCTATCTCTACAAACGCAGCCGTTTCTTTTGTTGTATGAATTCTATATATAAGATCAAAATCTTCGTCTCCTAATAAATGGATCTCAACACCCTTGTGGAGCTTTGTCCCTGTTTGTTTTAATAAATCCTTTGGAGAATATGTAGGAATTTCTAACATGCTATTATTTCCCTTTCTTTAGCCAATTTGCGCCGGCATATACTAAGGGGCTGCTTACCATTCCCCATATAATTTTAAAAATTAAGTACGGAATTATCATCTGGATCACAAACCAAAAAGTAAAAAGCGGGGTTAGCATATAGAACGCTAAGAACATAAAAACGAATGTATCAATTATCATAGACATAAGAGTTGATAAATTTGTTCTAAGCCAAAGCATCCTTCCGTGTGTTCTATCTTTCCAGAATTTAAATGACCAAACGTCATGAAATTGGGAAAGTAAAAATGCAACGATAGAGGCAAATACAATGCGCGCGGACGTCCCGAATATCGCTCTATACTCTTCATTTTGCGTAAAACGCGCAGCCGGCGGAAGTGCAACAAAAAGAATTATAAATGCTAGAAAAACGATAAGAGTTATTACCCCTGCGATTATAAAATCGCGGGCTTTTTTCTTTCCATATACTTCCTCAACTATGTCTGTCATAAGAAATGATAGTGGCACTATAACAAAAGCAACTGACACGGAGAACGGTCCGAAAGGAACAATTTTACCCCCTAGTATATTCATCGCAATAAGAAAGCCGATAAAAAGTCCAAAAATAATATTTAGTCTTAATTCTTTTGAAATATTAAACATGAAGGGAATTGTAGCAGATTAAGTATAAATGGTAAATGACCTGCCCGCTAAATACCTGAGCATAGCGATGGCCGGCGGGTAAATATGAATATAAAATTATGAGGAATTTTAATGTAATGAATTGAGGGGGCGCCTTTCGGGCGCCCCCTCTCTCTTCCCGCCGAAGCGGAAAGTCTACCTTTGCGAAGGTCAGATGTGGAAGACGATGATATGCATCGCCTGCAGCACTACTGCGATACTGCAGAGCGCCATCATGAGCAGGAATGCTTTCATTTTCCCTTCTCCTCCTATCGGCTCTTCTTGTCGATCTCGTGCATCTTCAGGTGATGATCGAGATCCTTCAGCTTTCCACGCAGCGTTGCAATCGTGCTCGCGGCGTTGGTCTGGGCGCCACTCAGGATGCCAAGAGTCGCAGAGAGATCGACCTGTTGACATTGACCACGAAGGATACGGACAAGATTCTCGATCTCGTCCATCTCTCCCTCAAATTTTTTGGGCTCTGCCATGACTTCCTTCCCTTCTGGGCTAGTTAAGCCTCTGGCTGATCCTAGCTGCGACGGAGCTGATCCTGTTAGCCGCCTGCTGGGCTTCGGATCGTGCCTTTTCCATGGTATGGGGATATTGCGCCCTTTCCATGGTCTTGATGCTGTCATCAAGAACAGCCATGAGATCTTCCATCGTGTTGATGTCGTCGTCGAATTGCCCGATTTGATTTGTTTCCATGATCTCCTCCTATCCGGCGGCGGATGCCGCCGA
>Ga0172380_10007626_pt1 | contig 12101 bp, 19 predicted proteins | sample Leawe162metaG_FD_119747 | JGI IMG/M metagenome (GOLD analysis project Ga0172380, IMG submission 119747) | Leachate microbial communities from a municipal landfill in Southern Ontario, Canada - Leachate well 162 metaG | ecosystem: Engineered > Solid waste > Landfill > Unclassified | place...
ACCGCATCTTGCATGACCCATGACCCAAAAGGAACAAGAATATTATCCCATGCCCACTTTAAACCAGACCAGATTGTTTCTCCTAGTGGAACAAGGGCAGTCTTTAATCTATTAAATGCGTCAATAGTTGGTTGAATAAATTTTAGAAAAGAATCTTTAAACGCTGTAACTTTAGCCTGTAAAGAATCAAGTCCTGTTTCTATTTGTGTCGTATCAACCGATAGTGGTACAACGGACGTGCCGGAAGTTCCGGTATCTGAAGTGCTTGTATCTTGTTGTGCTAATACGTTTAATTCATCAAATGATGCTAACGCTCCTTTAGCCGCTTTCCCGGCGGCAGTCGTATTATCAGCTAAATCGCCGGCTGAATTTGCGGCTTCAGCTAAAGATGATTTTGAATCGGCGGCGTTGTCGGCAACTTGTTTAGATGTTTCTACGGATAAACCCAAAAAAGAAGCGATTGATTGAAATAAAGATACAAGTCCATTAGCTAAAAATTGAGCAATTGCCGCCAGATCAATAAAGGTTTCACGCAATTTCCCGCCAACGCGTATTGAAGAGGTGATTGCGACAATCAAAGTATTAAAACCTTTTATAAGAGTATAAAGCGGACCTTCAAACAATTCACCCATAGACGCTTTTAGTTCCGTCATAATACGTATGTTCGATGACATTTGCCCGGCAGCCGTTTTTTGCGACAACTCATAGAGACCGTTTACTGTTTTGAGTTGTTCTGTAACTGCGATTAAAGCTGCTTCCTGTTTTTGTTGACCAGACATAGCGTCAACGGTGGTTTTATTCGCTTTTGCCCATTTTTTGTACCCAGCGTCTAAATCAACAACCAACCCGGCGTTTCTCAACATCAATGGATTAAGTTCAAGTATTCCATTCATGAGCCGATTGAACATATCGGTTGATGTTTCTCCAGATTCGCTAAATGCATTTAAATCTTGCGCCCCTCTAGCTAAAGACGGGAGCAAAGAAGTGTCTAGACCGTTTCTCGCAAAATTTGTAAAAGAATTTGCGGCAGCGTCCGTTTGAATACCAGAATCTATCAGAGAGGTCACGAGTGTATTAACTTGCTTATCTGTATATCCAAACATTTCACCAACAAGAGCAGCAGATTTTTTAAGACGTGAAAACTCAGCCCCCAAAGATAGCACATTTTTGGTAAGTTTTACGATCTGACTAACACCAAAAGCGATACCAACGGCAGCGGCAAAATTTCTTACACTGTTAGTAAGTTTTGAGATTCCTGTATTAAATCCCTTTTCATCTATCTTGGTGTTAATATTTATTGATCCGTCATAAAACATTATGAAGCTCCGCTTAAGACTTTTCTTTTTAGTTTTGATCTAAACTCGTTAGATCGTCTTTTTTCTTCTGGCGTTCGTTTATCAATATCCGGTATGTCAAATATTGAACCCATTTCAAGCGCCATTTCAAGTTCTTCTTTAGAAGCCTTTCCCGTTTTTACCCGTTTTCTTAATCCTGTCAAACCACAGAATGTAGTTTCGCTTCCTATATCCATAAAAAGAGCAATAAATTTCCACCAGTGGATATTTTCACTCGTTAGATCAATGCCGTGCGTTTGCTTGATTGCTGCATAAATAAAATTTGCGTCTTTTGTAAACGAATAAAACCTTAACTCTTTTTCGCTTTTTTCTCCCTCGTTAAATTCTCCGCCATTCAAGAAATTAACCGCTTCTTTAGTTGCCAGGTCTAGATTTTCAGGAATTACCCTATAAAGATTTTCAACAGTGATAAGCTGCTTTTCGTAACCAGTTAAATCTTTATCTTCCCACGCCATGATAGATTTTACACATGACTTAAAATCATAATTAATAGGATATTTAACCCCTTCAATAATGATTGTTTCTGGAAGATCATCTAATAAAATATTCATTATTTATTAGTTAAGTTGTTAGCCAATTTATTGTTTATTCTGTCAAACACTTCTTGGTTGACGGTATCTTCAGTGGAAGATTCTTTTTTTGTATATTTCTTCATTTTCTCTTTGCGAATTTCAAAGAACACAGGTTTGATGCCGTCAAAAAATTGACCAATAACTTCAGGCTCAAGCGTACTTCCAAATGCCATCTTTGCAGTGCCCTCCCCAAATAATTCATCAATCTTATCCATGAAGTATTCACAAGATTCGCGCCTTAAAGCAATTCCATCTGCTATGCTAGCAAGTGGATTTTCTTTACTGTTTTTATTATCAAGTTCTTTGGCTCTTCGTTTGTATTCAATTTCCTTTTCTTCAAACTCTCCGATCATTGCATAGAACGTTTCGAAGAAAACATTGTCGTTAGGATTGAACGAAACTTCACCGGTTTTTACACCGTCCCTAATTAACGGGATATGTATAAGACTGGTTTTAATCTCAATAGGTTGCATGATTTTCCTTATAGATTCCCGGTCTTTCGACCGGGATTGTGTTTATTCAGAAGCGGCGGTAAAAGTTGATGTGGTTGGGTTGAAAGTACCCTGTACCGGATCCCCAACATAATTGAGCTTACAGGACATTGCGTTTTTAGCTCCTCCGGCTCCACCAAATGAATCAAACTGAATATTAACTTCCTGTTCTTCTGCTGGGTATTCTCCCAAAACTGGCGTTTCATATAACCACACGTTAACAATGTGTTTTTTAGCGTCGTCACCAACTGGCCTTGTTTTTCTTAATGTATCAAGAAAATCAAGCGCCTCGTCTGTTTCGATGTGTTTCGCATCGACAGACATAACTGGTTGATAACTGTCAACGGTCGTAGTTCCTGACCGCTGATTGATATACGTCTCAGTTGTCGTCTGCGGGTTATAGTCAATCTGCGCGGAACTTATTCCTTCTCCCAAAAGAACATAGTCCTTTGTAGGGGAAGTTCCTACATCAATAAAAGTTGCAAATTCATCTCGTTCAGACATGATTATCTCCTATTCTGAAATTTCTGTCATTTTTTCCTGACGATATTCCAGATCACAAATTATTTGATATCTACCTGTTTCGCTGGTGCTTGTTTCCATTAGGCATCCGCCGGTTACGGCTTCAATTTTTTGAGCGGTTTGACCCTCTCCGAGAATTGGAAGCTCCTTTGATTTTGTCTGCGAATCAAGCCAATCCGAAAACGCCTCGTAGAATCCAAGATTCTGTAACCTGGTTAAGTCATCCGCTGTGCTCTCCATTGTTTCGAGAGCGAATGAATACTTCATAATCTTTGTGCCATTTAAGTAAGATTCAAGAATCTTAGTTCCCTGTAAAGGCACAATCGAATAATCAGTTGGTTCAGACCCAAGAAAGTTTACCCATACTGGCCGGCCAGTTTTAAGACCGCTGTATGTTTTGATGTAGGTTTGCAAAGATTCTATGATTGTCATGATATACCGGCCAATTTCTTAGCGCCTGCAATTATTGTGTTTTTCCAAACAGACTTCATGCGCTCGAACCAAAATGGCCCGCGTAATGGCCCTGTGGTACTGGGTGATTTTCTAGGAGTGTAGTATCTCTTTCGAGAATAAGGTGCTATCCATGAGACAACACCTTCACCAGGCACGGTTCCAAGTTGGCTTGATTTGATCATAGTTCCTGTGAGTAACGGAGTATATGGTTCACTTAAACGCAAAACCTCACTATCAATAAATATCTGAGCGCGTGAATATCCACCTTGCCATTTTGGTTGAAAGTTTGTATTCCAAACAAGTCTGGAAGTGGTATTGCCTGTCTTATAGATTGCTCCTCTTGGGGTTTCAATGATCGGTTTCATTTTGCGCCAACCTCGAAATGTCTCATAACAAACGACCCTAAGTCATTAGTATCAACCGATGTTATTACAAGAACATCATCATACTTTGCTTTAAGGTTTGTCAAGGTAAACGCGGCAGCGGATGGAGTTGCTGGATGTATTTCGTCTGTGACGGTTCCTTTTACGATTACATCACATTCAGAAAGTGTCCATTTACCCGTTTTTGTAGTGAGCGCTTGCCAGATTTTTGGCTTCAAGTAATTGGCATATTCTGACTTCGCAAACCACACAAAAACACGAGCCGTGTTATCGGCTAATTTTCCCTGTTTTGTTCCGTTAACTGCTTTGCGATTCTCCCATTCTACCTCAGATATAACGGTTCTCTGGTATGTTTCTGTACCAGATACCTTGTTGTAAAGTGTCATAGAAGTGTTTGAACGCATTAAAACCCTCGATACATCAAGTTTGTTGAAATTAAGTAGGTCGCTGCTGAATCGGAGTATTTTTGTGAAATGCTTTTCATCGTTTCCGCATTATCGGCGTAAGTAACAGAATGGCTTCCTACTGACTCTGACTTGATACCTCCAACTTCGCCATTATCGTTGATTGTCTGCATTGTTTCAGCTACTGCACACGTCGCCATCTTGATTAAGTCAATTACGTCCGCATCTGTTTGGTCTGCGGCCTGTTGGAATGTGAGGTTATCTATGATAGCAGACGCACGCAAGGCCAATTGAGGAAAAGCGGCTTCGGTTATCGCAGTTCCTAGATAGGTTGTTGAATAGTACGTGAAATCAACGTAGGAGGTTGTCATTTTTTATAGGGCGGGAGTTACCCCGCCCCATTTCCTTTACTCAGATGTATCTTCGTTGATGACAATGTCACGAAGAACGGCGGCAGAGCGAGTGGCCTTGACTGCCATTGCGGCAACCATTTCAACCTCGCCCTTCTTCACAGCTCCAGGGTCGGTAATGGTAGGAAGGTAGGTTTCGATAACGCTTGTCCCTTCTGGAGTTACGGCATGAACACCGTCCAGACCGATACGAACCGCATAGATGCTTGTGGCGCCTGCGGTGGTAGGGATGATCGGGTTTGAAGTTCCAGGTTTGTCACCGAGACTCATAACCATAGATGGCCCCCACATTGATACCTCGTCACCAAAGTTTTCTTTGCTCAACAGGTTGATACCGGCTCTATCCATGACGCTCTGGAACACAGAGTACATGTCGCTGTTCATCATGTATAGAGTGGGAGCGCCGTCCATGAGGGCACGGGTGCGACGAAGGGCGTCCAGGAACACTTTCCAATTGCTGTCGATGTTCGCGGAACTTGACAAGTCAATATCGGCGGCGGGAGTGTATTCCGTGCTTGACCCAGTGATTGCAACATCAAGGCCGTCAAACTGCAAAGAGCTGTCGTCCTCATCGCCGTTGATGAACCAATCCGCAAAGAGGGCGCGGGTCGCTTTGATTTTCTGTTCAAGCTGGAACTGGACATGCTGAATGATCTGTACTTCGTGCTTAATAATCACACGATCCAACTCAAATGAACCACCGAAAGTTTTAAGGTTAACGGTATAGGGGGTGGTTTTTGTTTCTTGCGCCACATACTCACTATTAATGGCACGACCTGCGGCGGTTGGCTGTGTAGTAACACGGTTATACACGTAAGACATTGATTGTCCGCCCTGCGGTTTAACGGTATTATCAAACACCATTGCTTCCAGGAGCGCAGACTTACGAAATTCATCAATGACAAATGGAGTAAGTTTGTCTTGTGAAAGACCTTTCACTTCAGCTAAAGTAATAGCCATAATATTTATCCTTATTGTTTGATTCCGAGTTGATCAGCAATGGCACTTGCCAAAGATGGTTCGTTCCCGGTTTGAGTTCTTGTGCCCGCGACAATCTTGGGCGTTGGTTTTCCGTCATCGAAAAGGTAACTCTTTGTTTCTTTGAGTGGTTTGATCTGTTCGTCAAGGCCAATGAATTTAACTTCACCTTCGCCGCGTTGGATTTTTTCAAGATTCAACTTAGGCAGAACATCCGAAGCGTCTTTTACTTTGTGAACACTGGTTAACTCTGATTCAAGGTCTTTGGTAAACTTGAATTTTTCAATTTCAGCGGTGGCGTCTTTCTTGGCCTGTTCGGCTTCCGCTTTGAAGGCTTCCGCTTTTTGTTTATAATCATCGGCGGCTTTTTGAATACCTTCAGGGTCAAGTTTCTTGAATCCGTCAATCGCTTTGTTGGCCTCATCAAGTTGACCTTGAATAACCTTGGCATCATCCTCTGCGATTTTCAATTGTGACTTATGAGTCTCAATATCGGCGCCATGTAATTTCATAATCGCGTCAATCGCTTCCTTACTAAGTTCGAGTGCTTCCAGATCAGACCGTTTCATGGTTACCCTTTCTTTTTTTCGCGCTACGATTTTTTTAACGAGCGGTTACGTCCGACATGCGCTTGCCCTTTTGTACGAGTTGCAAATCTCAATTTTTGATAAAATAAAAGCCACGTTCAAGATTTCTCTCAAACGTGGCGTATTACCGTCCCATTTTGTTTATTGTGTCCGGTATTATCCTGACACTAATAATTATACATCATTTTTTATGACTTTGTTATTTTTTCAACTTCTTGATATAAATACCACTCGTTATTTTCTTTTAGTGTTTCTTTGAACATATCGACAACATCCGCATTTACGCTTGTTTGATTCCAAAACACGCCGATTATTTTCTTTTTAGATAACTTCAAAATTTCTTGCGCCTGAATAATTAAAGAACCAACCGGATAAAATTCAGCATATTTCAGAATATCATCATAGAATCTTTGAAAGTATTGTCTTTCAAGAATAACCCTATCAAAAGTTGAACCAAGTACCGCGCGTTCATATTCAGGAATTTTTTTATCTTGAAACAGCGCACACACTAACTCCATATCCTTTTCACCAAATGGGGTTTCCACAACATAAGCGCCGGTCAATTTACTCTTTTCTTTTTGATCATCATACAAATATTTCTTCCATAAGTTAGACCAAACCAACATAGCGCCGCGCCATGAATTTCTAATATCGACATATCCGCGCACTCTTCTATTTTGCGTAACGTAGTAAATTTCAGTTGAGCTCATTTCATCCTATTATAAAATCATCCGTTCCCAGGTGTGAAGCCCTGAAAACGGATGATAGTGTTACTCAATTTGTCGGCACTGCTTCACCAATGCAATTACAATTATACATCATTTCTTTGAAGAAATCGCTGACGAAAATACAGCAACAACAAAGAAGAACCCAAAAAATAACCACGACAACCAATCTGATTCAATAACCCTCAAAATAAACAACCACGCCAAAACAATAACACTTAACCAGCTTGCGATTGCTAAATTAGTTGACTGTTTCATTTTCTCCTCAATTCTTCTTGATGTTTTTATCGTACCAACTTACAAACTGTTTGCACAATGAGTAAATTAAATTAAGAAATGATAGCATTTCTTTACTCATTTTCGCGCCACACTTTCACGACTTTTTTAGCAAACTTCTTTGAATCAATCTGATCACCTATAAAGTCTTTTCTCCATTGTGTCTGCTCTTTCATAGCTCGTTCGAATAACTCCAATAATGGAGCATCACCATAATTTATAGGATATGCAATGTCTTGACCGTATTTATCCCAGTTATGAGGCACATACCGATCACTCATTTTGTTTGCCCTACATGGTAAGTGTTGATTTATTCCGATAACCGGCTTACCTCGCGCAGCAGCCAAGTACATCATTGTTCCTTCGGCTATGACTACATCCGCGTTATCAATATCTGTAGTGCTGTTATCTGGAACCCCGCGAATCCACGTAAAAGACGCGTCTCTATCAAGTCCTTGTCTGATTCTCGATTCAATAAATCTTATAGTCACTTTGTATTTTGACTTGTCGAGTTTTTTCAAGTCTTGCATGATTGCTTGATTGGCCTCTATGGCTTCAGGTCGTAACCGTCCGCCAGCCGGGTGAATTGGCGCAAACAAGATATTATGAATTTCATTTGCTTGAAAACAAGACACACGGCTCCACGGCCAGCCAGTAGTCTCTACCCTGGCGTTTGGTGCAATTATTTTCATAGCGCGTTTTTGGCCTTCACCAATCACAAATACACACTTGACGTAATCCTGTAAAGGTACAAGTCCATCATACCACCACGGCGGTAACGCAGAATGCGGATAGATCATTACTTTAGCGTTTGGGTATCTTAGTATTTCAGGTCGTGGGTGATTATCGTTATGGATAAGCCAATCCCGATCATAAAGAACTACGTCTGGATTAATTGAATCTTCAGTGTGCCCGGCATCAAGCATCGCCTGTCTGTACGGTTCACTTTTTAGTTGGTAGTGATTGATGAAAAATCTCATTTTAGATAATGCCTTATAAACTCTTTCATAACCGTAGGCTTTTCTGTATGCTTTCTTCCGTAGAAATGTACAAGCCAATCACCGGGTTTCCAATTTTGGTTTCCTCTTGTTTTGTAAGTGCTGTTCATTACCTTTCCGTCAACCAATCGGATTGTGTCTTTTACAACGGGCAATTCGTGATTTTTATCTAGCCATCCCTGGATAATCAACGGCATATTTATCCATTCATCGTGTTTTTCGTGAATAAGATTAATTAGATCAAAAGTTGCGCGGGTGTTGCAAAAAATAACAACACCCATATTTAATTTTGTTCGACTGTTGGGTAATTCGCTTGGGGCTATGATATTATCTCCGTCTTTAACAATATCTTCAACACCTTTGTCAAAATTTGTAAACAACACGTCGCTGCCAACCAGGAGAATATTGTCATAAAACGGTAATAAATCTTCAATTGCCTGATAAGGTCTTTTTAGAAGCTCAGACCATTCTTCACGCTTTACAAGGTAGTCATATCCTCTAGCAGAACTATACTCCCAATGATTACTTTTACTTAACTTAGCCAAATAAGTGCTTTCTTTAGAATGACTTGTTAGTAATAATGTTTTCATACTTATCTAAGAACCCAAATAAATTCCCATGCAGCATTTGGACCAACCAGACTTTCAACGATTTCAAACCCGGCCTCTTTGATGATCTCTTCCCACTTCTCGCGCGGATAATGCCACTCAAGCTGCTGCGACCTGGTGGTAAGCCGTCTAAATCCTTCCTCTCCCTCTGAGTATAAAAGGTTATGTGGAAGTTCAAGGTAAATTATCTTACCAAGCTCCTTAATCTTTTTGAGGCTTTCGAGCGGGTCTTTTAGATGCTCAACTGTTCCGAGACAAACTACAAGATCAAAGACAATGCCAGGATCGTATTTATTCAGAAATACATTTTCAATTTTTGCGCGTGAGTTTTGCTTTGCCAATTCACAACCGACCGGTGAAATATCAATACCAAATAATTCGGCCTTTGGAAACGCTTCACCCAGGATTTTTAGTGAGTGCCCGGTTCCACACCCAACGTCAAGGATCGACTTGGGATTATATTTCTTTACAACGTCAGCGCAAAACAAATCTCTTGCCTCGCCGCTCCATTTTTTTGGATTCTTGAGATAGTGCTCATCATATTCTTTCGCAAGTTCTTTTTTAGTGGGATATTTCATTTTGTAACCTCTCTTTTTTTATATTAGTAGTATACGACATATTTACGCGGATTTAATGTGTAAACCATTGACTAACCTATTGTTAGGATGTATACTATATTTATAACAAACGAGGAGAGAAAAATGAGACAGACGAAGATCATCACCAACGGAAACAGTTCAGTAGTTATCAATAAGCAAGGTTTGTGTGTCTGGGCAAATCTTTACGTAAACACAAGAAACGGCTATGGAGATATCACCGGAATAAGGTGGGAAGGCAAAACAATAAAAGGTGCAGAGCGGTGGGCCAAAAAACAATTACAGTTATAAATAAAAAAACGAAACCGCATATATAAAACTCACGTGATAAATGTGAGTTTTATTTTCTTTTTACCCAAACCTTATTAATGTCATATCTGCTCTCTTATTCTTTGTCTGTCAAGCTTGGTCTCTTTTATAAACGCTCTCATTTGTTTTTGGTAAATATCAACTTTATTAATGGCTTTTACAGCTTCAGGTGAATAAATTTGACCTGCGGCATCAAGGGCGGATTCTCTTCTTTTCCAGAATCTAATTTGTCTTTCGATTCCTCTTTGAATCTGAGAAGCATCGTACTGGCTTATTTCGTTGCCTTGATAAGTTACCTTTTTATTCGCCAGTTCTTCACGCGTGGCTTCATCGTATGCGTTCTGTGATAATCCCTCGAAGAACGGAAAGAATGAATGACGACAATTTATCCCCAATAACCCTGTTATGGTTCCGTATCCAGTTGATTCTACAAACGGTGGATATTTCTTTGACTTTCCTGATCGACTGAATATCTTTCCTTGCCATAAAGCGTGGGAAGGCCTCGCCCCAGCGTGTGCGGATGTCTCTACAAGGTCTTGTCCGAGTTCTTCAGCTCTCTGCAACTGCAATTCACCAACTGTTTGATTAACACCAGTAAGAACAGATCTTCTTATTGCAACATCAAGCTGATCCTGCCTTCCAGAAGCGTAATTAATAACCTTTATTCCATTATCAGCAACGTATAACACGGCTTCGCTGACTGCCTGTGTGTAACTCATTGCGCCAGTCGATACCTGGGTATAAGCAAGATCGGCAGCATCAAAAAATGACTGTTGCGCGGTTATGGCCGTAGATTGTGTCAGGTTTCTCATTGTCCCCATTGTTTTCTGTAACCCAACGGACAAAACATTCACCATAGCCGGCGACATGTTCAAAGGCAATGGCTCTAGTCCGGCTTTCTTGTAAATCGAATCATCAAATCTCATCGCTTTCACGCCGGCGCCATCGAATATTCTTTTTAATTCCACCTCTGACTTGCCGGTTAACTCCGACAATCTTACAAGAATTTCTTCATAAAGCAAAGCCGATTCGTTCAGTCTTTGAACCTGCCAGGCCGCAGAATCAAAGGACATTTTACTTATTCTTCTGGCTATGTCATTAATAATGCTTTCCTCGTATTTGTAGTACAAATCGAGGATATTCTTAGGGAGAACGTCGAGTTGATCTGCGGTGAGCATTAAGACATACCTATTCTGCCTTCAAGTAATTCATAATGCCATTTCCAAAATTTACTAACCATCATTCCAACTTCATAACAGAAATCCTCATCATTGTCTTTTATGTTATATCCTGACATTTGAAGCCACTGAACACAAGCATGACAACATTCATGAGTAATAACCCCTGAACCGTAATCCCCTTTTACAAGATGAATTGACCCAACTTCTTTTTGAAAAATCGGCTTTAATTCACCGGTTGGTAACTGTTCAGCTTTATATTCAGCTGGATGAAAAAACGCATAGCATTCTAATATATCATGGGGAGAATATAATAAAAACGCCTGTCTATCATCCCATACAACAATATTTACAGTCATTCCATTTTTGAAGTTGTAATCAAATGATTGGCAAGGTTTAGTCACTGTATCCACCCTTTATAACGTTTCTTCCAATACTTTAAACCGATCTTTTGCAACCACACCCACGGCGTGATTTTCTGCAAGATTATTGCCATCCTAAAAGGAATTTTCCATTCGAGCAACTGAAGCAGGAACAAATGACGAATGACAGGCTTGACAAATTTCTCCCATAATTCTTTAGCCCATTTAATAACAATCTCTTTGATGCGCTCCCACAATTCTAAAACCATCTGTTTAATTTCTTCCCACGTCTCAACGATTGCTATTATTTGATCGTTTGTTAGTTCGATAGTTGTTTCCATTATTCCTCAATTATTTCAGATTTACCGATATATTCCAACTTAGTTAATTGGATAAACTCATACTGTGCTGATTTTAATTCAACAAAATTTTTAATTGTATTGAAAACTTCTCCCGCATCAATTGATTTTGTAATTACAATCTCATCATCAATTTTTATGACAGTATCAGTAGTAGAACCGCGAGAAACGAATTTATAATTTGCTTTCCAAATATGTAATGAATTCATTATTCCTCTTCAGTCGTTTCTCTGATAATAATGCTGTCACCACCAGACAACAAATCATTATCATCAACACACACTTCTACCCCACCCATTCCGTCATAAGCGTTATATATGTCAATGTCACCACCCCCGTCTGTTATCCAGCCTTTGAACAAATCTTTTAACTCTTCATTTGCGAATTTGATTATTATTTTTTCCATTTCATCCTCATTTCATTGTAGCATAATCAACCATATAAAAACTTTTGTTTTATTATCGCTGTTTTTGGGATAATCAATACACCGTTTGCGTGATTTGCGCTCGAAATGCTGTGCGCTATTACTATCCTG
>Ga0172380_10007627_pt1 | contig 12101 bp, 13 predicted proteins | sample Leawe162metaG_FD_119747 | JGI IMG/M metagenome (GOLD analysis project Ga0172380, IMG submission 119747) | Leachate microbial communities from a municipal landfill in Southern Ontario, Canada - Leachate well 162 metaG | ecosystem: Engineered > Solid waste > Landfill > Unclassified | place...
GAGCAGGTCGTTGTCACCGAATTTGATTTCTTCGGTGGCGACGGTATCGTTTTCGTTAATCACGGGGACGATGCGGTGGGAGATCAAATTGAGAAGCGTGTTCTGCGCGTTGGCGCGGCGGTCTTCATCCTGAAAAATATCATTGGTGAGCAGAATCTGGCCGACCTTGATGTGCTTCTGTCCGAAGAGATGGCTGTAGAGACTCATCAGGCGGGTCTGCCCGACGGCGGCGGCCATCTGAAGGTCGGGCAGGGCGGAGGGGCGGCTGGTCATACCGAGCGCCTCGATGCCGGCGGCAATGGCGCCGGAAGAGACGAGGATCATTTCGCATCCTGCGTCGTGCGCCCGTGCGAGGTCAGAAACCAGCGTATGAATCCGTTCGTGGTCGGGTTTGCCGGTAGCGTCAACCAGTACGCGGCTGCCGACTTTAACGACGATCCGTTTGGCCTTTTTGAGTTGGTTACGTGTTTCTTTCATAAGAGGGGCGCATTATGTACAGGAATCGGTCACAAAAAACACAAAAATTAAGCGGTTATTGGGTGAGTGCGGGAGAGGTCACCGGCAGGCGCAGTCAAGGGGCCGCTTAAACTAAGGAATGGTTCCAATGGTTGGAAAAACAAAACGAGCCCGGCATTTTTGTCGGGGAATTAACTATAAAGAAAGTTCATCTAAGGATTTGTCCGTTGATGAGTAAAGAATTACAATTCAAGGCGACTTTTGAACCAGACAAAAAGGACGGTATTGAAAACGAAACGGTTCACCTTGTGTGTCTTGGCGGCGGTGGCACTGATCCCAACCGTTCGAGCCGACTACGTTGTTAACGACCATCTTCTTCTTGCCGACTGGCTGGGATATAACTCCATTTCAGTTTCACTGCCGTTTGCTGCCTACAGCAGCCATCTGCATTCGGCGGCGTCCGCCGCCTATCAGACTCAGTCGGGACTGCTTCCGTATGATCGCGGCGGCTCTTCTGTATGGGAGAACACGAACGATTCGCCAACCGTTGACCCGGCGACGGCTCCGTACCTTTCCTACACGGTCGAATTTGATGGCACGAAGTCCGTCGATTTTGACCGGTATGTCTGGCAGGGTCTCGACTTTTACCCCTACGACAGCATGAGGCTTGATGTCCGGTGGGACGTAGATAACTTTTCGTCCTCTCTTGGCGAGCTGACAGGCGGAAAACAGATTTCCCCGAGTGGAACGTACACGCTGACTTCGGTAGATTTGAACGGCTACGCCCCGATAATTACTGACAGTATCGAATTTCGGGTCTATTTCTACAACGGTGCCGGGGAGAGGGTGTATAACTCAGATACCGGCGGTGGCTATTCGAGTGACGACGGAACTCCCCAGTCGTATGCCTACTTTGGTGAAAATGTATCGATCTTCGTTAATGAAATTGCCGCAGTTCCCGAACCGGCCACGGCGCTGATTCTGGCGGCGGGCGGATTACTTCTAGGCATACACCGCTACTTCTTTGGTCGATTTTAGCCTGATAAAACGGTAGGTCTTTGGAAACAGCCTTGGAATTCACGTCGGGTTTTCTACCAACAAATAACTTTCTGCGCGGGTGTCGTTCGCGCTACATTCCGCGTCATGCGAATCAATAGCGGAATTTTAGGCAGGCGGACATTTAATGTTCCGAAGGACGGTTTGCGGCCGACGATGGAGCAGGCGCGCGAGGCGGTCTTTTCGTCGCTCGCCGCGCGCGTTCCGGGCGCGCGGGTGCTCGATCTGTTCGCCGGATCGGGCAGTTTCGGGCTGGAGGCATGGAGCCGGGGCGCCGCGAGCGTGACGGCGGTTGAAAACGTTTCCAAACATTGGAAAATTCTGCAGGAAAATTTCCAAACTCTGGATCCGGCGAGGCCGGATTTCAGCGCTTCGCGGCGCAAGGGCGATGCATTTTCCCAAGGTTCGGAAAAACAAAATGGTGCAGGCTTGGCCTGCTTCCAAGGTTTGGAAAACGAAAAGCTCGGGCAGTGGGAAGTTGTGCAGGCAGACGTGTATGACTATCTTAAACGGCCGGTCGGGCCGTTCGATCTGGTTTTTGCCGATCCGCCTTATGATGAGGCCGACCTGCCGAAACTGCTGGAAACGCTTCGCGGCGTGCTGGCGCCGGGCGGCCTATTGGTGTTTGAAATGCGTTCACGCGGAGCCTATAGTCTGCCCGCTGATTGGAACCTTATTAAGGAGAAGCGCTACGGGGGAACCCGGATGCTTTTTCTGGAGCAGTCGAAATGAATCAAAAAGCCATTTATGCCGGTACCTTTGACCCGATGACGCTGGGTCACCTCGACGTGGTGGAGCGTGCCGCGAAGATTTTTCCGGAGTTAATTGTGGCGGTGACGGCCGTGACGGGTAAAACCCTCCTGTTTTCGCAGGAAGAGCGGGTCGAACTGGTCAAAAAGTCGGTGTCCGGGTTGCCGAACGTGAAGGTAACGCTGTTTGATGGATTGCTGGTGGAATATGCCCGGAAGCAGGGAGCAGGCGTGCTGATCCGTGGACTGCGGGCTTTTTCCGATTTCGAGTACGAATTCCAGATGGCGCTGACCAACCGGCGGCTGGCTCCCGATATTGAAACGCTTTTCCTGATGCCGAAGCAGGATTACAGCTTCCTGAGCTCGACCAACGTCAAACAGGTCGCCTCCCTCGGCGGCGATGTTTCCGAGTTCGTTCCGTCGGCCGTCGCTAACGCGTTGGCCGGTAAATTGAAAAAATAAATCCGCTTTCATCTTTCATAGTTCATCCCTCATAGTTCGTTTTATGATCATCAATGTAGCCAGAATTCCCGAGTCGGGGCTGAAGTTTCACGAAGAGGAACCGGGCGAAATCCTGGAGCTGGGCGAGGCGGATGAGTTTCGCGCGGCCGGGCCGGTGAGATGCGACCTTTATGCCCAGGTGGTCGACGGGATTCTGATTGTGCGCGGGACGGTTTCCGCTTTACTGGAGGCTCACTGCGCAAGATGCATGCAAATTTTCTCGACAACGGTCACCGATTCCGGTTTTCTGCGCGACTTCCCCGGCATTCAGGGAACCGAGGAAGTGGATATTACAGAGGAACTTCGCGAAGCGGTTATATTGAATCTGCCGCATTTTCCTTTGTGCGACGAAGAGTGTAAGGGACTGTGTTCCCGGTGTGGAAAAGACCTGAATGGTGAGCCGTGCGGTTGCCGGAAGATAGAGACGGGCGGGTCGTGGGGGGCGCTCAATAATTTGAAATTATAATGGAAAAACGGATTAAGGCTGGGGTACTATGCCGAGCCTTTTGTACAAAAAGCAGTTTAGCTGGAGACTATAGAAATGGCCCTTCCAAAAAGAAAATCATCGAAAAGCAGAACGAGACGCACGAAAGCGGAAAACATGAAGCGCAAGCTGAACAATGCCGGCTTTGACGCCGAAAGCGGCGCTCCGGCGCTGCCGCATCGCGTATGCCCGACCACCGGCAAATACAGAGGCCGTCAGGTAATTACCGTCACTGACGAGTAATCCAATGCGTATCGCGATTGATGCCATGGGCGGCGATTACGCCCCCCGTGAGATTGTTAAAGGGGCCGTCGAAGCGGCCCGCGGTCTTGACGGGATCGAGAGGCTTTTCCTTGTAGGCGACGAATCCGCTATTAAGGCCGAGCTGGCTTTGTGTGGCGAAACTCCGGCCTGTATCGAAATCCGCCACGCATCGGAAGTGATCGAAATGGGCGAATCACCCGCACTGGCGCTTCGCCGCAAGCGGGACTCTTCTATCATGCGCGCCGTCGAAATGGTGAAGGCTGGCGAAGCCGATGCAATTTTTTCCGCCGGCAGTACCGGTGCGGCCGTTGCGGCCAGCACATTGCGTCTGCGCACGCTCGATAATGTGGATCGCCCGGCGATCGCCACGGTTATGCCGTCACTCAGACACCCGTTTGTTCTGCTTGATGCCGGTGCCACTACCGACTGCACCGCCGCCATGCTTGTTGAGTTTGCCGCCATGGGCGACATTTATGCCGAACACATCCTCGGTATTGCCAACCCGACCGTCGGCTTGCTGAGCATCGGTGAAGAAGACGCCAAAGGAAATAAAAACACCAAAGAAGCTTTCCAGTTATTGGAAAAATCGCACCTTAATTTTATCGGCAACGTTGAAAGCCACGACCTTTTCGAAGGAAAAGTCGATGTTGCGGTTTGCGATGGTTTTGTCGGGAACGTCGTGCTGAAAACCGGCGAGAGCGTTTCGCATGCCATGGGGCAGTGGATCAAAGAATCTTTTTCCAGTTCGCTGATTCGCAAAATCGGAGCGGGCATTTTAAAAGCCTCCGGCGCTTTTAAGGAAATCAAGGATAAGGTGGATCCGGAAGCCTACGGCGGCGCGCCGCTGCTGGGCGTAAAAGGGGTTTGCATTATCGGCCACGGTTCCTCTTCATCTTTTGCTGTCTATAATGCCATTCGCGTGGCGGGCACAGCGATCGAACAGAAGCTGAACCACCTGATTGAAGAGAAGATCAACGAGGTTTTCAAAGATAGTGAGTAAAATAGCGAACAGCCTGCGTACGGTTTCGATCATCGGAACCGGCGCTTATTTTCCGGAGAAAACGGTCACCAACCTCGATCTGGAAAAGATCGTCGACACCAACGACGAGTGGATTTACACCCGCACCGGTATGCGTGAGCGCCGTATTGCCCGCGACGACCAGGCCACGTCCGATCTGGCCGCCGGAGCCGCCAAATCGGCGCTGGCCGACGCCGGCATTGGCGCCGAAGAAGTCGATCTGCTGATCGTCGCCACGCTTTCGCCCGACATGTTTTTTCCCAGCACCGCCTGCTTTGTGCAGGATAAAATCGGCGCAAAAAACGCCTACTGCTACGACCTTGGCGCGGCCTGTTCCGGCTCGCTCTATGCGCTCGAAACCGCCAAAAACCAGATTGCCTGCGGAGCCGTCAATACGGCGCTGATTATCGGCGCGGAAAAGATGAGCACCTTTATTGACTGGAAAGACCGCAACACCTGTGTGCTCTTCGGCGATGGTGCCGGGGCTCTGGTCTTGCGCGCGACGGGTGCCAAACGCGGCGTTATGAAAGGCGTTTTCGGCTCAGACGGATCGCTGGCGCATCAGCTTTGGACGCCTGGCGGCGGTTCGCGCAATCCGATGACGCATGAGATGCTCGACCGGAACGAGCAGTATCTCAAAATGGAAGGCCGCGAAGTCTATAAACACGCCGTCACCCAAATGACAAAATCGGTTCTTGAAGCGCTTGAAAAGAACAGCCTCACTTCCGACGACATTAAACTTTTTGTTCCGCATCAGGCCAACGCCCGTATTATTGACGCTATAGGCAAACGACTTGACGTCGCAGACCGGATGTTCCTGAATGTCGAAAAATACGCCAACACCTCGGCCGCCGCACTGCCGATTGCCATCGACGAAGCGGCAAAATCGGGGCAGCTGGCGAAAGGCGACCTCATACTGCTGGTTGCTTTCGGCGGCGGCTTCACCTGGGGTGCCAACATTGTGGAGTGGACCAAGGAAAGCAAATGACGAATATCGAACAAGGAATTTCGAAGTTTGATGTTTCCAATGTTTGGAAACTTTCCGGCTGTTTTTTCCAAGGTTTGGAAAACTCAGTTCCTTCAGCATTCGGCGTTCTGTGTTCGATATTCTGCGGTTCGAGTGAAATGGAAGGAATCTGAAATGAAACGAGCAATCCTTTTCCCCGGACAGGGTTCGCAGTCGGTCGGCATGGGCCGCGATTTCTATGACGCGATTCCGGAGTGCAAGGCACTCTTCGAACAAGCCAACAACGTACTCGGCTACGACATCACTGATATCTGTTTCAACGGCCCCGAAGAAGAGCTGAAAAAATCACACAATACTCAACCTGCGATTTTCACGGTCAGCGCCGCCGCGTTCGAAGCGATGAAGCTGAAGAAACCGATGGATTTTGATTTTGCCGCCGGGCACAGTCTCGGCGAGTGGGGTGCGCTTTATGCCGCCGGGGTCATTTCCTTTGAAAACACCCTGCGAATTCTCAAGGCGCGCGGTGAATTTATTCAGGCCGCCTGCGAAGCTAACCCCGGTACGATGCTGGCCGTCATCAACCTTGATCGCACTGCGCTCGAAAAGATTGCCGCTGAAACGGGCGTCACGCTTGCCAATATCAACTCGCCCGATCAGACCGTGCTTTCCGGAACCGCCGAAGGCATCGCTAAAGCTGAAGTTCTTTGTAAAGAAGCCGGAGCCAAACGCGCGCTGCCGCTACCGGTCGCTGGCGCGTTTCACTCTCCGCTCATGAAACCCGCCGCCGATCAAATGGCCGGATTGCTGGAAACGATTCCGCTGGCTGCGCCGCGCATCCCGGTACTTTCGAACGTTACGGGCGTTCCGCACGAAAGCGTTGAGGAGATTCGTTCTAATATGGTTGCCCAGATCACCGGTTCTGTTCGCTGGGTTGAGTGTATGCAGTATCTTGCTTCTGAGGGTGTTACAGAGGCTGTTGAATGCGGTCCAGGCAAGGTGCTGGCGGGTCTGATGAAGCGTATTGACAAGACGGTTTCGGTCTCTAACATAGGCGCCGTTTCCGATCTGGAAGCCTGACCGGCTTCGCCGGAATTTCGAATTCCGAATGTCGAAATCCGAAACAAAGAAATGAAAGCGATAAAAACGAAGCAGAATCCGGTTTGAAAAATTGAAATTTTAAAATTTCAATTTGTTTTTTATTTCGGGTTTCGTGCTTCGAATTTTAAATCAGAAAAAGTGAGGATTTAATTATGGGACAATTTGACGGAAAAGTTGCACTGGTAACCGGCGCGGCCCGCGGCATCGGTCAGGCGATTGCTCTGAAGCTCGCCGCCGCCGGCGCAGACCTTGCACTTTGCGACCTGAAGGCCGAATGGCTCGAAGAAACCGCCGGCAAGGTCAAGGAACTCGGCCGCCGCGCGGAATGCTACAGCGTGGACGTCAGCAACGCTGAAGGTGTAGATGCCGCGGTTAAGAAGATCGAAGCCGACTTTGGAAAAGCAGTCGATATTCTCGTCAACAACGCGGGGATCACCAAAGACGGCCTGATTATGCGCATGAGCGAAGAAGACTGGGACGCCGTTCTGAACGTCAATCTCAAGGGTGTGTTTCTGTTTACCAAAGCGGCTATGCGCGGCATGATGAAGCAGCGCTCCGGCAGCATCGTCAACATCGCCTCGATCATCGGTCTCATCGGCAACCCGGGTCAGGCCAACTATGCGGCCTCCAAGGGTGCGGTGATTGCATTTACCAAGACGGTGGCCAAAGAACTTTCCAGCCGCAACGTCCGCTGCAACGCGGTTGCTCCCGGCTTTATCCGTACGAAGATGACGGATGCGCTTTCAGAAGAGGTGCAGCAGAAAATGCTCGCCAATATCCCGCTGGGCCGCTTCGGCGACCCTGAAGACGTGGCCAATGTGGTCGCTTTCCTGGCGGGGGATGCCTCAGGTTATGTCACCGGACAGGTGATTTCGACTTGCGGCGGCATGGTTATGTAGGTTAAAGAGACGTTCATTCAGGAGCCGAAACAAGGAGAAATTATTATGGCACTTGCAGATAAAGTAAAAGATATCATCGTCGAACAGCTTGGTGTAAACGCGGATCAGGTTACCCCCGCAGCTTCCTTCATCGAAGACCTCGGCGCCGACTCGCTCGACACGGTTGAACTGGTCATGGCTTTCGAAGAAGAATTCGGTGCGGAAATTCCGGATGAAGATGCTGAAAAGCTCACCTCCGTCGGCGCTGTTATCGACTATCTGAAATCAAAAGGTCTTGGAGAATAAAGACCCTTTGTGATAGAAAAACCGGGAACCTGTAGCGGGTTCCCGGCTTTTTTTTACAGTTCATTTTCCGGAGGATGTTTATGAATCGTCGTAAAGTAGTTATCACAGGCATGGGCGCGATCACCCCGATTGGCAACAATCTGGCCGAATTCTGGGAAGGCCTCAAAACCGGTCGCTCCGGCGGCGCGACGATCACCAAAATCGAAAACCTCGACGGCTTTACCTCGACTATCGCTGCCGAAGTCAAAAACTTTGATCCGGAACAGTTTATTTCCAAAAAAGAAGTCCGCAAAATGGATCCCTTCACCCAGTACGGGCTGATTGCATCCATCATGGCCATGCAGGACTCCGGCCTCGATCTCACGAAAGAAGACTTGGAACGCATCGGCGTGATCGTCAGTACCGGTATTGGCGGGCTGCAGATTATGGAAGCTTCGCAGGACACCTATCGCGAGCGCGGAGCCGGGCGTTTATCCCCCTTCATCATTCCGACCATGATTACCAACATCGTCGCCGGATACATTGCCATTCAATACGGCCTCAAAGGCCCTAATTTCTGTGTCACCAGCGCCTGTGCTTCCGGCACACACTCCATCGGCGAAGCTCTGCGGATTATCCAGCACGGCGAAGCCGACGTGATGCTTACCGGCGGAACGGAAGGCGCGATCACCCCGCTGGGTGTCGGCGGCTTCTGCGCATTGCGTGCGCTCACCACCCGCAACGATGACCCTGCTCACGCTTCGCGGCCGTTCGATCTCAACCGCGACGGATTCCTCATCGGCGAAGGTGCCGGCGTGATCGTCATCGAAAGCGAAGAACATGCCAAAGCGCGCGGCGCGAGAATCTATTGCGAACTCGCCGGCTACGGCCGTACCTGCGACGGCCACCATATCACCGCACCCGATCCGGGAGCCGTTCAGGCGGCTCGCGGCATGCGCCTCGCCTTCGAAGATGCCGGTCTCAAAGCCGAAGACATAGACTACATCAATGCGCACGGAACCAGTACTTCACTCAATGATAAAGGCGAAACACTGGCCATCAAAAAAGCCCTTGGTGAAGAACGGGCTTACAAAGTCGCCGTCAGCTCCACCAAAGGGATGACCGGCCATATGCTCGGCGCCGCCGGCGGAGTCGAAGCCATTGCTTGTGCCATGGCGATTCACGAGGGGATCATTCCTCCGACGATCAACTACGAAACGCCCGACCCGGATTGTGACCTCGACTACGTCCCGAACACAGCCCGCAAAACGGAAGTGCGCGCCGCGCTCAGCAACTCGCTCGGCTTCGGCGGACACAACGCCACCCTCTGCTTTAAAAAAGCATAAGTTTCCAAACATTGGAAATGAGAAAGCCGCCCCGACCGGGCGGCCGTTTTTTCTTTCCAGGTAACAGCGTAATGCGCCGGATGTTTTTTTGAGTGATCAGTGCGGAAAGCGGCGTGAATGGATCAATCCGACCCGGCAAAGACGGAAGACCAGTCCTGTCCAAAGGCAACCGAAGCCGTAACGCAGACTGCGCCGGGAGTTGATTGACGAAGCTTCCGGGATATATTTGGTCGGGCAGCTCACTTCGGCGATGGTATGTCCGAACCAGAGGATTTGCGCCAGCATTTGGTTGTCGAAGACAAAGTCGTCGGAATTTTCATCCAGCGGAAGCTGTTCGAGAAGTTTTCGGGAAAAGGCGCGATAGCCGGTGTGATATTCAGAAAGTTTCGCGCCGAGCAGCCAATTCTCCGTTAGCGTCAGGGCGCGGTTTGAGATGTATTTCCACCACGGCATGCCGCCTTTCAGTGCATGTCCGCCCAGAATGCGTGATCCAAGTACGCACGGGTAAAGTCCGTTCGCGATCATGGAAGCCATAGCTGGAATGAGTGCCGGGGTGTATTGATAATCCGGGTGGAGCATGATGACGACGTCGGCGCCCGCCTCCAGCGCCAGGCGGTAGCAGGTTTTCTGGTTGCCGCCATAGCCCCGATTTTCCGGGTGAACATGTGTGAAAACGCTATGGAGTGTTTTTGCAACCGAAGCGGTTTCGTCATCGCTGGCATCGTCCACCAGAATAATCTGGTCGACGATTCCCTGCGCCATGACTTCCTTATACGTCCGGCGCAATGTTTTGGCCGCATTATAGGCCGGCATCACCACGACAATTTTTTGACCGTTGAGCATCGACTTGTTCCTTTTGCAGTTCATGGTACGGAATTCCCGCTTCATACAGACGGAGCCGTGCGCGGATATCGGCGGCAGCCGCGCCTTCGCCGGCCGCGGCGTCTAATGCGCGGCGGGCCGTGATGACGGCTTTTTCATATTGCCCGGCCTCGGCATAGGCGGCTGCCAGTGTGTCGAGAATGTGTATATTTTCTTTTCCGGAAGGTTGGGGGATCGATAGCGCCAAATTAACTGCGCGGGTTCCGTTTCGAAGTGAAGCATCTGGACAGGTGGCCAGAATCCATGCCAGATTGTTTTTGACTGCAATAAAATCAGGGCTGATTCGGAGAACCTGTTCGTATTGTCGAACAGCCATCGCAAAGTTTTTTTGTTCGGCAAATCGGTCTCCTCGCTCTGAATAAATCAGGACCTTGTCAGGGAGGATGTCAGAGGCCTGTTCATAGTGTACAGCAGCTTCATTCTGTTTTCCCTGTTCATCCAAGGCGAATCCAAGGTTATAGTGTGCATCGGTAAAGTCTGGCTTGAGTTTGAGCGCTTTCTCCAAATACGGAACTGATTCTTTGAACCGGTTTTGTTTGATGAGTATGCGGCCGATATTATCGCAGATTTCTGCAGACCATGGATCCAGTGTCAGCGCCTTTTGATAGTTTTCTAACGCCTCGTCAAATTTGCCTTGTTTATCAAAAATAACACCTAAATTACTATACGCGGCAGAAAAATTCGGATTGAGTTCAATCGATTTTTTTATGTGCACAAGAGCCTCGTCAAGTTTTCCATACTGACCGAGCGCAAGCCCCAGATTGTAATGCAACTGATAGTAATCCGGATAGATTTTGATCGCTTTCCTGCACTGTTCAGCCGCCTCATCAAATTTACCTTGCTGAATCAGCGCCTGTCCCATCTGGTTATATGCCACACAGTTTTCCAGTGTACATGCCAATGTATGCTGCCAGAGCGAGATACTGTTTTTCCAGTAAGCGGTCTGAAGACAGGCCTGTACGGTAAGCGCAGCCACAACCGCTGCCGCAGTTGCGGACAGGATCGTTCGCCGGTACCGCCGGGCGGCGCACCAGTCCGCCGCCAGCCAGGTTGCCATGATAAGAAGTCCGATTTGCGGCAGATAGGTATAACGGTCAGCATGCGCCTGGTCTCCTACCTGCATGATTCCGATGACCGGAACCAGCATGCCGAGATACCAGAGCCAGCCGACCGGCAGATAGGGACGTTTTTTCCATCCAAACAAAGCCGCCAGTGAGATCGCCGCCAGTGTCGCAAATAACAGGCCGATTTCCCACAGAGGAAGTTCGGTTTTCAGATGCGGGTAAAAAGGCATGAGCTTAAATGGAAAGAGTGTCTGTCCGATATAGACGGCATAGGAACAGAGGGTGTTCTCGAGGCGCGCCGGGAGCGGCAGTGCCTTAATAGAAACAACGGAGTTTTTCTGCGCCCAGACCGTAGTAATACAGAAGACGGCGGACAGCAGGAAAAGAGGAGCTTTTTCCAGGATCAGCCGCAGCGTCGTTTTCTTTGTGTCTGAAGCCTGGAAGCGTTTCAGCGGCCACCAGTCCAGCAGCAGCAGGACAAAGGGCAGAGTCACCAGCATCGCCTTTGACATCAGCCCCAACGTAAAGAGCAGCACCACGGCGCCGTAGCGCCCTGCGGAAAACGGGCGGCGCACATAGCGCAGATAAGCCCCGAGGGTCAGCATAAAGAAGAACCCGCTGAGAACATCCTTCCGTTCGGAAATCCAGGCGACGGATTCGGCCCGGAGCGGATGGATGGCAAACACAGCCGCTACAAAAGCGCTTCGCCAGAGTGAACCGGTCATCTGCCGCAGCACCAGAAACAGCAGAATCACCGTTGCCATATGGAGCAGAACATTGGTCGCGTGATGTCCGCCGGGGTTCAGGCCGTAAAGCTGACAGTCCAGCATGTGAGAAAGGGAGGTTAGCGGGTGCCAGTTATCACCGTGCGGATGGGTGGCGATCCAGCGCAGCCCCCCCGGCGTCAGACCATTTAAAATGGCCGGATTCTCATACACATACCGGTCATCGTCATAGTTGATGAAGTTGTGGCGGAGCGTCTGGCCGAAAACACCCCACACCATCAGTGCCAGCAGAAAGCAGATCGCGAGCGCGCTTGGTCTGGATCTTTGC
>Ga0172380_10007628_pt1 | contig 12101 bp, 5 predicted proteins | sample Leawe162metaG_FD_119747 | JGI IMG/M metagenome (GOLD analysis project Ga0172380, IMG submission 119747) | Leachate microbial communities from a municipal landfill in Southern Ontario, Canada - Leachate well 162 metaG | ecosystem: Engineered > Solid waste > Landfill > Unclassified | place...
CGCACAACTGCCGTTTCGCGCAACGAAAAACGACTTACTTCGTTGTTTCTGAAGAATATATCCCAAAGACATATTTGCATAGCGTCTGGAGACTCAACCGGGCTCGTCCAACAAACGGTTCAGGTCGTGGCTCGCTTCGCGATCACGACCTAACCTTAATCGGTATGCACTTTTCGCCTCTTCGCTTCGCCCATCTCATTTCTCCTTGATGACAGCGTACAGCTTAAACCATTGTCTTAAATTTGGGGTCCACTATAGATAGCAAGGGTTTCGTCTTTCAGGCGCGACATTGCGATGTCCTATTCGGGGATATGCTGTAAATGTACTGCCTTTTACTTGCAAAAACCAGTGTCGGTTGCCAACCGGCGGGCAGTGCGCCGTATGGCGAATAGTGCGGCATATCCGGCATTGCGGCTCCCTTGCTGTCCGGTGCAATGTGCTATTGCTGATCGCACCCTAACTTGACTGGCTGAAGATTAGCGCCAATCAGGTTCCGCCTTGCCGCAATTCTGCCACGGACACCCGCGCCCGTGGTGGATGGCTGCATGTGCTGGGCGCAGCTTATTGCAACGTGGACGGCGCAGCCTCACGCAAAGGGTAAAGGGTAGAGTAGAAAGCAGGTTCAGTATTCTTTAGCGCCTGTTCATAATTTTTGTTTAAATAAAATTTTTTGACAGTACGGATTGATTGCCTCTCTCGGGTATCCTTATAATTGCACACAAAAAACTCGTGTTGCGCATCGTTCATCCATCAGGTAATCAATTCCTCCGGTCAGAAAAAATCGGTATGTCGCCTCACAACCGTCATCAGACACTGTCGTAATGTCGATCTCTCGGTCATGGAAGGTGCGCCCACTGCCTTTGAGTTGGCTGACTATTACGTCTCTATTTTCTAGTCCAAGCGAGACCAAGATGTCATCCATATGCCGTTCGACATCCAGGCGGAACTCCATATCGCCGTCTTTGTCTCGACATTCCTTGCAGTGAATAGCCACATGTTGGATTTCACCAACCAACAATTTGATAGCGGAGAGGAAGGATTTGAGTTTTTCCCGGTTCGGCTTTGCGCCACAGTAAGGGTCCCGGATCACCATATCCTTGATCCAGCATCCAGCCACCACACTGAAAATATTGGTGAAATCACGCTTTTCGCCAACATGCAATTCCCACAATGACATGCGTTCGCCCTCACGCAGAACATCTTGCGACAAAGGCACGGAAAGAGAAATGAGTCGATTCAGTTCCGCACCAAGCGCATCGTCGATGATTCCGGTATCGGCGGGCGCGGCGACCAGCCCCTCCATGAGCGGTTGCACGGCGAAATGCTGTCGTATGATGGGCATGCCTATATCGCTGCCGATAAAAGCCCTGGGAAGTTGGCTCCAATCCATGTCGGCGCCATCGGGTATCTGGTACAGGCGCAACCGTTTTTCCTGAACATAGGGGCTGAGGTATCGATAGATAGTCAGCGCTGCCTGGGTATTGGGTTTTTCTTCCAACTTGTTAGCCAGATAAATATGTATGGCCTTGCCCGCTTGCAGCCATTGCAAAAGCAAGTTGAGGCTTTCCTCGGAATAGTCCGTCTGCTCGACCAAACTGCGCGCAACCAAATGGATCGCGGGGTAATTGACCAGTCGCTCGTTCAGCCCCGCCAAACTTGGCTTGGCCCAGCGCACGTAGTTCCCTGACCCAGCTTGCTGCGCGTTCGGGTCGAGTAGTGCATTGAGCCAGGCAAGGGAGGGAAGGCGCTCAAAGCTGTCCCAATGGCGCTGATTTCCATAGTCGCATAAGCAAGCACGGCAAGCCGAGTCGCACTGCGCTTTGCAATCCAGACGATCACGAGTACGGCGAAGCAGCCCATCAAAGGAAAAACCGGCTTCACCCAAGTGCGCGCAATAACCAGCGCCTCCGGGCACCGCATCATAAAGCACCACTTCTAAAGTGTTGCCCGTTGCGCCATAAAGCCGGTAGGTGGCGCGCACCTCACCAGGTTGCACCTGCAACAAGTCTATTACCGCCAGACGTAAAGCCTCGGAGAGTGTGCGCGCCAGTCGTTCGTGAAAACGTCGCGCGGTAACGTCCGCGTGTTCAGGATCGGGTAGTGGCTGAAGAAATCGGAACAAGCGCACATCGGTATCGAAGCGATGCACAAAATCCAAACCGAGCTTGGACAACTGTTCGTTTGGGCAACGTTGGCCAGTAAGGGGATCGTGATGAGCAAGCTGGATACCGTTTCCATTTGCACCATTTCCGCCCGGCACTTTTTTCTTGCCCTTCGCAGGTTTCTTGTTTCCCTGTGGCTTGATCGTGTCGGCAAAGTTACAGCGTGGGCAACGGACATACCCCTCGCCATAGCCACCTCTGTTGGCGATGAACAAAGTACCACGCAGCCCGTCCTGTTCCCGACCGCGCGGGTCCAACAAGGCGGTGCGCAAAAAAGGAAGATTGGTATCCAAAAATATCTCATCACGCGGCGAAGCGATAAGGCGCGCCTCGTCGGCAGGCTTGACCCGCCGCCGGTTGCTGCCTGGATCGCGTCCCTTGCGGCCTTCGTAACTGGTAACAAAACCGTGCGGCTCAATGAACCTGCGCTTACGCCTACCCTCGATGGAGTTGCAATTGGAGCAGGCTGTCGGCAACTCCTCCTTCGTATCGCCGATGTCCACATGGAAGCACTCCAGACAGGCCACATACCAGCGCTCCGGCATAAAAGCCTTGGGGTAGTGTGCCAGTCCATAGCTGGTCCAGATACGACCGTTTGCGACCACCTCAGCGCCTGGCGCGTATTCGCTGATGCCTTGGCTAGCATCCCGACTGAGTGCTACATCTCCGTTACCCCAGGCTTGTCCCTGCTGATTCCGGCTTTCCTGAATCACCTCCAGGCTTAGTGAATGCACTGGGAAGCTGTAAGTGGGAATCAACCCCCGGCTTGAAAGCTGATTAACCAGAAACTGGTCCATATAGTCGTCGCGCATCCTTTGCCAGTACGCGGCTTTCTTGAAGTCGCTTGCCTGGGCTGCCTCCGTCATTTTCTCCGTATATTTTGCCCAACGTTCCTTCACCTCTTCAGCGAATTCCCGCATATGCGCTGTAAAACGTTGAACGATATCCAAGCCACTGGAGCCAATAGCGCGTAGTGCCACCGGAAGTTGGTCGCGCAAGGCTTCCGCCTCCTGTATTGCCTGCTTGCCGGGATCGGTTTCCAACCACTGCATGATTTCGTCGGTAAATGCGCGAAGCGCCTCCTGCCCGAAAACGTCTCCGAACAAATGCTTCAGCGAGGGGGCGTTAATGTCTTTATCGGTGATTTTCTGGCGTAGAAAGTGAGCCAGCAGGATCGACTGCTGGTGGCGCCAGAATAGTTCAGGGTTGCTCAACCGTATGAAGGGGATGCCGGGCTGTGACCCGAGATAACGACTGAAATCACGGAAGACCGATTGGTCATAATTGGTATTGCGCGCCACCGTTACACAGAATGGGGCTGCCTGGGCACGTCGGCCAGCACGTCCGGTGCGCTGCTGGTAGTTGGCGATGCCCGGCGGCACATTGAGGTTTATTACCGCCTCCAGGTCGCCCAAATCCACCCCCATCTCCATCGTTGTCGTGCAGGACAGGACATTGATGAACCCCTCCGAAAAATCCCGTTCTATCTTCTCACGCAAGTCCGTTGAAAGGGAGGCTGTGTGCTCCCTCGCCCGTACCGTGACATGGTTCGCTTCCTCGTAAGAAGCGAGGTAATGGTTGCGGGCGTGCATCATCTCGCGCTCGTCCACGCTGATCTCTTCAACCTCGCCACGGCAGTGGAAAGCGGTGCAACATCCCTTTAGCACATGTGGCTGGTGTAGCCCGCAGCTCTTGCAAACATACAGGGGGCGCTGGTCGCCGGGAGCAATGCGGATGGACTCCCCATCCAGGGCGAAGCCGGGATTGTGCCTCACCATCAAGGACACCGGCGGCTTGACTACCGCATCCCAAAACTGGCGCAGAAAGGCGAAAGCCTGTTCATGCGGCAAACGCAATTGCTCGACCAAGTACCAGGTTCGCCGGTTGTGGCGCGTCAGGGGCGGTAGCCACCTGGATTTTACTGATTCATCCCCACCGTCAATGTCGAAACTTCGGTGCTGACTATAATTGCCCCATGTGAATTCATCACGCAGATCAACGCCGTAAAATCTGGCCAAAGCCTTTTCTCGCCGGATGTTTTCCAGCAGAAAGTGAATCAAGGCGTTCACGCTGTCCTCGTCCTTGGGCAGCGCCTCTGGCCAGAAGCCAAGAACCTTCCGGCGCAGCAACTTGAGCCTGTTCGACTCATAGGTTACACGCGCTACACCAAGGGCTTCCAACGAGTTGCGCCGACCAGCGGGCGTACAGAATTCCGCACCTATTACGCCCAGCAATTGACCGGTCACATCCTGGCGGTCGGTTCTAATGTCGCCGTTGGCATCCAGCAAGATGGGCTGCCGTCCATCGCCTTGCCATTGCTTGAAGACCTGCTCGGCCAACTGCCGCGCATCCAAAGGCTGGTCGCGCTCCTTCAAGACCTGACGGATGGCGCTGCGCAACGCCAGATCAGCAGCGGTGCGCTCGAAATACGGCGCAAAAAAAGCGGCGTCCTGGCGGTTGTCCGAAAAGCTAAGCAGGTTACGGCCTTGGGCAGGTCGTGGGTCGCTGTGGTCAATTTCAGCGCCCGGAAGCGCTTCCAAAACCCGTTGCGTCACCACACTACCCAAGGCTTCGTTGCCGGGGTGCATACGGGTAACGACTTCCGCTTCTGACCCGCTGGTTCGACCGCCACAAGCCGGGCATTTACGCACATACCAAGCCTTTTCTTCTTCGTCGTGCTCGGTTTGAATGGCAAACAGCGGGATCGCTCCCTCGCCGGCAGCCAATTCACCGGTCAGGGGGTTGAGCCAGTGCTTCAGGTGTTGCGACGCTTCTGTTTCCGAACTCTCATCGGCTTCATCATCCACATGATCGGGCGGTTTCCCCAAAAAATACACCCGCCGCTCGGCACGATTTTCCCCCTGGTCGGGGCGGCGCGGGTGCAGGCGACCGGCTTCTTCAAAACCTTCCAGATAGGGCTGTCCACATTTGCGGCAAACCATCATCGGGTAGAAATAACCGAGTTGACCATCATGATGGTGGCGAGCTGCCTTTATTTCGCGCCACCCCTCGCCATCGCCATCGGGGCGCACGGCAATGCCTTCAATGCTGTTGACGGCGATGTGATAGCGCCCCGGCAGCAGGGGAAAGCTATCCTCGTCCATCCGCGCCAACATGCCCATGCGGATAACGGCGCTAAGCGCTTGATAACGCTCGGCATCACTCACGGAATCCACAGGAGAATCGAATACCCGTTGAGCCAATTCACGAAAATTCTTCACCCCGGTTTGATCCAGTAACGCGGCGACACGACGCATTTCCCGATTGGCGGAAAAACACGTTTCCAGAAAGGGGGAAAAAGGCTGACCCGATGCTCCCGATAGTTCTGGCCTATCCAGGTTATTTCGCGCCAGGCAATCATTCCAACTGTCAGTCCGGCAATCCGTATCGTGAAGACGAGCTACTTCCTCCAGCACCTTGCCCAGCCTGATCCATTCCACCGCAGACAAGGAAAACTCCCGTGCTACAGTCAGCCGCAAACGGTCATGCACGATACGTTTGCCGCGCACCACCTCATGCACTTCTTCGGCAAAAAGGTCGCGGGCAAAGGCTTTAAGCTTTTCTTCAATCGTGCGTTTCTCGTCATCATCTTTTCCCTCAGCCAGACTAGCGCTGGTGCCGAAGACCTGTAGCGGCGCCTTAACACCCAACCGATTCTTGAGCTTACGCAGCAGGAAAGCCACCTCGGTCGCCTGTGCCCCGCTGTAGGTGTGGATTTCGTCAAGCACGATGCAACGCAAGGCGTTGGCGGAAAACAGACGGGCATTGCGCGGCAGCAGGAGCAAGTGTTCCAGCATGGCGTAGTTGGTAATCAGCACCTTGGGCGGATCGCTCAGCATTTCCTCGCGAGTCAACCGCCAATTGTCCGGAATCCGGTCTTGCTCGCCCAAGGCGTGCATGAGTTTCTGGTTGGAAAAAAGACGGCTTTCTTCCTCGCTACGCTTGGTATTTGCTTTTATCTGACCGGTATAGCGCCCGAAGGTAATGCCGTGCTTCACCAAATAGCGCCCAAACAGGGGGGCGATGCGGTAATAAAGCTGGTCGTTGGCCAACGCGTTCATGGGATAGATCAGCAACGCCCGCACACCGGGTTTGTCCGGCTCTGGATCGTTAAGCAGCATGTTGGCGATGGGATATAAAAAGGTCTCGGTTTTGCCGCTACCGGTGCCCGTGGCGACCAGCAGGCTTTTTCCATCTCGTGCCGAGAGTTCCAGAGCGCGCTGCTGGTGCAGATGCAATCGCCGTTCCTCCGCCTTGGGCAACCCCGCCAGAGCATCATGCAGAAAACCGCCACGGCCTCGTGTCAGCTCCGCCAACGTGACGCCTTTCTCGAAATCCGGCAGCGCTTCCACATAAGGCCCTTTCACCAGATGTTGTTGCGCTAGTTCCGCACGAAAGCGCTCGGCTAACAGGGGATAACGGCGGCTGATCGGCAGGGTTGTAGCAATGTAGCGTTCAAGAACTGCCTTAAGCTCATCAACCAATGCAATCGGATTGGAATCGTTCATACTTTCTTTCTATGTATCGGCCTTTAGTGCCAACTCCCACAACAGCAGGTAGTAGGCAAACAACGCATCGCCAATCTGGAGCAGGAAGGCCAGCGGTCCATCCAGCGGGATGCCTGATTTGTTGAGCTGGTTCAGGTAATTCTTCAACGCGCCCGGCTGGCGGACTTCCTGGCGGCAGGCGAATGCGAAACCCGACAGGAGATGGGCGATGTGATCGAGATCTTCCCGTTGCTGGAGCATCTGCTCGTCAACCCCCTCATCCAGATCAACAAGCCAAGGAGTGAGGTGTGGTGCTCGTGTCTGGCAATATGGAGGAACGCCACGCCCATCCAAATTCGGCATCACCCTGTGCGCATGTTGCGCCAGCCCAATTCCTTGTCTGCACCAGACACCATTGCCCCGCAGGGTGTTCTCATAGCCTGTTTCCAACGCCCGCCAGGCATGGCGATAGTGCAGCGGCCCCAGATAATCACCCGGACCTGGCAGAAAGCCTTCATCATCCAGTCGATAAACATATTCGTAGGGGTCTATCTGCCTCATCGCGTCGCTGTAACGGAGAGAATCGAAACCTTTTGGCATAGCCCCACGCATCATGGCTTGGACATTCTCAAACCCCATCGCCACGACGGGTGAAACCAACTGAGGAAAAACCGCTGGGTAGCTACCCGTCATCTCGCCCATTGCTCTGAGAGAGCGAGAGATTGGGCGCGTTTTTTCGTTCACCCGCCGGTATTCCTCAGCCGGTAGAGCGAACAAACCGGGCAAGGTAGCCGCGATGGCAAGCGGGGGCAACCAACTCGCCGACATTCCCTCCAGTGGTCGCATGACGATCAGGTCGGCCAAAGTGGTCAATGCCATCGCCTCGCGCCCACGCCACCGCTCAGTCAGCGCTTTCCAAGTGGCAACCAGCCAGGACAGGCCATCCCAGGCTTCTTGCGCGTAGCAAACCAGCAAAGCGGCATCAATCCGTTGCAGGAGTCTACATGCAGGCTTGTCCTCAAGTGCCTGCACCTGTTCGTACCATGCATGAGGAGAGAGAATTTGACCACCCTCGCCCAACAGGAAGCCGGCGGCAAACACATCCTGACGGTCATTCTCAAGATGCCCCCATACTCCCTTTATCTGGCCGTCAAAATTGAACAACCATGCCCCGACCGGCCAGAAATCCAGGTTGATATAAAGATGCGCATCATGGCCACCCAGACTGCCCTCCTTCACCATCAAACGGGCTCGACCAAAGCGCGTATTCGTCCATTCGCTCGCATTGGCCGATAATGTAAAAAGGTCATCCTCTTCAGACAGCAGCGCCAGTGCCCGCACGGACAGCGCGTCCAGGGTTTCCGACACATGCAGGCAAATCTCAATCAGCCCGCCCCGCGCCCGTGCCGCGAATCCACTTACTTCGTGAGGCTGTGTCAGCCGCAACAAGGACAACTCCGTGCCGGTGATCTCATTCACATAAACAAGCATGCTGGATTGGGGCGTCAGCCGACTTGCCAGAAAGGCGGCGGATAACATCTTGATTGGGCGCCGCGCAAAATCCACCCGTTGTGACCACTCGCCCAAACGTAGGATGCCGGGGTCGCTGGCGCTCACCACGATCTGCTTGGCGGAAGTCAGCGATACGGATTCCGTGCTGCCCAAGGTTCTCCGAATACGGCTGTTCAAGCCCCCCTCGACAGCCTCCTCAATTTCCACGAATACGCCCGGCACGTTCCAGGTCAGGCTTTGTCGGCGTTTTTCGCTCATGGCAAAAACCAGACGAACGCCGCGCGCGGCGGCATCATTGGGTTTCAGGTCATCGCCACTGCGCACCATGTTCTCGCTGAATTCGAGTTTCAGATTTTCGGGGAAAGCGGCGCAGCGAAACCGCAACCCCCGGCTGATCTCATTTAAGCCAAGCCAATGCAGGCTGGCGCTACGCAGCAAAACCCGCAGCTCTCCCTTGCGGCGCAATTCCACCAACAGGCGCATGAGGCCGGGCTTCCAGCCCGCTTCTGAAGCTATATCCGACACATTTACCACGCATTGTCCATCATCATCCAATTCGAGAGGTATTGTCCGTGCCTCACTCCCTTCACCGGGGAGAAAAATCAGATCAAAGCTCACATTCGAACCCAACCAGTCAATGGGGATCGCCACTTCCAGCACCACCGTTCCATGCAGGAACTCCACCCCTTCTTTGCTGGTATGAAGGTCGCCTCGCCAATGAACCAAGGGTTCGCTATCCGCATGGATATTCAGGCACGCGGGGCCATTGCCGAGAACACGATTCTCTCCAGGACGCAGGAGTAGAGAAAAGGAAAACAATTTCGGCTCATCAGCAATCTTTTCCGCATCCACCCCGGCGGGTTCGAAACGAGCCAGAACCGTATACCTGCCAGGCGACAGGGTAAGCGGCTCTTTCTGCGTCAGTTGACCGCGACCAGCCAAACGACCAGTGTCAGAGAAAAAGAGCAGCCGGTTGAGTTTGTCATCTTCCCACAAGGTGACCTGCATCTTCTGGCCGCCAGATTGGCTGCGCACCCCTACTTCGCAAGGCAAAAGCTGGCTGATCGGGAAGAAACGATCTTCGGCTCCGATGCGGTATTGTCGGGCAACGCCATCCACCGTGACCGTCCATTCCAGTTCCTCACCGCCGGGAAAGAACGTGCCCAGATAACCATCGTAAAAAATAACGCGTGGCAGCGCGGCACGACGTAGCGCGGACGCCCCGCTTTCCTTGAACGCCCGTTCCATCGCCAGTTCGAGTTTATTAGTTGTGCCCCGAGATGCGCCACCTGCGGCATAGACGCGCAAGAAAATTCGCGTGTAGTATCCTTGCCGGTCAAAGGCCAGCGCCCTACGTGCTGTCTGGCTGAAAGGCATCTCCAATTTCGCATCCAATGACGTTTGCCAACTCACAATGCTTTCGGGATCGTTGTCGTCCGGCATACCGATCTTGCGGGCGAAAGACAACATCTTCCGTGCCAGATCATCCACGAAAGGAAACGGCACCCCGGCTTGACGCAGATATTCATTACACATGAAATGGGTGCCGGAGGTGCGTGGTGACGGTTCAAGTCCAAGATGAAGCAAAGCCTGACGAAAAGCCCGCCAAAGCGGCTCTCGTTCGACCTGTCCTGGCTCCTTGGTCATGCACAAGGCTTCCTGAATATGAGGGTAAAGTGAGAAATGGCCGCTTTTTCCCATTCCTCGCATCACATGCCAGGCTAGGTTGACCGCGAACAGCGCTGGATGGGAGCTGAGTCGTCGAATATATCCGCTCACGGTCGGTTCAGCGGTAATCGCCTTTGTCATTGCCTGACGCATCTCCGGAGTCAGGGCTTCCCCAAGCAATCCCAGGAAAGGGGCATCGCTTCCCCGAATCGCCTTCATGACGACTTTTTCAGACTGGGTTAGCCAGAGCCAGAGGCGTAATGCTTCAGGACTTTGCGCTGCCATTTTTTTCCCCTACCGGCTTGCACACAGAAAATTGGTTACTTTCCCGCCGATTCACCCAGCTTCATGTGGTGGCGGCCATTTCACAAAATGATGCCTTTGCTTTTAAATTGAAGTTTCACCGTTTTGAAATCCCCTGGCAGACTGTATTTCCAGGGGAATTGGCACATCCAAAAACTGGGAAGCTGAAATTCGATAAAAACGCTGTATTTCGACAGCCTAGTACCATGCAACATTATTTATTTCGCATTGAGGAAGATTGACTGGCAATTTACAACTTCGGATACGCGGATTAAGCTGACTCTCCTTTATCCGAAACTATTGTTGTTACGTGGCACTAGTAGCGTTCCCATTTATCCGATGCCGACAATGCCAATGACATGAAATCCAGTCATGCAATGTCAAGTATCCATGATGGCGGCGTTTCGGTCAACGCCGATTTTTATCGTTACTGGACTTCCGCACCGGTGGTGCTTGCGCCGAGGAAACGCCATCGCCGTGCTTCGGTTGTGTCGGGCTGAAAAATATTTCCAAATCACATGGCGTTGCAAGTGTCATGCGGGTTTTTCGCATGGTATAGTGCGCCGCCGTAATTCCTGCTTGAGCAAGCTGGAACATGGGCGTCTGTTAATCCAATCCGATAATTCATTGTTATAAACACCAGGCAAGGAGCCGCTATGCGTTACACATCGAGATACATGGTTGTTTTATATTGCATTTTAATCAGTTTATTAACGCCGTTCAATATGGGGCTGGCGGCCCCGGCGAATGGCGTTTTTGTTGCGACACAAGCTTGCGACGCTTACGCTTCGAAGAATAAGCGCACCAATCCCGATCATTTCAAGATAACCGTCGGTGGCCGATACGATGTTTTTGAAACCAGCACCAGGGGAGATTCCATCTGGTTCCGGCTGCGTGCGACCGATGCCCGCCCCAGCGAGCGCTGGGTCGAGAAGGCTTGCGGCACGGCTGAATTGGGCGTGGTCGCCAAGGTTAAGCAACCGACGGTATCCAGCCAGTGCGATATTGCCGATAAGGGCGACAGTTATGTATTGGCGGTGAGTTGGCAGCCGGCGTTTTGCGTGTCGCACCAGGATAAACCCGAATGCACGGTGAGGGATGCCGCAGCCTATCAAGCCAGCAATTTCACCTTGCACGGTTTGTGGCCCAATCAATTGGCGCTGTGCGGTACGCGTTACGGCTATTGCGGCGCGGTTAAAACCCAGCCGGGCCGGTTTTGCGATTATCCCCCGGTCGGCATAAGCCAGCCGGTGCGGGACGATCTGGGGGTGGTCATGCCCAGTGTGGCGGCTGGGTCTTGCCTGGAGCGGCACGAATGGTTCAAACACGGCACTTGCCAATCCCAATTAGATTCGGATGGCTATTTCGAGACTGCCGTGGGGCTGACCAAGCAATTCAACGATTCCGGTTTGGCGGCGTTTATGGCCGCGAATGTCGGAAAATCGGTCGATGAAGCCGGCTTTATCGCCGCCGTGGACACCCACCTGGGCGCTCAAGCCCATGAGCGCCTGCATTTGACCTGCAGGGACGGCAGTCTGGTGGATGTTTATATCGATTTGCCGGGTAGCCTGAGCGCTATGCAAAAACTCGGCGAGCTGATCGCGCAAGCCAAGCCGACCGGTAACGGTTATTCATCCAATTGCAAAGGCAAGTTTAACGTGCAGGCCTTGGGTGGAGTGTAAAAAGCTCAGTTGAACCGCAGAGGCGCTTCAGGCGCAGAGGTTCTGTGATTTCTCTGCGTCTCTAAAAAACAATGACAGGATGAACAGTATTTGCAGGATGGGTTTTCTATTCTGTTCATCCTGTAAATCCTGTCTAAATGTCTGTTGGCTTCCGGCTCGTCCGGCTTTGATCGTTCCCACGCTCCAGCGCTCATCGTTAGTGCGGCAAGCGAAGCTTGACGTTTCTTTCAGGGTGAAAGTCCCTGACGGGGAAGGTCTAACCAACCGCCCGTATCGAGTGTTGCGTC
>Ga0172380_10007629_pt1 | contig 12101 bp, 11 predicted proteins | sample Leawe162metaG_FD_119747 | JGI IMG/M metagenome (GOLD analysis project Ga0172380, IMG submission 119747) | Leachate microbial communities from a municipal landfill in Southern Ontario, Canada - Leachate well 162 metaG | ecosystem: Engineered > Solid waste > Landfill > Unclassified | place...
GAGCGACGCATACACCTTTTCCCGGGATATGCGCCGATGTTCATTACGCATTCCCCCGCTGCCAACTTCCGCTTGAAAATCGCCGCGTTTGCCGCTACTATCCAACGAGATAAATATTGTCCTGTTAGTTGGAGACGTACATGAACATCGAACAGATGAAGACCGTCATCAAGGAAATCATCACCAAGACCGACCTGACCCCCTGCGTGGTCGGGCATCGCGGCGTCGGCAAGAGTGCCGGGATCATCCAGGCGTGCCGGGAGATCGACCGGAAATACGTGTCGCTCCGCCTCGGCCAGATGGAGGTGGGCGACCTGGTTGGTATCCCCTTTCGCGACGGCGATGTGATGCACTGGTCGCGCCCTTCCTGGTGGCCGGGCGATGACGAGCCACCGACCGTGGTGCATTGCGACGAGCTGAACCGAGCCCAACAGGAGGACACCCTGCAGGCGATCTTCCAGTTTGTGGAACCACCCGCAGAGGGGCTGCTCCGCTCCCTGCACACCCACCATCTCTCCCTGCGACATAAGGTAGTCGTCAGCATCAACCCGCCGGACGGCACCTACCAGGTCGCGACGCTTGATCGCGCCCTGATCGACCGGATGGTGATGCTGTTCGTCGAGACCGATTACCACTGCTGGGCACGTTATGCAGCCCAGCGGGAGTTGGCCGGAGACGTGCGGCAGTTTCTTGCAGGCAATTCCGGGATGCTGGCCCGCCTGGGCGCGCCGATGGAGCTGCAGGTTGAGCCGACCGAACGTGGTTGGGAGATGGTCAGTATCCTGCGCAAGAGCTGCCGCTTCCCTGGTGATCTGGAGATGGAGGTCTATGCCGGTATTATCGGCAAGGAGGCCGCCATTACCTTCATGCGCTGGCTGGCCGATAACAAGGGACGCCCCCTCTCCGCCGCCGAAATATTGAACGACTGGCAACAGGTTGCCGGACGGGCGGAAGCTCAACGGGATGATGTCCAGGCAGCCACGGTCAACGATCTGACGGCCTGCTTGCAAGCAGCACCTACACTCACCCCGGAACAGGAAGCGCATCTGGTTGCCTACATCGCCGTGCTGCCGCGCGATCTCCGCTTCGGCTTCGTCAAGTCGCTTCTCAAAATCCCGGAGGTCGCCCTCGGCATCGCCCAGGACAAGTACGACAACGTGGTATTTGATGCCATCCAGACCATCTCCCGCGAGGCATGAACTACGGGGTCCTTGAAAACGCGGTGGTGCGGCTGCTGAGGGAACGTCCGTTTTACGGGCATTTCATCCTCAACCTGCGCCGCGAACAGCGCACGCTGAATGGAAAGACCGCCGGGGTTACCGTGCGTGACGGCATCCCGATTCTTGCCGTCTATCCCGAATCTTTCGCAATGCTGTCACCGGCGCAGCAGCGTGCGCTGCTGGAACATCTGGTCAAGCACCTGCTCCATCTCCATCCGCTGCGCCGCAAGGGACGCAATCAGCATGACTGGGATATATCCTGCGACCTTGCAATCAATCCGGGCATAGCGGATTTGCCTGACGATGCGCTTTTTCCCGTATATTACGATGTCCCGGATGGACTGGCGGCAGAGGAGTATTACGCACAGCTCGTTCCGCCGTTTGACACCGGCAACCTGGACGGCAGCGGCTATGGCGATGCCGACCGCTCGGAGCGAGGCGCGGCAGGAGACGGAAAACATGGTGATTCAGCGTCAACACTGGACAGTCACGCGCTTTGGAGCGAAGCCGACAGCACGCCGCTGGCGCTGGCAGAAGAGGCCGTGCGGGCCATCACCCGTGACAGCCTACGCGGGAGCGACGGCGAAACTCCGGCTGAACTGCGCAGCGTCGTCGATGCGCTGTTGAGGCCGTCCCCCCTCTCCTGGCGACAGATTCTGCGGCAGTTCATCGCCACCGCCGGACGCACCGGGCGGCGGAGCTCCTGGATGCGCGAGCACCGCCGCTTCGAGCACACTACCCCTGGGATCAGAAAGCGGCGCCGGCTCAATCTGCTGGTAGGAGTTGATGTCAGCGACTCAACAAACATTTCCGGCCTGCGCGAAGCATTTGCCCGGGAACTGCTCCGGATCGCAGCCGGGCGCGATGCGGCTGTTACCGTGCTGTACGCCAACAGCCGCATCCAGCGAACCACAACGTTCAACGGCGCTCCAGGCGTCGTCGAATGCTACGATGGCGGCGGTTTTACCGATCTGCGCCCGGTCTTTGACTACGGCAAAACCATGCACCCCCTGCCGGCTGCAGTAATTTACCTGACTGATGGCATCGGCCCGGCCCCTGATGTGATGGAATTTCCTACCTTGTGGGTACTGACCGCCGCCGGAGAAAAACCGGCATCATGGGGTGTGGAACTGCGAATGGAGATATAAATGGAAACAACATCAGCCATGACCGCCGAATCTGTCGGCGAAATACTGAAAGAGGCCGGTGCCGAGGTAATGGTACGCTCGGGACGAAGCGACAGTTACAGCGCCCCCCGAGAATTTTCCTTTGAAGTAAAGGCGATCTTCCCGAACGGCATGGGAATGCATGTCGTTGCCCGCCAGTTTAACTACCGTGACCCGTGGGAAGCCACGGGGCGTGTCAACGACCTGGTGGATATCATGCTGCTGCGGGATGGCTCACTGTCGCCGCTCCCCAAAGGATATCCCTGGTTTCAGGGGATCGATGAGGAGTGCGGGCTTGACGAAGGGCGACTGCGGGAAATCGTGGAGTGCGTACGGAAAGTAAATGTCAAACTCTACCTGTTGCAGGAGATGACCGGAGACCTGTAGACAAAAGGGCGCATCCTCAACAGAGAATGCGCCCTTTTATCAACGAACGGAAGAAAGGTTACCCTTGGGCCGCCTGTACCGCAGTGATGGCGGTGACGTTAACGATGTCATCCACCGAGCAACCGCGCGACAGATCGTTGACCGGCTTGGCAAGACCCTGGATGATCGGACCGACCGCCTCGGCGCCGGCGACGCGCTCCACCAGCTTGTAGGCGATGTTTCCGGCATCAAGGTCGGGAAAGATCAGGACGTTGGCCTTGCCGGCGACACTGCTCCCCGGAGCCTTTTTGCTTCCCACGTTGGGCAGCAGTGCTGCATCCGCCTGCAATTCGCCGTCGATCTGCATATCCGGCTTGATCTGCTTGGCAATTTCCAACGCTTTGAGCACCTTGTCGCAGTCGGCATGGCTGGCGCTCCCCTTGGTGGAGAATGAGAGCAGGGCCACGCGGGCATCCACATCGAGAAACGCCTTGCAGTTCCCTGCGGTAGCAACGGCAATCTCGGCCAGAGCCTGGGCATCGGGATTGGGATTGACGGCGCAATCGGCAAAGAGAATGATGCCGTTTTCGCCGAAAGTCGGGGTTTTGGTGATCATCAGAAAGAATGAGGAAACGGTCTTGATCCCCTTGGCAGGACCGACTGTCTGGAAGGCGGCCTTGAGCACGTTGCCGGTGGTACCGGTAGCGCCGGCAACTTCTCCCCCCGCATCGCCGTTACGCACCATCATTCCGGCGTAGTAGAGGTTATCGTCTGCCGTCAGGAGTTTTCTGGCTTCATCGGCGGTCAACCCCTTGCTCTTGCGCAGTTCGACCAGGTCGGCCACATATGCTTCGAGTTTCGGCGAAGCGGCAGGATTCAATAGTTCCACTCCCGCCAGATTGATCCCCTTGGCAGCAGCATCGGCCTGAATCTTGGCCGGATCGCCAAGAATGACGATGTTCGCCAACTTTTCCTTAACAATTTTTTCCGCGGCAAACAACATCCGTTCGTCGTAACTTTCCGGCAATACCACCGTCTGAAGATTCTTTCTGGCCTTTTCCTTGATCTGATCGACAAGATGCATAGCACGCCTCCTCCATGAATATAAAACGGGTTTATATATAGTCGAAACAAACAGGGGTGGTCAACAAAAAAAGCCCGATTTCTCGGGCTTTTAGTGATGCTTAACGACTTACACCAGCGTTAAAACTCGACTCCCATGGCCTCTGCGACCGTGTGCATATCCTTGTCGCCGCGACCCGACAGGCAGATCACCAACGTTTTATCTTTACCCAGCGTGGGAGCCAGTTTCATGGCATATGCAATGGCGTGAGATGATTCCAGAGCAGGTATGATTCCTTCCTCGCGCGTCAGGGTACTGAAACCCTCCAAAGCCTCGTCGTCGGTAATGGATACATATTCGGCGCGGCCGCTATCCTTCAGCCAGGAGTGTTCCGGACCGACTCCCGGGTAATCGAGTCCCGCCGAGATGGAGTGAGCATGGGTAATCTGGCCATGCTGGTCCTGCAGCAGATACGTCTTGTTGCCGTGCAGGATACCGGGCGACCCGGCGCAAAGCGGAGCTGCGTGTTTCCCGGTTTCAATACCGAAACCGGAGGCCTCGACACCGACCAGACGCACCGTTTTGTCCTTCAGAAAGGGGTAGAACAGCCCCATGGCATTACTGCCACCGCCGACGGAGGCAACCAGGTAATCCGGCAAGCGGCCTTCTACCTTCTTGTGCTGCCGCTTGACCTCGGCCCCGATCACTGACTGAAAGTCTCGCACCATCATCGGGTACGGGTGCGGACCAGCAACGGTACCGATTACATAAAAGGTTTCATGGATGGTGGTAACCCAGTTACGCATCGCCTCATTCATGGCGTCCTTTAACGTCGCGGTTCCGGCGGTGACCGGCGTTACGGAAGCGCCAAGGAGCTTCATGCGGAACACATTCTGGGCCTGGCGGTGGGTATCCTCCTCTCCCATGAACACTTCACACTGCATCCCGAACAGGGCCGCGATGGTCGCGGTTGCCACGCCGTGCATTCCGGCACCGGTCTCCGCAATGACCCTTTTTTTGCCCATCCGCCGGGCCAGCAACCCCTGACCGATCGTGTTGTTTATTTTGTGTGCGCCGGTGTGGTTCAAGTCCTCACGTTTGAGGTAGATGCGGGCACCACCCAGCTTTTTTGTCAGTTTTTCGGCAAAATAGAGCGGGTTGGGACGGCCGACATACTGACGCAGATAATAGGCAAATTCCTGTTTGAACTCCCTGTCGTGACGGTAATGTTCATATGCTTTTTCCAACTCCATCAGAGCAGGCATGAGGGTTTCAGGGACATAACGCCCGCCATACTGGCCAAAATGGCCTTTCTTATCCGGTAATTTCATGGAGTCCCCACTTTGTACGCTCAGTATTTATTCAACGTTCAGGAAAGATTGCTATGCGGCAAAGCCCCATTTTTGACAGACGAAACTGCAGGGCGGTTCGTAATACGCCCAGGCCGTAGATGGTACTGCGCCGAAAATTGATTGAAGATGCCTCGGTAAAATAGCGGGCAGGGCAGCTAACCTCTCCGATTCTGAAATCGTACCACGCTATCTGGGCCAGCATCTGGTTGTCAAAAACAAAATCATCGGAATTGGCATTGAGCGGTAATGTTTCCAGCACCTGACGAGAGAACGCACGATAGCCGGTATGGTACTCCGACAGTTTTTGTCCGAGAAGGAGGTTCTCCAGTAGTGTCAGCAGGCGGTTGGCTACATATTTATATACAGGCATGCCGCCTTTAAGCGCCCCTTTTCCGAGGATCCGTGACGCCAGCACGACATCATATACGCCAAAGGCGATCATGGAGACCATGGCGGTAATTAAAAACGGAGTGTACTGGTAATCCGGATGCAGCATGACAACAATATCCGCCCCCTCATCCAGGGCTGCCTTGTAGCAGGTTTTCTGGTTGCCGCCATACCCGCGATTCTTTTCATGCACTATGGTATGGATGTTCAAGCGGCGAGCCACCTCGGCAGTGTTATCCTGAGAGGCGTCATCGACCAGCAGTACCAGATCGACAATATTGAAAGGGATCTCGGTATACGTTTTTTCCAGCGTGCGTTCCGCATTGTATGCGGGAAGAATGACAGCTATTTTTTTATTATTCAGCACGATATATATCCTCTTGCGATAGACTGGCTTGATTACGAACAGCAGTAAAGCAAATCACTCCCCCGGTCCTGAATACCCTCTCGACAACCATGCCGAATAATGAAGCCGGAACAGCCAGAACAGACAGGAGCAGCGAAAAAAATACTGAAGTGGACATGCCATCGCCCCCCTTATTCCTCATTCTGAGAAAGTCATACAGGGAGTTATACTGCAGGTTTGCGCAGTTAAGCAATGTTTGAAGCCAGCCATAGAAATTTTGCGCCCAATCTGCATGAGACCGGCCAATAATGGTGTATCCAGACCTGACAAGCAACCCTGCCAATCCATCTTCTGCAAAATGGAACAGATGGATTGGCAGATCACGATGAAACCAGTTTTTTTGGCCAATACGTGACTGGAACGAGCTGAAATTCGGCACCGCAACGACAAGCCTCCCGGTTGGAGTGAGGAGTCTGCTGCACTCTTGAAGCAATCGTGCGGGATCGTAATAATGTTCGAGGACATGATTGACCAGGATCAGATCATACATTCCCTGCAGTTGAGACACCGAGGTAACGACAGGGATGCCGTACGTGTCCCGTGCATGGCCGGCAGTTTCTTCACTGAATTCCACCCCGGTTACAGACCAGCCATTCCGTGCAAACAAAGATGCTGTATACCCGCTGCCACAGCCGATATCCAGCATATTGCCAGCACTCAAGCCACCTGAAAGCCGGGTAAACTGCAACTTTTTATGCAGTTCGAACAGCCACTCAACCGGTGCGATAAAGCGCTTGCCCTCTTCAGCACGATATTCACCGGGGGCGTAGAACCGTTCCAGAGTTGCAACATCAGGTTGAGGCCATGTCATACCAATGGCACAGTGCGGGCAATAGAACACGGAATAGGCGATTCCGTAATAGACACTGTCTCCCGATGATTTGAGAAGTTCGGTCGATCCGCAGAATTTGCAGGATGGATGATCCGGTGTTGGCTGGTCCATGAAAATCAGCGCTCTACCCGGTAAAAGGCTACCGTATAGTCAATACGGGGCGACCGGTACACAGCGGCAAGTTTGAGCCCAGGAGGAACCATTTCCAGATCAGCACCTGACAATTCCGATGTTGCTGATTCCCTGACGATGTATTCAACATTGTTACTGATGGCAAAACGCATCATATCGGGAAAATTCGCAATCGGTTCCGCAGTCCAGAGTCCATCAAGGTAGTAGATCATCTTGTTCCAGGAGACCATATAATTGCGGCCGGGGCCAAAACGTTGGCGTGCCATCTCGGCAGCTTTTCGAGTTTCCTCTGCAAATATCATCCGCGCGGGACTGGATCCGGTTGCTACCGGAGCCTGTCTGACAATCCTCAGTGAAAGATAATAACCGGCCAACAGAGTTGTTATTATCAATGAGGCCATTACCGCAATGTGCGTTCCTTCTGTTTTTTTGAAACGCTGAGAGATAAGATTCGCCACCTGAAATAATCCGGCAGAACCGGCGATAAAAATCAACGGTGAATACGGGACAAGATACTTCCACCACCCATCGGTAAATACCGGCAGGATGAGCAGGAGCAGAAACGGCGAAAACAGAATGACCTTGCCGTAGTCCGATTTTTTATCCCAGCGTCTGAATGCCATGAAAATGGCCAAGACGACCAAATACACAGGATATACCTGCGGATAATGGAGGCAGCCGCTGTTATTCGGAATTCGCCCCGGAATTTCCCGAGAGAGATTTGTAAGGTACACCCGCAGGCTTTTTTCAGGGTGAGTCATGAGATATGCAACGACATCCCGGAGACCGCTCGGGTGCTGCCAGGCATATTTTCCGTCAGGCGCCAACCCCCACAGCTCTTCATTCGAAGTTTCACCCTTGTCGTTGTCGTGATAGATGCGGGACTTCATCCAGATCAGGACATAGGTGGACTTGGGGCTGATGACAAAGGCGTTGTAATGCTTTTTCAGAAACAGAAGATAGGGGGAGGATGTCAGCAAAAAGGCCAGCACTGTTACTGCGCAACATTTCAAGAGGAAAGATTTATAGAAACGCAAACCTTCCGAAGCACAAAGCACGAACAATGTGAACAGCATGACCAGAAATCCTTCAGAACGAGTCTGATAGGCCAATGAAAAGAACACTCCGGCAAGAAGGGCCAGAAGATATGAGCGGCGCGTGGCTGTTGCATGAAGCAGCGCAAGGGCGGTAATCAGAAATACGGTATACGTGATATCAGCATCCGTACTGAAGGTCAGAAAGAGAAGTTGAGGGAATGCGGCGGTAATAATTGCCGCAGCAACAGCTACGGAACGTGAAAAAATCCCCGCTGCCAGGAAATATACTGCAACCGGGAGGAGCACGCCCATGAGTGGCGTAACAATCCCCGCTGCCGTAAGGATATCAGGTACTCCCGGCAGCCAGCTTGCCAGTGCAATAAGAATCGAGTGCATGGGTGGACACCAGAGTGCCTGCCACCCGAGGCCTATTCCATAACGGATATTCCGGGCAATCTGCAGATAGATATGGCCATCTGCGGTAAGCCCTGGAAGAGCATAAAAATAGGTTATTATTGCAATCGATACTCCGAGTGGTATCAGAAAGGTATATTTTTGATAGTTATTCGGTTGGGATTCAGGTTTCATGCGTTATTCCGGTCCTGCACTCTTGCGGGCAGCCCGAACAAATTCAACGAGCTTCGTTTTGCTTTTCTTGCCCGGTTCAGACTCCACTCCACTGGAAACATCGACCGCATACGGCCTGACAGCGGCTATCGCTCCGGCGACGTTCTCCGGATTCAGTCCTCCCGCCAGGATGATGCAGTGAGAGGCGGCAGCTTTCGCGGCAGTCTCCCAATTGAACGTTAAACCTGTGCCGCCACGCGCCACTGGTGACCAGGCATCCAGCAGACAAGCGGCGACAGGGTAGTTCGGCATCTCATCCAGACTGGCAGAATCCTTCACCCGGAACGCCTTGATAATCCTACGCTTGATGGCTGAACAATACTCAGGGGTTTCGTCACCATGAAGCTGGACAATATCCAGTCCGCACTGATCGGCTACCAGGTTGACCGTTGCAGCCTCTTCGTTGACAAACAGGCCGACCGTCTGCACGAATGGAGGTAAGTGCCGAATAATGGCAGACGCCTGTTCGGGGGAAATATAACGCGGAGACCCCTGAAAGAAGACGAAGCCGAGAGCATCAGCTCCGGCTTCGACCGCCATCAGGGCATCTTCCAGATTGGTTATGCCGCAGATTTTGACTCGAACCATCTTTTACAGACTGATCTTGGGCAGACGCTCCAGCGCTGCCTTGACCATCGCATCAGGATATTCGTAATCCTCCAGATTACCGGAAAGGTAGGAATCGTACGCCCCCATATCCAGCTGTCCATGGCCGGAAAGACCGAACAGAATGGTCTTTTCCTTACCCTCCTCCTTGGCCAGTACCGCCTCGTCAATAGCGGCCCGTACGGCGTGAGACGATTCAGGGGCCGGAATAATGCCTTCGCTCCGGGCAAACAGAAGCGCTCCCTCGAAGCAGGAATTCTGCTTGTAAGACTTGGCCTCTATCTCTCCTGCGCTGTAGAGCTGCGAGACCAGCGGCGACTCGCCATGATAGCGCAATCCGCCGGCGTGAATGCCGGGAGGCATGAAATCATGACCCAATGTGTACATCATGGCTATTGGCGCCATTTTGGCGGTATCGCCGTAGTCGAAAGCATAGACCCCTTTGGTCAGGGTTGGACAGGAGGCCGGTTCGACAGCCAGGCAACGGACTTTCTTGCCGTTGGCGCGATCAGCGATGAAGGGAAATGCCAAACCGGCAAAATTCGAGCCGCCACCGCAGCAGGCGATGACCACATCGGGATAGTCCCCGGCAATCTTCATCTGTGCCTGAGCTTCCTGACCGATGATGGTCTGGTGGAGACAGACGTGATTCAGGACGCTCCCCAGCGCGTAGTTGGTGTCGGCATGAGTGGCCGCATCCTCAACCGCTTCAGAGATGGCGATCCCGAGGGAACCGAGGCAATCCGGGTCATGGGCCAGAATGGATCGACCGGCATTAGTGAATTCGGATGGAGAGGGATGTACCTGGGCGCCCCACAACTGCATCATGCTCTTGCGGTACGGTTTCTGGGTACAGGACACTTTAACCATGTAGATGGTGCACTCCAGGCCGAACATTGAGCAGGCCAGAGCGAGCGAACTTCCCCACTGGCCGGCGCCGGTTTCTGTCGCCAGACGGCGGATGCCTGCCTGCTTGTTGTAGTAGGCCTGGGGAATCGCGGAGTTCGGTTTATGCGACCCCGCAGGGGATACCCCTTCATATTTGTAATAGATCTTCGCCGGCGTGCCGAGAGCTTTTTCCAGACGGTGGGCACGGTACAGCGGCGATGGTCGCCACAGTTGATAAATCTCGCGCACTTCATCTGGGATGTCTATCCAGCGTTGCGAAGACATTTCCTGCTCAATCAGAGACATCGGAAAAATCGCCAGCATTTCGTCCGGTGTAACCGGCTGCAAGGTTCGGGGACTGATGACCGGAGCCAACGGGCCGGGCATATCCGGAATGATATTGTACCACTGACGCGGGATCTGGTCTTCAGGAAGCAGGATTTTGGTGTTCATGGTTCCTCCGGTTTGAAATAGTTACTCCAGATGGTCTTCAATACGGATAAAGCTGGTTTTTTCACAGATGATGTCAAGCTGGTCAATCTCTGACAGCGCTTCCTGAATCGAACCTTCGCGGGCCTCGTGAGTCATGATGACAATCGGCACCGGAGCGGAATCGTCAACTTCATGGGCGGTCTGAACCATCGACTCGATGCTGATGCCATGTTTGCCCAAAGAACCGGCTATCCCACCCAGAACACCCGGTTTATCGAGGGCACTGAAACGGAGCATGTATTTGCTGACGATATCAGCCATCGGCTTGACCGGAATGGTAACAATCGCATCGTCAAGAAAACCGAGTGGCGACATACGACGCCCGGCACCGGCCTTCATACTGCGCGACAGGCCGATCAGGTCGCCGACAATCGCGCTTGCGGTCGGGTTCTGCCCGGCACCACGGCCGGAGAACATGACCGGTCCGACAAAATCGCCGGTCAGGCGGATGGCATTGAACACCCCGTTGATATCAGCCAGGGGGCTGTCCAGCGGGATCATGGTCGGATGTACGCGAGCTTCGATTTCGCCGTCAACATGTTTTCCGATTGCCAGCAGCTTGATACGATAGCCGAATTGAGCGGCATACTTGACATCCAGTCCGCTGATTTTGGAAATTCCTTCGGTATGAATATCCTTGAAATCAATCCGGGTGCCGAAGCAGAGGGAGACCAGGACCGCCAGTTTATGGGCGGTATCAACCCCTTCAACGTCAAAGGTCGGATCCGGTTCGGCATAACCAAGATCTTGCGCGGCTTGCAACACATCGGCAAAGTCGGCGCCTTCCTGGGTCATGCGGGTCAGAATATAATTGCAGGTACCGTTCATGATGCCGAAGACACTGCTGAAATTATTGGCGGCAAGATTGCTCTTGATAGCGGTCAGTACGGGAATTCCGCCGCCGACTGATGCCTCGAACTGAACCTCGACACCCTTACGCACTGCCGCTGCATAGATGTCCGAGCCATGCAGCGCCAGAAGAGCCTTGTTTGCGGTAACGATATGCTTGCCTTTTTCAATCGCTTTCAGCACAAAACTCTTGGCCGGTTCATAGCCGCCGATCAGTTCGATAACCACCGAAATTTCCGGATCATTAAAAATATCATCGACGCTGGTTGTCAGCACACCGTGATCAACAGCCACACCACGATCACTTGTAATATCCAGATCGGCAATACGCTTCAGCACAATGCCTGTCCCGACTTTTGAGCGGATGACGTCCGCGTTCTCGCGCAGCAGCTTGACGACCCCTGCCCCGATATTGCCGAATCCAATCAAACCAACCTGTATATCTTTCATTGTTCCTCACTTGCCGATTCAGTTTTTGCGCACGCCTCGATCTCGTCGAGAATGCCGTTTACAAATGCCGGCGATTCCTTGTCGCCGTAACGTCGGACGATCTCAATCGCCTCGTTGATGCTGACTTTTTTGGGGATATCGGCACGAAACATCAGCTCATATGCAGCCAGACGCATGACATTCAGATCGACCCGCGGCATGCGTGACAAAGACCAGTTTTTGGAACGC
>Ga0172380_10007630_pt1 | contig 12101 bp, 8 predicted proteins | sample Leawe162metaG_FD_119747 | JGI IMG/M metagenome (GOLD analysis project Ga0172380, IMG submission 119747) | Leachate microbial communities from a municipal landfill in Southern Ontario, Canada - Leachate well 162 metaG | ecosystem: Engineered > Solid waste > Landfill > Unclassified | place...
GGTGGTGACGCCCGGCCCGGCCTGGAAGATGGTCTCCCACATGTCCTCGCCCTCGAGGCTCACGTTCGGGGCGCAGGTGATGCGCGCGTTCAGGTAGTAGGTGCCGCGAGGGATGCGAATCACCCCGCCTCCCCGCGCGACCGCAGCGGCAATCGCTCCCAGGATCGCCGGAGCATCGTTAGTCACGCCGTCGCCCGCAGCTCCATAATCCTTCGCATTCAGGCCAAAGGGGGAGTAGATCACGGGCAGCGACGTGATGTTCATTCCTAGTAGAATCCGTTGACGATCAGGTTGCCCGTGACTGCGTCCACCTGTGCCTGGATGACGCCGCCGTTCTGGGCCCGGTTGATGGCGGTGCCGAAGACCTGGCCGCTGGCGAGTTCCATCACCGAATCCCCGAAGCGGGAGTAGGCGTAGAGCGAGGCGAGTGTGGTCGAAGCGTCGTAGGCGACCGAGGTAGCGATCCGCACCCAGTAGAGGGACTGCCCGGTCCCGGGGAAGGAGCGCCCGAGGACCGTGCCAAGTTCAGCCTGGACCCAGTCGGTCGGCACCGTCCAGGAGATGAGGCCGTCGGCACTCAGGTTCGTGGTCCCGTCGGTCGGCGTGATGTTCGTCCAGGCCGTCCCGTTCCAGTAGGTCACGGCCATCGTCCCGCCGCCGCCGTTGGGGTCCACGACGTCGGCCATCAGGCCACCGAAGAGGTCCACCGCGCCGACGTAGACGGCCCCGCCGTTGGCGAGCGTGGGCAGGCTGGAGAGCGTCACGAGCGTACCCGCCGCACCGTCCTGGGCTGCCTCCGAATAGTTCGTCGGCGGCGTGCTCATCCCGTCAATCGTCTTGAGGACGGTGATGAACGGGTTGAGCGAGACCTTGGCGACGACTGCCGTGGCGAAGTTGCGCGGCGTGATGAGGACGTTGCTGATGCCCGGCGGGATGGGGATCCACACCTTCGTCGTGGAGAGGGCCGTGCCGCCACCCGCCGTGGAGAGAAGCCTCGAGTTTCCGATGTATGCCGGGTAGGTTCCCGTTCCCTGCGCTACAGACATGTGTTCCCTCCGGTGTTAGATGCGGACCCATGACGTGATGGGGCTCTCCTGGGTGCGGGCGGCGGAGCGCACGCGGTTGTTGTGCTCTTCGTACTCTTTCCGCCACCAGTTGATCTGGGCGGCGAGGGCGGCGTCCTGGTTCTCGTCGAGGATCGTCTGGCCTTTGAGGCGCTGGTAGTAGGCGAGGGCGAGGGCAGCCACTGCCCAGGGCACGTCGATGCGCTTCGCCTCGAGGATGTTGGGGCCCCAGGCGCTCTCGAAGCGGACGCCCTGCACGTACATCATGAACGGGGCCGGGGCCTGGCCCCGCAGGCGGAGCTGGCCGCCGTTGCTGTACATGTCCGTGAACGGCCGCCAGCCCTGGGCGACGTGGCCGATGAGGGCCGGGTCGTACTCGTTCGCCGCCTGCCCGCCGGAAAGCGGCCGCCAGATGTAGGCCTCCTTGAAGGCGGCCTCGGACCCCATCCAGTAGGGAAGGGGGGCGTCGAAGGCGAGCGCGTCGGTGAGGACGATGTCGTCCCAGTGGCCGGTCACGCCGCTCTCGGCGGAGCCGAAGCGGACGGCGACCAGGGTGGTGTTCAGCGAGGAGTTCGCGACCGGCCGGAAGAGGCGGACGGAGGCCTTTGAGGAGGTCCGGATCTCGTCGATCAGGGTTCCGGTCGCGACGTCGATGAGCTGGAGGAAGCCGGTGTTGTCGACGGTCGGGTCGTCCGGGGTGAAGAGGGCGGACAGCCAGAGCGAGTTCCCGCCCTTCACGCGGATGTTGCGCGAGGAGGCGTAGCCGCTGGCCCCGGTCGTCGCCACGGAGAGCGCCTGCTTGCCCGCGATGCCCGGCTCCTCCGGGGCCCATGCGACCTTGGCGATCGTGGCGTCGGTCGCGACCCAGGCCCCCGTGCCTGACTGCTCCATATCGAAGTCGGGCACCTCGGAGAGCACGGAGTAGGTGACGAGGCCGAGGCCGTACTGGGAGACGAGGCGGTCGAGGAGGTTGCAGACCGTCTGGGGGTAGACGGTCGTGTTCCACATCTCGTACTCGTCATTTTCGGCGACGACGGCCGGGAAGGCGGGGCTCACCGCGACCGCCCCGGCGTTCTGGTCGAAGCTCTGCACCTGCCGCACCTGGCCGAGGTTGGCGACGGTGCCGCTGATCATGCGGACGTACGACCCCCGCCAGTTGCGGTCGGAGGCGTACGGCTGCTGCAGGCGGCTGACATCCGTGATAACCGATGCCGAACCTCCAGTGGTGACCGCGCTCATCCAGCCGAGACCCGTCGTATCCAGGAAGGACGACGTGATCATTGGCTGCGTGGTCTGCATCCACTGCGGGGTGACCCCAGTCCAGTCAGGGGTTATCGATGCCATTTAGCTCAGATACCGATCGGCCCAGTAACGGGCGTAGGCGACGTGGATGTCCTTGGAGGTGGCGTTCTCGGCCTTCGCGAAGATCCAGGGAGCGAGCATCGCGGTCGGAGCCACGCCGCCGACGAGGCCGCCTTCGATGGCGTCGAACATGACCATGGAGACGAGGTTGTTGCTGTCGTCGAAGACCATGCAGACGACGGAGCCGGTGGCGTCGGCCAGCTCGCTGCCGGGCGGTGGGCCGAAGCACTGGACGCGCACCGTGAACCACTCACCGGCCGTCGGCACCCAGGCGGTCTGGTCGGCCGCCGGGAGGCTGTAGGGCTGCATAATCGTCTCGCCCCTGGCGGTCGTATAGACGGCCGACTTGGAGACGAAGCGCGGCGTGGTGATGGTGTCGCCCGTGTTCCAGGCCATGAGCGCGCCCTCGGTCAGCCCGGCATTGAAGGTCGGGGTGCCGTCGACGTCGGAGACCGCCGGAGAGGTCTTCGTGGTGAGGGCGTCGATCAGGCCGATCTCCATGCGGAGGCCGGTGACGGCGCTCGCCATCATGCGCGCCTCGAAGCCCGCGTTGTACTGGGGCTGGAGGACCGGGGCCCCGAACAGGGAGAGGCCGCTGGTGGCGGCAGTCGTGCCTGTTACGCCCTTGATCGCACCGCCCGGGATCGTCGGATCCTGGGCCCAGGTGGTGGCCGTGCCGCCCGCGCTGACCGTCCAGGGGTCGGTGTTGAAGGCCGTGTCGAGGAAGTTGATGTCCTTGAAGGCCACGTCCCGGGCGCGCCGGGAGTAGAGGAACATCGCGTTGATATCGGGATCGAGGATGTCGAGGGAGCCGCGACCGGTGTCGATCGTCGGGGCGCGACCGTAGTCCGCCCCATTGGGATTGCGTACAGCCATTTCGTCGCCTCCAAGCGAGTGGAGCCTGCCGCCCCGATGGCGGAGGACGGCAGGGCGATTTCGGGGTCAGTGAATTAAGCGGTGACGAGGTTGATGGTGATGGTAGTGGCGGAGGGGTCGGCTCCGAGGGTCTCCACGACGGTCGTGGTCCGGGTGGTCGGCGCGCCGGTCTCGCCCGCGCGGAGCAGGTTGTCGCTAGTCGTAGACGGGCGGGCGCGCTGGAGCAGGGCGAGCACAGCCTGGATGTCGGGGGTGACGGTTTCAGCAGCCATTGGTGGACCTCCTAGTCCTTGAGACTTTCTTCGGTGGCCTGCTCGCGGAGGGCGTTGAACTCTTCCATGAGCTGGTTCAGGCGGGCCTCGATGGCCGGGTTATCGCGTCCCTTGAGGAGGTCGCCGATGACCTTGGCCGTTTCACGGGCGTTGGCGAGGGCGCTCACGTGCTCCCGGTGCTCGGCCGTGCGGTGCTGTTCGAGGTGGTTCTGCTTCAGGTACTCCGCTTTGCCGTCGGGGCACATGTCGCAGGTGTACCACGTCAGGGCCTCGATCTCGCGGCGGCGGAACTTCGCGAGCGTCGGGTCACGGTGGAAGCCGAGCTGGCAGAACTGGTCGATGGGCATCAGGTAGACGCCGCCCTCCGCCATGAAGAGGTGGGTGAACGGCCCCCACGGGTAGCTCTCGTCGTACTCAGCCCAGAGCAGGCCCGCCTCATTGAGGGAGATGCTGTTCATCGGCCAGCCGCCGGGTTTGCCGAGGGCGACTTCGAGGTTCGTGCCATGGATCGCCTGGGCGTAGCGGGTCACTTGCTCGTGACCGAACGGGCCGCCCGTGGCGATGTCGGTGGTGATATACCCCCTCCGTTCACGGTGCCCTTCGATGCGGCAGTCCGGGTTCTCGCACATCTTCCAGTACGTCAGATGACGCTTCTGCTGGACGCGCTCCCCGTCGGGCGGTGGGTGCTGGCGCATGAACTCCGCCGTGATACTCTCGGCGGCCTCGAGCGCCTGCTGCTCCGCAGTCTGGTACGAATCGTCTTCCGCTTCGATGAACGGGGTTTCCCGGACGTTTGGAATACCTCGCGGCATTTAGTTATCCCTTTTCAGGTCGTAGACCAGTTTCTTGTGTGCGCCCCAGGCGGGCATCTCGTCGTTCGCCTCGAAGCCGTCCTTCGGGCCCTTCACCTCACGGAAGCGTTCGTAGAGGCGGCGCTGCTGGCGCACCTTCACGACGATCTTCCAGAAGACAGTGTCGCGGCCGATGGCCCGCTTGGGGGTTGTCCGAGAGATCCCTTTCATCGTGCGTTCCACGATGTCGGCGGGGTCTTCCTGGACCTCGTGCGGGAGCATCGCCAGGGGGTGGCCGTCGAGCACCTCGAAGCCCGCGAGCTTGGGGTGCTTCGCGGCCTCCTTGATGGCGACGGTCCCGAACTCCACGTAGATCCGGCCGAAGGCGGTACGCCGCTCCTGCTCCGGCAGTTCCGTGTTCATTGCGATGCGATGCAACTCCCCCGGAACTTCGAAGATGAGCGGTTGCTCCTTCTCGAGGAACTCCGCGTCCGGCTGTACCCAGATGGCACTCACTGGCGATCTCTCCTTCGGCTGGTGGCGTTAGACGCCGGGGGCGAAGACGGCCCAGGCGTCGGTCAGGGCCGAGGAGCCGGGGGTTTCCACCGTGCGGTAGGAACGGGTGTAGCCGAAGGCCTGCTTGAAGCCCTTGATGGTGCCGAGGTCGAAGCCGTAGAAGTCCTCGAAGTACTCGGGAGCCTGGGCGAAAGCGAGGCGGATCGCCTCCTTGCCGTACATCGCCATATCGTGGCCGCCGCCGGAGGGGGCACGGAGCAGCATCGACTCGAGGAGGGTCGTACCCGCCACCGCATTCTGGGTGAGCATCGCCTTCTTGAAGTTGTTGATGCCGTCCTGGCCCGCGTACGCGGAGTCGGTGAACACCTGCGAGGACTTGAAGGAGGCCGTCTGCCAGGGGGAGATGACGGTGAACGAGGCCTCAGAGTCCGGCTTCACGCCGCCGACGCGCAGCATCCGCGAACCGGTCGCGAGGTTCGGGTAGACGAGCGGCACGTTGTAGCCCGTCCCCGGGATCTGCTGGCTGAACGACTGGAAGAGGTTCGAGATGGCGATGTCCACCGACCGGCTGAGGGCGTAGCCCATCGCCTTCGACTGGTCGGCGAGGACCGCGTCGGGGATGAAGAGCTTGCCGAAGTCTTCGAGCAGGAGCGCGGCCACTTCGAACGTGTCGATGAAGAGCGGCTCCGAGGTCGTGACGTAGGCATTGGGGGTGAGGGGGGTGTTCGGGTACTTGAACTGCTTTTCCCAGTTCACGCCGCGATTCTTGTAGATCGTCTGACCGTCACCCTTGGTCCACGGATCGATGGTCACCGTCTTCTGGAGCACGGTGTCGAAGCGGATCGCCTGGATGATGTCTTTGCGGAAGCCAATCGGAATGTTTGCCTGATTGGTGCTGACGGTAACGTTGACCACGCCTAACTCCTCTGTTCGGCGTGGCCTCGACGTTCTCAGTCGCTTAGATTCATGCCACGCCTACGATACGAAATAGTTCCTGACCCGTCTTGACACCGTGGCGCTTGAGAAGAACTTCATACAGATCGTCGTCGAGAACTTCGAACTCAGCCTGCGTGTAGCGACCATTGCTACCGCCAGGGGAGCCCTTTCTCGTCGGGTCCGGAGCGTGCTTCCCAATGTTCGGGTTAGTCGGGTTTCCCTGTACCGAGGATCCATTCCGCGTCCTAGCGCCGGTCGTACCGGTGGCGGGTGTGCGGGGCGTAGCATCTGTCTGTACAGCACCATTGTTTGCGCCCGCGCGAGCACTGTCAATCGCTTCCCGCAGATCGAGGATCAATTGGTGTGGATTGTCCTTGTACTGCGCGTAGACGTCCTTGTTGCGAACCTGCGCGCGAAAGAAGTTTTCCTGTTCCTCGGTGAGGTAGGGTGCTTCTTTTTCGACGAGTTCCTGAGCGGTGTTGACGAGGTTCTTGATCCAGGGCTGGACTGGCGGCAGCGATTCTTGCATCTGGCGCTTGCCCGCTACCCAGTTGTTGAACTGTTCGATGGCGGCGGGATTCTTGCCGAGGTATTCTCCGCGCTGCTGGGGGTTCATCCGTCCCCAGAACTGGTCCCCCGCCTGCACCTCGGCACGTAGCGCGCGTGTGCGTTCCTGTTCGAGTTGTTCGGTCAGTTCCTGTTCGCGCTCCCGGAACTCGCGCTCAACGCGGGCGGTCGCGAGAGAGTGGATCGCACGCTTGGCGGCGGGGCTCTTCTCGGCGATGGCGACCAGTGTCGCGTGAATCTGGCCGGAATCCTCATCGAAGCGGACCGTGCGCCACGCATCGGGATCTTCTTCCAGCCCTTCTACCGCAGGTAGGATGCCATTCGGCCCCGCTTCAGGGCGGTCGATGGCTTCGTTCTGCACTTCGGGGCGATCGATCGCCTCATTTTCACCCTGAACCTCGGAAGTCGCATCCGCTTCGAGGACATCATTCCAGTCTTCTGCTGCCGTCAATGTCTAATCCTTTCAGTCTCGCCCTTCGTGGGCGTCTTTGATTGTATCCCAGTGTGTCTTCGGCTTAAACCAGAGCAGTTCCGGGCGCATGATCTCCTTGTACTCGGAGAAGATCGGATCTTCCTTGGAGGTCTTCACGTAGTTCTTCACATCGGCGAGTGCGACCGGCGTCCAGGGCTTGCCGTTCAGGCGGGTCGAAGCCTCGGGTTCGGTCTCGATGTAGAGATCGATGAGCTTGTCGGTCGAGAGTTCCTTCACCTTGTCGCTGAGGCCCTCCTTCCAGTGGTCGAACTCTGCGTGGAACTCGCGGGACTCGTCATTCGGCACCTCTCGCCAGAGCTTGCGGTCCATCTCGAAGTAGTTCGGCAGCGTGGTGTCCGTCCCCGGGTAGGTCAGGCGCTTGCCGGTGTCCGGGTCGAAGCCGCTGAGGCGGGCCATGTCGCGCGCCCAGAGCTTGTCCGCCTCCGTGTCCGCCTTCGCGATCTGGTAGGCGAGCACCTCCTTGCGGACGGAGGGGCTCGTGTGCTTGTCCCAGAACTCGGCCTGCTTTCGCCCGAGGACTTCGAAGTCGAGGTCGGAGAGGTCGTTCTCGGGGTCTTCCTTGGACTCGGCGAAGGTCTGGTTGTAGTCGTAGATCCACTGGCGGGAGCCGTTCTCCTTGGGCCGCTCCGTGTCCTCGATGCCCATTTCGTTGTACGCCCCCTCCATGTTCGCGGCGTACTTCTTCGTGCGGTCGCGCCAGTCCTTCACGGTCTGGGGGGTGGCCGAGGTCATGAACGCCTCAGAGGATTTCTTCTTGAGATCCTGGTACCCGGTGATGGCAGAGTCCTCGTCGCGCAGGTCCGGGTTCTTCTTGAAGAAGTCTGCCTTTCGGGACATGTAGGTCTTCGGGTTCTCGGCCTCCATCTCGTCGAACGACTCGTAACCCGCCTCCTCGAGGGCGATGGCGAGTTCGCCCCGGGGGTAGGAGCCTGCGCCCGCGAAGTTGATCCCCCGGCTGAGTTCGGTGGCCTCGCCGCTGTCGAAGAAGCCGGTGATGCCGACCGGGATGGGGATCATGTGCAGCGCCTTCTGGGTCGGCGACATCTCGCTGCCGTAGCCCGGGCCCTGGCCGGGGTAGTTGTAGGCGTCGGCCATCGGGTCGTAGCCAATCCCGATACCCTTGGCGACCGTGCCGCCGAGCGGGCCGACGCGGCCGAGGAGGAAGCGCGCCCAGGGGTCGGTGATGGCCGTCGGGCCGCCCTCCTTGATCGCGTCATCGATGTTTGCGACCGTCTTCGCGACCGTCATCGCGAGCTGCTTCTGCTGGAAGAAGGGGATGACCGTGCCGTCCGCGAGGGTGAGCTTGCCGAAGTTGTCGAGGTCCGTTGGGTCGAGGTTGAGGCGCTCACCGGCCAGTTCCTTCGCGGCGTAGGTAGTGGCGAGGATCCCCGCGATCGCCGTCGCCGCGATGATGCGCTCGTCCATCGAAGCCCTCGGGTTGATGAGCTTCGTCGCCGCGAGGAGGAGGTCGCCCTGGGCACGGAGGTAGCGGGCCGAGCCGAGGGTCGCACCTTCGGCGGCACGGCGCGTGTTGCCCCGGGCAAGCGGCGCAGTGGAGGTCGCAGCGTTCGCCATGCGGGCGGCAGCGCGCAATACCTTCGGATCGTTGATGTCCCGTCCAAGGAGTTTCAGGAGGACGAGGTTTCCTTCGAAGGCGGGCTGGCGCAGGCCCTTGTTCATGAGCAGGTCGAACTGGGCTTTCTCGAGGATTTTGTTCAGGCGCACGGCAGTATTCTGGTCGATGGCGTTCATTGCGCCACCGACCTTCTTTGCGCCCATTCCTTCAATGAAACGCCCGCCAGCACCAAGGAGGGTGCCGACTTCGTCGTTAAGCACGTCCTGTGACTGGTCCATCGCAAGCCCGGAGAACTCGCCGTACTTCTTGATGTCGGAGAGATCGATGCCAGTCCCCATCGCGTTCAGCACGCGGTTGAGGTAGCCGGTGATAATCTGCGGCCCCTGAACGGCGACAGCAGGGACGGCGTTCGCCATCAGTGCGCCAACGTCGGCGATACCAAAGAACATGTTCTTGAACGCAGCGTTGACAGTGCGTGCCCCTTCGATCCACCCGGCCACATCCCCGGTTCCCTTCGGTACTTCGACGGTGAACACTTCGTCCGCGTCTCCGGCGGTCCGCTTCGGGTTCCGTGGACCACGGGGCGCATCGCCGCCGCTGCCGGGTGGGGCCTCCTCAATCCAGTTCGCAACGTCCCCGACATTCTTCGGAGCCTTGGGCTTGGTGTATTTCATGGTCGGCGAGAATTCGCCCATATGGAGGGCGGTAAGAGCGTGCTCGAGGATGGCGTTCTTGTTGCCCGCCTTCGCCTCGTCGATCATGCGCTTGTTGAGGTACTGGGCGAGAACCGCCTCCGTCATCTCCTGAGACTTTTTGAAGTCGAAGCCCTGGCGTTGGAAGTACTGCGAGAGGTCGCGGCCGCGCATCGTCAGGGTGTCCGCGAGCTTGTTCTTGAGCGCGCCGCCGACGAAGCGGGACGCCCAGGAGGAGTCCTCGTCCACCTTGATCGCATTGAACTCGGGCTCGTTCAGCCGGTGCCACTCCTTCACGGCATCGGTCAATTCCTTTGTCGTCTTGGCCTGGGTGTCATTCGCAAGTCTGCGGGCGATAGCGGTCGGGATGCGCTGCTTGGAGAACTTGGCCGGGGAGACGGCGTCCGGGCCGAGGCGAGCGACGAGTTCCGCGAAGGAGTCTTCCAGCACTTCCTTGAACTTCTCGGGATCCTCGGTCAGTCCCTGCTCGGTCATCTCCTTTTCCCAATCACTCACTGCCTGAAGGACGGGATCCTTTTCGCGAACGGCAGGAACAACCTCTTCAGTGACCTCGTCGGCGACGGTCTCCACGTCATCGATTCCCTCCCAGATGGGCTTGCGGACACGCAGCGGGGCGTTCGGATCGCGAGGCACGCGCTCAACCACCTCGTCGGCGACGGGTGGGACATCTGGAGAAACAGGAGGCTTCGTCGCTCGCGGCTTCTTTGCCGGGCGAGTGGCAGGTTCCGGCGGGTCCGGGAAGAGCGCGTCGTCCGCGCCGATGATCGGGGCGTCCGCTGGAGTGAGTGGCGCATCGGCCACCTCTTCAAGCGTCTCCATGATCGGCTTTTCCATGCCGGGCTCGACGACGTCCGCCAGCCTGGGGGTCAGTGGCGGGCCGTCGCTGCCAGTGATGATGCGGCGGATGCCCGTCAGCTCCGAGGGGCTCGGCTGCTTGCCGTCCTTCCAGGTGCGAAGGACACGCGAGACCATCGCCGCCTCACCCTGGCGAATCTGTCCGGCGGCAACCTTCTCGTTCACGAGCTTGCTGACCGCCTCGATCTCCTCGTCGCTCGCGTTGAGTGGGCCGAGGGGGTTGTCGAGGTTCAGGTCGCGGATGGCGTCGTTCCCGGCGGCGGCGATATCCCTGTCCGGAAGCCCCTGCTTACGAGCATCGGCCATCGCCTGGGCCCGGGCTTCCGCCTGGCGGGCACGCCAGATCCTGACGCGCTCCTTCTGGTCGGTGACGGCGTTCAGTTCTCGATGGGCGTCAATCTCTTCGACGATGGAGGTGACGCGCTGGTCGACCGGCGTCGCGGGAGGGGCCGGGACTTCTGGTTGAAGAGCCGCCGGGGCTCCGGGCTCAAGAAGGTTCGCGCCGCGCAGGAAGGGAGCGGCCGCCTCGGGGTCGGTCGCGAAGAGTTCCTGCTGCTGGCGGATGAGGCGTTCGGCCGGGGCCTCCTCGAGGGCGTCCTCGGTCCCCTCGGTGAGCGGCTCCCAGCCGGGCGCTTCCTCGTCGAAGGCGGATGGGGGAACGGTTGAGAGTTCGTCAATTTCTCGTGCGACGGGCAGCTCCGGGGCGAAGGCCACGTTCTCGATGACCGGAACCTTGAGCAGTTGCTCCCCGGACGCGGCTTTGTCCGCCTGTTTCGCCATCCCCTTGATCGCGTTGTAGACCTCGTCACCCTTGGCCCGGATGGCCCGGTCGTCGAGGTCGGGGAAATAGTCTCGGAGGGCATCCATGTACTTCTCGTCAGACCTGGACTTCTCCTTGCCGTTTCGAACGATAAAGAGCGCCCTGTCGAGAGCGTCTTCGAAGTTGAGCTTGAACGCCTTGGAACCGATCGTGAATCCCGGCTTCGCTCCGGCCAGCGAGCGGGGCAGGATGAAGCCACTGACCTCCTCGAGGCCTGCGCCGAGGGGTACCGTTTTACTCCGGGTGGCCGCGCGTCCAGTTACGGCGAACGCCGCGCCGCCGAGGGCGCTCTCCACAATGCCCGGGTCGTACTGCTTCGTCTCCCCCGTGACCGGGTCAACGTAGCTGAACTCGGGGTCGAAGACGGCATCCGTCAGGGCTCCCGCGCCAGCGCCCACCACTCCTGGAATGGCGTACTGCGTGACAGCGCCCTTTACTCCCGGTATGTCCGCTAGCGCCCCGAGGGCTGGCCCGAGAAGCTTCCCGCCCTGAGCAGTATCGGCGATATCGTCGATTAAGCCGAGGCCCTTGACGCCTTTATAGAGACCACCTCCTGGAGCAAAAACCTGCCCGAGGAACTGTTCGGCAAGCGGGCGTTCCTTGTAGTCGCGGTTTTGGTCGACGGCGAACCCCGCGATTCCATCCGAGTTTTGAATGTTCTCGATGGTGTCGTTCAAGGGCGCTTCAAGCTCTTCCCGGTTTTCAAAGATATCTTTGGCAAGTGCTCCCCATGCGCCCGGGTTGGCACTGATGAGACCAGGGAGGAGCGCGAGGGATTCCTTGTCGATGACCGACTGAATCGGGTCGTAAATGGCGTCCATCCCGATCTGAGCGGGCTGGTTCCAGATTCCTTCACTGGTTTCCAGGGCCATCTCACCCGCGCGCGGAATGAACTCCTTCCACCCTAGCCCACCGTCAATACGCGAGTCGGTGTAACCGATGCGTTGCCTGATATCGGGAGACATGCGCGCCCAGTCGCTGTCAGTCAGGTAATCTTCGCCTTTGAGGCCGGAAAAGTAGACATAGTCGCCACGCTCGTCCGGACTCATCTGCTCCCAACCTTCGATTGGATTCAGCGTTTGCGCCCAGCCCTGGGGAGTGGATTGATCCATCTCTGGGATACCCCAGTTCTGGGGTTCAGGCACATCCGGGGTTGCGTACTCAAACTCGCGAGAGATGTCATCCCAGCCACGGGGGGAGGTCTCCATCTCGGGGATACCCCAGCCTGTTTGTTCCACTGGCGCAGGGGGAACGTACTCA
>Ga0172380_10007631_pt1 | contig 12101 bp, 9 predicted proteins | sample Leawe162metaG_FD_119747 | JGI IMG/M metagenome (GOLD analysis project Ga0172380, IMG submission 119747) | Leachate microbial communities from a municipal landfill in Southern Ontario, Canada - Leachate well 162 metaG | ecosystem: Engineered > Solid waste > Landfill > Unclassified | place...
CCAGGAAATGCCAGATTTCACCCGCGGTTATACCGATTTCAATAATCATCTTTCCCTCCATGAACTTTATTTTATAAACATTTACAAATAAGTCAACTGATTTTTTAATGAGGCCGATTCAAATAATGGGGACGGTTCTATTTTTCTTAGAAAAAAAGGGGAGAAAAATAGAACCGTCCCCATTATTTATTGGTTTTTTTGCTGAAGGCTGAAAGCTGACGACTGACAGCTGATAGCTGCCAGCTTATTTCTTAATCGCCTCCATCCTCTCCCGGGCTACCCCGGATTCCGGCAGCGAAGGAAAACGCTCGGCAACCCGCAGGTATATTTTAAGGGCCTCGCGGTAATCTTCCTTATCTTCGTAAAGTTTAGCCGCGCGTAAAAATGACCGCGCGGATAATTGCGGATCCCGGGAATAAAGTCCGGCGGCCGTAATGTATTCCCGGATCGCCTCCTGATCCTCTGAAAGGGCTTCGTAAACCTCCGCCAATTCGAAATGAAGATCCGGCGCATCCGAAGGAATGGCTTCCTGTAATGCCATGCGGTAGATATTTTTCGCCTCGCTGTAATTACCTGCCTGATAGTAACCGCGGGCAGCCTGCAGGATAAAAACGCTTCTTAAAGCCGGGTTCTCTTTTATATGCGCGTCATAATCCTCCAGTGCGGCCGCGGGCTTCCCTTCCCTGACAAAAATATCCGCCAGGGCAATTGCCGCCCGGGAGCGCAATTCTTCATCTCCAAGCTTAACCGCTTTTTTGATTTCCCCCTCCGCTTTTTCCAAAGCTCCGCCTTCCCGGTAAATCTCGCCCAGAAGATAAGCGGCCTCGGCGGTAAATCTGCTCTCCGGAAAATCTTTAGACAGGGAATCCAGGTACCTCCGCGCAAGGTCGAAATTCTTAACCTGGTAATAATATTTCCCCAGCCACCACATAATGCTCGGGGTAAACTTTGAAGAAGGGTAACGGGAACGCAACGATTTAAAACGGCTTACCGCTTCACGTTCTTCCCCCAGGCGGTAATAACAATCCGCGGCCTCGTATTCCGCCCCCTGTTTCAATTCGGCATCCAGCGGGCTGATTTTTAAAAGATTATTAAAAGCCTCCAGGGCTTCTTTGGCTTTACCCAACTCCATAAAAGATGAGCCCAGCATATATAACGCCCGGGCATAAAGCGGGTTATCCTTGAATACCGTGCGGAATTTTGAAAAGATCTCACAGCTCCCGGCGTAATCCCCTCCATGGAAATACGCCGAACCTAGACCATAGAGCGTATCCGGCAGCAGCTTGGACCGCGGGTAATCTTTGACTATCTTGCGGAAAGAAGCGGCCGCCCGGGGATATTCCCCCCTTTCAAGCTGCGCCGAAGCGATCCGGTATTCCGCGTAATCGGCGTAAGGAAATTCCGTGGAAAGATCCAGGATTCTCCGGTATACCCCCTCGGCCTTCAAGGTATCACCGGCATCTCCATATATCCCCGCCAGCTGCAAAAGCAAGCTGCCTTTTGAATCAAGATCTCCGGACTCCGCGATCATGCGGTCGAAGATCTTCGCCCCCTCCCCGGTTTCTCCCTGCTTAAAATAAGCCAGGGCCAGGTTATAACGCATTTTCTCCGCCAGCTCACGCGGCATCCCGCTTCCTGCGCCCTCCGCCTTATCCAGTCCTTTGCGGTATACTTCTATCGCCTGGCGGTATTCAGAAAGGTTCAATAAAGCGTCACCTTCTCCAAGGTAAGCCTGGAGCAATATTAAAGGATCCGCGCTCTCCTGTGCCAGGAGCGCGTATATCTTTTTCGATTCGTAAACCCGGTTGGTCGAAGACATCAGGATCGCTTTGCCGAGAGAAAAAATATCCCTGTTTTTCTTATCAAGATCCGCGGGGTTAACTTCCGCCAGCGCATCTTCCGCCTCTTTATACCTGGCAAGCTTAAGATAGGCCCAACTCAAACCGAGTTTCGCCAAAGCCCGGATTTTGGGGTCCTGCGACGCCTGCGCGGATTTCTGATAGTTTTCGCCTGAAGCGGCGAAATCCTCAAGATAATATTCCGACTCCGCCAGGTAAAAATAAAGATAGGATAAACGTATTGCGTCGCCGCTATAGATCTTCAGCACCGGATCAACTTTTGCCTTTACCCCCCGGTAATCCTTAAGGTTATAGAGGCATTCAATCAGTTTAAAAGCGGCGTCCTTGCTTTGGGGCTCACGGGGAAATTTTTCGATCAATATCTTGAAATTCTCCAGGGCGGGATTAAATTCGGAGAGTTGAAAATACGACCATCCCAGGGAATAATATGCCGCGGGAAGAAACGGCGAACGGGGATAGTTCTCGATAAGTTTCCGGTAAAAAAATACCGCCTTATCGTAGTTACCGGCTTTAAAATGCACCTCCCCGGTCCAAAAACAAAGCGCGTCTTTTATCCCGGAGGAAGAAGGGCTTTTCTCCAAAGACTCAAAAACCGATAAGGCCTCCAGGTAACGCCCCTGGTAAAGATAACACTGGCCGCTCAAAAGCAGGGCCTGGCCGGCCTCCGCGGAATCTTTATATTCCCGATGGAACCTTTCCAGTATCTCAAGGCTTACTTCGTAAAATCCGTCTTCATACGCCTTCCGGGCCATAAACAAAAGCTCGGTCTCATGGGGGTCTTCAGAAGCAAACGCCTCGCAGAAAAAGAACACCGCCAGGATAAAAACTGCCGCAGACTTTACCCCCAATCCTTTTACTTTCATTTATCGCTCCTGCCCGGATAATCCGGCAAAAAACATACGGCGGTATTATAAAACCTCTTTAAGGAACCTGGCGGTATAGGAATCCTTAACTTTTACCAGTTCTTCCGGACTGCAGGCGGCGACTACCCTCCCTCCGCGGTCCCCTCCCTCCGGGCCCAGGTCGATAATATAATCGGCGCATTTAACTACTTCCAGGTTATGTTCTACCACAATCACGGTATTCCCCCGGTCCACCAGTTTCTGCAGGACTGTAATCAACCTGGAGACATCCGCAAAATGCAGCCCGGTAGTCGGCTCATCCAGAAGATACAACGTCCTGCCGGTAGAACGCTTGCAAAGTTCCGCCGAAAGCTTGATCCTCTGCGCTTCCCCGCCGGAAAGGGTAGTCGCGCTTTGGCCGAGCTGAAGATACCCCAGGCCCACGTCGGAGAGATACCCCAGGGTATTTTTTATCCTGGGGATATTCCCGAACAACTCGAGCGCTTCCTCCACCGTAAGATTAAGCACATCGGCAATCGACTTGCCTTTGTATTTTACCTCGAGAGTCGCCTGGTTAAACCTTAAACCTTTACAGAGATCGCATTTCACATATACGTCGGGAAGAAAATGCATCTCGATCTTTTTTATCCCGTCCCCGCCGCAGGCCTCGCAGCGGCCTCCCTTGACATTAAAAGAAAACCGCCCGGGGAGATAACCTCTTAAACGCGCCTCCGGGAGCCGGCTGAAAAGATCCCTGATATGGCTGTAGACTCCGGTATAGGTCGCCGGATTGGAACGCGGCGTCCGGCCGATAGGATCCTGGTCCACCACAATTACCTGGTCGATCTCCCGGGCAAAATTAAGCGATTTATAATCCCCGGAAGGAGCGCCCTGTTTCGCGGAACCGGGTTTACGCAGCTGCCGGATAAGGGCCGGATAAAGAATGTCGTTAACCAGGGTGGATTTACCGGATCCGGAAACCCCGGTTACGCAAATAAAATTCCCCAGCGGGAAACGTAAATCGATATTTTTAAGATTATGCTTGGAAGCACCCTTAAGCTCGAGATATTTGCTGCCCCGCCAGTCCCTCTTTGCCGAACTTTCAATACGCAGTTCCTTGCGCAGGTATTTGGCGGTCAAAGATTCCTTACTTTTCAAAAGCTCATCGCGCGTTCCCGAAAAAATCACCTCTCCCCCGTGCCTGCCCGCACCCGGGCCAAGGTCCACGACGTAATCCGCCGCCAGGATCGTAGAGGCGTCATGCTCCACCACCACCAGGGTATTCCCCAGGTCGCGCAGGGCTTTCAGGGTCGCCAGGAGCTTCTCATTATCCCTTTGGTGGAGTCCGATGCTCGGCTCATCCAGGACATATAAAACCCCCATCAATCCGGACCCCACTTGGGTAGCCAGGCGTATCCTCTGCGCTTCCCCTCCGGACAAAGTGGAGCTCTTACGTTCCAATGTTAAATAATCCAGCCCCACATCCATACAAAAACGCAGTTTCTGGCAAATCTCCTTGAGCGCCTGATATCCTACCGTTTTTTCCTTCTCTGTCATCTCAAGATTTGTGAAAAAATCCAGGGCCTCCTTGACGGACATCGCGCTGACCTGGCTGATATTCTTCTGGTTGATCCTTACCGCCAGGCTCTCAGGCTTAAGCCTTGCGCCTTTACAGGCCGGACAGGAAAGCGTGGACATGAATTTACTGATCTCCTCTTTCAGGTAATCACTGTCAGTCTGGCGGAACAGTCTCTCCAGGTGCGGAATTACCCCTTCAAAAGGTTTACTCCCGATAATCTCCCTGCTGCCGTAAAGGAGGGATTTCTGCACGCTTTTAGGCAGCTTCTTAAAGGGGGTATCCAGGTCGAAATCCAACCGGTGGCTTAACTGGCGAAGCAGCCAGCGGTAATAAAGCATATAACCGCGCCCCCCGCGTTTCCAGGGCGCAAGCGCCCCATCATTGATGCTTTTATTCCTGTCCGGGACGACGAGCTCCGGGTCAAACTCCAATTTTGTCCCCAAGCCGTTACATTCCGGGCAGGCGCCGTAAGGAGAATTAAAGGAAAAATTACGCGGCTGTATCTCCGCGTAGCTGATACCGCAGTGCAAACAGGCGTATTTCTCGCTGAAAACATTATCCGCCTCTCCCGCGGAACCGATAATGAGCGTCCCGGAGCCTGCCTTAAGCGCCGTCTCCACCGAATCGGTAAGCCTCCTCTGGTCTCCGGGCTTCAACGTTAAACGGTCTACCACCACTTCAATATCATGATTTTTATATTTCGCCAGCTTTACCGCGGCGGGAAGCTCATAAATCTTACCGTCGATCCTGGCGCGCACGAACCCCGATTTCTGTATCTGCAGTAAAATATCCTGATGCTGCCCCTTCTTTCCCCGCACCAGCGGAGCGAGTATCTCAACGCTTTTGCCGGAATAAGAAACGGCGATCGACTGCACGATTTCCTGAGCGCTCTGGCTTTTGATCGGGCGGCCGCATTGGTAACAATAGACCTTACCGATCCTGGCGAAAAGGACCCTTAAATAATCGTAGATTTCGGTTTGCGTGGCGACCGTCGAACGGGGATTTCCGCCCGCGCAGCGCTGCTCGATGGCGATTGCCGGAGAGAGCCCGGAAATAAAATCCAGGTCGGGCTTCTGCAGCTGCTCCAGGAACTGCCGGGCGTAGCTGGAAAGGCTTTCCACGAACCGGCGCTGGCCTTCGGCGTAAATCGTGTCGAAAGCCAGGCTGGATTTCCCGGAACCTGACAAGCCGGTGATCACGATCAATCTGTTGCGCGGAAGGGTAAGGTTGATATTTTTCAGGTTATGTTCCCGCGCCCCGCGGATAATAATATTTTCACTGCTCATTTTCGGATTCCCCGGATATTTTTCGGATCCAGCCTTTGGGCCAGGACAGAATATCTTTCCGCCTCAGCCGTATCCCCCGCCTCCCGGTAAAGCCCTGAAAGATGGACAATATTCGGCAGAAAAAACGGGTTAAGCCTGAAGCTTTCGCGCCCGAATTCGATCGCTTTGGCGCGCTCCCCTAAACGACTATAGCATAAACTCATGGAATAATCAGTTAAAAAACCTTTCACCAGGATGCTGCGGTAACAATCCCGGGCCGCTTCCGGGGATCCGGCGGCCAGGTAATAATCTCCGCGCAGAGAAATCGCGGCGGGAGAATCCGGGTGGTACTTTTCAACATTCCGTATCGCTTCATCCGCTCCGGGCAATTCCCCTTCCCGCAGGTAAGCCTCCGCCAGTTTTCTTTGCAGCGGGTTATCCTCCGGAAGAAAACGCATCGCCCTCCGGTAAAACGGAACCTCGCTTTTCCAATAGCGGGAGTTAAAAATAACGATCATCCCGAGCAATGCCGCCCAGGCGAATACCAGCAGCGCGCCTTTTTTAAAGCGCAATAGAAAATAAGAAGCCGGCAGCGCAAGCCCGAGCAGAGGAAGATAAAGCCAGCTCTCCGCCATCAGGGATTTCCCCAGGGCCGGATAAGCGTCGAAATACAAGAAAACCGGCAGCATACCGATTAAAAACCAGAAGAAACTGAATTTGAAAACCGCGGGCAGATCCAGGAGCTTCCTGAAACAAACCGCTGCCGCCGTCATAATCAATGCCAGGCATAAGGCAAAAACAGACAGGGACGCCGCGGATAATTTCCCGATAAAATTCGTAAGATGGAAAATCCCAAGGTTAACGGGCCAGATAAAGATCAACAGGTAGCGGAAAACCACGTTGGCGAAATTGATAAGCTTCTGCGGCCCGGTAAAATAAACCGGATGGGTAGCCAAAGCCCCCGGCCCCAGGGCAAAAATCCTGGCAAGGAAATAACAGGCATAAAGCACAATGAACCCCGCCCAGAACCTGAACTTCAACTTCCGGCGGTAGAATAAAAACCCGATCAGCATCAGAAAAAATAACGTCAGCAAGGCGTTTTCCCGGCTTAAAAGCGCCAGCGCCGCGGCGGCGATGCCGCATAGATAAAAACGATAATCCTCCTTCTCCATAAACTTGATAAACGCCGCGCATGAAGATAAAATAAACAACCCGCTTAAAAGGTCACCCCGGGCCGAAATATAAACAACCGAAGATATCTGGACCGGATGAAGCAGGAAAATAAGGCTGCATGAACCCGCCAGGAGATTGCCCTTAAAAAGTTTAAAGATCAGGTAAAAAACCAGGAACGCAGAAAGCAGATGCAGGATCAGGTTGGTAAACCGGTAACCCGCCGGATCCAGCCCCCAAAGGCGGTAATCAAAATAATACGAAAGCATCTGCAGAGGGCGGAACATCCGGTCGTAAGCCTGCGGCCCGGTCCAGTATTCATAAAGCCCGGCCTTAAAAACGCCGGGCAGAAACTGCGCGGATTTGATAAACGGGTTTTCCAGGACAAGCACGCGGTCATCCAGCACAAAATCATTGTGCAGGTAAGCCCCGTAGGCCGCAAAACAGGCGCAGATCAAAACCAGGAAAAATATTTTATTTATTTTCATCTTAAGAGAAAAAACAATGCCCCCGCCGAATAAAGGCTTATCCGCGGGGGCATTGTTTTTAACACAACCTTATCTTTTCTTTTTCTTCTTTCCGCCCCTCTTCATCTTGGCGCAGGAAACATCACCCTTCTTATCCAAGAAATAAAGATAGCCTACTTTCCTTTTGATGCCGCATTTGGCTACCTTCTTCGGACTACCTCCTTTTTTGGAGCCTCTTGCCATTTTAGCACAAGAAACATCCCCCTGCTTATCGATATAATAGAGGTACCCTTTTTCCCTTTTTACTCCTACTTTAGCTACTCTTTCCGCCATTTTTATACTCACCCCCTTTCAATAAGTCCGCCCGTATGTTTCCGTGCGGACAATTCTTGTCTCTGGAACTAAGCCCCGATCTTAACGGGCTGTAAAACCTGCCTTAAAGTAGCGATCGCCGAAAGAACCGCCAGGTATGAAGTCTTGGGGTTGAGCGGATGCAGCACATTCTCCGTGCGCGTAAAAATCCTGGCCGCTGAAGATTCTATCTCGATCTCATGGATATTCCTGCTTACCGCAGGACTGGCGATTATCCGCACCCGGGTCCGGGTTATCCCGATCCCCGCCAGGCCCAGGATCGCGGCGACATTGATATTCTGGGGAAAATATTTCACCGCCCGGGCGGCGCTCCCGTCAAAAAGGAGTTTATCTTTTTTTAATCCGGCAAGCTTGAAGTTCTTCTCGACATATTCCACACCGTTAAAAGACTTCGGGCTCTTGCGGGTAGTCAAAACCACCTTCTTTACCCCGGCGATCTTCGCCGCCTTTAACCCGTCGATACCGCAGATCGCCCCGCTGGGAAAATAAGCCTGCGTATTCTTCTTTAAAGCCAGGGCGGATAATTCCTCTAAATGCCCCACTATCCCGCCGACGCTCATCACCATAACCCTGCGCCCCTTTGATAACGCGCGCCGCGCGATCTCCCAGGAGGCCTTCGCCGAAGAAGCCTCGATTACGAGATCCGAAGCGGCAATCAGCTTATCGAGGCTGCCAACGCGAAGCCTTCCGTTTTTGGCGATCTTGCGCGAAAGCGCGGCGCTTTTTTCGGGCTTAATATCAAAAAGGGCGGCAAGGACAGCGCTTTCGCGGAAATTCGAGCTTATTTCTCCCGCCAGTGAACCGCCGATCGCCCCGCACCCCACAATCCCGATTCTCATCTTCTTCATTTTAACCGGCACCCCTTCCCCGGATCGCTATCTTCTGCAAACGATCAGGTTATCGATCAACCTTGTTTTATTGATACGCACTGCCAGCGCCACCAGCACCCGGCGGTTTTTATTATCCGCCCGGCTTAAGTTATCAAGGTTGACGATCGAAAAATAATCGACAGCAATCCCTTTCCTTGCGGCGATAATCTTCCTGGCCTCCGAAATAATTTTCTGATAATCCATGTTCCCGCCCCGGATCAACTCCCCGGCGCGGTTTAAGGCTTCCCAAAGCACTCCGGCAAGCTCAATCTCCCTGCTGTTAAGATAGGCGTTGCGGGAACTGACCGCCAGCCCGTTCTCCGACCGAACCGTAGGCATCACCTTGACCTTCACCGGGAAATTCAGGTCGCTGACCATTCTTTTAAGGATAATCGCCTGCTGGGCGTCTTTCTGCCCCAGGTAAAGCGTATCCGGCGAAACGATATTCAGAAACTTAGAGACCACCGTGGCAACCCCGCGAAAATGCCCCGGACGGCTTGCGCCGCAAAGCAGGTCGCTTAATTTCTCTACCGTGACATAAGTAGTGAACCCTTCCGGATACATCAAACGCGGTTCGGGGAAAAAAACAATATCCACGCCGGCCTTACGGCACAGCGCCAGGTCGTTCTTGATCGGGCGGGGATACTTATCCAGATCCTCCCGCGGGCCGAATTGAGCGGGATTAACAAAAATACTCACCACCAGAAAATCATTTTCCTTCCGCGCCCGCTCAATGAGGCTCAAATGCCCGGCATGCAGCGCCCCCATAGTAGGGACAAAACCGACTTTTATTTTTCTTTCCCGCCGGGTAAGCAATGCGTTTAATATTTTTGGGCTACGGATAATTTTCATTTAATACATTCGGCGGCGTTGGAACCCCGCCCTTTAAGACAGGGAAATTATACGCCGCTCTCAATATCAATCCTTAGACAACCACGGTTTTTAGGCCGTGGCATCGAAGGATTGATTTTACCGATACCTTAAAAATTTTATAAAACCTCTCCTAAAGGCTTCAGCACAAACCATCTCTTAAACATGCGCGGATGCGGAACCGTCAAATCCCTGAGGCGGATTACCCTGTCCGCGTAAAGCAGAATATCGATATCAATCACCCGCGGACCGAAACGCGGCCCCGGCGCCCTCCCCAGTTTCTTTTCGATCCCTTTCAACCCTTTCAATAGCCCCAGGGGAGAAAGTCCGGTCTTAATCTTTAACGCGCCGTTTAAAAAATCAGGCTGTCCGGCCGGCCCTCCGCAGCGGCGGGAATTATAAAGACGCGATTTCTTTATCACCCGCGTGCCTTTTAGGCGAGCGACCATGCCGGATGCCGTATTGATGTATTTTCTGCGGTCGCCTAAATTCGACCCGATCCCCAAATAACAAACAACCATCAAAAGATTTTTATTAAACGGTCCAGCCCTTCTTTAATCCTCTCCTCCGGAACAGTAAGGGCCATACGGATATACCCCTCCCCATATTCCCCAAAGCCCAATCCGGGAGTCACCACGATATCCGCTTCTTTCAGGAGGCGCGCCGAAAACTCAATCGCCCCGCTTGAAGAAGGAACAGGAATCCAGACGTAAAATGTCGCTTTCGGTTTCGCCGCTTTCCATCCCAGGCAATTAAGCCCGTTTACCAGAATATCCCGCCTTTTTTGATAAAGCGCGCACATCTGTTTTAAATATTCCTGCGGCCCTTCCAAAGCGGCCACCCCCGCCAGCTGAACCGCTGAAAAAATACCGGAATCCAGGTTCGACTTTACCTTTGCCAGCGCGGAAACCAGCTGCGGGTTGCCGCAGGCCCAGCCGATCCGCCATCCGGTCATATTATAAGTCTTGGACAAGGAATGAAATTCCACCGCCACATCCTTTGCCCCCGGCATCTCCAGGATGCTTAAAGGGCGGTAACCGTCGTAAGACATCTCGGAATAAGCAAGATCCGAAACAATGATCAGCTTGTTCTTCAGCGCGAAATCGATAAGCTCGGAATAGAAACCGGCTTCCGCGCAGGCGCCGGTAGGATTATTAGGGTAGTTTACGAAAATTATCCGGGCCTTCCGGCGCACCGAAAATGGGATATGCTTTAAGTCCGGAAGAAAAGAATTTTCAGCCTTAAGAGGCATGAGGTAAGGCCTGCCGCCGGCGAGTATCGTTCCCCCTTTATAAGGCGGGTAGCACGGATCGGGAACCAAAGACACGTCTCCGGGATCCAGGAACGCCAACGGAAAATGCGCGATCCCTTCTTTTGAACCGATTAAAGGAAGTATTTCCTTTTCAGCATCCAAATCCACATTAAACCTGCGCTTATACCAGCGGCTGATCGCCTGGCGCAACACCGGCATTCCCTGGTCTAAAGCGTAACGATGATTCGCCGGATCCCGGGCCGCCCGTTCCAAGGCTTCGATGATAAATCCGGGCGTAGGCTGGTCCGGATCCCCTATCCCCAAGTCGATAATATCTTTTCCCGCCGCACGCGCCTGACGCTTGGCTTTATCAATCTCCAGAAATAAATATGGCGGTAACGCCCGCACTTTTTTCGATAATTTAAACATTCTTTGTTTTTCTCCCTCTGTCTTCCGCTAACCCTTATTTCCGGTTTTGCTTTTGAATCTGGTCTTTTTTCTTTTCCCGATATTCTACCTACTAAATACTACATACTGCTTTTCAACACTTCCTGCATCGAATAAAGCCCCGCCGGTTTTCCGGCAATCCATTTAGCCGCCTTTAAAGCGCCCACCACAAACAGGTCCCGGGAATGCGCCTGATGCTTGATTTCAATACGTTCGGAATTGCCGCAAAAAATCACCGTATGGTCCCCGAAGATATCCCCGAGGCGTATGGAATGGGTCGGGATATTCTTTCCGGTAACCTCCCCGATCACCTCGGCCATTTTTTTAGCGGTTCCGCTGGGTGCATCTTTTTTTGCTTTATGGTGCGCTTCCATAATCTCCACGCTGTAATCCGGACCCAGGCGTTTGGCGATCTCCGGCAGGACGGAAAACAACACATTCACCCCTACCGACATATTAGGAGTAAAAACCACCGGGACAACCCTGGAAATCTCATCCACCTTGTCCTTTTGCTCCGGAGTTAAACCCGTAGTCCCCAGGACATAAGCCTTTTTATATTTCGCCACGTAATCCAGGTGCGTCTCCACCGCTTCCGGGAGAGTAAAATCCACCAGGACATCGACCAGGAACAAACCGTCAAGGTTTGAGGAAACCTTTATCCTGCCAAGATCTTTACCGATCAAAGGAGTCCCTTTTTTCTCCAGCGCCAGGGAAACCTCAAAATCTTTATCCTGGCAGGCCAGTTCATAAATACGCCTGCCCATCTTCCCGCAAGCACCGGTAATTCCAAGTTTGATCACGTAAACCTCCCGCTTAAAACTTCAAACACTAAACTCTAAACAAACTCAAAATTTGCCTTTCTTTACCTTTACCTCTACCTGCTTTTACTCTAGGTTACTTTGTTCTTTATGGATTTGTTTAACGCTCAGGATTTCAATAATCCATATTCCTTCAACGCCTTCTTTAGTTTCTCAAGGTTCGCTTCCGACATCCCGCACATCGGCAACCGTAACCCCGGCTCGCACATTCCCAATAAACCCATCGCAGTTTTTACCGGGATGGGGTTAGTCTCCAGAAAAAGAGCTTTTATCAGGGGTAAAAGTTTATAA
>Ga0172380_10007632_pt1 | contig 12100 bp, 17 predicted proteins | sample Leawe162metaG_FD_119747 | JGI IMG/M metagenome (GOLD analysis project Ga0172380, IMG submission 119747) | Leachate microbial communities from a municipal landfill in Southern Ontario, Canada - Leachate well 162 metaG | ecosystem: Engineered > Solid waste > Landfill > Unclassified | place...
TCGCGGGATGCGATTGCTGCGCAAATTGCGCCGTGTGGCTGTTCCACACAAGCAATTTGCAACGCGGAAGCCGCGCCCGCGAGACGATGGATAAATGCGCAAATTGTGGCCGCGCAAAGTATAGTATCCAGCTTGGTGTGCTCATGTGCCATGCGCCGGTATATGCCGGTGATGGTTTTTTCCAACGATACCGTCATTCGACGGTTTTTATGTGTTTTTTTGGACCAATTTTAATGACTACTGCAGCTCTCGCCATCGATAGTTTTGCCGCCCTTTTCGAAGAAAGCCTCAAACGCCAGGAAATGCGCTCCGGCGAAGTGATTACCGCCGAAGTGGTGCATGTCGATAACGATTCCGTTATCGTCAATGCCGGCCTGAAATCCGAAAGCGTGATTTCCGCCGACGAATTCAAGAACGACCTCGGCGAGATCACCGTCAAGCCCGGCGATTTCGTCAGCGTGTGTATCGAAACCCTGGAAGATGGCTATGGCGCAACCAAGCTGTCGCGTGAAAAAGCCAAGCGCATCGCTGCCTGGAACGATCTGGCCGTGGCGATGGAGCAAGGCGCCGTGGTGCAGGGCGTAGTCAACGGCAAGGTCAAGGGCGGCCTGACCGTGATGGTCAACGGCATCCGCGCATTCCTGCCCGGCTCGCTGGTGGACATCCGCCCGGTCAAGGACACCACTCCTTACGAATACAAGCAACTCGAATTCAAGGTCATCAAGCTGGATCGCCAGCGCAACAACGTGGTAGTGTCGCGCAAGGCCGTGCTGGAACAGAGCCAGGGCGCCGAGCGTCAGGCGCTGCTGGAAAATCTCAAGGAAGGCGCAATCGTCAAGGGTGTTGTCAAAAACATCACCGACTACGGCGCGTTCGTCGATCTGGGCGGCGTCGATGGCCTGCTGCACATCACCGATCTGGCCTGGCGGCGCGTCAAGCACCCGTCCGAAGTGCTGGCGGTGGGCGATGAAGTGGAAGCCAAGATACTCAAGTTCGACCAGGAAAAGAACCGCGTTTCCCTGGGCGTCAAGCAGCTCGGCGAAGACCCATGGGTCAATCTGTCACGCCGCTATCCTTCCGGCACCCGCATGTTCGGCAAGGTCACTAATTTGACCGACTACGGTGCATTCGTCGAGATTGAGCAAGGCATAGAAGGCTTGGTGCATGTTTCCGAAATGGACTGGACCAACAAGAACGTACACCCTGCCAAGGTGGTTCAGCTCGGCGACGAAGTCGAGGTGATGATCCTGGAAATCGACGAAGAGCGCCGCCGTATTTCCTTAGGGATGAAACAGTGCCTGCCCAACCCATGGGACGATTTTGCCGTGACCCACAAGAAGGGCGACAAGGTCAAAGGCCAGATCAAGTCGATCACCGATTTCGGCATTTTCATCGGACTGCCCGGCGGCATCGACGGTCTGGTGCATCTGTCCGACCTGTCCTGGAACATGGCGGGCGAGGAAGCGGTGCGCAACTACAAGAAGGGCGACGAAGTGGAAGCCATGGTGCTGGCCATCGACTCCGACAAGGAGCGCATTTCCCTAGGCATCAAGCAAATGGACGGCGACCCGTTCTCCAACTACATTGCCGGCAACGACAAGGGATCCATCGTCAAGGGGACGGTCAAATCGCTCGACGCCAAGGGGGCAATCATTGCGTTGGACATTGATGTCGAGGGCTATCTGCGCGCTTCCGAACTGACCCGCGACCGCGTCGAGGACATCCGCACCCACCTCAAGGAAGGCGACGAGGTGGAAGCCAAGATCATTAACGTCGATCGCAAAAACCGCAGCATCAACTTGTCGATCAAGGCCAAGGATATGGCCGACGAGACCGAAGTCATGCAGAAAATGGCCGCAGATTCGGGCGCTTCCACCGGAACCACCAACTTGGGCGCGCTGCTGAAGGCCAAGATGGACACCAGAAGTTCTGGTCAATAAAAACATTTACGGCCTGATACTCCGCCCGTTGGCGACGGTGGGCGGGGTGTTGCTACCATAAGGGAAGGTTCATGACTAAATCGGAGCTGATTTCCAAACTGGCGGAACGTTATCCGCAACTTGTCATCAAGGATGCGGAACTTGCCGTCAAGACGATACTGGATGCCATGGCGAACAGCTTGGCCGTGGAAGAGCGTATCGAGATACGAGGGTTCGGTAGTTTCAGTTTAAACTACCGTCCGCCGCGCGTTGGCCGAAACCCAAAAACCGGCGGCAAGGTGAATGTCCCGGAAAAACACGTTCCCCATTTCAAAGCCGGCAAGGAATTGCGCGAACGTGTGGATTACCCCCAAAAATAGTCTATCCGGCCAATAAAAATATTCGACCGTTTCTGAAAAATAATGGGTTTTAAAAAATAACCGGATCGCGTGGCGGCATCATCGAAAGATGATGCCGCCTTTTTCTTATCCCGGATATTTCATAGTGATATTCCTTAAGGACAATTCGACTTGATGCGCTATCTGTCTTGGCTACTGGGAGTTGCGCTGTTCCTGCTGGCGCTGGGCTTTGCCATCAAAAACAGCGATAGCGTCACCCTCACTTATTACCTGGGGTATCAATGGCAGGCGCCGCTGGTATTGGTGCTATTGGTGTTTTTCGGCGCCGGCGTGGCGGTGGGTGTGGTTGCGGTATTGGGTTTCGCGTTCCGGCAGCGGCGCGACATTCTCCTGCTCAAGCGGGAATTGCGGGCAAAATCCCAGGCGTTGGACGACAAACGCCAATCCCAAATCAAAGAAGAATAATCAAACTATCGCGCGGGGATTCCATCCCGACGCCGGTTTCCCGACCCTATGGATTTCGAATACTGGTGGTTATTGGCTTTCCCGCTGTTCTTCGGCCTGGGCTGGCTTGCCGCGCGCATCGACCTGAAACAGTTGCTGTCCGAATCGCGCCGCTTGCCGGCGTCGTACTTCAAGGGCTTGAATTTCCTGCTCAACGAGCAGACCGATCAGGCTATCGAAGCGTTCATCGAAGCGGTCAAGGCCGACAGCGAAATGATCGAACTGCATTTCGCGCTGGGCGGCATGTTTCGCCGTCGTGGCGAGGTCGATCGTGCGATACGCATGCACCAAAGCCTGCTGGAGCGCGAAGACCTCGCTGAAGAGAAAAAACTGACGGCGCTGTTCGAACTCGGCCAGGACTACCTCAAGGCCGGCCTGCTGGATCGCGCCGAGCAGATATTCAGCGACTTGGAAGCGACGCGCTACTCCAATGCCAGCCGCGAATCCCTGCTGGTTATCTATGCCCTGGAAAAGGATTGGGAGCGGGCCATTGCAGTAGCGCGGCAATTGGAGCAGTTGTCGCACCGCCCGTATCAAATCGAGATTGCGCATTTCTATTGCGAAATGGCGGTGCGGGAAAACGCGCATTCCAACCCAACAGCGGCGCAAGCCCATTTGCAGGCGGCGTTGCAGGCCAACCGCGACTGCGTGCGCGCCAATATGCTGCTGGGCGACTATGCGGCGGCGGCGGGACGTTTCGATGAGGCCATCGCCTTGTGGAAGCGCATAGAGACGCAAAATCCTTCCTACCTGCCGCTGGTGGCGGAGCGCCTGCTGGCCGGCTTCCGCGCCACCGACCGGCTGGTCGAAGGGTTGGATTTGTTGTCGAGTTATCTCACTCGCTATGGCTCGCAGGGCATGTTGAATCTGGATATGCTGAACTTGGTGTTCCAGGCGACGCTGGCGAACCAGGGGGCGGAGGCGGCCTACCAGTTGGTGCGCGACGAGTTGCACCGCAATCCCACGCTGCTCGGCCTGGAACGCCTGCTGGAATTGCAACTGCTGGAAGCGCCCGCCGAGCGGCGGCAGGAATTGCAATTGGTGCGTAACCTGGTGCATAGCCACAGCGTAGGGCTGTCGCTGTACCGCTGCGAAAAATGCGGCTTCAAGGCGCGCCAGTATTTCTGGCAATGCCCCGCCTGCGGCGGTTGGGAAACCTTCCCGGCGCGACGCGGTGAAGAGGATGCCGCCGCCGGCAGAAAAAATTAAATGCCGGAAAAAACAACATGAACGACCCCAAAGTTATTGTAGCGCTCGACTTCGACAATGCCGCAGACGCCCTTGATCTGGTGCAGCGGCTGGACCCCGCGCTGTGCCGGCTGAAAGTCGGCAAGGAACTGTTTACCGTTGCCGGTCCGGCATTGGTGCAAACGCTGGTCGAACGGCGCTTCGAAGTATTCCTCGATCTCAAATTTCACGATATTCCCAACACCGTGGCGCAGGCCTGCAAGGCTGCGGCGCGGCTGGGCGTATGGATGGTCAACGTCCATGCGCTGGGCGGGCGCAAGATGATGAGCGCCGCGCGCGAGGCGCTGGAAGGGTTGCCTAACCGCCCCAAGCTGATCGCGGTCACCGTGCTGACCAGCATGGGGCAAAGTGATCTGGCCGAACTCGGCCTCGCTGGAGAACCGCAGGACAACGTGCTGCGCCTGGCAAAACTGGCGCAGACAAGCGGCCTGGACGGGGTGGTGTGTTCGGCGCGTGAAGCCGCACCGTTGCGCGCTTTGTTGGGCAAGGATTTTTGCCTGGTGACGCCCGGCATCAGGCCGGCGTCGGCAAACCTGGACGATCAACTCAGAGTCGCCACACCGGCGCAAGCTTTGCGGGATGGCGCGAATTACCTGGTGATCGGACGTCCCATCACGCAGGCCGCCGACCCGTTGCAGGCATTGAAGCATATCAATCTCGAATGCGAAGAATGTGTCGTAGATCAAGCACTGGAGCGGTTCTCCGGGTGATTCTTTTTCACCGCAGAGACGCCGAGGCGCGGAGAAATATAACGGAGGGTGAAAGCATACCATTACTCTACAAAATCTCTGCGTCTCGGCGCCTCTGCGGTAAATATTTTTTGGTTCCGGCTTGTCCGGCTTAGGAAGGTTAGCTCAGCCGGCAAATTTTAACGATTCCCCCTCAAACGGGAATGTTTCAAACAGGAAAGGTATTTTGATGAAAGTCAGCGTAATTGGCACCGGCTATGTCGGCCTCGTAACCGGTACTTGCCTCGCAGAGGTAGGCAACGACGTGTTGTGTCTCGATGTGGACGTGAACAAGATTAACCTGCTCAAACAGGGCGGCATCCCGATTTTCGAGCCGGGGCTGGAGGATATGGTCAAGCGCAATGTCGCCGCCGGACGCCTGCGCTTCACCACCGACGTGGCGGAATCGGCGCACCACGGCGTGATCCAGTTCATCGCGGTGGGCACGCCGCCCGACGAGGACGGCTCCGCCGACCTGCAATACGTAGTGGCGGCGGCGCGCGCCATCGGTCGGAACATGCAGGAATACAAGGTGATCGTGGATAAATCCACGGTGCCGGTAGGCACCGCCGACAAAGTGCGCGCGGCAATCAATGAGGAGCTCGTCAAGCGCGGTGTTCAGCTTCCTTTCGCCGTCACTTCGAACCCCGAATTCCTCAAGGAAGGCGCTGCGGTCGACGATTTCATGCGTCCCGACCGCATCGTCGTCGGCGCCGACGACGACAAGGCGGTGCAACTGATGCGCGCACTCTACGCGCCATTCCAGCGCAACCATGAGCGCCTGATCATCATGGACATCCGTTCCGCCGAACTGACCAAATATGCCGCCAACGCGATGCTCGCGACGCGCATTTCCTTCATGAACGAACTGGCGCTACTGGCCGAGAAAATGGGCGCAGACATCGAGCAAGTGCGCCACGGCATCGGCTCCGACCCGCGCATCGGCTACCATTTCCTCTATGCCGGTTGCGGCTACGGCGGCTCATGCTTCCCCAAGGACGTGCAAGCCTTGCAGCGCACCGCCACGGAATACGGCAGCGACCTGAAAATTCTCAACGCGGTCGAAACCGTCAACAACCGCCAGAAGGAAGTGCTGCTCGACAAGATCACCGCGCGCTTCGGCCAGGATTTGAACGGCAAGACTTTCGCGCTGTGGGGCTTGGCGTTCAAACCCAACACCGACGACATGCGCGACGCCCCGAGCCGCACATTGATTCAAGGCTTGTGGGCGCTAGGCGCAACAGTGACCGCTTACGACCCGGTGGCGCTGAGTGAAACCCGGCGGATTTTCGGCGACGACCCGCGCCTGAAACTGGTGGATGCGCCGATGGACGCGCTGCCGGAAGCGGATGCCTTGGTCATCGTCACTGAATGGCAGGTGTTCCGCAGCCCGAATTTCGACGAAATCAAGGCGAAGCTGAAAAACCCGGTGATCTTCGATGGCCGCAATTTGTACGACCCGGAGAATATGCGCGGGCAGGGGATGGCGTATTTCGCTATCGGGCGTTTGTAATAGCTTGGTCAGGGAGAGAAGACAGCCAGGGTATATTTATTCTCGCCCAGAAAAAATTATTCACCGCAGAGACGCCGAGACGCAGAGAAATCAATGGAAAGGGTGAAACGATTCAATTCTACAACCCATTGTTTTTCCTCTGCGCCTGAAGCGTCTCTGCGGTGAATGGTTTTTCCCCGGGCGAGAACAAATTTACCCTGAGAAGGCAGCCCCTTGGGCTTGACTAATCGCCCGCATTGCATACACTGCAAATATGTTACATACATAGGATGTCGATCATGAGAACCGCCAGTGCCGAGAAAACACTCAATATTCACTTTACTTCCGACGGGATAAGCAAAAGCTACCTTGCCATGGAGGCGCAGCCAACTTATCTCGTTACACCAGCTTGGCAAATCGCCGACATTCAGGAGGCCATTGCAGAAGCGGAAAACGGCGAATTTGCCGGCGACCAGGAAGTCACCGAGATTTTTGCAAAACATGGATGTTAAATGGACCAAGCGCGGGTTGGAAAGCCTCGATAATATCGCAACTTACATCGCGCTGGGCAATCCTCGCGCAGCGCGGGACTTCGTTGCCGCGATCCAGGAGAAATCCGCCGTACTGGCGCAGCATCCCGCCATTGGCAGAGTCGGGCGCCTAGTGGCGAATACGCGGGAAATGGTCGTGCATAAGAACTACGTGATGATTTACCGCGTAAAAGCAGACACCGTACAAATCCTCCGGATTCATCATGTCGCGCAACAGGCTGTCTGAACGCCTGAAAAAACGCCTGTCGAAAGACCGCGAAATGACCGCCATCACCTTGCGTATCCCGGTGGATGTGGTCGAATCCATGAAGGAAATCGCCCCGCTTAAGGAGTTTACCGGCTACCAGACCTTGCTGAAATCCTACATCAGCGAGGGCTTGCGCCACGACGAAGCGCTCTATTCCCTAAACCGGACGAGCCGGAACCAAAAAATATTTACCGCAGAGACGCTTCAGACGCAGAGATTTTGTAGAGTAATGGTATGGTTTCATCCTCCGTTGTGTTTCTCCGCGCCTGAAGCGTCTCTGCGGTGAAAAAAAATCACCCGGAGAACCGCTCCAGTGCTTGATCTACGACACATTCTTCGCAAAAAATGCAACGACTTGACTGGTAAGTTACTAAACCAGTCCGCCATACTGGTGACGGCGCTGAAGAAACACGGCGTACCGGATTCCGTGATCGAAGAAGCAACACGGGAAGCGGAATTGACGGCATGAGGGTAGGGCAATATGGAACGCATCGTAAATTTACACATTGAGAAGTTGCCGGAGGGCGTTTATCTGGCAACCAGCGAAGAAGTCCAAGGCTTGATCGCCCAAGGGCGCACGATCCGGGAAACTATTGAGATTGCACACGATGTCGCAAGGAAACTGCTGGAAGTTCAATTCACCCGATAAACCGCAGAGACGCAAAGGCGTTGAGAAATCAAACGCATTCTCTGCGCCTTTGCGTCTCTGCGGTGGAAAACATTATGCTACCCAACTTTGAAAACGCCCGCATCCTGATCGTCGGCGACGTGATGCTCGACCGCTACTGGTTCGGCGAAGTCAGCCGCATTTCACCGGAAGCGCCGGTGCCGGTGGTGCATGTCAACAAGACCGAAGAGCGTCCCGGCGGCGCTGCCAACGTGGCGCGCAATGCTGCGGCGCTGGGTGCGCAGGTGTCGTTGCTGTCGGTGGCGGGGCGGGACGAGGCAGGCGACAGCCTGGCGCGCTTGCTGGAAAAGGAAAACGTCAATGTGGTGTTGCACCGCGATGCCGGCCTCGACACCACCATCAAGTTGCGCGTCGTCGGGCGGCAACAACAATTGCTGCGCATCGACTTCGAAACCACGCCCGGCCATGAGGTGCTGCTCAACAAGCTTAGCGATTTCGAACGTATGCTGGGTGACGCCGACATGGTGATATTATCCGATTATGGCAAAGGCGGCTTGAAGCACATCGGCCAGATGATAGGCTTGGCGCGGGCAGCGGCCAAGCCGGTGCTGGTCGATCCGAAAGGCGAGGATTACCGGCGCTATCGCGGCGCCACCTTGCTGACGCCGAATCGTAGCGAGTTCCGGCAAGTGGCCGGCGGCTGGCAGAGTGACGCCGAACTGGCGCGCAAGGCCGAAGCGTTGCGCCGGGAGCTTGACCTGGACGCGCTGCTGATCACGCGTAGCGAGGAAGGCATGACGTTGTATCGCTGCGGCGAAGCATTGCACGAACCGGCACGCGCCCGTGAAGTGTATGATGTGAGCGGCGCGGGCGACACCGTGATTGCCACGCTGGGCGTGATGCTGGCGGTCGGCGCGGATTATGCCGAAGCCGTGCATGTGGCGAACGTCGCCGCCGGCATCGTGGTCGGCAAGCTAGGCACAGCGGTAGTCAACCGCGCGGAATTGGCAGCACAGATGTAGCCTCTTCATTTGCTGGGCGTACTTCGTATCTCATTAAGTAATATAGTTTTTACCGCAGAGACGCAGAGGCGCTGAGAAACAAGACAGGCAGGAATGGGCGGCTTTATCGTCTAACTCGCGAAAAGAATGCAAGAAGAAGCCAGGAATATCATGCCCTGCTTTACGCAAACTTCGCGGCTCTGCGTCTCTGCGCCTCTGCGGTGGATTTTTGCTCCAGCTTGATCGGCCTGGAATTATAGAAAAGGAAAAACCATGTACACCATCGTCACCGGCGCTGCCGGCTTTATCGGCTCCAATCTCGTCAAGGCGCTCAACGAACGCGGCGAAACCAATATTATTGCAGTGGACAATCTGTCCAAGGCGGACAAATTCAAGAACCTGACCGACTGCGAAATCGCCGATTACCTGGACAAGGAAGAATTTCTCGAACTGGTGCTGGACGGCGCTTTCGACGGCGAAGTGAAGGCGATTTTCCATGAGGGCGCCTGTTCCGACACCATGGAAAGCGACGGGCGCTACATGATGGAGAACAATTACCGCTACACCGCCAGCCTATTCGATTTCTGCCAGGAAGAAGAAGCCCAGTTCCTCTATGCCTCGTCGGCCAGCGTCTACGGCGGCGGTTCGGTGTTCCGCGAAGAACGCGCGTTTGAGGAGCCGCTCAACGTTTACGGCTATTCCAAATTCCTGTTCGACCAATACATGCGCCGCAAATGGAAGCATCTGACCGGACAGGTGGTGGGTTTCCGCTATTTCAACGTGTACGGCCCACGCGAGCAGCACAAGGGGCGCATGGCCTCGGTGGCGTTCCATTTTTTCAACCAATATTCGGCCTTCGGCAAAGTGAAGCTGTTCGAAGGCTGCAACGGCTACCGGAACGGCGAACAGCGGCGCGATTTCGTGTCGGTCGAGGACGTGGTCAAGGTCAACATGTACTTCCTGGAAAACCCGGGCATTTCCGGCATCGTCAACGTCGGCACCGGCGCCAGCCAAACGTTCAACGATGTCGCGCAGGCCACCGTCAATTCCTGCCGTCAAATTGCGGGCGAAAAGCCGTTGACCTTGATTGAAATGCAGGAACAGGGCATCATAGAATATGTCGCTTTCCCGGATGCGCTGAAAGGCAAATACCAGAGCTTCACCCAGGCGGATATTTCCACCTTGCGCGAGGCTGGCTACACGGCGCCCTTTCTGACCGTGGAGCAGGGCGTAGAACGCTATGTCGGCGAACTGAAACGTCGCGCCGGCTAGTCAACCGGGGCGACAAACGTAGCGTTAAGTGATTTCCGGTGATAAATATTTATCACCGGAAATCACCGTAATGTTGGGCAGCATATGCTGCAACAAAATTTTCAACAACAAGATGGAGTAATAATGATGATCAAAAAACTGCTGGTTGCACTATTTGCGTTCTTCGCGTTTTCCGGTTTCGCCATGGCGGCGGTGGACATCAACTCCGCCACCGCAGAACAACTCGATGTCCTGAAAGGCATAGGACCGGCCAAGGCCAAGGCGATTATCGAATACCGCACCAAAAACGGCCCGTTCAAGAGCGTGGACGATCTGGAAAATGTCAAAGGCATCGGCAAGAAAACCATAGACGGTTTCCGCGCCGATGTGACGCTGGGCGGCGGCACATCCTCTCCGGCTCCGGCTAAGGCCAAGGCCGACGCAAAGGCGGAAAAAGGCAAGCCTGCCGCCGACGACGCCAAGAAAAAATAAGCGCGTCCTGCCAGTGCTTCCGCCCCGCTTCCCGCCAGGGAAAGCGGGGCGTTTGCGTTTTTATTAGGGATTGCAATGACTTGGTATGGCCTATTGGCCGTTGGCGCAGGTGCTGCGGTGGGCGCTTGGCTGCGCTGGTGGTTCGGCATCCTGTTCAACCCGCTGTTTCCCACGTTACCGCTGGGCACCTTGGCGGCCAATCTAGTGGGCGGTTATTTGATGGGCATGGCGATGGCGGTCTTCGCCGAGCATCCCGGACTTCCGCCCGAAGCGCGGCTGTTGCTCGCGACCGGCTTTCTCGGCGGGCTGACCACTTTTTCCACCTTCTCGGCGGAAACCGTCACGCTGTTGCTGCGCGCCCAATACGGCTGGAGCGCGGCCATAATCGGGCTGCATGTGGCAGGTTCGCTGGCGATGACCCTGTGCGGCATCTGGACGGTAAAGCTTCTGAAAGGGTGAGAATATGCAAGGCGTGTGCCTGAAATTATATACCAGCGAAATCCAGCGCCATGGCGGCATGTTGCTGTTCGAATGGCTGCTGGAACAGGGGAAAAAAATGGGCATCGGCGGCGGCACGGCGTTTCGCGCGACAGCCGGCTTCGGACGCAGCGGCAGGCTGCTTGAGGAAACTTTCTTCGAGTTGGCCGGCGAATTGCCGGTCGAACTGGAATTTCTCGTCACCGAACAGCAAGCCGACCAGCTTCTCGCCTTGCTCGCGGCGCACCAACTGAAATTGTTTTACGTCAAGTTGCCGGCTGAATATGGGGTAATCGGCCAAGGTTAATCTCGCCTCTTGTCGGGTTGCGACGGACAAGCCGCGCCTAACCCAACACTGCTTCGGCTTCAGCTTCAGCCGCAACGTCGCCCTTGCGCCAGATCAGGAGCTCGAAGCGCTCGTCGGTGACGGAGGCGGTGCGGCGGCAAAAGCCGCGTTTTTCCAGCAACGGGTAAAGCAGGCACGGCTCGCGATGGTGGATCATGCGCAGGCGCTGCCCCGGCGCAAGCCTGCTGCTTGCTTCCAGCGCCTGTTCCAGCGGTTGCGGCGGCTCCAGGCCGCGCACGTCCAGCAGCAGTTCTTCCGCCATGCTTAGGCCGCCGATTTCAGGTGCGCTATCATTTGCGCCGCGTCGCTTGCCAGGGCTTCGTCCGCCATGCGGTAGAGGATTTGCTCTTCCTTGAGGTTGTGCTGCTGCATCAGCACCAGCAGGGTGTCGGTTTGCCCTAGGTAGTCGTCCTTGTCACGCTTTTCCACCGCCTGCGCCAGTGCATCGAACAGTTGGCGCATTTGCTGGTGTTCCATGCGCATTATCTGGGTCGGTCCCATGCTCATGCCGATATGTTTTTCGATGGCCGGGAACAATATATCCTCTTCCATCGCGAAATGGCGGCGCATCGATTCCAAAAACGTTTTCAACTCGCCGGCAATTTTTTCCCAGTCGCCGCTTGCTGCGGCTTCCTCTGCCGTTGCGAACAGATCGTCGCAGCGGTGGTGATCGGAGGACATGTATTCGCTGATTGTTTCCATAGGATTTTCCCGTTTCTCGCCTTTTCTGGTTGAACCTAGAAACCTCCGTTGAACGGGCTGGAGTGTGCGGTTTTCCGGGTGCAGGGCATACCCGACGGCCTTACGGCCTGGGCACAAGAGGCGCAACGACGAAGAATGGTTGTTCCATTCTGAGA
>Ga0172380_10007633_pt1 | contig 12099 bp, 10 predicted proteins | sample Leawe162metaG_FD_119747 | JGI IMG/M metagenome (GOLD analysis project Ga0172380, IMG submission 119747) | Leachate microbial communities from a municipal landfill in Southern Ontario, Canada - Leachate well 162 metaG | ecosystem: Engineered > Solid waste > Landfill > Unclassified | place...
ACGAGCCGCTGGCCGACCCCATGCCGCTGCTCGATGCCCTCAGCAGCCAGCACGAGCGGGCCGCCATCGAACTGCAGCGGCTCGCCGCCGACGATGCCCTGCGCCTGGCGGAAGTGGCCTTTAACACCCACGACGGCCTGCTGGTAATGGATCACCAGGGGATCATCCTCAAGGTCAACCGCTCCTTTGGCCGCATCACCGGCTTTGGCGATGATGAGATGATCGGCCAGCATATCGTCAAGCTGAGGCCCACCTATTACGGCGATCACCTGAAAGAGGATGTCAGACGGGCGGTCGATGAGCAGGAGTTCTGGATGGGCGAGGAGCGCTGCCTGCACAAGGATGGGCATCTGTTCCCGGTGCGTCTCATGGTGAGCGGGGTCAAGGATGAACTCGGCGAATTCAGCCACTACGTCTGCAGCTTCTACGACATCACCAAGGAAAAAGACGCCGCCCGCCACATAGAGCAGCTCGCCTATTACGACGATCTGTGCGGCCTCTACAACAGGCGCAGCCTCAACGACATCATGCAGCGCACCCTGCAGGCGCCAAGTGGCCAGTGGGGCGCCCTGTTGCTGGTGGATCTGGACAACTTCAAGTCGATCAACGACTCCCTCGGCCACGCCTGCGGCGATCTGCTGCTGCAAGCCGTGGTGGAGCGGCTCAAGGGGCTGCCCCAGGACAACCTGGTGCTGGCCCGCATCTCGGGGGACGAGTTCGCCCTGCTGTTTACCGCCCTGGGTCAGGGCTATGTCACCGCCAAGATCCTGGCAGAGCACTTCGCCCGCGAGCTGATGGGGCTGTTTCGCACCCCGTTCGACATCGAGGATCACAAACTGCACTGCAGCGCCTCTGTGGGGATCAGCCTCTTCTCCAACGAGGATCAGGATCACCTGGTGCTGATGCAGCAGGCCGATACCGCCACTCACATGGCCAAGCGCTCCGGCCAGGGCAACTACGTGTTCTTCAGCGAGGCTATGGCCCAGAAGGAGAAGAACAAGCTGGCCCTCAACAACCAGCTGCGCGATGCCCTGCGCAACCACGAGCTGCAGCTTTACTACCAGCCGCAATACAGGGTCGACAACGGCAGCTTGTCAGGGATAGAGGCGCTGCTGCGCTGGCAGCGCAGCGATGGCACCATGGTGCCGCCGGGAGACTTCATCCCCATCGCCGAGGAGACCAGCCTCATCCAGGACATAGGCTACTGGGTGATGAAGACCGCCTGCGCCCAGTACAGCTTCTGGCTCAACCGCGGCTTTGCCATTCCCCACCTGTCGGTCAACGTCAGCGCCCGCCAGTTTCACACCGCGGGGTTCGTGCAGCAGGTGGAGTACATATTGCGCGACACAGGCGTGCCCCCCTCCCGACTGCTGCTGGAGGTGACCGAATCCGTGGTGCTGGAAAACCGGCTGGAGAGCATAGCCCGCATGCGCCAGCTCAAGGATCTCGGCATCCTGCTCTCCATCGACGACTTCGGCACCGGCTACTCGTCGCTCGCCTACCTGCGCGACTTGCCGGCGGACGAGGTGAAGCTCGACAGAAGTTTCATTCAGACCCTGGTGCACAGCGAACAGGACAAGGCCATCGTCAAGGCGATCCTGGACTTGGCCAAGGTTTTCCTCTTTACCGTCACCGCCGAAGGGGTGGAAGATGAGGAGCAGCTCGCCATCCTCAAAGCGCTGGGATGCCAGCATTATCAAGGCTTCCTGACCAGTCGGCCACTCACTGTCAGGGCTCTGGAGAGCCTGCTGGGTTCGCCCCAGCCGGGCTAAACATGTAGGATTTATAGGGCTTTATGTAATAAAATAACGACCTGCTCGAATCGTTGGAGTTGTCTATGTCTGTCATTAATCGGATCCCTGCTGTCGAAACCAGCGGTGTGGTCGCTGAAACCAGCGCGTCCGGGATCATTGGCCGGATCCATTCCGTTGAAACCTGCGGCACCGTCGATGGCCCCGGGATACGGTTTATCGTGTTCATGCAAGGCTGCCTGATGCGCTGCAAGTACTGCCACAACCGGGACACCTGGGACACCCAGGGTGGCCGCGAAGTGACAGTGCCGGAGTTGATGAGCGACATCACCAGCTATCGCCACTTCATGAATGCCTCGGGTGGCGGTGTTACCGCCTCCGGTGGCGAAGCCATGTTGCAACAAAACTTCATCGCCGAACTGTTCGCCGCCTGCAAAGAGAAAGGCATACACACCTGTCTCGATACCAACGGCTTCGTGCGTCACTACGACGAACAGCTCGACAAGGTGCTCGACAACACGGATCTGGTGCTGCTCGACATCAAGCAGATCAATGATGAGAAGCACATACCGCTCACCCACGTCAGCAACAAGTACACCCTGGAGTTCGCCCGCTATCTGGCCGCCAGGGGCAAGACCATGTGGATCCGCTACGTGGTGGTGCCGACCTGGTCAGACGATGACGAGAGCGCCGAAGGGCTGGGCCAGTTCATCGCCGAGCTGGGTGATTGCGTCGAGAAGGTGGAGCTGCTGCCCTACCACGAGCTGGGCAAGCACAAGTGGGACGTACTGGGTGAAAACTATGATCTGACCGGGATCAAGCCCCCCAGCAAGGAGACCATGGACCGCGTTCAGGGCATCCTCAGCAAGTATCACAAGCTCGTCAAATACTGATTGTTACAGCAGGGCTGGCAGGGAAGACGCCAGCCCTTGTTATTGTTATCCGTCACCCCTGCTCGCTCAGTACGCCATCACATGACAAGGACATGCCATGAGTGAAGGACAAGCCGCAGCCCTCCTGCTCTGGCTATTGCTGCTTATATTCAGCCTGCGCGGCGCCCTGCTGCGAACCCTGCTTGCCCAGCCACTCTATCAGCACCTCTGCCTTGGCGGCGCCATAGCGCTGGTACCACTCTGGGTCTTGCGTGCCGGCCTGCACGAGGGGCTGGAGGTGCACTTTCTCGGTCTCACCAGCCTGACCCTGCTGCTGGGGTGGCGCCTCGCCCTGCTCGCTCCTTGTCTGACACTGCTGGTGCTCGGCTACTTCGATGTCATCAAGCTCGCCGACATAGGCTGGCAGGCGCTGATCGGCGTGGCCCTGCCGGTCGCCACCAGCTGGTTGCTGTTTCTGGCCAGCTGGGCCTGGATGCCCCGCCACCTGTTCGTCTACCTGTTCGTGGTCGCCTTCGGCGGCGGGGCGCTCAGCATCTCGGTCAAGGTGATCGCCAGCGCCCTGCTGATGGGCATGAGTGGTACCTATCCGTGGCACACCATCAGCGCCGACTACCTCTCCATCTGGCCGCTGCTGCTCTTCCCCGAAGCCCTGCTCAACGGCATGACAATGACACTGCTCGCCATCTATCGTCCCCACTGGGTCAACACCTTCTTCGATCGGGAATACTTGGGGCGCTGAACCCGAACGCCATGCTTGTCTGCCAACGACTCAAATACTCACGGGCAGACAAAAAGCCCCTGGCAAGCAGGGGCTTGGCAACAAGAAGAGAAGGAAGGCTTAAAACCGGTATTCGATATGCAGGGAGTGACTATCCAGACCCGGGTTCTGCTCATACATATTGGCGTTGGACATGTGCTCATATTGATAGCCAATCAGCCAGTTGCTGGTGATTGCATAGCCAAGACCGATACCGGTGGAAAACTGGAAAGGACCGCCGTAATCCTTGAAGCCATTGCCACGATGACCAAACTCATGGTCCGCCAGCCAGAGCACCTCAACCGGGAGCCAGACCACCCAGTTACCCCACAGGCATTCGGCGCGAGCACCCGTGCCCAGCCTGGCGGTGTTCTCATCCCCCACCTTCAGCATGCCTCCCCGTACGCCGAGACCAAACTGGCAGCCTGAGTCACCCCAGCGCCAGAACATATGATGAAATTTCACGTCAGCAGTAAAGATGTCGAGCTTCTCGCTCTCGGCAGGTGTACCCAATTGCAGTGCAACAATATCGTCATTGGCGATTGCCCCTGAACTCGCGACCAACGAAGCCAGCAGTCCTGAGAGCAAGAGAGTGTTAGCGTCCATGTCCCCTCCTACATCCTTGTTATCTATGGTGCCATCCGAACGGGCACATATCAGGAATAGTCAGTGGGATGGAGGCTTGTCAACGCGATGGATAAAACTAAAAAAATCATCATTTCAGGATAAATAGTCTAGCAATGATAGCACCATGACTTTCAATTCAGATGAACCAACAACGAAAGGTCATTATTTGATCAATCAAGCCATGGGAATTTAATTTCATAACGTCACAGAAAATACAATAAATACAGATCACAAAAAAAAAGATAAAATGACGTCACTGGCTTATGTTAGCAACTGCTGAATTAATCGACTTATCGTCACGAACACTCATCTGACCTGTACGTTTTTTGACAAAAAATATTACAATTCCTTACATAACAATGTGTTACAAGTGACAATTGACATTGAAGTGATTAACTATCACGTGTTGACTCAATTGTGGCTGATAGGTACTATGCCCCATAAATAAAATGAAGCATGACGTGCGTCACATAATGGCGCCATATGCACGGGTTGGTTGCTTACCTTCGTAAGTTGAATTCTGTTTGTTTTTTAAACACGCAGTCCCTCGCTATCATCCCCAAATCGCTCAATATTTCATTGTATAGCCCGGGAATAAGTCATTTCCGTGCGGTAGCCATCCCAAAATTTACTCATTCAATGATCTCAGAGTTCACACCGAAAAAGTGAACCGTCTAACCGCAACATTATTAAGCGGAAAAACCAACAAAATTAAAACATAAATTGCACAGGGAATTAAAATGCAGCAACAGAAAAAAACTGTCGATATCCGTAGCTTCTATGATGAAGTACCTTTCGACGGAGACATCACGGATAGCATCAAGCAAACGTTTAAACAACAAGGCGATACCTTGATGCGTTTGTCAGAAGAGTTCAACAAGGCTCAGTACAAACTGGCTCTCTCTCTGATGATTCAATGTAAAGGCCATGTGATTGTTTGTGGTATGGGCAAATCTGGTCATGTCGGACGCAAAATTTCAGCCACATTGGCATCAACTGGTACACCGAGTTTCTTCGTACACCCAGCTGAAGCATTTCACGGTGATCTGGGCATGATTACCAGTGATGACGTTGTCATACTGATCTCCAACAGTGGTGAAACTGATGAAATTCTGAAGCTTATCCCCTCTCTCAAAAATTTCGGCAATCGCGTTATTGCTATCACAGGTGGTGTTCAGTCCACTTTGGCGAAGAATGCAGACTCAGTGCTTGAAATAAGAATGCAAGGTGAGTCTTGTCCCAACAATCTGGCTCCAACGACATCAACAACGTTGACAATGGCCATTGGTGATGCGTTGGCATCCGCTCTGATGAACAAACGCCATTTCATGCCCAATGACTTTGCCCGATTCCATCCTGGCGGTAGTCTGGGCCGTCGTCTGCTGACGCGTCTTAAAGATGTCATGAGCCCCAGACTGACCAAGGTCTCTCCCGATGCAGCCCTTAAGGACGTCATTGTTGGAATGACACAAGATCAACACGGCATTGCGCTGGTTATTGAAGCAGCCTCTTTGATTGGTGTCATTACCGATGGTGACTTACGCCGTGCCATGACACGTCAAGATTTTGATTTGAACACTTTCAAAGCTAAAGACATCATGACTCAAAGCCCAATCACTGCATCCCAACACTCTATGTTGAGTGACGCTGAAGACTTGATGCGCGAACGTCAAATCAAACAACTGCTGGTTGTTGATGACGCCAAAATACCGGTTGGAATTGTCGATTTCTTTAACTGATGACCACACTCACTTCACGAACATCACTACAGGTACTGCGTGACGTCACCTTCGGTTTATTAATGCGGGAACTTAAAACCCGTTTTGGTAACTATCGAATGGGATATGCATGGGCACTGCTGGATCCTCTTATCACCATTGCCGTTTTCTGTGTGATTTTTGGACTCAGACAGCGAAATGGATTCGGGGGGGTAGAAGCCCCCGTTTTCGTTGCCTCAGGTTACTTGCCATTTCTGATGTTTCAAAATACCGCCAGCCGTCTACAATCGGCGGTCAGTGCCAACAGAGGCTTGTTCTGTTATCGACAAGTCACCCCCTTTACTACCTTGTTTTCTCGCTTCTTGCTGGAAGTGACAATTGGCGTACTTGTCGCAGTAGTGTTGATCTCAGGGCTAGTGTGGTTTGGCTTCAATGCCATGCCTGCAGATCCACTGGCCGTATTACTGGGCTACGGGTTGCTAATGATGCTTTCATTTGCTATTGGAATGCTGTTCTGTATTGCGGCCAGTCTATCAAGTGAGGCTGAAAGATTAATTCCAATTGTGATGAGACCAATGCTTTGGGTGTCAGCCGTATTTTTCCCTCTTGCTGCAGTTCCACAAGGCTATCAACACCTATTGCTATGGAACCCCATTGTTCATGCCCTTGAGTTGATAAGAACTGGTTGGATTGCCGGTTTCAAAACACCAGGAGGAAGCTGGTTCTATCTGGGAGTATTTACGTTGATAACATTGACTCTGGCCATGAGTAGTTACCGCTTGAGTCATCAGAAATTGATTGCGACCTAAAAATGATCATCCTAGACAATGTTACCAAGTATTATCCCACCAAATTTGGTCGCTATTACGTATTAAAAAATGTCAGTTTCACTCTACCCAGTGAAAAAAATATCGGTATTTTGGGGGCCAACGGAGCAGGAAAATCGACGCTGCTCAGGTTACTGGGCGGAATGGATATGCCCAACAGGGGCAAGGTCCAACGCCATAACCGAGTATCCTGGCCACTGGCCCTGAGCGGTGGTTTTCAAGGTAGCATGACGGGCCGTGAAAACACTCGCTTTATATGCCGTATTCATGGCATCCATGATACAAAAGCGGTGGAGGAGTGGGTCAAGGAGTTCTCAGAAATTGGGCTCCACTATGAGCTGCCAATAAAAGGTTATTCCAGTGGAATGAAATCAAAATTTTCATTTGCTGTCAGTATGGCTTTTGATTTTGATACTTATCTTATTGACGAAATCACCGCCGTTGGTGATGCTCGCTTTAAACAAAAATGCGCGGATGTTTTTGACAAGAAGAAGGAAAGCGCAAATCTTATTATGGTATCTCATGATATGGGAACGCTTCGACGCCAATGTGATATGGGGATTTTATTACACCATGGTGAATTACGCTTATATCCAGATATCGAAGAGGCAATTGAACGCTACAACCACCTCTAACTTTCTCACTTCAAAATACGTTGTTAAATTATGAATATGGCCAGATTTATCTCTCCTTTCGGGCGGAAGTTACGCAAGCTGAAACGAGACCCAAAATTATTTCTCATTGATTCCAAAGGTTATCAGGTAGCCCAATTCTCTTGGAAAAAAGCCATCAAGCTTGGCAGCTTTCTCTGGGTCGTGGTCTGCTTCAGCCTTGCCACTCTCTATTACGGCACCCTTGCCAGCGATCGCTATGTCAGTCAGGCGAGTCTTATCATCAAGCAAGCCGATCAGCTCAAGATGCTGCCGGATGCTCTCTCCATGCTGGGGCTAGGGGGCAGCAATCATCAGGATGTGCTGGTGATCCAGAACTACCTCAAGTCCTGGGATATGCTCAACACCCTGGATAAAGAGCTGCAACTAAAAAAACACTTTCAAAGCGAAAGTGCCGATATGTTCTCGCGCCTGCCAGCAGACGCCACCCGCGAAGAGTTTTTGGCATTTTATCGGGATCACCTCACCGTCAGCCTGGATGAGCTCTCAGGGGTACTAACAGTCAGCCTGCAAGCCTTCGAGCCTGACTATGCCAAACAGGCAGTCCAGCTGATGCTCAAAGAGAGTGAAGGCTTTATCAACCGGTTGAGCCGTCAGGTGGCGATGGAGCAACTCAAGTTCGTGGAAACCGAAGTGGCCCGCTCACACGAGCGACTGCTCAGCGAGCGGGAAAAGATGCTGGCCTTCCAGAACCAGCACCAGCTGATGAGCCCGGAAGCCACCAGTACCGCCATGATGGGGGTGGTGTCAGAGCTTGAAGCAGAACTGGTGCGCCAGGATGCCGAACTCAAGCGACTGCAAATTTACATGAATCCCAATGCCCCGGACGTGGTGGCGGTGAAAGACAGGGTCGATGCCCTCACCCGCCAGCTGGCGCAAGAGAAGAAGCGCCTGACCGGCAGCGAGAAGCAGTCCCTCAACGAGGTCAATGCCGACTATCAGGCGGTACAAGTTCAAACCCAGCTGGCGGCCGATGTCTACAAGACAGGCCTGGTCAGCATGGAGCAGGCCCGCGTCGAGGCCTATCGCAAACTGAAACACCTGCTGGTGGTGAGCCAGCCGACTCAGGCCGAAGAGGCCGAATATCCCCGTCGTCTCTACAATCTGGCCACCATTGGCGTTCTACTTTGCCTTTTCTACGGTCTGATCGTGATGGGTCTTGCCACCCTGCGCGAACATCAGGACTGACAGGAGTATGTTGTTGAATACCTTCTTTACTAGATCACTCAATATCAAGCCGAGCCTGCTGGCACTGAGCCTGAGCTTGCTGCTCCAGCCTGTCTATGCCCTGGAAATCTCCCAGGAAGGGGCCCCGGTGCGCAAGGTCATCACGGATACCCAGACCCGGGATCCTGTGTTTGGCAACTGGCTGTTTCGCGGTGAGTTTGCCCGCGAATCCTTCAATGGCTTCAACCCGGATTACCGCATCGCCATCGGCGATCGCCTGCAGGTGCAGCTGTGGGGGGGGGTCGAGTTTGATCAACCCCTGACCGTCGATCACCAGGGCAATATCTTCCTGCCCAAGGTGGGCCCCATCAAGGTAGCCGGGGTACGCAACGAGCAACTGAACGACACCCTGCTCGGCGCCGTCACCACCGTCTATCAAAAAAACGTCAGCGTCTACGCCACCCTGGACGTGAGCCAGCCGGTCAAGATCTTCGTGACCGGCTTTGTCAAACAGCCGGGCCTGTTTGCCGGCCAATCTGGCGACTCCATCCTCTACTTCCTCGACAAGGCTGGCGGTATCGCCCCCGAGCGCGGCAGCTATCTGGATGTGGCCCTCAAGCGCAATGGCCAGACCCTGCGCCACTACAACCTCTACCAGTTCCTGGTCAATGGCACCCTGCTGCCGACCCAGCTGCGCGATGGCGACATCATAGTGGTGGCGCCGCTGCGCTATCAGACCACGGTGCGCGGCAAGGTGGCGAATGCCAACAAGTTCGAGCTGAGCAAACCCCATGTCACCCTGGCCGAGCTGATGCAAATGGCCAGTCCCGATCCCGATGCCACTCATATTCGGGTGAGCCGCAATCAGGGGGAAGATATCCGCATGGACTACTACCCCATCAATGATGAGCAGCTCGCCAGCCACATGGTCAGCTCGGGCGATACGGTGGAAGTGATCGCAGACAAGCGCTATGCCTCCATCGCAGTAAGGGTCGAAGGGGAACACGACAGCGCGCAGGAGTATGTGCTCAAGTACGGCGCCCGTCTCGGCGACATCCTCAACGGCCTGAAACTGACCCAGGATGCAGACCTGAGCGCCATCCAGCTCTATCGTGATTCGGTCAAGGTGCGCCAGAAGGAGATGTTGAACTCCTCACTCAAGGCGCTGGAAGCCAGTATTCTGACCGCCCGCTCCTCTTCCGAAGGGGAAGCCAAGCTGCGCAACAGCGAAGCCCAACTGCTGATGCAGTGGGTTGAGCGCGCCAAGGATATTCAACCCAACGGGCAGGTAGTGCTGGCCAATGGCACCAATATGGAAGATGTGCGACTCGAACCGGGCGATATCATACGTATTCCGCGCCAGACCAACCTCATCATGGTGCACGGCGATGTCATGTTCCCGAACGCCATCCTGATGGACAACAAACGTACCGTGGCCGATTACATCAATCTGGCCGGCGGCTTTACCCAGAAAGCCAGCAACTCCCGTATTTTGTTGCTGCACCGTGATGGCACCTTCAGCCAGATCGAGAAAAGCGACCTGGAAAATAAAGACATCACTATCAAGCCGGGTGACGAGATCTTCGTTCTGCCGCAGGTCGATACCAAGTCACTGCAGATCACCAAGGATATTACCGAGGTGCTCTATCAAATCGCCATTTCGGCCAGAGCATTAGTACTGCTATAAAAATGCGAATAATCAACCATGTAATGAGTGTTGATTCAAAGTCATCGATTTTTGATGACTTTATTAAAAGGTTGTCATTATTTGACCCAATAGAATATCGACACCTAATTTCCATTGAACCAATAGATGATAGTGATATATATCACTATCATCGCCCAAATAAATGCCATGACATTCGAGAGAACTCTGTCTGTACTATACACTATGATCTTTTAGATCTAAGACAGCATCCCAGCATCAATCATACATTAGATAAGTTAGATTCATTTAAACATCTTGTTTTTATAAATAGAAATGAATATGAACGCTGGAACTTTAAATTTGCAGAAAAACATTTAATAAACCATGGGTATGACTCCTCACTATTATTAAGAAAAGAAAAATATCCATGTTCAAAAATAAACATAGGTATTTTTTCGAAATATTATAAGGATGGTCGCAAAGGAAATAAATATATTGAAAAAGTTGTGAAAAAATTGCCTAAGAATAAGTTTAATATTTTTCTCATCGGAGCAGAGTGGGAACAATGTTCACTACATAAGTTTGGCAATGTCAAAATACTACAGCCTGATGATTATCAAGCCCTTATTCGCATATACAGCATAATAAATATTGTTTTTATCTTTAGTCCTTATGAAGGAGGTCCAGCATCTCTTCCTGAAGCAATTTCAGCAGGTTGCAGCGTTATATCATCTAATTGTGGCATGGCAAATGAGTTTATTCGAGATGATGACATCATCACATTTGACATAGATACAGATATAGAGCTTATCTTCAAGCATGCGGCATCCACAAAAAAAAATATAAAGCAAGATTTTAAACGCATGCCGCAAGAATGGAAAGAAATAGCATCACGTTACCATGACATTTACGGGTTAATTAAATGAATACCGATAGATTACAGAGAAAGTTTAAAAAACTACTCAGAGATCCCAAAGGTTTTTTTAAAGATTCAAAAGTATTGCCCACAGTAATAAAAAGAGACACCCCAGAATTAATTAAGCCTACAATATCTCATAATTCTATAGGGAAGATTTTTTTAAATGATGATAATGCTATTAGCATTAATTTTGTCGGCAGTAAAAAGCCAACTAATCAGGCATTTTCATCTATTGTTATAAAAGAGAGAAAAAGTAGCTCTCCCAGAAATGAGCCTATTTATTCGAACATACTAGATAATCCAAATGATTTTATCGGGTTTAGAGATACCAACATCAGTCTTCTTGATGCGCACGAGAACACTTTGGATAGTTTTCTAGATTTCAAAGATGCGTTTCAAAATAAATTCTGGTTATCCACTCCTTTTTCTTCATACAAAAACATATTTTTAATCGACCCTCACAACAATTTACCAAGCTTAATAAAATCAACATCTCCATCTGTTTTTGTACATTGTGTCTTTACAGAAAAGTCATCCACTGATGACATTGAACGTTGCATAAGATGGTCTGGAAATGTAGACACCGCAATATTACATTCAAGCCATAAAGATTTTTCTTTTTCAGTTAATCGGACACATTTTTTTTCTACAACAGCTCAGCTACTTAAAGGCATTGCGGATATTATCCTCATCAATGGTTCAAAACCATATGATTTATTAATACCATGCTTTGGAAATGTTCCATTTTTAAATGGCATTGATGACCTAAATGAAGAAGGCCATGATGTCTACATAAAAATAAATAGTAAGATTTCTACCCAATCCAAACAATTTACGTTTGAAGAACTATCAACTGCAATTGCAGAAAAAACTTCTTTTGTCCTATGTAAAGAATCTATATATCAACGATATGAAGATGTTATTATCAGAGGAGACATTGGTAAGTTTATTCTAGCAACGACGAAGGATGGATTACGCATTGAGGTAAGCGAGTGATGCATATAATACACATAAGCAAAACCCCTCTAGCTGGCAGCCCTGGTCGACTGTCTGATGAAGTCAATAAAGTGAACGACATATCTTCGCTAGCATTCATTGAGAGAGATTACCCTGGCGAACTA
>Ga0172380_10007634_pt1 | contig 12098 bp, 7 predicted proteins | sample Leawe162metaG_FD_119747 | JGI IMG/M metagenome (GOLD analysis project Ga0172380, IMG submission 119747) | Leachate microbial communities from a municipal landfill in Southern Ontario, Canada - Leachate well 162 metaG | ecosystem: Engineered > Solid waste > Landfill > Unclassified | place...
CAGATAATCCACTGAACCGAAGTAAGCGATGAAGAATGCCAAAAACAAGAGGCGCCGGCGTTCCTTCTCTATCAGGAGAACTTCGTCTTTATAACCGCGATAGAAATTATAAAGGCTTAATACCATGAAACTGATGAAATATATCAGAAAGAACAAGTGCGGCTGACTTGCCAAAGGATAATATCCCCAAAAGAATTTCTTAACCCCGTAAAATAAGAAATGGGTCTGGCTCAACACACAGAAAACACAGCTGATAAAATAGGCCAAAACGACAATCTTACGCTGATTCTGCAAACCAAGGTAAGAGACCGAGAAAGCATAAATATTGCTTGGAATAAAAGTAACGCCAAAATAAGCAAGCTTTGCCCAAAAAAGCCCTTCTGCCTCATAAAGACTTAGGTAGCTTACCGCGTGGAAGATGATCCAGATAGAGGCGCTAAAACAACAATAGGCGAAATACTGATTAGGCTGAGAATGACGATTTTTTAAAAAAACGAATAATCCCAGAATAAGAATCGCCAGGGAAACAACAGCATTTGGAATGGCATGAGGATTGAAATAATAATTAGATGGATTGAAAAGGGCGGAAAAGAAATTTTCTATCATATTGTTAAGCCGGAAGACACTCTCCTTACCTTATTATAGAAAACTTTACTCTTCTAAAAGAAAGAAGTCAACCTATAAAATCACATAAACTCCGCCAAAGCCGCTAAAAGAAGACTAATGATCGTTCAACTTTTCACACAAAGCCTTGTTAGAAAATTCCGAACATTGGAATAAATCTTAATTGGATTGTTCCTATTATACTCATCAGAAAAAAACCACCAAAAAAAACAACCTTTTACAGATGCCTTTTTATCTTGCTTGACGACTCGTCAAAAACCCTTATCGGCACTTCCCTTAATGCAAAAACCGACTACCCCTAGCCGGTTTTTGCACTTGAATCTAGTTAAGAAGCTCTATAAAAAATGTTTTATCTATGTCGCAATATTCTTTGTAAGATCAGTCTGTACCACATACTGAAATTGTAACGTATGTAACCCTACAGGTGCTTCCACCAAACTTATAATTTTCAGCTTTCCGTAATATCCTTCGTTAGTGATAAAAACATAGGTTTGATTAACTACTAAGCCAAATATAGTCGTTTCTGTAATGCTATCAGGAGCCGTAGTTAAACTACTATAATCAGTCGCGGACAAAGCGATCTTAGCAGAACCATTCATCCAAAATGAGTTTGTTTCTAAATAAAGATCTCCAAGTGTACTAACATCGCTGACTGAACTTGCCGAAAAATCAAAACTTTGATTTACTGCGCCATTTGAAGTGATTGCTGCTGTTTGGGTTGTTAGCGTGCCACTGGATGAAGTCACACCGCCGGAATCTTCTGTTGTTCCCGCACCTGGCTGAACAGGGTTGCGTTCATTTTCAGCTGTACGGATCTGATCAACAATGGTCGCGTTTAAACCGCTCGCTTGCGCAATTTCAGGGGACAATGTCGCGACGATCAGATTACCTCTAAGATTCTGGATCTTAAGCTGATTATCTTCCAAAACAAACATCATCAACGTTTGACCCGAGGTCATTTGGGTCTGCCCGGTCTTGCGAGGAGTCTGTGACTTATCCCATTTGGTCTCGGCGACAAACATCTCTCCGCGCTGTTCAATACGATTGATATAGATCGTCAATCTGATATCCACAAACATATCAAAATCAAAACGAATACCCTCTTCTAAAAACGTCTTATTCCCGAGATAATTCCTTGATATCATGCGGCTGATCGTGCCCATGTCCGTGCGTTCATACGCTTCTGCAAAGGCCTGGACCGCGGCCACAACCTGTTGACTAAAATCTTCGTCTTTATAAACTAGACCTGTTGAGCCTGAGGCAAACATAAGGTTGGCTTCAAGAAAATCTTCTGTCTTAACCTGGATCATAGGATTATAGAGTTTGCCTGGGATCGGCGTAAATGAATAAACGATATCCGCGCTCTTGGGCAACTGCTGCCACGACCTGCCGCCGTCTTCAGAGATCAGTATCGTCTTAACATTCTCCATATTCGCCATGCGTCCGGTGAGCTGGATCTGACCCGTAACAAGCTTATCTTTTGTAACGACAATATCGCCCGAAGCCCCGTCAACAGAATAAGAATTCACGCGCGGATTCAAGATCCTGTAACCATAATAATCCGCGGGATTCGCTTTCTTCAGATACTCTTTACTCTTCTCTTCCTGCTGCCGCTTCAACTCTTCCTGAGCCTTGCGCGATTTTTCCTCTTCTGCTTTTGTGTAGCGAAGATTCGCGTTCTTCATCGCCTGTGTCGTTTCATTTGAAATGATCTTATAGAACTTAACGCCGTCAATGCCTTTTGACGCATCCACCCATTTGCTTAAAACCTCATCTGATTGATTAAGATCTTTCATAATCTCAAGCCGCTTCTCACCGGCCTTCTTAAGATCCAAAGAATTATAGGCTTCCCTGATCTGCGTATCCGCGGTTTCAATGAGGGCTAAAACAGGTAAAAAATCATTGATCGCATTGATCGTGTAAAACAACTCATTAGCGTAACTAACTCCGAAGGCTAAATTATCATTAATTTTCGAAGAACTAAGGAATTGGAAATACTGTCCCTCAAACCAACCCTGCACGTCTTTCAACCCTTCACCTGGAAACTGCGCAACCAATGTCTTTAAATTCGCGTTTTCCGCAGTATTGACAAAATTCATGACAACATCTGAATACGCATTATCCCTCTGGATCTTAAGCCGTTGAAGCGGTGCAAAAGCTTTATAAATTGGCTCTATCTCCGCTTTTTTTTGAAGTAATAAATTCCTAGCCTCCGCAGTCCCTTTCCCTGCCGCTAAAATACTTTTAACTTCCTGCTGCACATTACCAATGTCTGAAACATTCTTGTTTTTCCTCCTGGACACATACACTTCATACATATCAGCCGCCTCATTAGCTTTCTTCGCCACAAAGCTCGCTGCCTCTATCGCATTTGTAGCTGCCGTCTCAAAAGGCCCGATAAAACTCCTTGCATCAGAAACTTTCTTATTAAAAGCCTGGTCAAATCTTGGGTCTAAATTTTTAAAAATTTCAATCTCTTTATTGAACTTTTCAATGAATTGCTCTGCGGAATTATAAGTCCAGACAATGCTTTTCAAAAGGTCCGAAAAGCCAGACCACCCCTCACCAGCCCCCAAGCCAGCCAATTCATTCAGGATAGGAATCCCCTGATCCTTCAAATCGGTTTCCAAGCCTTCATACTGATCAATAAAACTCTCCAATTTCTTAATATATGCCTGATTTTCTGGAATGCGACTCTTATACCATTTCTGTTCAGACCTTATTTGCAACGGATCCATAAGCGCCATATCCTCAAGAGAATAATCAACGGCCGCCAGAACATAAGGGCCAGATGACAAAGGACTGAAAACAACGCCGGAATACTGATTGACTGTTGTAAAAGACTCATTCATTTTCTGACCGATCTCTTCCAACTTTTTCCGCTCACCATTCACAATAGAAGTTAAACGACTCTGCCTCTCGGCGACCATCGCCCGTCTTTTTTCTTCATCACTGACCCCCATCGGCACCGGGCTCAACTTCACCTGAGCCTGAGATTGGACCTCCTGACTCAATGCTTGCGACTGTTCAACTTCCTTATCTCTATATGCCTTAGAAAGACGATCCCTGAGTTCATTAACCTTCTTCTGCAAGCGCTCCTGAATTTCTTTAAGCTGCGGCAAAGACGCTTCCACGCTCAATTTAGTTGAATCAAGACTCTTCCTTAATTGATAAAGTGCTTTCTTGGCCTTTTCTATCGCTTCCAAAGTCATCTGAAACTTTCTATAAATAACACCAGTATCGCCAAGTTTATCGCCCTCTTTGAGCGCAGCTTCTCTGACTTCATCCTGAGACAAAGCCAGCGTCTTCTGAATTTCCTTAATTTCAGGCAAAAGTTTTTGCGCGTCTTCGCTCAAACCTTTAACCGCCACCTTATAAGGCGAACTAAAACTACTTTGCATCTCATTAGAAATTAACTCAGATCCGATAGCAAGAATGATCTTTTTAACAGACTGCTGATAGAACCCCATAACCAGATTGATCTTGCCATAAGTTTCAAGACCTAAAACAATAGTAGATTTAATAAGGTTTTTTTGCAACAAAGACCGCTGCCTGGTTTCCAGATCATCCATCTGATTGTAGGCATCTTGCAAAGCTGCAACGTTCGCGTTGTACTCTTTAAGAAATTTATCGGCACGACCAGTCTCGGCGTCCACCGGAGCCAATTGACGTTGGACGTCCTTAATTTCATTTTCAAGATAATAGATATCTTCACCGGCAAAAACGCCAGGGATAGCGCACAAACCAAAAATAAAATACGCGCAAACAGCCAATGAGATCTTTTTAAAATGACTCATAATTTATCCTTTTTTTAAAATGGGTCGTCGCCTCGCACTTGATACAAAAGCCACTTATCATCTTCAGAAGAAAAAACAAAATCCGTCTTACCTTTGATCAAAACAAGAGACGAACTGCCGTAAGGCTGTGTTTTCTTCTCCCAATGGAATCCAACATTTAAAAATCCATCCTCTTTAACCACGATATCCACAAAATAATTAAACTCGATCAAAACACTCTTAGTAAAATTCTGCTCCGCTCCATTAACAAAAGCATTACGGTCCGGAATAAATCTTTGAGACACATGATCATTAAAAGAATTATGCTCAAAAGCACGATAAGAGTTAAAGATATCTTCAAGCGCGGCTTTACCAACAACGCGAAAGTTTACATCCTCGCTCACTGCCCCCGTTTGAAGCCCCGTAGCGGAACACGCGCACAGACAAACGCAAGACCAAAGCGCGACGCACAAAACCAAAAAAGCCTTTTCGTTAGAACTGGCTCGTAAACTTAAGAACCGCTCGTGTTTCATAATAATCCTGTGTTTCATTTTCGTGAGTATAGAGATTACGCTCTCCCCGAATGATCATATGGGTGTTGGTTTTCCTTGATAAAAGAAAATCTATCTCTCCGTATGTACGATAATTGATAAAATCAGCAGCTGACTTGGCGCTATTGGTATCTATAACATTATAGCCGACGCGCGTGATCGCATTTTGGGCGATATCATACTGCCCACTGCAGGAAAAGATCAAATTCACATCCTTATTGTTATCTGTCTTGGTACTGCGGATATCAAAACCGGGGTCTATGGAATAATACAGCCTCCGGCTGAAAAATTTCTGCTCATGACCGATATTAAAATTAAAACGGTGAAAATAATCCGAAAGTGCGTGCGCGGCCAGATCCGCAAAAGCCCTGTATTCATATCCAAATCCATAAGTCGTCCACTCATCCAACCGGTCGTTAACAGAAAAACCTGTTGTTGTAGTCGTCGCTTCCAAAGAATTGCCCGGATCATCTGAATTGCGAATGAAATAATTAAAATACGGCCGCACCGTCAGATCCGTCCTGGATGAAAAAGGCCTAAGCGTAAGCGAAGCGTATTTCTCATCGTTTATCGTGCGCTTGGTCAAAGGACTGCCGCTCAAATGATCCCAATAATAGTTTTCAGACAAGGACAATGTGGCTTTTTCGCTTAAAATATAATTCCAGGTCAACTGATGCTGTATTTTATCATACGCGGCAGAGCCTGTGTCTGATTGAAATTTAGGCCCCACGTACTGATATAGATATCTCAGGGTCCCTTTAACAAAAGTTAAAACCGGCTGAATACGAAACGCTGTTCCGTAAGATTGATCTCTGGCTCCTGTTGTATCCTCGTCTTCCAGAGACAAACTACGAGCCAACTCAAAAGAAACAGAAAAAAGTTTATACCAGGAAATGTCGCCATCAACGCTAACAACGGCATTGCGCATATCATTAGTCGTTGACACATCAGGGATCGTAGAGCTGTCATCCTCTGAAGCTGCCGCCTGAACGCCAATGCGAAAATTTGAAAAAGTTTTGGAATCCTGAAAAAATCTATGGTCTGCTTTAAACCCAAAAACATATCTTTCAAAAAGATCAGCCGCCTCATCCGCTTCATTTTTGCGTGAAACGACCAGTTTATAGCGTTGCGCGCTATCTGGCCTCAGATCCATATGAAACCCTTCAAGGCCAACGCCCATAACGTACGGGCTGAAATCAGCATAAAAATCCCCAAATTCAAAAAGATTTTTATCATTAAGCACCTTCAAAGTCATCTGCTTAAGACGCAGGTCCCGGCGTGACTCAATACGGGGATTATCAGTCTTGCGCATAAAAAATTGACCTTCAAAATGATAGTTTGCGCCAAGTTTCTCCCGAATATTAAAATTCAATTCCGTCAGATAATCGACACCTTCTTTCAAAAAAGACTTAGCTTTGTTTCCCCCTATATTATTCCAATCCATTTCAGCAAGAATATTCCCGCTGATCGAACCAGATCGCTCGAGGCTATTCTTGTCCGTAGTAAAATCAAAAAGATCATGGAATCGCTTAGAAAGTGAATAGGAAGAATTCTGGAGAGCGGGACTGGCGCTTATACCGCCCAAATAAAAAACTTCTGCAGCAGAAGCCACAGAGATCCCGAAAATAAAAAAACTTATACAGAAAAAGGTAAGGAATTTTCTCAAAACGCGAACTCCGATGAGATTATCTTTTGTTGATGTATTTTATGTAAAAGTCTTCTGATTGTCAAGCAAACTTCTCAAGTCTGTTTCTGGAGCAAAACCTATTATAAATAAAGAGGTAAGAGAAAATAACCATTGGCGATCCAAATATCATAATTTTGATGAGATTATGAAGTGAGGGAACTGGCTGGCCGACTCGTCAGAAGTTCTCACTTACATTAATGAATGCCTCCGCCTGATTTCTCCTAAATGGTTGCCCCCCCCTTTTTGATTTCTCCTGCAAACCAGTCGAAATCAGTACAGGGGGACATTAGAGATAGATTTTATGTCCGAAATATCTGGTAACTTCTGACCTAAATCTCTCTAACTCATTGCGCTACAAGTATTAAAAAGATGTCCACCTCGAAAAGGTGGACATTGGGTTAATAGATCGTATTTTTATAACGGCCGCCTTAAGATTTTAAGGGAATTACTTTGCTCTGTTAGCAGCTCCTATCTTAACGTCTGTCTCTGACCTAATTTTTTCACAATAATAGACGTCTTCAGAAACATCTATACTCTTGTCATGGCCCAGCTGTTCTAACTTATATATGGTGTCTGAAAGATAAGATTCTGCTGTGTTGTAGAAACTTTCCTTTTCGGCTGGTGCTATAGAACATTCCGCCTTGTCTAACCAATTTATGACTTTTACGTAGCTCTCGTTAGCCTCTCTTAAATCTGGATTTTGAGATAATTCTCTGCGATATGACGTTCCACATGTCGCGCAAGAGCTAAGCAAAATAACGACAATTCCTAAAACAAAAATGCTAAATACTTGAATATATTTCCTCATCGTGTTCACCTCCATTTGCTCTTCATCCTTCTGTTTTTTTCATGGGCTGACCGCAACAAATAAGCTCTCCACCTCCTGCCTTCGTCACGGTAACCTCGTTACCGCAAACATCACATTTATACTTTTCCCCGATTTTTTCTACTTTCATTTTAACCTCCTTGCTATTTATTGCCAAAGTTCAACCTTCAACGATAACGTCTTCATTTCTTTACCTCTTTGCCATGCCGTATTACTTTGCGATATATCATTATAAAGTCTTCTTAAATCTATCCACGCATATTTTTATGAATTTCTCGGGAAAAACATCAAACATCCTTTCCGCGTGGCCACCGTCTTTAATAATTGATAGAGCCTTGGGATCCTTTGCCCTCTCAAATAAGAGCTGACTATGGCTTGGCTTGACCAACCAGTCTTTACCGCCGTGAAGAAAAAGGACTGGCGTGGGCGATACCTTATCAACAATATCAATAAGCCGGATCTTCTCTAAAAAAGGATTGCCAGGCCCGGCACCCTTTCCCCTGCCTTTGGTCCCAAGATTGAGCCTTGAGTCTTCCAACATATCCTTTTCCCAAAAATGATAATTGATGCCTCCAAGATCTGCCGGGGTCGAGACCGCGATCACACTATCAATGTTCTGGCGGTCGCTTGTTTCAATCAACGCGATCGCCGCGCCGAGTGAAAAACCTATCACACCGATCTTCTCGTAATGGCTATCTTTCGCGTAAGCAATGATCGCCCGCAGGTCTTTTTGTTCATGCGCTGTCCATATAAACACGCCACCGCTCTTGACATGCCCGCGAAAATCGAACACAATAACATCGTATTCTTTACTGAACGCGTCAGCTATCCTCTCAAATAAAACTGCGTCCTTATTGTTATAAAAACCATGCGCTATAATAACAACTTTGGAAAATCCTCTCTTAAGATGAACAAAGGAGATGCGTTTTCCATCCTCTGTCGTCACGGAAAAGCTATGTTTACCCTCCGCCACAGGACAAGATGCCGCGCCCGCGAAGGGCTTGTTCGTCGCAGAGCAGATCTTTCTGGGTTCCGTTTTTTGAAAATTTCCTTCAAAGATCGATGTCAACGCGGATTTAATGTAGTTTTTGTAAATATCCCACTCTGCCTTTAAGCTCCACAGAAAAAGATATTGCGAACTATTCCTCTTACCAAGGGCGACAGATCTCCTTGACCTGGTCTTTTCATAAATCTCCAGCATTCGCTGGGAAGAAGAATAGATGGAATACTCCTTTACCGTAACTCTTGCGGCTTGCTTTATGGCTTGCAACTCATCGGGAACAAGTTTTAAAACCCAAAAAATGGCATCCACAAAACTTTGCTTATCTATTTTATTGAGTAACCTGCCATTGTGCTGGTCAACTACCACCTCTCTGACTCCCGGCGCATCCAGCGCCACTACGGGAACCCCCGCTGCCATAGCTTCAATGAGCACGATCCCCTGAGTTTCGCTCAAAGAAGCAAACACGAAAATATCCATGGAAAAATAAGCATCAACCAGATGCTGATAATGCAAAGCCCCTGTTAAATGTAATCTTTTTTCAAGGCCCGCCTGCTTAAAAACATCTTTGATCTTATTTTCCAATGGGCCAAGGCCCACGATCAAAACATGGACATTCGGATCTTTTTTTGACACTTCTATCATGCAATCTATCAGAAAGTCTAAATTTTTTTCCGAAGCAAGCCGCCCAGCGTGGCCAACCACCAAAGCGTCAGGAGGGATCTGATTTTTTTCACGGAAAGCCTTTCCATTGCCTTTTGAAAAATGCTTCAAATCAATCCCGGTCGGAACGACTTCCATAGAAGTTTTTACGCCTCTCTTAGACAAAATATCCTGCACGCTTTCACTGGGAACGATCACCTGATCCACAAAATTGGAATATCCGGCTGCAAGCTTAACTATAAATCGCTTCACTCCCTCATTCTGTACCGGCCAATAATGAACATACTGCTCAAACATCGTATGGTACGTAAACACCAAAGGGATAGCATGCTGACGACTGAGACGTAACGCAAAATCTCCCATGAAAAATGGACAATGACTGTGCACTATATCCGGCAAGAATTTTTTCATTTTTTGCGTTAAAAGCCTGGAAACCGGAAAATTGACGGAAAAAATAGTCCCACTGAATCTTTGGAAAGCGGGGATACGGATAACACCCGTCTCCTCTGTCGGCATATCTCCAAAAGTCGGAGTAACAATCAAAACTTCATGCCCCAATCTTCTGAATTCTTCGCTAAAAGAATAAACCGACTGCTCTAAACCTCCAACGATCGGAAAATATGTGTTTGTCATCATAAGAATATTCATTATTTAACCCCGCCTGCCGATAGACCGGCTTTTAATTCCACAAGCGCCATCCTGGCTGCTACACATATCGCGTCGTAAGAATTTTGCGACCCCATAGCCAACCCCTCCCTTTCCAGATCTTCAGGAAGACGCGGTTTGCCAAATCTGACCCTGATAAGGTGGCGCCTTGGGTATTTCGCCGTGCTGGCCCATGCCTGATGCGCTCCCTCAATAGCCACAGGCACAAGCTTTGCCCCTGTCTCCTTGGCCAATATACCGAACCCTTTTTTAAATTTTCCGATCTCACCGGTAGTACTACGCAACCCTTCCGGAAAGTAACATAATCCTTTGCCGCGTTGTAAAATAAAGAAACAACTGCGCAATGCTTCAAGAAAATGCGCTGAAAAATCAAAAGGAATTAATCTCGCCATTTTTAAGAGATTCTTGAATACAGGAGATTTTACAAACGGCCTAAAAAAATACGGCCCGAAAACAAAGTAAAAAAGCTGAAACACAGGCCTGCGCGGCAAGCAAGCGGTAATGGCCGGCCCATCAAGAAAGCTCGCGTGGTTGGGATATAAAATATACGCTCCTTCTTGTGGAACATTTTGTGCTCCTTCAACTTTAATGCTGAAAAACAATTTAAAGATCAAAATATCTACGGCTGCCAACATAAATCGAAATAGCCCGGCAAAATAACCGGTGCTCAATTCTAGCATATCCAGATTTTCTTTTTTCGGCATCACCTGCAAATTTTTTTTCCAGTAGCCCGGACCTAAAGGCACCATCTGATCCATAGGGGGGACACCCTGAGATCCCTTAAGCACCTCTGTCATTCCCAGAATAAGATCTTTAACGGTAAAAGCTTTCGAGATCACCCCGTATTTTATATCAACACCAAAAGCCAGCTCAAGACACGTTGCAAGCTCTATCCTGCCCAATGAATCTATACCAATATCCAACTCTAAAGAATCCTCGGGTATGATCGGTCTTTTTATGCCCCAATACTCCTTTAGGCATTCAGCGATCTTCTTGCCAGTCTCGGATCCTGTCAGCAGAAGATCCTCAGCGGCAAGCTCTTCTGGCACAGGAAGAGCGCCTTCTATCCCCGCCAACACTCGTGGTCCATATATTTCCTTAACCGCGTATCTTTCTATCTTACCTAGCAGGGTATGCGGTAGATCCTCAAGCGTAATAGTAAAACCATTCAACCTTTTGTAAATAGGGAGAGCTTGTGAAGCATTATCAAACCTCTCCTTAAGGACAAGGCGCAGATTAACTTCGCCAAACTCCCTGAAATTATCAAGATCCGGCCGGACTACAGCCCAAAGGGCTCTTGATCCCTTTACGCCTCCCATTCCAGAGACTATAAAAACGCACATCTCTTTGACAGGAGCAACTTTTTTATATGCCTCCTCAATCTCTTTTGGGTTAATTTTCTCCCCAGAATTCAACACGATAAAATCCTTAAATCTGGCTAAGAGGTCCTTTATCACTTACCCGCCTCATGCCTTCCTGCCGGCAGGCATGTTTTCAATAAAAGAGAATTTGTTGCAGGCAAAATACGCACTTTGTTAAAACCGGGCAAATGAATATCGATCAGTGGTTCTTTTGTCCGCCATTGCCCACGCCATTCAACAAGGATATCTTCTCCTCGGGGCTTCAAAAAGATCTGGATATTTCCAAAACGTGTCGGCGCGGGACCAAACGCGATTACTTGCTTTTTCGCAAGCCACGATAGCGGGATCCCCGAGCATAAGATCAATCGGTCGCCTTCCTCGCGGACAAAACAATTTCTTATGATCATCACCCATTCCGCGGCAGCCCACACATGCTGCCCGTCCCCCATGCAACCACCTCCGGTGCGCGGATGGATAGCCTCAGGCCATTGCCCAGTCGTTGTTGCCAATTTAGCCACCGCTGTCATCAGATCAAAATACCTAGGGTCATCAGCCCGTAAAAGTACCTGGGCTAAATGTAAAGTCAAATAAGGATTGATCCCAGAGTGGGTCATATCATGAAAAAATCCGCCATGAACTAAACATTTTTTCATTAAAAAATCAGCTGTATCTAAGATCCTAGGATCATTATGCGGTAAAATGCGAAGCGGATAGCTTGCGACCAAAGAACCGATCGCCCCTGTGTCCAGGCGCCGATAGGGAGAGGCTGGTATCGCAGACCTCTTTAAACGTTCGCCGACCTTCTTCAAGCTTTGATTAACGCTCTCCAGTAACACTGCTGATTCTTTTTCTAAATAAGCAGCCTCATTACTCTCCTTAAAGGAGGTACACAAATAAGCCGCAGCTTTTAAACCCGCGACAGCCCAAAAATCATCCCAGTAATA
>Ga0172380_10007635_pt1 | contig 12097 bp, 11 predicted proteins | sample Leawe162metaG_FD_119747 | JGI IMG/M metagenome (GOLD analysis project Ga0172380, IMG submission 119747) | Leachate microbial communities from a municipal landfill in Southern Ontario, Canada - Leachate well 162 metaG | ecosystem: Engineered > Solid waste > Landfill > Unclassified | place...
ATTTTAGTTGTATCCCTGTGGACACTGAGCATCTTCTTTTATCGTCTCGTTCCTACGGAATACCAATCTTTGTTGTGGTGTAAAATTCTTTACTTTGTTGCAAGCTTTACGTCAACAACTTTTCTTTTCTTTAGCGAATCTTTCCCGGATGGAAAAAATAGACTTAATAAATATTCAAGAATAATAATAATTCTGTGGAATATAGCTCTAGGCATCACAATTTTGACAACCAATCTCTTTGTAAGTGATGTAGTAATTAGACCGGGCCAGGAAAAATTGATCTTATGGGGACCGCTTTACTGGATATATCTCCCACATATTTTAGTATTTTTTATGTGGGCATACTACCATCTTTATTTCGAAAAGTATAAAAAATTAACTGGTCTGGCAAAGAAGCAAACTCTTTTTGTTTTTTGGGGATTTTTTATTTCGGGAAATATTGCGTTTGCCACAAATCTATCTCTTCCGTCCTTCGGGATCACATCCCTAAACTGGTTAGGGCAAGTCGTCACAATCGCCATGCTAGGAGCAACGGCTTATACAATATTAAGACTCCACTTGCTAAATATCCGGCTTATTGTGACCGAGTCCGTTTCGTATATATTATTTGTCGTCTTAACAATTGACATATTTTTATCACGATCTCCAAGGGAGGTAATTTTTAAAATAGTCATTGCTATTATCTTCACTTATTTTAGTTTTGTTTTAATCAGATCTGTGAAGAAAGAGGTTCAACAAAGAAAAGAAGTGGAAAGGCTTGCCGCTGAACTGAAGGAGGCCAACTCCAAACTCAAGCAAGTGGATGCGATGAAGACGGAGTTTATTTCGATGGCGTCGCATGAATTATTAACCCCGATTTCGGCAATCGAGGGATATCTCTCAATGATGCTCGACGAGCATATGGTCAAAATTGAAGATCCTAAAGCGCGACAATATATGGAGAGTGTTTACAAATCATCGAAGCGTTTGGCACGGCTTGTGACCGATCTTCTCAATGTTTCAAGGATTGAGCAGGGGCGCATGCTGGTTGAAAAAAAAGAAACCGATCTCAAAGCATTAATTGACGAGGTAATGAAGGAGCTTAAATTTAAAGCAGAGGAAAAGCACCACGAGCTTATGGCGCAAATCAGAGATGGTATTAATACCAAGATTTATGCTGATGAGGACAAAATCAAAGAAGTTATTATTAACCTGACTGGCAACTCTATCAAATATACAAAAGATGGAGGCAAAATAGGCATTGGCGTAGACGTTTGGCCAACGAGCGAAGTCGAAAAGCGCTTCGGTAAGATGCAAGCGGAACTCAAAGAACACGCAAAAACAAGCGAGGGGGCCCTGCAGAGCATTGTCAACGACAAATTTGCCCAGTTGGTCGGCGATAAGCAGATGATTGTGCTTGTGAAAGATACGGGCATCGGCATTACCCACGATGACATCGGTCATCTTTTCCAAAAATTCTCCCGTGTCGGCGACTGGTCAACGCAGGAAGTCCAAGGAACAGGACTCGGACTCTACATTTCGCGCGCTTTGGTTGAAATGCATCACGGTAGAATCTGGGTAGAGTCGGAGGGTGAAGGAAAAGGAAGCACTTTTTACTTTAGTTTGCCGACGATTGAATCGGAAGAGCAGGAAAAGAAACTTGATGCTGAGGTGCCGGTAGCCCAAGATGCCAAACCGTTAGCGAAGACAGCAACACAAGTGACAAAAGATTAGAATAAAGAATATAGAATGAAGAATTTTGAAAAGATTGTAAAACGGTATCAATTACAGGTAAAAGTTGAGGCAGAACAAATATCAATTGATTGACGGGAGTGGTAGAATAAAAATAGAATAAAGAAGTAAGAATATAAAAAGGTGGACAAAATGGCAAAAATACTAATTGTGGACGATGATATCACGCTACGTGATATGTATGGGGAGCGGCTTAAGGCCGAGGGTTACGAAATAGACGTTGCTTCAAACGGCGAAGAAGCAATTAAAAAAGTTCAAGGCGGTGCGAAGCCAGATTTGATTTTACTCGACATTATGATGCCGAAAGTAAACGGCTTTGCCACGCTAGACATGCTTAAAAACACCCCTGAATACAAAAACATTCCCGTGATTCTTTTGACCGCATTAATCCAAGATGAAAATAAAGTCAGAGGACTTGATTCGGGTGCAGCCGACTATATTATCAAATCTGAGACAATGCCCGGTGACGTAATTAAAAAAGTCAAAGATGTCCTTGGCAAATCAAAAGGAGCAACACCACCACCTGAGGCCAAACCGGTAGAGGAAGCACCAAAACAATAAAAAATGGGTCAAGTAATTTTATATGGAGCTATCAGCGGGTTAGCGCTTGTGTTGGGCGCTTTTTTTGCACTGGTCTTTAAGTTAAGTAAAAAAACAATTGCTGGGATCATGGCTTTCGGCTCAGGAGCTCTGATTTGTGCCCTAACCTTTGGCTTAATGGAATCCGCGTTTGGGCACGGTGGTTTTGATGCGATAATTATCGGTTTCGTACTAGGCGGCTTGGCTTTCATTGGCGGCGATTATTTAATCCATCTGCTTGGCGGAAGAAAACACAGAACCCATCAGCACGCATTAAGCAAATACGACACCAGTGGAGAAGCCATAACATTGGGTGCAATACTGGACGGCCTGCCAGAATCTATCGCCCTTGGCATATCAATTTTTGCAAGTCAGGGACTTGGACTTTTGATGGTAGTGGCCATCGCCCTTTCTAACTTTCCCGAAGGCGTTTCCTCGGTCCCCGGTCTTTCCAAAGAAGGATTTAGCAAACAAAAAATTATTATTACATGGATAGTGGTGGCGCTAGTTTCTGTTGCCGCGGCAATTATAAGTTACGCGTTTTTAGCCAAAATCGATCCAAACACTTTAGGAATAATCGAGGCCTTTGCCGCTGGAGCAATCCTCGCCATGCTTGCCGACACAATGATGCCGGAAGCGTTTGATGAAGGAGGATTTGGAATAGGAATTTTGACGGTGCTAGGATTCTTAACGACTTTTGTTGTTTCAAAATTCTGAATTAATAACTATTTTAAATAAGACTTAATAAGCAAACCTGCTGGTTTGCATAAATTGTGGGAGCAAGAAGACCTACTTTTAGCGGACTTGCTAGCCCGCATAGCATTGCAAGGGTAAGGGGGCCTAGTTTCGAAGCAGCCCCCTTACCCTATGCACGAACCCAACCCCCTCACGACTTATGGTCTATGGCAATTTTTATCTTTCTAATCAAACCTTCTCGACAAGTTTGCGAGTATTCAATTAGAAGCGATAAAAATTGCCATCTGATATTGTCACGGCTCAAATATCATTTTCGCCTCAAATTACCAGGTTTTTGCTTGGCAAAAACCTGGAACCAATAAAGCGATAATTTTTTTCGGGGCAGTGAGTAGCGTCACAAACTTGTTGACGCGGTTTGCGGGCGGAACGCAAACCTAATTTAAAGAAAATTTGAGCAGTCCTTAAAGCGAGCAGGTTAGTGGGGATTTTTAAGGGGTAGGAAGGGCGCTTCAAGAGTAGGCCTTCTTACCCCTTAAAATGTTACGCGAGCAGTAGCTCGCTATTATAGTTTACTTCTTCTTAAACTCAATCAAATCAAAAAGTTTGAAATATAGTTCTTTGTTGCAAGAGAAAAACGCTTCGGCGTAATTTCCGGCATTATACATTCCGGCACGATATTGGTTCAAGCCGATAATCGCCGATAAATAGCCTCGTGATTTTAATTGCGTCTTGTGTGATTCAATCGCTCGCTTTTTTTGCTCAAAAACTTTATCAATTGAAATTATTCTATTTGCAAATAATGGAGACCAAACCTCATAAGAAATTACTTCTGGATCGAGGTTTGTTTTTTTCAATGCTTCAATGAAAATTTTACACGTTTCAAAATGATCGGAGTTTGAATCCTGAAACGATGGTAAATATATAATTTCCGGTTTATATGAATTTAGGAGATTTTGCATCAATTTTACAGCTGATGAATTTGCCGAAAGATTGCCGTCTCTGTAGCGCCAAAAAACCAAATCGCTGACATCTAAAATTTTTGCCGATTCTTTGACCTCAAATTCTCTTTCGCGAACAAGCTCGGTTTTCTCACGCGTTGTCGGACGTTTGATATCGGGAAAACCCATGGAGCCATCAGAGATATAAAGCACCTTCACATCGTCACCCGATTGCCTATGTAGCGCCATAACCCCCCCGCAACCCAATACATCATCGTCTGGATGAGGTGATAAAATTAAAATCCGGCCGCTGGTAAGTGTCGAATTAATCTCGAGCTTGAAATTTGATTGAACGGCGTTGAAAGACAACTCTTGTCCAATAAACTTTCTGAAGTGCTCAAGGCGCAGGAATCTTTCTTTTAATTTTTTTAGCATTTTATTTCAAAATATTTAAATATAGTTTTTCAAACTCAGATGCCATCGAATCTGCGGTATAGGATTTTTCATAGCGGAGGCGCGCAGCCGTTCCCATTTCAAGACACAGCTTATCGCTTTTTAAAAGTTTTTCAATCGCATCCGCAAGATCTTCTGGATTATTTGTCTTAACTAAAATTCCAGTTTTACCGTCTTCTATTATTTCGCTAAATCCTCCAACTTTTGTTGCAATAGCCGGACGGCGGGCAATAGCCGCCTCAAGCGCAACCTGACCAAATGATTCAGAGACGGATGGTGCAACCAAAAAATTCCAAGTTGCCAAGTGTGGCGATATAAGTTCAACGGAACCCATAAATTTAATATTATTCTCCAAATCTTGTGAATCTTTCTCGAGCCGTTTTCTTAAAGGCCCTTCACCGATTATTTCAAGACATAAATCAGGAAATTTTCGAATAAGAAGGCGGATAGCGCAAATCAAGATCGGTATTCCCTTCTGTTCGTTTAGCGATCCGATAAAACCAAATTTATATTTTTCCTTTTTTTCGCCGACGCTATAATCATCTAGACCATTGGGAATTATTTTAATCTTACCTGACAAAACGTTAAGCTTACCAACTAAGAATTTTTCGACTGTGGTTGACGGAACAACAATTTCGTCAACAGAGTTTACGATTTTTTTAAGACCTCGCAGTTGCAATTTTTCCCGCAAAGGATTTTTTAAATGGTAATCGAAGGTATAAAGATGCTCGGAGTAAATCTTTTTGGACTTTAGTCCTTTGGCCGCCAATATGCCAAGCCAACCCGCCCTGATACCGTGAAAATGGATGATGTCCGGCTTTTTGCTGCGTAATTCCTCCTTTAGGGAAGAAACTGATTTAAAATCAGAAAACGATTTAAAATTAACGATCGTAAATTTGATACCAGAGCGTTTCAGTTCATCCGCCAACCAACCCGCAGGACAGATAACTTCGATTTCGAATTTGTTCTTAAGTTTTTTTACCAAGGTCAGAAGGTGCCGAGGAGCCCCCGATAAACTGGAGTCCGCAATTACTTCAATTATTCGAGCCATTGTCCGCCTCATCACTTGTTTGCTGTGAACTTTGAATTGCAAAGAGTTCATTTTGACGTAAAAAACTTTCCAACAAGCCCTTGAGGGTGGGTACACCAAGCTGGGAGGTGTACTGTTTTAGAGCTTGGCTTTTGGCTTCAAGTGCCGGCGAATCAATTGCCAATTTTTCCCACTCAACTGATATATCCACAAGCTTCGCCGGCGGGGCAATAAAGCGGTCCTTTCTAAGACCTCCCGGATAGGGAAAGCGGCGATAATGAACAAGATAAAGTAATTCGCGGTTTATGCTTTCATCCTGGCTATCCTTAATCGCCCTTTGAATAAATTGGTAAGAAGCTGCGTGGTCGGGATGAATGTCGTATTTGTAGGGCGCAACCACAATTGTCGGATCAAAATCTTTTAAAACTTTGATAATATCGTTCTCTAGATTATCGCCCGTATAAGACACCCTTTTTGTTTGTGAATTTGAATAAGGAGAGGAGTTTTGTTTTGTATAAGGTGATTGATAAGGAACCTTCCAATTTGTACTATATAATTCCTTTATGCCATGATCCGGGTAACCCAAAAAAACAATATTTTTTTCATCGAGACCGAGAACCTTAAGAGCATTTATCGACTCTTTTTGCCGTGTTGTTCCAGAGTCAATGTAATTTTGAGCCGTTGGATAAACTTTGCGAAAATCTTCCATCGTCGAGAAAATATGCCCGTCTCCGTTGGTGATTAAAACAACCTCCACCTTTGCTCCGTTTTTTAAAGAATCATAAATTAACCCTCCCGCACCAACGATTTCATCATCAGAATGAGGCGCAAATACAACCACCCTGTCATTTGGTCCAGGTTTTTCAATATCAGTCATTAAAGGCACAGCAAAATCGGGCAAGCTTCTAAATTCGCGGTAATAAAACACGCCCGCAATTAAGACAGCAATGCACAGTAAAATCAAAAGAATATATCTTTTTCTAATAAACATGTCGTTTGTTTAATTTTAAACCTTAAAAGGGTTGAGTTCAATGGGTTTACGATAAAATACATTTTGCAATATGCGAGATAAATCTTACAATTCGGGCAAGCTAAAGCTTGCCGATTGATTGCAAGGGTAAGGGGGCCTAGATACGCAAACCTGCTGGTTTGCATGGAATTGTAAGGGATAGGGGCTTCAGTGTTGCGATGGCCAGCCCCTACCCCTTACAAACCCCACCCGCGGCCGACGCTCAAAAGCATGATTTTTCTTTCACTTGAGCACTCCAGCGACACGTTTGCGCAGAACTCAACTTGAAGTGAAAAATCATCTTTTGTTAATGGAGAAATTATTTATTTCGTGCGATTTCGCGAGACAAGGTGAGATAAGAAATCAAGCCGATTGGAATCCAAAGCCAGAATGAGAGAATCCTAAATACTAAGATTGAAACCAACGATATATCTAGTGGAACAGAGAAACTATTAAAGATCAGGCCGAGTGATCCTTCGGTAATACCCAAGCCGCCCGGAATAAAAGAAACCATGCCGGCTAAGGTGCTTAAAATGTAAGAGAAGATAAGAACACCGAAATTAATCGTGTAGCCGAAGCTTAGAAAAACAAAAAATAGGCAGGTAATATCACCCAGCCAATATAGTATTCCAGCCGTGATAGCCAGCGCCGTTACTCTTTTGCGCCTTGAAAAAAGATGTAGGCCTCTGTAGATATCTTCGAATATTTCTTCTTTTTTTTGTTCGGTTACAGGGCGGCCCAAAAGTTTAGAGATCGGTTTGCTAAAAAAATTAATCAATCTTTTCCAAGCATTTCTAAATTTTTTCTTATTTTTATAAAGGTAATAAAGATAAAACGCCCCGAGCACGGTGATAATCGCCAAAATTCCCATCGCGATGAATGATTTTGACGAAGCGTTAAATGCGGTCGGAAGCAGGATTAGGCCAACGAAAAAAAGGAAGATAAAAGCGGCATAGGTGACAATAATCCGCAATAGAAGTGTAATCAAAATCGAACCAGTATTGACCTTTTTAGCATGCAAAAAATAATAATCCAAAGCACCTTCGCCAAAAGTGCCGATTGGTAAGAAATGAATTGCAAAGGCCGCGATCGAGCCGATTCTAAAACGATCTATAAAGGGCAGGCGAAAACCCATTCTTGACAATATAATGCCTAATAACCATGCGGCGGCACAATAACTGATAAATTCGGCAATCAATGCCAGAAGGAGGTAGGGTTTGTTTACCTGCAATAAAAGCTTTAGGGCTTCTTCGAGAGAAACTAGACGGGGAATTAAAAGGGCAATACCGATTAAAATTAAAACCGCAACAATAACAGTTCTTAAATTTACAATCGGTGCCCTTGCGATAACATCGTTTTTTTTGAGATTTTTTTGAGACATTTTCTTAATTTTCCGATGAAACCATTGAAGCTTTGTGCTAGTATAAACTAATGGGTTACAAAAGAAAAATCAAATCAACTACCGATATTGCGCGCGCGGTTGCAAAAAAAACAGGTTTAGATAAAACGCTGACCGAGGGTGTCGCGCATTTGTATATTGAAAAAATAAAGAAAGCGGTTTTAGAAGGAACAAAGATAACATTGAACGAATTTGGATCTTTCGAGCTGACAAGATGGAACTCGAATGGAGTTTACGACATAAGATCTCAAACCAAAGTCGATCGCACCATCAAAACAATTTTATTCAGAGCTTCTCCCGCTCTTAAGAAAAAAATCTCCGACTAAATATTAAAGATCTCCTGGATTCGTGAAATAGTTTTTGCAGCTCCGGTTTTTTCGTCAATTTCAAGTAAAACCGCATTGACCTGAACCGGTCCTTCGGCCAACTCAAAAGTTATTGGCATTGCAGTTCTAAAACGGTAAATACTTTGGTCTGGAACGACTCCAATGACAGATTCGTGCGGACCGTTAAAGCCGCTGTCCGATATCATAGCGGTGTGTTTTTTTATAATTTGCTCATCGGCCGTCATAACATGAGTATGGGTTCCGATAATAGCCGAAACCTTTCCCGCAAGATCGTAACTTAATGCAATTTTTTCGCTGGTTGCTTCGGCATGAAAATCAACAATAACAACCTTCTCTTTGTGTTCTTTTAATAGCTCATCCATGGCGGTAAAAGGCGAATCTAGCCCTTCTGCGGTCCAGACCCTGCCTAAAAGATTAACTATCAACACGTCAGTATCTTGAATCTTTCTTATAATATAACCAGACCCCGGATCGGATGCAGGATAATTGAGTGGTCTAATTAACTTATCGCTGTCTTGCAAAATTAAAGGTGCTTCTTTTTGGTCATACACATGATCGCCGCAGGTTAGTACATCAACACCTACATCAATTATTTCTTCGACTGTTTTGGCGGTTGGACCACGTCCCGAGGCAATATTATCTGCATTTGCGATTACCAAATCCGGTTGGAGTTTAGATTTATTTTCCTCTAAAAATCTTTTAACTGCGGCTCTTCCGGGCCGTCCGACAATATCGGAGAAGAAAAGAATTTTTATCATTTGGCGTACTCTTCCGCTCTAGTTTCGCGAATAATGTTTACTTTAATCATACCGGGATATTGCAGATCTTGCTCGATTTTGCGCGCCACGTCCTTGGCAAGTTTAATTGCTTCAAGATCAGAAATTTCTTCGGGTTTAACAATAACGCGGACCTCCCGTCCTGCTTGAATCGCAAATGATTTCCCAACACCGGGGAAGGCGTTGGCGATGTTTTCCAGATCGGTTAGACGCTGGACGTAGTTTTCAAGCGTTTCGCGCCTAGCGCCTGGGCGTGAACCGGAAATACCGTCGGCCGCTTTAACCAAAATTGCTTCAACGGTTTTAGGTTCAACATCATCGTGGTGAGCTAAAATGGCATGGATAACGTCTTCGGATATTCCATACTTTCTGGCAATTTCAGCGGATAAGTGATGGTGGGCACCTTGAATCTCGTGTGAAACCGCCTTACCAATGTCGTGCAGTAATCCCGCTTTTTTGACAATATTTACGTCTGCGCCAACTTCAGCGGCTAGTAGCGCCGCAATGTTCGCCACTTCGATCGAGTGAGCTAAAACGTTTTGCCCATAGGAAGTCCTAAACTTTAAGTTTCCGACAATTTTGACCAAATCGGGGTGAAGTCCGTGAATACCGAGATCGAAAGCCGCTTTCTCCCCCGCCTCTTTGGCTTCCTTTTTAATATCAGCTTGGGCTTTGGCCACAACCTCTTCGATTCTCGACGGTTGAATTCTTCCGTCAGAAATTAATCTTTCCAGAGCTACCTTGGCAATATGGCGTCTGACTGGATCAAAAGAAGATAAAAGAACGGTGTCCGGACTTTCATCAATTACCAAATCGACTCCGCTGGCTCGCTCAAAGGCCTGAATGTTACGTCCTTCTTTACCGATGATTCTACCCTTCATTTCCTCACTTGGAATGTGAACGGCGAAGGTTGTATGCTCGGCGGTAAAATCGGAAGCGATTCTGTCAATTGCGCTAACAATAATTTTTTGAGCTTCCTGCTCCGAATTTTCCTTGAGCAGTTCCTTCATCTCGCGAACTTTGCCGATAACCTCGTCTTTGTAGTCCTTCTCAATTTCTCGCAAGAGTTCGTCTTTGGCGTCTTTCGCTTTAAGTTTGGAAATTCTTTCTAACTCTTTGACCTTCTTTTCATGCATACCCTCAAGAGCCAACTTAATTTCTTCGATTTTTTTGGATTTATCCTCAACGACTTTTCTTTCTTCATCAATTTTTTCCGCACGATTATCAATCATCTCCTCGCGTTTTGAGAGTGATTTTTCCCTTTCGGTGATGTTCCTGAGCTTGTCTTCTTTTTCCTTCTCAGCTTCTTCTTTTATCTTGAGAGCTTCGTTTTTCGCTTCGAAAATAAGTTCTTTTTTCTTGGTTTCAGAATCCTTGATCCTCTTGTTTAGAGTATTTTGTCGCACTATAAAGCCCACAGCCGCACCCAGAACAAGGGCCGCCGCTGCAACGGCTATCGTTAAAATCATAGCTTCCTTTCATGGATAAATTAAAGTTAAATTTCATCTGCAAAAAAGTATAGCCGATATGGTTTAAAATTACAACTCTGACAGGTTTACCAACCTTGACATTTCGTCTCAATCGTGTGATAATCCAGTGTTAGCGCAGTTTGACAAACACCCCGAGTGGGGTCAAACAACAAAAGGGAGTGGTCTAGGATGACCCCGAAGGTTTCGTTAAGCACGACAGCGCACCTGTTCAACTACGAGGGCGCCGCAGAAATGGCGAAGGAATGCGGGTACGACGCAATCGAAGCGGTGGCTATCAAGGGAAGCCGAAAAGACAACGAGCTCAAACACGCTCTGGCGCTGGGTCTTGGCGTCACGATCCACTTGCCGATTGCCTCAGATCGCAGCAAGAATCTGAGCTTCTCGCGCCGCTACATCCAGAAACCGGTGTATGGGAAGATCGAAAGCTGCAACCTGCTTTACTTCGCGCGAAACTACACTATCCCCTGCGTTGTCCACGCGTCAACGCTCGCGAGCATGTCGACCGAAAGTATCTCGGGAACGTTTGAGTTCCTGCAGGCACGCATCGAGAACGAGCAGGCCGCGGGCTCGATCGGTCAGCAGCTTCGCACCTTCAAAGCACTGAAAGAATCTGGGTGGGTTGGGATGATGTTCACGGGTCTAACTGTGGACATCGGCCATGCGATGATAGAGGGGAATGTCCCTGCCTCAAGCGCTCACGATGCGGTGGACGACCTCATCTGTACCTACGCAGGATATCCGGTCGAGGAAGTCCATGCGAGCCGCGTCTTCTCTCGGGGCGAGAATCTCGCCGACCATGGGCTCTGGCCCGACAGCGACGAGTCGGGTGAGTTTATCGGCGAGGTCGCCCGCTTTGTACGGGCGTTTAAGGCCGAAACAGTGGTGTTCGAGTTCTACCCCGGACACGCAACAGCTCTCCAGCTGAACTTCGGCTGTCATCTCCAGTGGTTTGAGGAGGGCGTTAGGTACGCCGCCGAAACGATGAAAGCGGCGCTGGCCAACGGTTAACTGGAGGATTCGTGAACACGTCAATCCGAAGAAAGGATGAGAGAAGTGATAGTAGGAGAAACGGTCTGTCTTGAGGGTAACGTCTTCTACAATGATCTACGGGAGCTCGTTCCCATTGGAAGCACGCTTCGCTTCCTGTTTGGATTTTGCGTTAGGCAGGAAGTGTCCGGAATGTGCGGCTACGGTTATGTCCCGTCCAACTTCTGGACCGTCGCGCTAGTTGAGCGTGGTGGTGTAGTAGGAGTGCTTTTGCCGGAGGGCGAAGTAGAGGATCGTTATAAGGTTGCTGGCGTGGAAGAAGAAAAGGTTGGGACGATACGCTTCGAGCCGACCTTTATTCCACTCGGACTTCTCCGGTTTGTCTCAAACGCCGAGGTGGTAGCACTACCGCCAGCTTGATCACAGACACAGGAAGGATTCACAGGGCGGGGCCGTACGGCCCCGCCCGTTTCATTTCTAAATATTGAAGATCTAACTCTTTTCTGCTAAAATCTTTTAAGTATATTGGGGGTGGATGTTTTTGAATTATTTGAAAATTGGTGATTCGTAATTGAAATTTATAGCTGGGGTGGTAGCTCAATGGTTAGAGCATCTGCCTGTCACGCAGAAGGTTGAGGGTTCGAGTCCCTTCCACCCCGCCA
>Ga0172380_10007636_pt1 | contig 12096 bp, 5 predicted proteins | sample Leawe162metaG_FD_119747 | JGI IMG/M metagenome (GOLD analysis project Ga0172380, IMG submission 119747) | Leachate microbial communities from a municipal landfill in Southern Ontario, Canada - Leachate well 162 metaG | ecosystem: Engineered > Solid waste > Landfill > Unclassified | place...
ACATAATAATCTGTGCGTACCACCGGATCACTAAAAACTGCTTCCGGGAAAGTAATCTTATCTCGCCAGTCACCTAAATCCTGTCGAAGCGCATCTGTAAATTCAGGAGAGAACCCATTCCCCGTCCTCAAAGCACTTGAAAGGCCGTACAACTCCAGAATGCCGGTTATTGATCTGTTGGTATGGTCAGTGTGTAACCAGGGAGTTGTGATTGAATCAAAAACACTTTGCTGACTTGGAATAAATAGCGAGTGGTTCTTGGCAAAACTGGCCACAGAGCCAAGTTGATACTCATTTATGAGTTGCGCTGTTTCATAGGGCTGAGGAATTCGGAAATCTGCCAAGGAGGTTTTCAAAAAAGCATCACGACGTTGATGCTCCATAATTTCTGTAGCGAGGCTGCCTTGCAACGCCTGATGTTGTGCGGCCGAATTTAAATAACCTTCATTACAAGACAGGCCTTTTGCTAGTTGCGTAGAATATGCCTGATGGCTGGATGCCAATCGCATCTGATCCTGAACCTGGGTCTGACTTAAAATACTCCCCTGGAGATGGCGTTTCACGTCCATATACGGGTCAACAGTCCTTAATAATTCTTGATGGCGTAGATAGCCGTCCATTGCAGCAGCCGTGATACTGTTTTCAATAAACTTATTTAGCCCCGCTGCCATTCGACCTGTTGCCGTTTCAGTTGTTTTTTTACCTTTTTCTCTTTTCAGCGCAAAATAATGGCTAAACACACGCATCAGATAATCGCAATTACTTTCGGCATCTTCCTTTGGAAGGTCAATCTGTTTGGGCCTATATGAAACAACTTTTTCACTGTTTTCGTTGTGTTCAACAATTCGTTCTCTATCCTCATATGACACAAGAAGCCAAACGTTATGGGCGATAAATTCCTTTGCAAACGACTCAACCTCCTCCTCAGAGATTTGGTTGGTTTCTTCATCTGTCAGCCCATCGTACTGAGCTTTCAGATCATCTCCAGACTGTAATTCTGATGGTCTCTTACAAACCAAGCGCATTAACTGCCTGACAAAAACCAAACTATTCACGTCAGGTACATCAAGCATCTTGGCAAGCAATGGTTGAATGCTAGAATTCACTGAACCAGTTGACAATAAGCCAAAAATGTTGGTGTAGAAGTCGAAATTGCACAACGCTGATAAACTCGCCATTCTGTCCTCAGATCTCTTGTATTTCCTCTCAATGCCTTACTGCACACAGCAACGTAGTTTCTGAATAAAGAACCGTAACGTCCGGCGCGGTAGCTCCTTCGTTACAACAAGCTTGCATTACCGCAGCAAAACGCTTTCCAGCCTCGTGGCACAACTCCCTGTCGGTTTCCTGTAACAGCAAAAATTCATTTCTTCCAGCCCCAGATGGCGCTTGCAGCCCATCGCCAAGCCCCCATGAGCGCTGAACAAAAGAGAGCCAAGCATTGAATGCTGGCAGCGCTTGCCAACGGGTAAAATACCTTCCAGGCCAGCCGTTGCCGCGACAACTGCCATCGACTTTCATCAGTTCATGCCCATCGTTCATAGGAAAAAAACCGAATTCAACAACACTACCACTCGGCCACAATGCTTCCCAGCTCAAGGGTTCATTCAAGTCCAGCTTAAGCAGCTCATCCAGCTCCATACCATTTATTCCCGGCTCCATCTCTTCAACCTTGATCAAGGAAATATCAGGTGAACCATAATAATCGAGAAGATTCGACAGCCCGTACAAGTCAGTTTCGTTGGCCGCTGAGAAAATTGTTCTGCCGCAGTTTTGCAACTCGCTCGCCATGACACGAATATCCGCTTCGTACTCTTCGCGGCGAAAAATCAGCCGGATAAAACCACCTGCCATATCGGCAAAGGAATCGTTGAGTGCTGGCCGAAGCCCTGCAATATCCAGCTCCCAAATCACAGTTTGCGCATCCGGATGACTTACCAATACCGCTTCATTTAGTCCGGCATGAGAAGCAACTCCGCATTTACATGTGAGCAGTTGATAGGCGCCCGGCCGCTTGACCGAATTGATCAAGGCATGCACATCCCAAAGAATATCCAGCTCGTCCAGCTTGCCATAACAACCGGTAAATTCGGGAACCGACTGAATTATCAGATATGGTGGATCAGCAAAGACGATTTCGCTTAATCTGACGCGCCAACCGATACGTGCAGACATTTCCGCCAATGGGCTCGTATTTTCTGGAAGATTCATGCAACAGCCTTACGACTTCTTGGTTTTCTTCTTTTTCGTATTTTCCCCCACCACCAACGGCGCAATCAACTGCTGATACCGCTCAAACAAAAACGCCACCCGCTCGGCTTCGGTCTTGAAGGCGGTTTTGCCGTAGGCGGCATCCACGGCGCGATCCAGTACTTGGTGAGCATTGACCAGTTCCGGCGGCATGGTCAGGGGATCGTAGAGGTCGGCAAGGGTAGCGCCCTCCCCCCGCCCCCCTCCCATAAAGGGAGGGGGAGGAGCTTCCTCTCCCCTGGTGGGAGAGGATTGAGGAGAGGGGGGCATGAACTTGGCGCGGGCGTCGAGCACACTTTGGGCGGCGGTCTCGATAGCGGCCTGTTGTTTGTCGGTCGGTTCGGGCCAGGGGAAGTTGTTGTAGACGATGCCTGCGGAGTAGCGATAATCGCTTTTGATGCGGCCGCAAACAGAGCGCATCCAAGCGTTATGCATAATTGAAGAAAACACCCCGAAATGGTAGATGCTCGCATTGGGAATAGCAAAGTTGGCATTACCACAAATGACCTCTGAGGACATGTAACCAACAGGTATGTATTGACGATTTTCAGAAGAATGCGCTGGAACTAAAAGATATGCACCTCTCGGTTGGCGAATTTCTCCAAAAAGTGTTGGCGTCTTGGCCAGTTCGCGCGTTGGCGCTTTTGGGCTGGCCAAGCGCATTTTACGGACAGCTTCTATACGCCGTAATACAGACGGCATCTGGCGCAAAGTATCTGGTGGGCAGTCTATCAGCCATAAACAAAAACGAGGGACATTGGATATAAATTCATCTGCGCCCAAAAAAGGTTTGATCCAATCGTTAGCTTGCGGCTCTTCAGCAATTAAAGCACCTTTTTCTTCAACTGACAGGAGAAGGTTGCCACCATCCGTTGGTTTACTGCCATACATCATGCTTGGGACAGAGCAAAGAGGCTTCGTTCTGTTTTGCAACACAACTACAGGTCCATCCACCAGATAAGGATTGATATTGCTTGCATTAACGGCATGCGGTTCACTTTTGGGCGTGTCGTAGTCGTACAGCAATTTCACGGGTACATCACATAATCCAAAACCAACAATGACGCAATGAACAGCAGCCTTGCCGCGTGCCTCGTTATTCCACTGAAAAGTGCGGTGGGCAAAGTGAATCCTGATGCCGCGCCGGAAGAGGTCAGTCCAGAGGATAGCGACTTGTTCACCCTGAGTAATGGAGTTTGTAGAGACAAAAGCAGCACGGACTGCTGGATTCTCGACCATATACTCCGCAGCTTTGCGATACCAGCAGGCCACGTAATCCAGTACTCCAGCACCTTTAATATCATGGAAAACCGAAGCCAGCTCTTCTTTCTGCGCTGCGCTTTGAAGTGACTTTCCAAGAAACGGCGGATTCCCCAGCAAATACGACAACCGGTACGCCGGAACAACCTCGTTCCAATCGATCCGCAAGGCATTGCCATGCACAATGTGTGGCGCTTTCTTGAGCGGCAGTCGGGCGTAGTACTGGCCGAATTCTTCCGACACCTTCAGGTTCATCTGGTGATCGGTCAGCCAGAGCGCCACCTCGGCAATTCGCGCCGGCCACTCCTCGATCTCGATACCGTGGAACTGATCGACGTTGACACCGATAAGCTGGAAAACGTCCAGCATGAGCTGGTCGCTCTGACGCACATGGCGCAGTACCTCCAGCTCCAGCAGACGCAGCTCGCGATAGGCAATAACGAGGAAATTACCGCAACCGCAGGCCGGGTCGAAGAACGTCAGGTGGGCGAGCTTTTTCAAGAACTCGAAGAGCTGGTTCCGATTGCGCTTGACCTTGTGAAACTCAGCCCACAGTTCATCGAGAAAAAGCGGGTGGATCAACTTGAGGATGTTGGTTTCGCTGGTGTAGTGGGCACCCAGGTTGCGCCGGGCGGTGGTGTCCATGATCGACTGAAACAACGAGCCGAAGATAGCCGGAGAGATGCGGCTCCAGTCCAGAGCGCAGCAGTCCAGCAGCGCTTCGCGCATCTGGCGGGTGCAATCGGAGATCGGGAGGGTTTCACTAAAAAGCTGGCCATTGACATAAGGAAAGGCGGCCAACTGTTCGTCAAGCGCCGCTGAGCGGCGTTCTGGCGCAGTATCAAGCACCTGAAACAGTTTGGCGAGATGCATTCCCAAATCGCTGCCATCGTCCGCCGTGCGTTGTTCCAGATAATCCTGAAACTGGCAACGCTCAAACAGAGCCGTATCCTCGGCAAACATGCAAAACAGGATCCGCACCAGCAGTACTTCAAGCGGATGACCGTCGTAACCGGACGATTTTAGCAAATCGTGCAGTCTTCCCAGCTTCTCTGCGGCCTGGATGTTGACCGGGTCTTGCTGGCCGAAACTGCGGGTTTGATAACCGGCGATGAAACCGAAGAGCTTGATGTTTTTGGAAAGATCAACAAGGGAGAAGTCGTGCTGTTCTTTGCTGTCGAGATCGTAGAGGCGGAACCGGGCAAAGTCAGATACCAGCACATAACGCGGCAGGTCACGTTCTTTCAGGCCGGGAAAATAGTCGAATGCCTGACGGGCGGCGCGATCCAGATCCTTGCCGCGCGACTTGTGCTCGATGAGCAGCACGCCTTTCCAGAGCAAGTCGATAAAACCGCCGTGACCATCATCCTTTTTAACCGGAGCTTCAAACGATGCAACCCGCCGTCGAGTTATGCCGAAAACATTGAAAAAACTGTCCCAAAAGCTCTTGGCTTCGGCGTCTTCCGAACATTCTGTAGCCCACTCACGGCTGAAGACCAAGGCGCGATCACGTATTTCATTCCAGGAAAGGGGCATCAAAGCACCTCAAAATATGACCTTGTCATGGTAGCTATGTTACAAAAACAGCACGGTATCTAAAAAGTTGATAACTCGTGCTGATGAAAAAATGGCTGTGCGAAAACAGCCAACGATCTCTATATATTTCCCACAAACCCCTTCGCGTCCTTCTCCATAAACAGCGGCGTGCTTTTGACCTTCGTTATCATTTTGCCGGCGCCGGCAAAATGATAACTTGGTTACTTATTCGTTTTTGCAATCAAGATGACATATATTTCAAACGAGACCTCCGAGGTTTAAAAACCTCGGAGGTCTGATACTGTCAACTTGAATCGTCTAATTCGTTCAAGAGTGCAATGCTGCAAGCTACCCTTCCGCCTTCAGATCCCGCGCCATCAGTTCTATTACCGCCTGACGGGCCGGTTTGTCCTCGTGGAGTATTTGAAAAGTCTTCTCGACGATCGGCATCTCCACGCCAAGGCGGCGGGCAAGTTGATACACCGATTCAGCGCTCTTGACCCCTTCAGCCACCATGCGCATCTCGGCCAGGATGTCGGCCAGTTTCATCCCCTGGCCAAGCTTGAAACCGACCGTGCGGTTGCGGGAGAGGTCGCCGGTGCAGGTCAGCACCAGGTCGCCCATACCGGCCAGGCCGGCAAAGGTTGATGCCTGCGCACCCATGGCCTGCCCGAGGCGATTCATCTCGGCCAGTCCCCGCGTGATCAGGGCGGCCCGGGCGTTGTAGCCGAAGCCGAGTCCGTCGCAGATCCCGGCGGCAATGGCGATGACATTCTTGACCGCTCCACCCAGCTCGACACCGACCACGTCGCTGTTGGTATAGACGCGCAGGCAGGGGCAGCTGAAGGCGGCCTGAACACGGCGGGCACTCTCTTCGTTGCGGGAGGCGGCCACGATCAATGACGGCAGTTCCTGGGCGACTTCGCGGGCAAAGGTCGGGCCGGAAAGTGCCACATACCGGGTCAGCGCATCATCACCGAGCAGTTCGCCGCAGATCCGGGACACCGTCGCCAGGGTTTCCAGCTCAATCCCCTTGGAGGCATTGGCAATAATCGCATTGGCGCCAAGGTGCGGAGCAAGTTGTTTCAGCACGCCGCGCATGACCTGCACCGGTGTCACCAGCAGTACGATGCTGCGCCCGCTGACCGCTTCTTCCAGATTCCCCGTGCAGACGAGGGTCGGGTGCAGATTGATGCCGGGCAGATACAGCGAATTGGTATGGCTGGAATTTATCTCTTCAACCAGCTCCGGCTCATAGGCCCACAGAGTCGTGTCATTTCCATTGGCGGCCAGCCGACCGGCCAGGGCCGTTCCCCAGCTGCCGCCTCCAATTACCGCAATCCGTTCGAATTCAGTCGTCATAGTCATCGTCCTCAAACCCTTCCTCCAGGCGCGGATCATACCCCTCGGCCAGCGTTTGCCGGGCAGCGTCCACACTGTCCAGCAGCAGACGGCGGACAAATGGGTGGCGGCAATCGGGCAAAAAACCTCCGACGAGACTCAAAGCGGTTGCCAGTGTTTTTTGTACCGCACTTTCATCGCCTTCGATCTGCTGCAGGTAATCGGCGGTCAGCAGCAACCGCTTGATGATATCGGCACGTCGCGGCACAATCAGCTCGTCACAGCAGCGTGAAATCTCTTTTTCCAGGGCCTCCGGCGGAATGGAGTCAGGACCGTCACCCGTTTCCAGTGCCTTGAAGCGATCGGCAGCGTCATACAGTGCAGTCTCGGTAAGCACCCATCCTTCAAGGCCCGGCTCGTCGAGCAGGGTGTTGCTGGTGGTAACATACCCCGGAATCTTCTCAACGATATCTTCCAGATGGTTGAGTTTAAAACGTGGAATATAGGCCTCAGGCTTCAAGGAATCAGGCCGGAACAGGCGCATATCGACGTAAAAATCGGGGGGGAGGTAAAAGCCCGCCTCACGGCTGCGGAAGAGAGCATCCCTCAGTGAAGCAAGGGCGTAGTTATGTTCGACCGGCGACAGCATCTCGCCGCCGGCAACGTCTTTCAGGATATGGGTGTACTCTTTTTCATCTTTCATGCGGTAGCTGATGGCGTTCAGCATGCCATCCGCCTCGCCGGTCAAAATCAGCATAGCGGCAAAGGCCTGATCATCAAGGCGCCACGAGAACCAGAGCGTACGGGAACCATAGAAATCAACCGGTCCCGCATAGACTTCATGGAAGGGGAGCGGCTGCTGGAAAGAGTGCGGCAGTGCCTGAGGGTCACGTATTCCGGTAAAAGAGAGCCGCCGGATGCTGCGACCGATCATGGCCCCCAGTTCCCCATCAAAGCGTTCTTCGGCACGCCCCAGAACATCAAGGGCGTAGCCGCTGCGTGCGCGCCCCAGAGCACGGATCGCCTCCCGCACGACTTCATCTTTCTCGAAAGAGAGCAGAATTTCGAGTAGCGCCACCGCCTCGGCTGAAGCATTATCGGCCAGACGCTGGATCATCCTCAGGCGGAACTCGTCAGCAACATCCAGAAAACTGTCGACAAACCGAACAAGCCCGCGCTCATTATCACCAAGACAGTCGTCAACAAAGCCTTCCAGCGTGGGGGAACCATAGCCGGTCATTGAGGCAAAGGGGGGAGCAGTGACGTCAATGCCGCTGTCATGCAGCACATCAAGCAGGGCCAGCTTGCCATCTTCCTCAAGATCCTTGCGCTGCAGCGTGATCTGGATCAGTTGATCCATCCAGGCAGAGGCATCGAAAAAATCCAGCATGCAGGTGTATCGATACAGCGCGGTGCCGTTCTGCTCGCGCCAGAGCTTGCGCACCAGCGGTGAAAGCGCCCGTTTGCCGGATTTCTGCAACCGCCGGCCGATGCGCTCCATCTGCTCACCGGTCAGGTCGTCCCGCTTGAGGAAGTCCAGCAGCCGGTTGATACGGCGCCGTTCACGCAGCGTTTTATCAAGTTTCATTGACATGGTCATAATGTAAATTGCCTTAATTCCTTTCGAATCAGGGTCACGACTCTACCACACGAACCACTTGAAGGCAATCATGGGGAAACATGCTCCCTGTTCATGCTGCGCCACCTATTGTTTTATTGCAACAGAGTAACCATCCGGGCATGAAGGTGCGTATCATTTATTGACATAAAAAACCGGGACGCAATCAATTGACCACGTCCCGGTTCTGTCTGTACAGTTCGTTTCAGTTTATTCGTGTTTGACGCTAAACTTCTGTTTCTCCCGCTTCGATCCCCTCATCCTCGCCGTCATCCCCCTCTTCTTCATCTTTTTCAGCAAGGCGGGCAACAGCGACAACCTTCTCGTTATCCTCGGTGTTCATCAGGGTGACCCCCTGGGTATTGCGGCCAATGACAGAGAAACCGGAAACCGGCACCCTCAGGATCTTGCCCTGGTCGGTGATCACCATCAGGTCATGATCATCGGCAACCTGCATGACATTAACGACGGAGCCGTTGCGCTCGGTGGTCTTGATCGTGATGATTCCCTTGCCGCCACGCGACTGATCGCGGTATTCGTCCAGATCGGTACGCTTGCCGTAGCCGTTTTCACAGACGGTAAAAATCGTCGAACCGACGGCGGTATTGTCAACGATCTCCATGCCGATCACCCGGTCATCCTTGGCCAGGTTCATGCCGCGCACCCCGCGGGTAACGCGTCCCATCGGCCGGACATCCTCTTCATTGAAGCGGATGGCTTTACCGTTCCGCGAAGCAAGGAAGATATCCTTGGTGCCATCGGTCAGGGCCACGGAGATCAACTTGTCACCATCGTCCAGATTAACGGCAATAATGCCGCCGCTCCGGACGTTTGAGTAATCCACCAGGGACGTCTTCTTGACGACACCCAACTGGGTGGCCATGAAGAGATAGGTGTTCTCGCTGAATTCCTTTACCGGCAGGATGGTGGTAATCTTTTCGCCTGCCGAGACATTGACCAGGTTGACAACCGCCTTCCCTTTGGTGGTGCGGCTCCCTTCCGGAATTTCATAGACCTTGAGCCAGTACATACGGCCGGCATCGGTGAAGCAGAGCAGGTAGTCCTTGGTCGAGGCGATGAAGAGCTGCTCGACGAAATCCTCCTCTTTGGTCTTCATGCCGGTCTTGCCCTTGCCACCGCGTCGCTGCGAGCGGTACAGGTCAACGGCGCTCCGCTTGATGTAGCCGGTGTGGGAAATGGTGACCACCATTTCTTCGTCCTCAATGGTGTCCTCCAGCGATATATCGGCACTCTGGTCGGCAATCTCGGAGCGGCGCTTGTCGCCGAAACGCTCACGGATTTCGGTCAGTTCGGCAACGATGATCTTGAGGATCTCGGTGTCTGACGCCAGAATCTCCCGCAGCCGGGCGATCAGCTTCATGATCTCTTCGTACTCGGCGATGATCTTGTCACGCTCAAGGCCGGTCAGGCGTTGCAGACGCATTTCCAGAATCGCCTGGGCCTGGATATCTGACAACTGCACTGAACTTTCAAAACCGACCGGTCGTGGCAGGTTCAACCGCGCCAGGAATTCGGGATCGGCAAACTTCCCTTCCATCAAGCCGATTTTAGCTTCGGGGGGAGTCTTGGATTCACGGATCATTTCGATCACGGCATCCAGCCAGTCCAGGGCGATCTTGAGACCTTCCAGAATATGGGCCCTGGCCAGCGCCTTCTTAAGCTCGAAGTTGGTGCGGCGGGTTACTACTTCGCAACGATGTTCAATGAAACAGTCCATCATCTCGCGCAGTGTCAGTACTCGCGGGCGGTTGTGGACGATAGCCAGCATGATGATGCCGAAGGATACCTGCAGTTGGGACTGCTTGTAGAGCTGGTTGAGCAGCACTTCGGCGTTTTCGTCCCGCTTGACTTCGATGACGATGCGCATCCCCTGACGGTCGGACTCGTCGCGGATTTCGGTGATCCCTTCGACCTTTTTCTCTTTGACCAGTTCAGCAATCTTCTCGATCAGGCGAGCCTTGTTGACCTGGTAGGGGAGTTCGGTGACGACAATCGCCTGACGCTCCGAACGTTTGGATGCCTCAACATGGGCTTTGGCACGGATCTGGATGATGCCGCGACCCGTGCTGTACGCGTCCCTGATACCCTTACGGCCGTAGATGGTGGCACCGGTCGGAAAGTCAGGGCCGGGGACCATTTCCAGCAGCTCCTCAAAATCTATGTCCGGATTATTGATGACGGCGATAATGCCGTCAATAATCTCCCCCAGATTGTGTGGCGGGATATTGGTGGCCATACCGACCGCAATACCGGTCGAGCCGTTGATCAGCAGGTTGGGAAACTTGGACGGCAGTACCGTCGGTTCCTGCATCTCGTCGTTGTAGTTGGAGACCATGTTGACGGTTTCTTTGTCAAGATCGGTCAGCAACTCGTGCGAAAGGTGACGCAGGCGGATCTCGGTATAACGCATGGCAGCAGGCCGGTCACCGTCAACGGAACCGAAGTTGCCCTGACCGTCCACCAGCATGTAGCGCAGTGAGAAATCCTGCGCCATACGCACGATTGTGTCATACGCGGCGGTATCACCATGGGGATGATACTTACCGATAACATCACCGACCACACGGGCGGATTTTTTGTAGGGCTTGTTGTAATCATTGCCCATATCGTACATGGCATACAGGCAGCGGCGGTGAACCGGCTTGAGACCGTCACGCACGTCCGGGAGTGCTCGACCGATGATGACCGACATGGCGTAGTCCATGTAGGAACGCTTCATCTCATCTTCAATATTCACCGATATTTTATTAGCTGGGATTTCAGTTGGGATCTGCATTGGTACCTCGTATCTGCTTTTTCTCATCACAACAACGAGAAAGGTATTGTTTTATTTGTTTGATAGTACGTTAAATATCCAGATTGACGACGTTCAGCGCGTTTTTCTCAATGAAATCACGCCTTGGCTCCACTTGGTCACCCATAAGGATGGTAAAAATCTCGTCCGATTCGACGACGTCCTCTATTTTGACCTGCAGCAGCACACGGTTTTCTGGGTTCATGGTGGTTTCCCAGAGCTGTTCAGGGTTCATCTCACCCAAACCTTTATAGCGCTGGATTGCCAGCCCTTTTTTGGCGTTTTCAAGGAAGAAGTTAAGCAAATCCTGATGGTTGGTCGTCTCGAACAGCACCTTCCCCCCATCCTGCTCAACGAAGGCCCGACTGTCAGCCATTGTCTCGACAATCCGGCGGTGATTATCCACCAGCAGCACATATTCGTGAGATGAGAGCACCGACAGCACCTGCTGATCGATGATGGAACGAATGTTGCCAATCCGGAACGTGATACGATCTTCCTCGATCTGGTACTCGGAGCCTTCAGCCAGGACCTTCATTCCCTCAAGATACTGTTCGAGCTGGGGCAGCTCTTCCAGACCGGCCGGCACGTTACTCCGGATGACAATCGAGAGCAGTTCGGGAGATATGCCTTTTTTGACAACTTTGTTGAAAATGGCACGGTTTTCTATGAACTGTTTGATAACCGGGATAATCTGCTTGCCGTTGTAGGTCCGATCTCCTTTTTCAAGACGGAGAGTCAGATCTTCAGACCCCTCCTCCAGCAGAAAGTTCTGCATGGCGTGTTCGTCACGCAGGTACTGTTCCCGTTTGCCACGTTTGACCTTGTAAAGCGGAGGTTGAGCGATGTAGAGATGGCCGCGCTCAATCAGCTCGCGCATGTTGCGGTAGAAGAACGTGAGCAGCAGCGTCAGGATATGTTGACCATCGACGTCGGCGTCGGTCATGACGATAATGCGATGATAGCGCAATTTGGCGATATTGAAGTCGTCCTTGCCGATACCGGTACCGAGCGCCGTGATCAGGGTGCGGATTTCCTGGGAGGAGATCATCTTGTCGAAGCGGGCCTTCTCGACGTTAAGAATCTTCCCCTTGAGCGGCAGGATCGCCATGTTTTTCCGGTCGCGACCCTGTTTGGCCGAGCCACCGGCCGAATCACCTTCGACCAGGTAGAGTTCGCACAGTGCCGGGTCTTTTTCCTGGCAGTCGGCCAGTTTACCCGGCAGCCCACCCATATCAAGAGCACCTTTGCGACGGGTCAGGTCACGGGCTTTGCG